>CENP01017538.1_pt1 | contig 66272 bp, 52 predicted proteins | sample 361281 | NCBI WGS metagenome assembly CENP01 (sample SAMEA2591122, study PRJEB7988) | marine metagenome | biome: marine biome (ENVO:00000447); feature: deep chlorophyll maximum layer (ENVO:xxxxxxxx); material: saline water (ENVO:00002010), including plankton (ENVO:xxxxxxxx) | depth 70 m
ATGCTTGAAGACATCGCCATTTTGACAGGAGGTACAGTAATATCTGAAGAGAGAGGGTTTACTTTGGAGAACACCACCATTGATATGTTGGGTTCTGCTGAAAAAGTAACCATAGATAAAGACAATACAACTGTTGTAAATGGTTCTGGAGATAGTAAAATTATTCAAGGTAGAGTTAATCAAATCAAGTCTCAGATTGAAACGACAACCTCTGATTATGACAAGGAGAAACTACAAGAGCGTTTGGCAAAACTCTCTGGTGGTGTAGCTGTCTTGTACGTTGGTGCTCCTTCAGAGGTTGAAATGAAAGAAAAGAAAGATCGTGTAGATGACGCCCTCCATGCTACAAGAGCAGCAGTTGAAGAAGGCATCGTAGCAGGGGGAGGAGTTGCTTTATTGAGTACTCAAAAAAGTCTATCCAAATTGAAATCTGATAATACAGACGAAGCTACGGGAGTTCAAATAATTAACAAGGCAATTGAATCTCCATTAAGAACGATCGTTGAAAACTCTGGAGGGGAAGGATCGGTTATCGTATCTAAAGTCCTTGAAGGTGGAGACAATTTTGGGTTTAATGCCAAGGAAGGTACTTTTGTTGATATGCTCAAAGAAGGAATTATTGATCCTAAAAAAGTAGCTCGTGTTGCATTGGAAAATGCTGCCTCGGTTGCTGGAATGATTTTGACCACAGAGTGTGCTTTGGTCGACATCAAAGAAGATGCTCCACCAATGCCTCCGATGGGCGGCGGCGGCGGAATGCCAGGTATGATGTAATGATATATTTACATAAAATAAGCCTGCTTCAAAAAGCAGGCTTTTGTATTTACAACAATTTCCTTTCGTACTGACAACATTGCGGAAGTTTTTCATAGTCTACTTCTTTGGCTTCTGTTTCCGAGGTATCATGACCTTTATCAGCTATTTTTGAATGAATCGTTTCCAGTGCTACCTTGTTAGGATCATAAATCAGGCTGATTACATTCGATGGAATGTCCCAGTCAGCCGATTTCACACCCTTAATGGACAATGAAGCTTTTTCGATTCTCTTCTCACACTGCTCACAATTCCCACGAACTATGAATTGAGCTTTGATGTTTTTTTTCTTTTTTTCTTGGGCAAAGATTCCCAAGGGTAAAGCAAGTAAAATAATTACGATTATTTTCATGATATATTAATTATTGATTTTAAATTTTAAGCCTTAAGCCAGAATAAACTATTCCTCCAAAAACAGGGGCATATACTTGAGAAGCGTCAAAATTAATGCCAAAGGGGTCTTCCGATCCAATAATTGGGGAAGATTGTTTGTAATTACCGATGTTCTCACCCCCAAAATATATTTCAAATTTTTTGGAAAAAACACGAGTCAATTGAGTGTTCCAAAGAGAAAAACTGGGGGAAAAAGCATTAACACCATCCCTTTGATTTTTTACCAATCGCTGTACACCAACATGATGAAAAGTAACATCCCACCGCCATTGTTTACCCTGAGGAGATGTCTCACTTTTGAGACCCAAATTTGTAAAAAAACGATTTTTAGCCAATAAGGGTTTTTGTAACAAACCACTATTGTAATCTGTTTTTACATCATATTTTTTATAAGCAGCCCTTAGATTCAAAATATCTCTGAAATTATAATCTAATTCAAACTGTAAACTTTTGGCGGAGCTTCTCCCTTTAAGATTGTAAAAAGATATTTCACGGGGGTTCTCCCAATCAACGACCACTTGATCCGAAAAATCAGTGACATAATAGTCCGCTGAGAGGTTAATCTGGTGCGGGCTACCAATGTAAAATGATTTTAACAAACCCATTCCATAATTCCATGCTTTCTCAGGGTTTAGACCATAAATTTTACCTTTAGAGGATTGGATACTTACGACCCTATTGGTTGCAAAAAGTGATTGGTTTTCTGCAAAAATATTAGCGGTCTTTCTGCCACTTCCTCCTGATAATCTGATGATAAATTTTTCCACTGGAACATACCTTAAATGAATTCTAGGAGTAACAAAATTTCCCAAATTATTGTGCATATCCATTCGGATTCCAGCAATACAACTGAAATTATCATTGTTATCATGCGAAAACTCAAAATAACCTCCAATATTACTGTCAGTTCTCAAAAAGAAAGTAGCGTCCACTAACTCATCATACTTGTCGTGAGTATAGTTAATACCGACTTTAAATTTATTTAAGGTATTCCCAATAATTGAATTGAAGAGCAAATGACTGAATAGACTTTGATGATTGATCTCGTATGATCGCAATCCAAAATAGGAGTTTTGATCATGACTACTGAAAGCTGTTTGAAAACCAAAACTTTGGTAAGGCAGGTCTGGGAAAACATATCCAATCTTAAGTGATGTATCCCATCTTTTGGTTTTAATTTCACTTCCCCACCTTTGGGTATACCCCCTATCTCTTTCTTGATTATAGTCCACGGCCCCCAACAATTTTTCATCATTCATATACCTCCAACTCAAAAAGCTAACCCAACCCTTTTGAGGGTCAATATATTGCCATCGGTTCATCAAATTTATTTGCTCTGAAATAGGAAGGTCAAGAAAGCCATCCTTGTTTTTATCAAACTTTTGTGACCTTTTGTTTCCATGAATATACAGTCCAGTGCTCCACCGGTCTCTCACCTTCTTATTGATATGCGTATTCAATTCATACCTCCCGTTGATGGAAGCAAATAAATTTAGAAAAAAAGGCAGATCGGTTAAAGGTTTTTTCAATTCGGTATTGATCTGCCCAGTGATACTTTCAAAACCATTGGTAACCGATCCAGCCCCTTTACTTATTTGAATACTCTCGACCCAAGTTCCTGGAGTAAAGGATAGTCCGTAGGCTTGGGAGGCTCCGCGCACCATCGGAATATTTTCCTCGGTAATCAAAAGGTAAGGGCTTGAAAGCCCTAACATTTTAATTTGTTTGGTACCACTCATTGCATCGGCAAAATTCACATCGATAGCCGGATTGGTTTCAAAGCTTTCAGAAAGATTACAACACGCTGCTTTCAGTAATTCCTCACTGCTTACCTTAATAATATTTTGAGTTTTAACATAGGATTTTTGGATTTCTTTTCTCCTTTGGATCAGCTTAACCTCTGCCAGTTCATCCACTTCATTTGGAGTCATCTTGTGACTGATGAACGGAGTTTCTACTTTTAATGTATCTGTTTTGAATCCAATATAGCTGATGATCAACCAATCAGTATCGGAAACTCTTTGCAGCCGAAAATTTCCCTCTACATCGGTAACGGTTCCCACGGTAGTATTTTGCCAAAAAACATTTGCTCCCGTAAGGGGATAGATTTTATTGTTTTCTTGATATTTTATGATGCCACTTAGGGGATCTTGAGAAAAGACCACTCCCCATGACATGCATAGAATCAATATATATTTTTTCATGATTTTAGGGTTGGATTAATTTTAAATAAAATGGTATTAAAATTCAATCAACCGTAAAAAATAAGATGCTGATGTAAAAGGTATATTTTCCTTTTAGGAATGAAAAATTTTGAACTTACATAAAGAATATTGGGGAAGGCAATATTTATATCAACAAAGGAATCCAGATCATTAATTGAAATGAAAAATGAGGAAATCTTGAAGTCAGCGTCACTCGATTTCTGTGGCTTATTATTTTGGATAAAAATAGTTTCATCCGCACAACAATGTTTTTTTAAAAGTGAAATAGCTTGGCTTTTATCTTCACTTTTTTCGGAAGACATTCCACATCCCTCAACATTCCATGCCAATGCAATTTCTGCAATATGACCACCACAATAATGAACATTTAAAGCAAGTCCAACCTTGGAGGTCAGAAAAATTAGCATTAAGAAAATAGTCTTAAAATTTCTCAAACTCATGCATTAAATTTAAACTTTTTATCCCATTCTATAAAATATCATGGTTAAAGACATCACCAACATAATAAAATTTTCAATTAAGGTGGCTTTAGTCATCGGTAATTTTAGCGCAGTTCCCAGACAGGCGCAATTGATTTTACTCTTATCAAATAAGCTGAAAATAACACCTACAGTCGTAATTGATAAAATAATAATCGTTATTACCAGTGCTGTATTTAGCGACCATCTAATTAAAAACATAATACCCAAAACCGACTCAAGAAAGGGATATATTTTACTGTACAAAACACTCCTTTTGGCCAAAGGATCGTATTGTGCAAAAGCTATGGGAAAGCCTTTGTAATCAAGGAATTTAAAAAAACTGAATATCATAAAAAAAAGACCCATAAAATCCAACATAAACCCTGTAATCTGTAAGTTATTTTTCTGAAGCAACAGGGCACCTGCTATGAGATAAGTAAAAATCAAAAAAAGTGGAAAAAGCTGCTTTAATTTTGATGGAGTTGCCTTCAAAACTTTTTTTTCGTTGTTCTTGGAATCCAATGTGGGAACGTACTTTGAAGGCAACACCCAGGAGATTTTATCCAATGTAAGTATTTCTAAAACCTCCAATTCAGTATTTCCAGAGGCCAAATCTATGTTTAGGGATTGGACTTCGTCCAGACTACTCAATTTTTCAGTGACACTCGTCACACAACCTTCACAGGTCATACCAGAAATTTTAATTATTTGCTTCATCGGTTGATATTCATTTTCTTCTCAACTACTTAATGGGAAATACACCTATGTTTTTCACTAATCGAATTGTATTTTTCATTGTTTTTTAATTGTTGAAAAGTTGGGTTTTTTTGGTTGATTAAACGCAAAAAATAAGGGGTAAATTAAATTATTGAGTGTGATGTTTTTAATACTTTTACCTAAAATGGCGATTTTTTTATAAAATTACTTAAAAAAATAAATGTATTTACTTTTGGTTATTCAAACCCATTTGCCCCAATAAAAATTGATTGATTAAGAAAAAATAAATGAGTAAAAAACAAATTTCATCTGCTCTCATCTCGGTTTTTGATAAAACAGAATTGGTCCCAATAATTCTAGAATTGAATAGATTTGATGTTACCTTATACTCAACAGGGGGTACAGAAAAATTTATTCGTGACTTGGGGTTTGAAGTCATTGCAGTAGAGGACGTAACAGGATATCCATCTATTCTAGGAGGAAGGGTTAAAACCCTTCATCCTAAGGTTTTTGGGGGTATATTAAATCGTCAAGAAGAGGCAGAAGATCAAGCAGCCCTTCAGGAGTTTGAAATACCACAAATTGATTTGGTCATTGTTGATTTGTATCCCTTTGAGGATACTGTTGCCGCAGGAGGTAGTGAGCAGGAAATTATCGAAAACATTGACATAGGAGGAATTGCTCTTATTCGGGCAGCCGCCAAAAACTTTAAGGACACTTTTTGTGTCTCGGACAAAAGCGATTATAAAGATTTTCTAAAAATTCTCACCGAATCCAATGGAGCCCCAGATTTGGAACAGAGAAAGACCTATTCTGTAAAGGCCTTTCAAACCTCCTCCCATTATGACTCGGCTATTTTTAATCATTTTAATAAAAAGGAAGAGGTTTTAAAATTGAGTATTAAAACTTTCAAAACCCTTCGCTATGGTGAAAACCCCCATCAGAAAGGTCAGTTTTTTGGTCCGTTATCCGATCTTCTTGAACAAGTTCATGGGAAAGAAATTTCCTACAACAACCTTTTGGACATCGATGCAGCAGTCAATCTTATGCTTGAATTTTATGAGGGAGACAGCAGTTTTGCTATTCTGAAACACAATAATCCATGTGGTTTTGCCACCCGTTCTTCACTCAAACAAGCCTATATTGATGCCCTTGCAGGAGACCCTGTTTCAGCTTTTGGAGGGGTATTGATTTCCAACAAAACCATTGACCTTGCTACGGCCACTGAAATTCACAGCTTGTTTTGTGAGGTAGTCATTGCGCCCAATTACGATGAAGATGCTCTGAAGCTACTCAAAGGAAAAAAGAACATAATATTATTGATACAAAAAAACACTCCTTTAAGCTCTATAACCTACAGAACATGTCTCAATGGGATTTTGGTTCAGGATAGAAATTCCAAAACCGATCAAGTAGATCAACTAGACTTTATTACCGATAAGAAACCTAGCAATCATGAAATTGAAGATTTAATCTTTGCCTCTAAGATTTGTAAACACACCAAATCAAACACGATAGTCTTGGCAAAAGACGGACAATTACTTGCCTCTGGGACAGGTCAAACTTCGAGAGTTGATGCGTTAAACCATGCCATTGAAAAATCAACACACTTTAAATTTGACCTTAACTCCGCTGTAATGGCAAGTGATGCGTTCTTCCCTTTTCCAGACTGTGTTAAGATCGCAAAAGAAGCTGGAGTCAGCAGTGTGATACAGCCAGGGGGGTCAATCAAAGATCAACTTTCCATTGATTATTGTAATGAAAATAATTTGTCAATGGTATTCACAGGTACACGTCATTTTAAGCATTAATTTTCATAACTTTAATTTTTATCAATCTAAACTAATTATGGGTCTCCTAACTGAGGAAATAGCGATAGATTTAGGAACTGCAAATACGTTAATAATTCACAATGACAAAGTAGTGGTAGATAGCCCGTCAATTGTTGCAATTGACAGAACGACCAATAAAATTATCGCCATAGGGGACGAGGCAAGCATGATGCATGGAAAAACTCATGAAAACATAAAGACAATCAGACCTCTTAAAGATGGTGTAATTGCTGATTTTAATGCCTCCGAGCAAATGATCAATACCTTGATTAAGAGCATCCCCACACTCAAAAAAAAGTTCTTTACTCCTTCACTTAGAATGGTGATTTGCATCCCTTCTGGAATTACAGAAGTGGAGATGAGAGCGGTAAAAGAGTCTGCTGAACGGGTAAATGGTAAAGAAGTTTACTTAATCCACGAACCTATGGCAGCAGCCATTGGAATTGGGATAGACATAATGCAACCTAAGGGAAATATGATTGTTGACATAGGCGGAGGAACTACAGAGATAGCAGTAATTGCTCTATCGGGAATTGTATGTGACAAATCTGTAAAAATTGCAGGAGATGTATTCACTAATGACATTGTGAATTATATGAGAAGTAAACATAATCTATATGTTGGCGAGCGAACTGCTGAAAAAATAAAAATACTCATTGGTTCTGTGATTGAAGATCTTGAAAACCCTCCAGAGGACATGTCTGTCCAGGGTAGAGACTTAGTTACTGGAAAACCTAAACAAGTAATGATTTCATTTACTGAAATAGCAAAGGCACTAGATAAATCTATTATTAGGATTGAGGAAGCCATTATGGAAGCGCTGTCCCAAACTCCACCAGAACTAGCTGCTGATATTTATAATACTGGAATCTATTTAGCAGGAGGAGGAGCACTCCTTAAAGGACTGGATGTGAGACTTTCGAGAAAAACTGACCTACCTGTTTATATTGCCGAAGACCCACTTCAAGCTGTAGTGAGAGGTACTGGAATAACCCTTAAAAATATCGAGCGATATAAAACAATACTGATCAAATAATTACTTATGAGGCAACTCATTAATGCCCTACTTAAGTATAAAAATACCCTAATCTATTTAGTTCTTTTGATCATCTCATTCATTTTTTTAAATCAACGAAGTTTTTATCATCAATCCGTTTTCAGTAATGCTGGACTAATCGTTACAAGTAATTTTAAAAGTACTGTCAAGAATATTTATGATTATCTTGAACTTGATGAAAAGAACAGAAAACTAATCGCTGAAAACGAAAAACTCAAAGCACTCGAATTAATGTATTTAAGCGAGCAGCCTCAAAAAGAGAGAGTACTCGATAGTTTTGGATTTCAGGTTTTCGAAGCCAGGATAATAAAAAACAGTTACAACCGTGCAAGAAATTACCTTATCATAAACAAAGGTTATGAGGACGGCATAGAGTTAGAAATGGGAGTGATCTCAAGCGATGGAGTTGTAGGAATTATTAACCAAGTTACCCCAAATTTTTCTAGCGTACTCTCCCTATTACACAGGGACTTAAAAATCAATGCTAGTTTTAAAAAAAATGGAGCTTATGGGTCATTGTCTTGGCGGAGTAATCACCCCAAAAGAATGAAATTAGACGATGTCTCAACGCTGAATACAGTGGAAATAGGTGATACTATTGTAACAGGAGGTATGTCATATTATTTTCCTTATGGCATTCCGATTGGAACAGTTTTTAATTTTGAGAAACAAGAGTTTCAAGGATATTACGATATAGACATTAAACTTTTTAGCAATCTTACACAGAAAGAATTCGTTTATGTATTGAAGAACAGAAATAAAGAACAAATCATAGAACTGAACAATGAATCGCGATAACCTCATTTCGATTTTGCAATTCCTGCTACTGTTGTTGCTGCAGTCCTTTTTACTTAATAATATTAATTTTTTTGGGTTCATCAATCCCAATTTGTATCTGTTATTTGTTATTGTTTATCGTCTGGATGGCAATTCTACCTACTTAATTATTTTATCTTTTATACTGGGTATTTTACTTGATCTTTTGACACAAGGGTCTGGTGGGCATACTATTGCTTCATTGACCATAGCCTTTTTAAGGTCTTTCATCATCAGATTTTCTTTTGGTGTAAACTACGATGTACCAATGGGAATGATTAAGGGCAGTCCTCTATCGCAAAGATTATTGTATCTTCTATTGATAATATTCATTCATCATATGGTTCTTTACAGTGTCATTTATTTTAATTATGGCAATATCATTGCCATAATTAAAAACACACTATTTACATCTTTGTTTACCTTTATATTAGTATATATTTCCTTAGGATTATTCAAAGAAAAAAATGATTAGACTTTTTTTTTTACCGGCTGTAACCCTTTTAACTGCTGTCGTTTTTATTGGTAAACTAATTAGTTTACAGTTACTGAATTCTTCCTACAAACTCCTCTCAGACGGTAATGCAGTAATTGAAAATTTTATTTATCCAGAACGTGGCTATATCTACGACAGAAACCAAAAACTTTTGGTTTCCAACCAACCTGTTTATGATCTGATGGCCATTCCGGAAAATATTACTCCCTTTGACACCCTTGAGCTCTCCCAAACCCTAGGGATTTCAAAATCAGAACTCAAATGGAAAATAAAATCTGCAAGGACTTTTTCTGTAAAACTTCCTTCCATCATTGTTGGAAAAATTTCTAGAGAACACAATGCAGTAATTCAAGAGAAGATTTGGAAATACCCAGGTTTTTTTCTGAGAAAAAATTCAGTCAGAAACTACCCTTTTCCTATTGCTTCCAATTTGCTAGGGTATGTAAGTGAAGTCACTAAAAATGACATGAAAAAAGATAAATATTACCGAATAGGGGATCTAATCGGCAGGCAAGGAATAGAAGAATATTACGAAAATTATCTAAGGGGAACCAAAGGAAAAAAATTCTATCAAAAAGACCGATTCAACCGCATTATTGGCTCGTATGAAGAGGGTAAATATGATGTACCTATGAAAGGCGCACAAAATCTAGTATTGACCATCGATAGGGAACTTCAAAAATACGGTGAAGAGTTATTACAAAATAAGCGGGGAGGTATTGTAGCCATAGAACCAAAAACAGGCGAAGTACTTTCTTTGGTCTCTGCCCCCAACTATGATCCCAGCTTATTGGTCGGTAGAAAACGATCCAAAAACTATCGAGAGCTGGCACTGGACACCTTAGCAAAACCTTTGTTTGACAGGGGCCTCCTAGCACAATATGCTCCTGGATCACCCTTTAAGACACTCAACGCTCTCATTGCATTACAAGAAGGTGTTATAGATACAGAAACCGTTTACTTGTGCAAAAAAGGTCACTACTATGCCCGAGGGATGTTTATGGACTGTAATTGCAGAATGGGAACAAAAAACAATTTACTTACAGGAATATTCCGTTCTTGTAATACTTATTTCGCAAATATTTACAGAAGGATCATAGACCAATCAGGTGACAATTTAGAGGATGGTATGAATATTTGGAATAGACATTTAAAAAGTTTTGGTTTAGGAAATTACTTAGGTTATGATCTCCCAACAGGTAAAAAAGGTTTTATTCCCAATGCCGAATACTATAATTATTGGTACAAAAAAGGAGGCTGGAAATCGGCTACGGTAGTTTCCAATGCCATCGGTCAAGGAGAGCTGTTGGCCACTCCCATCCAAATGGCGAATTTTACCGCTGCTATTGCCAATAGGGGATATTATATTAAACCTCATTTTCTGAAATCTGTAAGCAATGGTAAAGCAGAAAAATTATATGAAAAAAAGAAGACTTCCATTGATTCAATTCACTTTGAAACAGTAATAGAAGGCATGCATCAAGTCGTTGAAAGGGGAACAGCAAGAGGGGTCAAAATAAGGGGAATCGACATATGTGGTAAAACCGGAACCGTTGAGAATTTTGTAAAAATCAATGGTGAAAAAACCCAGCTTACTGATCATTCAATTTTTATTGCTTTTGCTCCCAAAGACGATCCAAAAATCGCTTTAGCAGTTTATGTGGAAAATGGGTATTGGGGTGCACGGTGGGCAGCACCTATTGCAAGTCTAATAATAGAAAAATACCTCAACAGAAGTGTTAAAAGAAAATGGTTAGAAGACCGAATGATAAATGGGAGCCTACTTACAGAGTATGAAAAACCCTATTTAGATAAACCCTTTGTGATTAATGAATAAAAATATCATTTACCGCTTGGACTGGTCCCTGATTCTGGTCTACTTGCTCTTGGTTTTCTTTGGTATTATAAATGTGTACTCCGCCACTTTTAGCGAATCTCTTGAGGGTCTTTTTGACATTTCCCAACCTATCGGAAAGCAATTTTTTTTCTTAACCTTCAGTCTGTTTATAGGTATAATAATACTTGTCATAAACAGTAAGTTTTTTGAGCAATTTGCAGCATTGGGATATTGTTTTAGTTTGCTGCTTTTAGCAGGGCTTTTTCTTTTTGGAAAGACCGTTTCTGGTGCCACCTCTTGGTATAATATTGCAGGTTTAAGCCTTCAACCCTCCGAGTTAGCAAAAATAACAACAGCATTAATGATTGCTAGCCTATTAAGTAAATTTCAATCTGATGTGAAAAACCCAATAACATTATTAAAATTAGGAGCGTTTCTTATCCTTCCTTTTTTGCTGGTTGCTTTACAGCCTGATTTAGGAACTGCTCTGGTATTTGGTTCTTTCTTTTTCCCATTATTCAGAGAAGGACTTAACTATGCCTATCTGATTATTTTTCTTTCTGTTTTGACTTTATTTTTTATTACGCTCAGCTTTAATTTCGAAGTAGTAATTGGAATTATCTCAATGGTCTTTTTTATAATCTATTTTATTTTGAGAAATATGAATCCAAAAATAAAATTTTGGCCGTTTTTTATTTTTCTTATAATCTCCATAGCATTTTCATTTTCCGTTGACTATATATTTAACAATGTTTTTGAGCAGCGTCATCGAGACAGAATTAATATTGTAATTGGTAAAGAAATCGATACTCAGGGGATAGGTTACAATATCAACCAATCCAAAATCGCTATCGGATCTGGTGGATTGAATGGAAAAGGCTTTCTAGAGGGAACACAAACCAAAGGAGATTTTGTCCCAGAGCAACACACCGATTATATCTTCAGTACCATTGGAGAGGAGTGGGGCTTCATTGGGGCCCTTTTTGTTATAGCTTTATTTTCCTTATTGATTTTTAGAATCATATTCCAAGCTGAAAAACAAACCAATAAATTTCGAAGAATCTATTCCTATGGCGTGGCGGGGTTAATTTTTACTCATTTCTTTATAAATATTGGTATGTCGTTAGGAATGGTCCCGACCATAGGTATTCCTTTGCCCTTTATAAGTTATGGCGGATCGAGCATTTTAGCATTTAGCATTATGATTTTTATCCACTTGAACTTCGATGCCAATAGACTAAACGATTGGTAAAATCAATGCTTTACATCCAAAACATCTCTAAGACTATTCCCCAATGTCATGAAAGCCAAAACCAAGCTCATAATAGCCAATCCAGGGAGTAAAGTCAGGTAAGGTTTCCCCAATAATAAATAACTGAAATGGTCTTTTACCATTCCTCCCCAACTGGGTACAGGTGGTTGTGCCCCTATACCTAGGAAACTTAACCCACTTTCAATCAATATGGCGCTAGCAAAATTGGCTGCTGATATTACGATCAATGGTGGAAGGAGTAATGGAAAAATATGATTCCAAATGATTCGAATTTTACTATAGCCCAATACTTGAGCTGCCTTTATAAAAGTTTTTTCTTTAAGAGTTAATACTTGTCCTCTGACTACCCTTGCCACTTCCACCCACATGGTTAATCCTACAGCAATAAAAACTTGCCAAAAACCGCGCCCCAAAGCCAATGTTATGGAAATGACCATCAATAAGGTTGGAATAGACCAAAAAACATTGATCAACCAAACAATTAATTTATCCAAATAGCCTCCAAAAAAACCTGCTAAGGCACCTAAAATAACACCGATAATTATTGAAATAAAAACTGCGATAAAACCTACAGAAAGTGAAATCCTTGATCCCACTATCAACCGGCTCAGTAAATCTCTACCGAACTTATCCGTTCCTAATAAAAATTTTTTTTCCTTCAAATGATGCGTTATAAATGAAGATTTTGAAAATGGAGATTTAAGTTTTGAAGCCTCAATAAATTCATAGTAATCTGAAGGGGAATCATAAGGCTGTATCAAAACCCCGTCGGACAGGATTTTATAATCTTTAATTGGAATTTCTTGAAAGTTGTTAGTTTCTCCCTTTAGAAAAGAAGTTTCCTTAGCCTCTTTTTCTTCAGAAAAAAGCTTCAAAATATTAACTTCAAAACCCGGCGGGTTGGAATGTATTGACAAATGCATTTGATTAGCATTAGAGGTACTGTCAGGAGCAATTTTATAAGCGAAAACTGCTACCAAAATTAGAAATATAATATAGCTAGCACTGAAAATTGCCCAAAGGTCTTTTTTGAATTTTTTAAAAAAAGTAGCTCCCTTCAAAACAAATGAATTACTTTTTTACCTGTGCTAGAGGGTTATTATCAAGATTGATATTCAAATCCTCCAATATACTAACCGCCTCCGCAATGTAGAAATCTTTTTGAAGGGCCTCTATCCACCTCGCTTTTCTTTCTTTTACCACTTCGTCTATGTGAGCCCCTGGTTCTGTAATCCACTCAAAGGTCAATTCAGATTTATAATCTTTCAGTACATTAAACTTTTCAGATGTTTTTTTGACGGCCTCTAGCTCAGATATATAATCCTCATAGTTTAGTGTATAGGTAAAATCATCTCGCTGGGCTTCAATTCTCCTAGCTTTCTTTTCAACAAGCTGTATATAGGGGTTTTCTTTTAATCTATTGGTACTCTGACTAAGAGCAAAGTGAAAATTCGTTTGATCTTTCCATTGGTTGAAGGTAGCAGGTTCAATGCTGTCCCAAGCCAAGGGGTTTTCTTGGTCTTTCTCCCCCATATCAATATATGAATATTGGTTTTTAACTATAATGTCACTTCTAACCCCCTCCAATTGGGTAGAACCACCATTAATTCGGTAAAACTTGTCAGTGGTTAGCTTTACAGCTCCAAGATCACCATGTGTTCCTCCTGAAATAATTTGATTCAAATCAATTACATTCTGAACCGTTCCCTTTCCAAAGGTTTGTTTACTTCCCAAAATAATCGCTCTTTTATAATCTTGAAGCGCAGCAGCTAAAATTTCCGATGCTGACGCAGAAAATTCATTAACCATAATAACCAATGAACCATCCCACACAATAGAAGGGTCTTCGTCATATAAAACATCTTTTTTACCTCCCGTACTTTTAACTTGTACCACTGGACCTTGATCAATAAAATAGCCCGTAATATCGACCACAGTTTTTAAGGAACCCCCACCATTATTTCTTAAATCTAAAATAACTCCTTTGACATTTTTGCTTTTTAGTGATTCTAATTCTTTTTTGACATCACTAGCCGCATTTCTGCTTTTTTGGTCTTTGAAATCAATGTAAAACTTGGGGAGCTCAATAAGCCCGTAACTTTTTCCATTTTTGCTAATAACACTTGATTTGGCATAAGACTCCTCTAATTCTACAACATCCCTATTGATAATAACCTCCTCAATAACTCCGCTTACTCTTTTAATAGTCAAAAAAACTTTAGTTCCCTTGGGTCCTTTGATAAGTTTAACAGCGTCGCTCAATCGCATGGGACCAATCTCAACACCGTCCTGACCTTCTTGGGCAACCTTGAGGATAATATCCCCAACTTCTAGGACTTTAGCTTTCCAAACGGGTCCACCGACTATCACTTCTATGATCTTTACCTCTTGATCTTTTTTCTGTAATCGCGCCCCAATACCCTCAAACTTTCCAGAAATATTTTGATCAAACTTTTCTTTGTCATCGGGAGCAAAATAATTGCTGTGAGGATCGAACTCAAGCGTTATCGCATTTACATAAATTGAAAACCAATCTTTTCTATCTACCTCATCAAAAATCTCAAAATAGCTTTCAATATTTTCTCTGGTTTTGGATCTGGCTTCTTCCTCCAAAACTATTTCTGACTTGATTTTGTAAGTACTGTCTTTTTCTTTTTCCAGTTTTTCCTGATTCACCAAGTCTGAAAAGTACTCTAATGTGGAGAGTTTAAATCTTTTTCGCCAAAGATTCTTTAAACCATTTAAAGTTCGAGCATAGGCAAGCTCTTCAAAATTGAGATTGATTGAGTCCTTAACTGCAAAATCAAAAGGGTCATCCAACAACTCACCATAAAATTCTTTTACTTGATTCATACGGTAAATCAACCGGTCATATGTCAAGTTGAAAAAAGAAACATCCGCAACATTTATCTGATCATCAATTTCTCTCTCATTTCTCTTAAAGGTGTTGATATCAGACTGGAGAAAGAAGCGGTGTTGCCCATCAATACCCTCAATATAATTTTTAAAAACATGTTCTGAAAATTCGTCATTGATTTGCTTGGGATTGTAATGACCTCTTTGCATAACGTATGCAATTACTTCGATCAATAATTTATCCTTATCTGGATTATCCAAAATTGATGAGGAGCCTCCAGTTAAAAGCAAGACATAAACACCAACAACTATAAATTTAACTAGCCGCATAAAAAAGAATTTTAAAGTAAATTTAACCAAAAACACTCTATATGAGTCAAACCAAAAAAAAACTTTTTATTGATACAAAATTTATACAGGGGGTTTAATTTTTTAAATTTACTCAATACAAATCGCTTATGAAAAAAAAACCTTTAATTCTAGTAACAAATGATGATGGAATCACCGCACCGGGTATTAGAAAATTGATTAAAGTGATGAGCCAGATTGGAGAGGTGGTAGTGGTTGCTCCTGATAGTCCTCAGTCTGCAATGAGTCACGCCATAACGATAAATTCAACATTACACTGCACCCAGATAGATTTAGAGCAGAGTAACCACCTTGAATATAGCTGCTCAGGTACTCCGGTAGACTGTGTAAAGCTTGCGGTCAATGAAATTTTGGAACGAAAACCTGATCTCTGTGTTTCGGGAATCAATCACGGATCCAATTCTTCCATAAATGTAATATACTCCGGGACTATGAGTGCAGCAATTGAAGCAGGTATAGAGGGAATACAAGCAATTGGATTCTCACTGCTAGATTATCGCTGGAGTGCAGATTTTGATGCCATTGAAAACTATATCAAAAAAATTACCCTTAGTGCCCTTGAAAATAAGATTCCATCCAATGTAGTTTTGAATGTCAACTTTCCTAAACTTAAGGAAGAGGAAATAAAAGGCATAAAAATTTGCCGTCAGGCCAAAGCATATTGGGTAGAGGAATTTGACAAAAGAACCAATCCTATGGGACTAGATTATTACTGGTTGACTGGTAAATTTATCAATGAGGATAAGGGTGAAGACACAGACGAATGGGCCCTAAGTAATGGATACATCTCTATTGCACCTGTAGAATTTGACCTTACTGCACATCATGCCATTAAACGACTAAATACATGGAATTTTGAAAAATAAAGAACTTTCTCAAGGAGCCATTGCTAGTCTTTTAGCCAGCTCGAGCATGATAATTTTTATTCTACTCTATTTTTCAGAGGGTCCTATTGAGGATAGTATTATTTCTTTATACCGACAAAAAAAAATGGGTGGACTTATCAGTATTGGGGCCTTAATCAATTTGCCATTATTCTTTTTGGGAATGCATAAGAGAAAAATTAATTTTGCTAAGGGGGTATTGATCACTTCTATCCTAATTGTAGTCATGGTAGTGGCTCTTAAAATTTTTTAAGTTGAAATACTACATCATTGCAGGCGAAGCCTCTGGTGATCTTCACGGGGCAAGATTAATAACGGCCTTGAAAGAAAAGGATGTCAAAGCCGAAATTCGGTTTTGGGGAGGCCACTTGATGCAAAAAGCTGGAGGTGAATTAGTTAAGAATTACAAAGAGCTTGCTTTTATGGGATTCTGGGAGGTTATCACCCATTTAGGAACTATATTAAAAAATATAAAATTTTGTAAAAAAGATATTACGCATTTTGATCCCGATGTTATCATCTACATTGACTACCCAGGGTTCAACTTAAGGATTGCCAAATGGGCGAAACAGCAGGGTCATAAAAATCACTTTTACATCAGCCCTCAGGTATGGGCATGGAAAGAAAATAGAGTAGATCAAATGAAAAGAGATTTGGATGCACTCTATGTAATTTTGCCTTTCGAAAAGGATTTTTTTGAAAATAAACACCAGTTCAAGGTTCAATTTGTGGGACATCCATTATTGGACACCTTAGCTAAAAAAAAGAAATCTACTACTTTTCTAAAACAAAATAATCTCTCTCCAAAAAACAATTTAATAGCACTATTACCCGGAAGTAGAAAGCAAGAAATCAAAAAAATGCTACCCATTTTTTTAAAAGTGTCTACCCTATATCCTCAATACGAATTCGTTCTCGCAATAGCTCCTGGAATTGACTCAGAATGGTATCAGAAATTCCTTACATTAGAAAATATTAAAGTAGTTCACAACAAATCCCATGATCTTCTTTTACATGTAAAAGCGGCATTGGTTTCGAGTGGAACCGCCACTCTTGAAGCTGCAATATTTAATGTTCCTCAAGTCGTTTGCTATCGTAGTAGTTTTTTAACTTACCAAATTGCCAAACGACTGATTAAACTCAGCTTTATCAGTTTGGTAAATCTCATTTTAGATCGCGAAGTTGTAAAGGAACTCATCCAAGGAGCATTTAACGAAAAGGAGGTTGGGAAACAATTGGAATTTATCTTATCAGATGAAGGACAAAAAAAAATTAAAAAAGATTACGAGGAACTCCGAACAGCACTGGGCGGGGGAGGTGCCAGCGATAAAACCGCTCAAATGATTATCGACTCCATCCAATAATTTTTTTAGTATTTAATTAAGGGGACGAACGTTACAAAATTTCGCATCTATAATATTAAAAGCAATTTTTGTTGGAGGAATACTAATCTCTCATTGGATGAAAAATGACCTCTTCATTAAATCCCTGACTCTATTTACTATAACACTGCCATTGACATTAAAATACCCTGTCCTCATTTATATTACTTTTCTCCCTCTTGGCATTATTGTTCATCAACATTATTTCAGGATTTCCTCAACACCTTAGAACCATTTTACTGCGAATAAAAAAATATCCTACTCGTCCAACTGTATAAATCGTTAAAAGTCAATGATTTTAAATTTAGATTTTATAGAGAGGAAATTCAAGTTAAAATGAAAAATAAATAGCTAAAATCATTTTTTGGTGACCAAAAGAGAAAATTTCAAATCAAAAACCTTTTGTCGATTTAATTGAACAAGGGGCATATAAGATCATCCTCTGAATCTATGTCTAAAATTCTTGCGATAATTTTCAAAGTCCCCAGGCTTACTGAAAATCATATAATCGCCCTGCTTGATCATTTTAAGATAAAGTTCTATCTGTTGGGGATTTTGATAACCCACTAAAGGCGTAATTAAGTTGGCGGTTTCGCTAATAAAAATTACCGTAGGATAACCTTTTACACCCAAATATTGCGTGAATTGATGGGTTGAATTTCTCCCTTTTCTACTTGAATCATAATTGGGATTTGTAAAAGTGTTACCAAAATACTTAATGACTTCTTGACCTTCTGCATTGAATTTTACTGCATAATAATGCTCTGAGATATATGCCGCTACATCTGGATTTTGAAAAGTTTTTTTATCCATTAGTTTACAGGGACCGCACCAATCCGTGTAAACATCCACAAGGATTTTCTTGGGGTTTTCTTTTTGAGCTTTAAGAGCTTCCTCAAAAGACATCCAATCAATGGTTTGCGCATTTAAGCAAAGCATGATTAAACTAAAAACAAAAATCAAAATTCTTTTTTTCATGGTAATCAAACTATTTTTTCATTTAAATCCTCAGCACCATGTGCCAAGCGTTTTAATGGCTTCAATATTGCAATTATCAATATTGCGAACGAAGTACAAAAAACAAAAATTCCAGTAAATATTAACTTTTCACCAGCCTCATCTGCATTCCCTCCAATATTGGCCGCTAATTTGTTTCCAAATCCCGATGCCGCAAAATATAATCCCATCATCAGAGCCGCGTATTTTTCTGGGGCCAACTTAGTAATATAGGATAATGAAACAGGGGATGCACACAATTCACCTACAGTATGAAATAAATACGCCAATACCAACCAATACATAGATGAATAACTCATTAATTCGTACTCTAATGCAGCAAAACGCATGAATAAAAATCCAAATCCCATTATCAAAATACCGATTGCAATTTTAAATATAGAAGACGCCTCTTTTCCTTTGTCTTTAATTCTCATCCATACTCCCCCTACCATTACTGCCAATGTAATGATAAAAAAAGCATTTAAAGACTGGAACCATGAAGCTGGAATTTCAAAACCCATCAGCATACGATCAGTCTTTTGCATAGCATACAAGTTCATCAATCCACCCGCTTGTTCAAAGGCTCCCCAAAAAACAATAATCATCAAAAATGAAATCAAGAGGACTTTGATCCTGTCTTTTTCAATGGGTGTTAATTTTTTTTGTTGTAATTCTTTTTTTTGCAAGCTGATTTGCTTTTTCAGCTCCCCTACACCCACTAGATATTTCTGACCATAATAGTAGGTGATTTGTCCTATCAGCATTCCCACTGCAGCCAATCCAAAACCATAATGCCAATTATAAGTTTCTCCAACCCAGCCACAAAATAATGGGGACAGAAAAGCTCCCAAATTGATGCCTATATAAAAAATGTAAAACCCTAAATCTCTTCTTTTATCTCCTTTGGGGTAAAGTCCACCCACCATAGAAGAAATATTAGGTTTTAACCCTCCTACACCCAAAATGATAAATCCACAACCAAGGTAAAAACTTAACTCACTATCAAAAGCTAAAATCCCGTGCCCTAAACAAAGAAGAAGCCCTCCAAACATAACCATCTTTTTTTGACCCAAAAAATTATCCGCTAACCACCCTCCAGGTATGGCAGCTATATACACCAGCATGGTGTACCATCCATAGAGCCAAATGGCCTTCTCATTCGTCCATCCAAAACCAGGGTTTAGGTCTGTGGTCTCAGCCACTAAGAAAATTGTGAATAGGGCTCGCATTCCGTAATAAGAAAAACGTTCCCAAAGCTCCGTAAAGAATAACACAAATAATCCCGCAGGATGACCCAAAAAAGTATTTTGATGGGGTAAGCTATTAGATGATATAGCCATAGAAATAATATTTCAAATATAAAGTTACGCATTTTTAAATGACAGATCATTTTGGGAAGTCCACAAAACACAGGAAATAAAAATATAGAATGATGTATCTTTACACATCACACAAATGGTCAAGATGTCAAAGCAAATAGAGGGTTTTTCCAAATTGTCGAAGTTGGAAAAAATAGAGTGGGTTACCCAATTACATTTTGAAAAGGTTACAAAAGCCAAGAGAACGCTCAATACCTATAATCATTCCAATAGTGAATTACAAAAACGTCATGACGAGTTTATTGAGAATTCCATTACCAACTATTATATCCCTCTGGGCATAGCCCCCAATTTTTTAATCAATGGAAAGGAATACACAATTCCTATGGCCATTGAGGAAAGTTCTGTAGTAGCTGCTGCCTGTAAGTCCGCGAAATTCTGGGCATCAAAAGGAGGATTTAAAACCAAAATTCTCGGGACCCAAAAAATTGGTCAAATTCATTTTTTATTTGATGGAAAACCAAAATTACTCCAGTCTTTTTTTGAAGAAAAAAAACAAACACTACTCGACAGTACCGACTTACTTACTGCCAATATGGTAAAACGTGGAGGGGGGATTTTAGATATTGAACTAAGGGACAAAACTGAGGTAATCGAAGACTACTATCAACTACACCTCACCTTTGATACCGTTGACTCTATGGGAGCTAATTTCATTAATTCTTGTCTTGAAAAAATCGCTAATACAATGCAAAATCTTGGAGAAGAGTATAAAGCATTTGTAAAGAAAGGACATTCAATAGAAGTCATCATGAGTATCCTTTCTAATTATGTTCCCAACTGTATTGTTCAGGTAGAGGTAAGATGTCCAATAAATGAATTGAGAGATTCAAAGGGAATATCAGGTCCGCAGTTTGCTAAAAAATTTATTCAAGCGGTAGAAATCGCGAAAAAAGAACCTTACCGTGCGGTGACTCACAACAAGGGTATTATGAATGGTGTGGATGCAGTTGTCATAGCTACCGGTAATGACTTTAGAGCAGTTGAAGCGGGAGTTCATGCCTATGCTGCACAGGGAGGAACCTACTCCAGCCTAAGTCATGCTTTTTTGGAGGGGGAGGAATTTATTTTCCAACTCAAACTCCCTCTTTCACTTGGAACGGTTGGAGGGCTTACACAACTACATCCTATGGTAAGATGGTCTATTGAATTATTGGGTAAACCTGATGCTAAGAAATTAATGGAAATTGCTGCAGTTGCAGGGTTGGCTCAAAATTTTGCTGCTATCAAATCTCTTATCACCTCTGGAATACAAAGGGGACATATGAAAATGCACTTACTCAATATACTAAACCAACACAATGCAACAGCCACTCAAAAAGAAAAAGCCATTGAGTTTTTTAAAACTCAAACAGTGAGTTTTAATGCAGTAACCGATTTTTTAGATTTAAATCCTTGAAAAAATGACCCAATACTACAGTCACGGAAAACTATTACTATCAGGGGAATATATGGTTTTAGTAGGGGCACAATCTCTAGCAGTGCCTTGCAAGATGGGACAGTCTTTAGAATTTGAAGCTAACGATTCAAAAACCCTAAAATGGGAAAGTTGGGATCATCAAAATCAATTGTGGTTTAGTGCCTCCTTTGAGATATCATTTTTTGAAATTGTAGACACTAGCGACTACGAAACTTCAAAGCGATTGATTGAAATACTGACTAATATTAGAATCCTTAAAAAGGATTTTCTAATGGATCATGGAGGAGAAGTAAAAACCTATTTAGAATTTGATCGTAATTGGGGACTGGGCACCTCCTCTACATTAATTTCCAACCTAGCCCAATGGTCTCAAACCAATCCTTATAAACTTCTTCAATCAAGTTTCGGCGGAAGTGGTTATGACATTGCTTGTGGAACGGCAAATCATGCTATTATTTACAAAAAAGACACTAAGGGTCCTTATATTGAAAAATGCGAATTCGACCCTCTGTTCAAATCAAATTTATTCTTTGTTTACCTCAACCAAAAAAGAAGCAGTAATGAGGCCGTAAACCAGTTTAAAAATCAAAAGATCAATGAAAGGCAAATTGAACATGCATCTCAATTGACTCAAGCCATGATCAACGCCAAGACGCTTTATGAATTTGAAAAAACAATTAACCAACATGAATTGTTTGTCGGCAATATTTTGGGTTTAAAACCGGTAAAGGAAGATCGATTCTCCGATTTTAGCGGATCCATTAAAAGCCTCGGAGCATGGGGAGGAGACTTTGTTTTGGCCACTGGAAACAGCGACACCCCAAATTATTTTAAAGACAAAGGTTATCCTGTAATATTGGGATACAATGAAATTGTACTCTAATAATATAGCTGACGGTTATCTTCTATCTCAGCTCTGGAACGCAAAGCCTCGTAGATTGAAGTATTTATCCTAGTATTTTCCTCATTTTGAAGCGCATTTGCATAAGCCTTATAACTTTGCATTTCCTCAGCGATCTGTTTTGAAGTAACTTCAATCATATAGACCCCATTGTTACCTTTAATTAGACCAGAGGGCTGATTTAAATCAAGAGCAAATGCGGTACCAATTAAATAAGGTTCTTTACCTGCACCAGCCAAAACTGTATTTTCTTGAGTTATGGCAGAAGCGGTTTCAACTTCTTTGTCCGAAGCCTCGGCCAATTCATCTAGAGATTTTTTGTCTGCATACATTTTTAGCAGATAAGCTGCTTTACTTTCATTTAATATTTCTTGTTTAACATCAATTTTTTCGGACTCTATATTGATATTTCCCTTTGGCGTGATGCCAGACAACTGAGCTACTATATATCCACCATTTGTTCTGCTGAATCTTTTGACATCACCAAGCTTGGTTTCCTCATTAAATAACCACTGAACTAAATTTCTTTGACGCGGCAAATCTGGTAAATTCTCATCCAAAAGGTTGACCTTTTGAACATACTTTACGTCATAATCATAATTCTTAGCCACTGAATCCAAACTTTCACCGTTTAGACTCTCCATCTCAAAACGCGTTGTTTTTTGGAATACTTCATTTGATGTTTCCTCTGAAGGAATAATTTCTTTGGTCACATCGGCTGTCAAAACTACATCCTGTTTATCCGTTACTTTAATGACGTGAAAACCAAACTCCGTTGATACTAGACCTATTCTTCCAACCCTAGACTTATTACAGAATTCGAAGAATTTTTCGGTCATCGTTCCTTCTTGGAAAAAGCCTAAATCTCCACCTAAAGACTTGGAGGGACCATCAGAATTTTCGGTAGCCAATTGAATGAAATCATCAGGATTTTTTTTCGTCTTACGGAACAATTCTTGAGCAAGTTTGTCTGCTTCTTCTCTAGTTCGTGTAACATCAGGATTGGCTCTAGTTGCCCCCTTAAAAGCAATCAATATGTGACTTGCTCTTACAGCTCCTCCCTTTTTTCTGTCTAAGAAACGAGAAATTTTTAATTGATTTCCATCTTTATATGGTCCAAAAACGTCTCCTTTGTTCAGTCCAAAAAGTATATCAGCATATTCATTTGCCAAAGTACCCTTAGTTTTGTAAATCGAATCAAATGCTGTTTCAGAATTCTGTTCTATAAAATCAGTAATGTTTTGCGTAGTTGCCAAACCCTCAATAGTATCAGTCAACTTGGATACATTATTATACTCGATTCTTTCATCTTTAAGTTTCTCCAAATCCGCACGAATTTGATTTTCATCAGCTTCTGAAGCCTCATCTGGAAAAACAACATAAAGAACACTTCTGCTCATATCAGTCTCATAATAATCTTTTCTAAGATTGATGTATTTTTTGATGTCTGCATCAGATATTTCAAAAAGGCTGTCAGGAACATCCTCAAAAGGAAGTCTTACAAACTTGAGGTTAACCTTGTCATTTTGGATATGATAGGCATTTTTACCTTCCAACTCGGTAACCCCTGTACTTGACTTGATCAAGTCATAGTAAATATTCTCTTTTGCCAATCCGACGATATTTTCTTCTTGAATTTTCCAACTATCATAAGCTTGAGGATTTTCCATTCTCAACTGATTAATGTAGTCGGTAAAAATACCAAAATCAAAAAAACCTGACTGATTTTGAAACCTTGGATCTTGAACAATTCTTTCGTCTTGAGTCAAGATCATTTCTATTTGTTCTTTTCCAGCATCAATCCCCAAACGTTCAAATTCTTGCCTAAAAATTGTTACTCTCACCAATTGATCCCAAACAGTATTTACAGCCTGCATGGTAGAGAGGTTGTAATTTCTTTCAGCATTTTCTACTAATTGTCTGTAATAAGTCAGTTCAATCTCCTCATCATTAACCACCGCAATGGGATCACTGTTAATGCTGCCACTTGAATTTCCGTCGAAAACTCCAGAAATTACAAAGGCAAATAAGGCCATCCCAATGACCAAAATAAGAAACACAGAACGCTGTCTAATTTGACCTAATACTGCCATATCATTTTTTTGAATCGCAAACGAAAATACGATTTCCTTTTTGATTATAAAAAGAAACGCTTTCTTATTTAAATGCTTTGAATAGCCCAACTATTATAAGAAAAAGTAGAGTAAAAATTTAGTTTTCTTCCTTTATCTTGACTAACACCCTTTCAATTTTGTTAGAGGATACCTCTATAATTTCAAGGTCATAATTTTCTAACTCTATTAAAGTTCCTTTGGATGGAATTTCCTCCTTCAGATATACGATTAACCCACCTAAAGTCTCGTAAAACTCATTTTCGGGAAGATCAAGTTCATAATTTTGGTTGATATAGTCAACCTCCAAGCGAGCTGAGAACTCATATAACCCCTCTTGAAGTTCTTTTTCATAAAAAGCTACTTGATCGTGCTCATCTTCAATTTTTCCAAAAAGCTCTTCAATGATATCCTCAACCGTAATAATACCTGAAGTTCCTCCATACTCATCCAGAACTACAGCAATACTTTTACGTTGTTTGGTCAGTAATTTCAATACTTCACTGATCTTCATTGTTTCAGGAACAAAGGCAACTGGTAATAATATTTTTTTTAGGTCAGTCGGTTTTTTAAACATCTCAAAAGCATGAACATATCCCAAAATTTCGTCTATAGAATCATCAAAAACAGGGATTTTTGACAAACCACTAGAGGTAAAAAGTTTCTTAATATAGGATAAGGAAGCAGTAATTTCAGTAGCGACAATTTCTGTTCTGGGTACCATGGCCTCCCGAACTTTTAATTCGGAGAAATCCAATGCATTTTGGAAAATTTGTATTTCACTGTCTACATTATCCATGTCCTTGGTAGATTCCAATTGCTCTTCAATGTAATTCCCCAATTCAACTTTGGAAAAAGTGAGTTGAACCTGATCCCCTTTAGTCTTAAAAAACTTGATCAAAATAAAATCTGATATAATAATAATCATGGAAGTTATGGGCGCAAATAAAGCATAGAAAATCGCAGTGGGAAAGGCAAAAATCTTCATAAAAAGATTAGAAAACTGCTGGAAAAAAACCTTGGGAAGAAACTCTGCTGTAAGCAATATAATTATAGTGGAAAAAACTGTTTGAATAAAGACAATACGTATACTAACCGTTTCACCCAAAAGGATTTCTGGAAAAAATAATTGTAAAATTTTATCCCCCATAAATATTCCATAGATAACTAATGAAATATTGTTTCCTACCAACATAGTAGCAATAAATCGGGATGGGTTTTTGGTGATGAAATTTAAGAATTTTGCGTTTAAACTAGACTGCTGCTTTTCTATCTCCAAATAAATTTTATTGGCAGAAACATAAGCAATTTCCATACCTGAAAAAAAGGCTGATAGAATCAGACAAGTGAAGATGACAATGTTAGTAATAATCATTGAGAGGTATTTCCTCTTTTTCTAAATTTTTTTCGAAAATGCCTCCTAAAGAGAGCCATAAAAACAGAGAGTAATACAAAGCCAATAAAAATATATGCCTTTTCTCGGTTAGTACTCCATAGTTTATAGCATTCATAAGCAGCAACCACAGCGATTATCCAATAAAGTATTTCAGAAATTTTATAACTTTTCATTTACGGTTAATGTGTCTTGTTGTTCTTCCACAGCTATTGTACCAGTTAGCTTTCCTGTTTGAAATTTACTAAATTCTTTGTTGGTATCCAATCTTGTAGCTGCCAGATCATAGTCTTCATTTTCGAAATTAAAAGGACGCTCCGAAAAAAGCCACTCCTTTTCAGCATCCCAATACATTTGTTCTATTTCCAATCTAGAACCATCATGTGAAAAAAGGACTACATTACCTTTTAGATCAACTATTTTAGTCTGGTTGTAAAGAATACCATAATCGGCTATAACAGTGTTTTCCTGATTTTGATCGTTATAGAAAATAATTTTTAAACCTTTTGGGAACTCAGAATACTTAAAACTCAGGTGGGTATAATCTAGGTTAACAGGTGCTGTCAAGATTGCTTTCACTTTGGCTGAATCTGTATAGGTCATTTTGATATCATAAGCAATACCCAATGGATTCTCATTGAACCGATTGATTTGCTCAAGTGTTGATGAACTGTCCTCACAGTAGAAAAAGAGTGTCATAGCAAAAACTGCAAACCCGTTTTTTAAAATTTTAGAAATATAAAACTTCATCTATAATTCTGGAACTTTCACGCTGCTTTTGATCCAACAATCGAATTGAATGGTAGCTCCTTGATTACCCTCTGTAAAGATTTCTGTTTTGGAAGGCGCTCTTCCTTCATAACTTCTAGCTGTTTTCACTGCCAATTTTTTGATCGAAGCATCTACCTCTCCCGCTCTATTTGCCATTTGTGCAGCCAACCAATAAACTGCTCTCTTATTAAATTGAGTTTCTCCACAGTCGTTGGCACTGCCTGCATATAAATTTGATATCATCAAGTAAGCACGTCCAAGTGAAGGCTGGAATTTCAAAGCTTTCATAGCATAACTGCGAGCCGACGATTTTCTACCAGCGTTCTTAAATTTAACAGCAATCTTATACAAGATTTTAGCCTTTTTGTAAGAATCACTTTGAAGAGAAATAGATTCCTCATAATATTTCAGAGCTTCATAAGTGTCTCCGGCTTTGTCTTTCAATATACCCAGATAGTAAGCAGAGTCTGCAGAGGGATCAAGGGTATGCAATGCTTCAACCAGTGTAACAAAAAATGGATCGTCAGAACACTCCTTATTATCCATCCTAGACGCCGCACGTTTTAACCAAATCGTATCAAATTTAAACTCTTCAAAATTTCTTTTGTAAAGAGGCACCAAGTTTACACAAGTAGCCTCTTTGGAAATAATAGCATCTAAGTTAGAGAGAAAAGTTCCTATCGCTCTTTGATTGATATTGTAAACTCTTTTACTTCTAACCTCCCTACTGTTGATGGGTACCCCATTTTCCTGTTTCTTGAGAATCAGATCTAGTTTTTTGGCTAATTTAGTTGACTCTACCTCAAATTTTTCGGATACCTCTTCATACTTATTAAACAATTGTTCCATAGATACACCTTGATTTCCTAATTTGTATAAGTCATGCAAGGTTTTAAAATAATTGTAGAGTCCCTTAGGGTTACTGAAACTTTCGGCATCGGTTTTATAGGCCAAGTCAAAGGTTTTATAAATTTCCATTTTTTCAGCTGTATTATAGTCCAGCATGGCTTGCGCTTTATCACTAATAATGTCTCCTTTAACACTTATATTTCTTTTGGTAGGAAAATTTTCTAACCATTCGTCATACAAATTCATCAAATCTGCAGTTTCGAAATCAAGCGTCTCAGGAGTAGCATTTTTGATTCTGTCTTTAAGCAATTTTTCCCCGTAAGAATAAATTGCAACATTAAGGCTTGGACATTCTTTTCTTACACTTATCCATGGCTGATAAGCTTCTACGTAATTCTTAACTTTAGCATATTCTGCAAAAATGGATAGATTTTGCAGACACTCTTCACTATTTTGAGCTATAACAGGATGGATTAAAGCTCCCAAACCCATCCAAAAAACAAATATTTTAAAAAATTTCATCACTCTCTATTTAATTATATTTTCTTTTAATAAACCATTTATCATTTAAAGAAAAACCAATCCTAAACGACCAAAAATTTTCTTTAAACGTATTATCATATCCACTCCCTCTAACTCCATACTCAAATCCTATATTAGTGTTTGAAAACCCTGCTAAAGGTAAACCAAATCCAAAATTTATGCCAGTTTCCTTTAAACCAAAATTATTCACAATAACACCCGTCGACTCGTGTCGAAAACCCATTCTAAAAACAATTCTTTTCCAATAACTCGTTATCGAACTGTAATCTGGTATGTAGAAGCCCCCGAATGATATTTGATAAGCATTTTGGTAGTCGATTTCAGCCAAACTCATGAATTTATTACTAAAATTACTCATTGAATTTATGGTGTACTGTGCTCCAACAAACCATTTTCTATCCTTACCTAATCCCAATCCAAAAGAGAAAATATCTGGTATTGTAATGTTTGTTTTATCCAATCCATTGTTCTTGAGGTCGATTTCTAAATCTTCACCAAAACCGGACGATAAAGAATAAGGTCGAGTGATATAAAATCTTGAATTGGTTGATGTTAAATTCGCTTGTAATTGATAGGATACCATTGCATGAAGTTCCATAATCTTAAAAACTAGAATTTCAAATTGAGAAGAAAATTTCAAATCTAATCCAGAGACACTGGACTTGTTCTCAACAACTGTTCCCAGGGTAACTTGATCTTTAAACCTCCCAGTCTCATGAATAATTTGACCAAAATTATAATTTATTGTAGCTCCAAAACTAAAATATTTTAAAGCGTTAAATCCGAATGAGAAAAAAGCCTTGTTGATGCCCCCTTCCCCATCAAAAATATTTAAAATATCCTCATCGCTCCCTTCGGATTCCATAGAGGACAGCTTGTAGCCAACCGAGGTATAAGGGACAATACCGAATCCAAAACCAAAAAGGCGAGTGGGTATGGCAACCCCAATATAATCCAAACCTGCCGAAGCAATACTCTTAGTTTCTGTGGCCCCTTTCAAGTTATTTATTCTGTAATTTAGTCCAATCAGGTAATTCGTCAGTTTGAGCTTGGCATAAGAACTTGGATTGGAAAGATTAGCATGAATGGAATCATTATATATTTCCAAGCCTCCCATAAATCGGTTTATCTGAGTTCCCCTAAAATTTACCTCACCCAAGCCAGCAATAGAGTATGGTGAAATGGTACCCGATTGGGAAAAAATAAATGTACTAAATAACAGTACAAAAAATTTCAATGTATTTCTTGTCATGAATTAATATTCAATTTCAGTAAGTGGAACATTCCTTCTGCTAGAAAATTTGAATGGGCAAATATGCTATTTTTTAACGTTTTAGGCAACTTATTGGCATCTCCACCTGTTAAAATAACAGTTAAAGAACCGTAATTGTGGTCATAATATTTAATTTTAGCCTTAATCTCGTCCAGAATACCGAAATAAACGCCAGCATGAATAGACTCCTCGGTGCTTTTTCCTTCAAATGATTCAACTTTTTCTGAGGCCAAAAAAGGAAGGTTTCCTGTAAATTGATAAAGTGCTTTGTACCGTATATCAAACCCAGGGGAAATCGCTCCACCTTGATAGGTATTCATTGAATCCAAAAAATCATAGGTAATACAGCTTCCCAAATCGATAATCAATACATTGGTTTTGGGATAACATTTACAGGCCGCTGCCACCAAAACAATCCTGTCTGATCCCAAAGTATAAGGACTTTTATAACTGTTTTTAAATGGCAAGTGCATCTGGGCGTTCACAGATATAACTTGAAATTGATCCGAAAGGTTTTCAAAAAAGTCCCCAGAGTGATTACTTACGTCACTGTAAATCAAACCCTCAATGTCTGGATTATTTTTAATTAAAGACCAAGCAATATCGATAAACAAAGACCTTACAACCTTTTGCTCGACAATACATTGACTCTTTTTATACAAGAAAAATTTGGTTAATGTATTCCCAATATCAACAATCAAATACAATTTGCAATCAATTTGGTTATAAATTTAGTCAAAGATTTTTAGAGTAATTCCTTTGTGAGGGATGAAAAAGGATTTTATATTTGCACACTTTGAAACGGTACCTTAGCTCAGTTGGTAGAGCAAAGGACTGAAAATCCTTGTGTCCCTGGTTCGATTCCTGGAGGTACCACACTTCAAATCCTTGATCCTGATTTCAGTTCAAGGATTTTTGTATTTATAACTTTAGGTTTTATAAATTGTATTTGTATCGAAAATCAAATGAGTCACATTACAAAAAAATTTATCACGCTAAGCCTCTTTTTCTCTCAACTCCTTTTCTCACAGGGCTTTAAAATCGAAACCGATCAAGGTACCCAATTCGTCCCTAATAAAATGATATGCAATGGACGCCATTGGTCCGAAGATCAAGGAAAAGTGAAAATGAAACAATTCTCCCAACTTTGGAACGACAACCAATCTTGGCATAAAAGAGCGCAAACCATAAAAGAAAATATTTTATCAGGAATTCAATGGGATAAAATTTCCGCATATGATGGCAAAATCAATGTCATCAAACACTCAAAAAAAATAATGGCTGGTTATTCGATAGAAAATATTGCTCTAGAGAGTTTTCCTGGATTTTATGTTACAGGAAACCTATACCGTCCTTTAAAAAAACAGAAACATTACGCTGCCATATTAAGTCCCCATGGGCATACTAATAATAAACGTTTTACAGACTTTGTTCAGTTGCGCAGTGCCTATCTGGCAAATAAAGGGGCCATTGTCTTTGCCTATGACATGGTAGGTTATGGCGAGAGTACTCAAATAAGACATGAGATGCCTATCAGTCTTTTGCTACAGACATGGAACAGTAAAAGAGTATTAGATTACCTGCTCAGTCTGCCAGAAGTGGAACCCCAACGCATTGGTATGACTGGAGCATCGGGTGGAGGCACACAAACCTTTGTTCTTACCGCTTTAGATCAAAGAATCAAAGTATCTGTTCCTGTTGTGCAGGTGTCAGCTCATTTTTTTGGTGGTTGCGTCTGCGAAAGTGGAATGCCCATTCACAAAACTGCGAATTTTCAAACTAACAATGTGGAGATCGCTGCCCTAGCTGCCCCTCGGCCTCTATTGCTCATTTCTAATGGTGATGACTGGACCCGAAACACCCCAAATGTAGAATTTCCCTACCTTCAAAAAGTTTATGCCTCATTCGGCAAAGACAACCAACTAAAAAATGTTCATCTTGCAAATGAAAAGCATGACTACGGCTACTCGAAGAGAATCGCTGCCTATACTTTTTTAATACGTCACCTAAAGCTCGATTCCATCAATTCATTGCATAAGAATAAAATAGACGAAAGTTTTATCGAAATTCTAACTCCAGAAAAACTGAAGGTTTTTACTTCTGAAAATCCACGCCCAATAACTGCCCTAAAAAACGAATTCGAAGTAATGAAATTCCTAAAATTTCCAATCCAACAGTTCCCTTACAACTTTTATAAAAATTAGTTAACTTGGAAAATTATTTGGTCAATCGCTGAAATATATTAACGGTTATGAAAAAGATTTTTGTTGTAACAGGGTTTGTAAGCCTTTTAATTTCCTGTTCTTTTGATGTACCAATTGAAATTTCTCAAGAATACATCAATATCCCAGAGGTTATTGACTTTAACTACCACGTCAAGCCTATACTTTCCGACCGATGTTATCAATGTCATGGACCCGATGAAAAATCTCGAAAAGCGAGATTGAGACTGGATATAGAATCCATTGCCTTTTCCAAACTAGAAAGTGGAAAAAGAGCCTTAAGTCCCGGCAGTTTGTACAAAAGCGAAAGTGCCAACAGAATCATACACAAAGATCCCGATATAGTAATGCCTCCTCCAGAGGCCAATTTGGCTTTGACCAATAGAGAAAAGGCCATTATTTTTAAATGGATTGAACAAGGCGCTGAGTGGAAAGAACATTGGGCCTTCTTACCACCCCAAAAAAAAGAGCCCAAAACCATCAGTAAAGAATTTCCCAACCCCATCGACCGATTAATAAAAAAGAGGCTGGATCAAGAAGGTTTAGACTTTTCTCCCAAAGCTTCCAAAGACATTTTGGCTAGAAGGCTCTATTTGGATCTCACGGGGCTTCCTCCTTCTATCGAGCAACTGGATATTTTTCTAAATGATAAAAGTGAAAAAGCTTATGAAAACTTAGTCGACCAACTGCTGAAAACCGATGCACACGCAGAACGTTTGACCCTAGATTGGCTCGACCTGGCGCGCTATGCTGACTCTCACGGTTTGCATGCCGATGGAGCTAGAACTATGTGGCCCTGGAGGGATTGGGTGCTCAAAGCTTTTAAAGAAAATATGCCCTACAATGAGTTCGTTACTTGGCAACTGGCGGGAGACCTACTCCCTGACGCTACCCAAGAGCAAAAACTGGCCACCGCTTTCAATAGAAACAGCCCCATGACAGCAGAAGGGGGCGTAATTGATGAAGAATGGCGGTTACATTATGTCTTTGACCGCACAGAAACCCTTTCTACCGCTTTTTTAGGGCTCACGGTAGCCTGCGCAAAATGTCACGACCACAAATTCGACCCCATCTCCCAAAAGGATTATTTCCAACTCACTGCCTTTTTCAATAACATCAGAGAATTAGGAATGACTGGTGACGACGGAGAATTTGGCCCACTGCTACCCTTATCAGATGAAGAAACCCAAAGCAAAATAGACCAACTCAACGAGGTTATGAATTCCATCAAAAAGGAAATCACAATTACCAGTGCTCAACTGGAGAAAGTGTATCAATATTCTGAGGAATTGGCGACTAATACCAAAGCAAAACCTGAATTAGTCTTCCATGGCGCCTTTGAGAAAATGGCGAAATTTAGTAAAAATAAACATAGTGTAGATGGCAAAAAAGACTTCTACGGTCGAAATGAGCAAACCCCAAAAATCGTCAAAGGAGTTGTAGGGAATGCTTTCGATTTTAGTCTTGACCACGACCACCTCTACATCACCAATAAATTAATTCCCAACCTAGAGTGGACAGAGCCTTTCTCCCTCTCCCTTTGGATAAATACCAACAAAAAAAAGGAAGGCTCCTCCCAAACGCTGATAGCCAATTCGGGTGGAAAAAATGAACTTTGGAGGGGATGGGAATACTATTTGGACGATCAAAACAAAGTCAATCTAAGGCTCATCAACGTGACCCCTTCCAACCTCATACACGTGAGGTCAGTGGACTCGATACAACACAACCAGTGGCAACAGCTATCTGTTACTGTAGATGGGAGTGGAAAAGCAGAAGGCGTCCGTTTGTATCTCAACGGTAAGGAAATGGAAAAAGTAGGAGTAATTGACAACCTCTACAAAACCATTTTGCCCACCCACCGTGACCGCGAAAAAGGATTTATCAATACCAAAAGAGATCTGGTAATTGGCCGATCCTATGAGGGATCAACAGGAGACTATGGCCTATTTTCGGGACAATACGATGAATTGAAATTTTTTAAAGGGGTATTGACCCCCTTCGAAATTCAGTCTATTCATATCCAAACCCTAGGCAAAGAAGAAGCCATTGCTTGGCCTTTAGTTCAAAAACACCTGATCGAAAAAGACCCCAAAATCGTTCAACTGAAAAAACATCTTAAAAACAACCGAGAAGAATACCTCAAAACCTATACACCCATAGTAGAAGTTATGGTCATGAGAGAGATGGAGACTCCCCGTCGTACCTATCTCTACAATCGTGGAAGTTATAGCGAACCCCTCTATACTGTGGAGGCCAAAGTCCCAGATGTACTCCCCGACATGGACGAAAATTTACCCAAAAATCGCTTAGGACTAAGTCAGTGGTTGTTCGATTCCAATAACCCCCTTACAGCTCGTGTGGCAGTCAATCGATATTGGCAAATGATTTTCGGTGCTGGACTTGTTGCAACCCCCAACGATTTTGGCGTACAGGGACAATTACCCACCCACCCCGAACTGCTGGACTTAATGGCCGTCAATTTTAACCAAGACTGGGATGTAAAAGCATTATTGAAAAAAATGGTCCTCTCACAAACCTACCAACAGCAATCTGTAAGTAACGAAATACTCGATCAAAAAGACCCCAATAACCTCCTACTCGCTCGGGCCAATGCCTCCCGTTTACCCGCCGAGATTATCAGAGATAATGCCCTGAAAGTTAGCGGCCTATTGAACCCCAAGGTTGGAGGAGAAAGCGTAAGACCCTATCAACCAAAAGGGTTATGGAAAGAAAAAAATAACTTTTCCACTTACCTCTTTGAGTATAAAGAATCCGAAGGGGAAGATCTCTACCGCAGAGGTCTTTACACCTTTGTTCGTCGGACTTCACCCCCCCCTAATATGCTCACTTTCGATGCCACCTCTAGAGAGGTTTGCACCGTCAAAAGAGACGTTACCTCAACCCCGCTTCAAGCATTGGTATTACTTAATGACCCTCAATTTTTTGAGGCTTCAAGAATTTTTGCTGAGCGAATGATCAAGAGCAAGGATACCCTCGAGGATCAAATTGGTCACGGATTCCGATTGGCCACCTCCCGCCACCCCAAAGATGAGGAATTGGAGATTTTGGTAGAACTCTATAATAGTCAATATCAATATTTTGTAAAAAACAGGGATAAGGCCTATCAAGTCCTTAGCGTGGGCGAAAAACCTAGAGACGTAAAAATCAACAGTGTGCAATCTGCTGCCATGACCATGGTCGCCAACACACTTCTAAATCACAACGAAACTTACACAAAACGATAAGATGCACTGCAACGATCATCATCATCACGAAAACAAGAACTACTCACGCAGAGACTTTCTAACTAGAACGTCCCTCGGACTGGGTGCGCTATCATTGGGGTCTATGATCAGCCCTGTCAATGGCTATGGCAACAGTGAGTTTTTAAATCTTTTGGATAGTGAAAAAATGAAGTTACCCCATTTTTTGCCAAAAGCAAAAAGAGTAATCTATTTGTTTCAAAGTGGCGCTCCATCTCAATTGGACCTCTTTGATTACAAACCCAAACTCAACGAGATGTTTGGTGAAGAGGTGCCCAAAAGCATCATCGGTAAGCAGCGGCTTACTGGAATGTCCTCTGGGCAAAATTCCTTCCCAATGGCGGGTTCATTATTCAAATTCAAACAGCACGGACAAAGCGGTGCGTGGATGAGTGAACTCATGCCGTATACCTCCAAAATCGTGGACGAACTTTGTTTTATAAAGTCCATGTACACCGACGCCATCAACCATGACCCTGCCATGACTATGATCCAAACTGGATCGGAGCTCCCTGGTAGGCCCTCCATCGGTTCTTGGCTAAGTTATGGATTGGGGACAGACAACAAAAACCTGCCCGAGTTTGTCGTTTTGGTCACCAAAGGCAAAACCGGTCAACCCCTTTATTCCAGGCTCTGGGGCAATGGATTCCTCCCTTCCCAACACCAGGGGGTGCAGTTTCGCTCTGGAAAAGACGCAGTGCTCTACCTCGACAATCCCCCTGGGGTTAGTAATGGCATCCGGGAAGAACAACTAAATTCCCTCAAAAAACTGCAAAACATTCAACATGCAGATATAGGAGATCCCGAAATTTTGACCAAAATATCCAATTACGAAATGGCCTACCGCATGCAAACCTCAGTACCCGAAGTCATGGATATTTCCGATGAGCCCGATTATATTTTTGACCTCTACGGTGAAGACAGCAAAAACCCTGGTACCTTTGCTGCCAATTGTCTTCTTGCTCGCAAGCTCGCCGAAAAAGACGTTAAATTCATACAGCTCTACCACCGTGGATGGGATCAACACGGCAACCTGCCAAACGACATTAAAATACAAGCCAAAGAAACCGATCAGGCGACGGCAGCACTCATTCAAGACCTTAAACAAAGAGGATTAATGGAAGACACCCTGGTTGTGTGGGGCGGTGAATTTGGTAGAACCAATTACTCCCAAGGCATGCTCAAACCCGACAACTATGGTCGCGATCACCACCCTCGCTGCTTTACCATATTTATGACAGGTGCAGGAGTCAAAAAAGGAATCACAATTGGTGCTACCGACGATTTTGGATACAACATTACCGAAAGACCCGTTCACATTCACGATTTTCAGGCCACCATGATGCACATACTGGGCATAGACCACGAAAAATTAACCTTTAAATTCCAAGGCAGACGCTACCGATTGACCGATGTTCACGGTAAGGTAGTAAAAGAAGTTTTGGCTTAAAAAATATGCTCTCAGAATTAATCGATTTTTTAGGAAGTCTTCACCCCCTCATAGTCCATCTGCCCATTGGTATTGTCTGTTTGACCATTGCCATTGACGTTTTTATGAAAAATAAAAACAACAGCGTACGTCGGGTCATCACCATGGGATGGTTCTTTTCGTTTTTCAGTGGAATGCTTGCCGCCGCATTTGGCTGGTTCTTGGGAGACAATGGCTATTATTTTGAATCTCAAATCAATATCCACCGTTGGAGTGGAATCGCTTTTGTCGGCCTCTGCTTTATTATATGGCTATTGCTCTTCTTCAACTTTCGCTTTTCGCTACCTATGAAGCGTTTTATCAACATAACCACAATCATTCTGTTGACTGTAACAGGACATTTTGGAGGGGAAATGACACACGGTCAAAACTACCTGTTTGAAAGCCTTCCTTTTGTCAAAAAAGAAATTTCCGTTCTCTCCATCACTGAAGCCAAACGCAGCGAATTGGATTCCCTTTTTGTTTACGAAGATTTGATATACCCCGTTTTGGTAGAAAAGTGCATGGCTTGCCACAACCAAAACAATGCCTATGGGGGACTCAATATGAGCGCCTATGAAAGCATGGTTAAAGGAGGCAACAGCGGTGCAGGTATTCACAAAGGAAACCCTTACACCAGTCTTATATATAAAAGGGTAAGTTTCCCTCACGATCATCCTAAATTCATGCCCCCCGCAGGAGTACCCCTGAGCTATGATCAGATCGCCACCCTAGAATGGTGGATCGACAATGGAGCCGAGCTAAAAATTCCCGTAACTGTGGCACGAAATGACCCCAAGATTCAGCGCCTTATGGAGATGCAATACGGCCTCGACCTGAGGGAAAAAACTTTTTTAGAAAGCTTGATATTGGCTCCCCTTTCCTCAAAAAAAATCCAAGGGATTAGCGAAGAAAAATTCATCTGGCGTTTCCTCAACGCTGAGGAAAGTTTTCTAGATTTGAAATTTACGGGTAAAATCATCGAAATCGACGATTTATTTAGTCTACAAGAGGTGAAGGAAAATATTACCTGGCTCAACCTCGCCGACTGCCGACTCAACGACGACCAGCTGAATTATTTGACGGAGTTACCTAACCTTACCCGATTGAAGATTCAAAAAAATCCTATGATAACTGACAGGGGTATTGCATTGCTGACAGGACTGAAGAACCTCAGCGAACTGAACTTATATGGAACCCGAGTTAGCGATGAGGCCTTCTTCTCTTTGGGACAGATGAAAGGACTTAAAAAGTTGTTTCTTTGGAATACTAAGGTAACTCAAAAAGGCATTGTTACTTTTCAAGCCCAGCACCCCGATGTAGAAGTGATTGCAGGATTGTAATTATCGTAATTCAAAGAGATCCTCCTCTTCATTTTCCTCCTGTGGTTTTGAGGATTCTATCTGCTCTACTTTCCGCAATTTGGACATCAGCATACGGGTCCGTGTAGTGACCAGCTTATTGATTTCCTGATCGGCTTCATTGATTTTCTTTTGTGCTTTCTCTAATACGGCTCCAAAAGTGGAAAACTCCTTTTTGACACTAGCCAAAATATCCCATACTTCACTACTTCGTTTTTGGATCGCTAAGGTCTTAAAGCCCATTTGTAAGCTGTTGAGCATAGCTGCCAAAGTGGTGGGTCCTGTCAGTATGATTTTGTATTCCCTTTGTAACTCAGCGATCACCTCAGGATGACGGGTCACCTCTGCATACAAACCTTCAAAAGGCAAAAACATAATCCCAAAATCGGTGGTATGGGGAGGGTCGATATAGCGTTGCGATATATCTTTGGCAAACTTTTTTACGCATGTGAGTAATGACCTTAGGGATGTTTCTATCGCCAGTGGATCACCTATTTCGTAGGCAGTTTGCAGACGGGCATAATCCTCCTGTGGAAACTTTGCATCTACAGGTAGATAGACAGGGCCACTGCTGTGACTCTTACCAGGCAATTTGATTGCGTATTCAACCAAAGCATCCGAACCTATTTTAGTTTTTACATTGGCATCGTATTGTTCTGGCGCTAAGATTTGTTCCAAAATATTCCCCAGTTGTATCTCGCCCAAAACCCCACTGGTTTTGACATTGCTCAGTACCTTTTTAAGGTCCCCTACACCAGAGGCTAAGGTTTGCATTTCCCCAAGTCCCTTTTGTACTTTAAGCAATTGCTGGGTCACCATCTCAAAAGATTTTCCCAATCGCTCTTCTAAGGTTTTGTGTAATTTTTCGTCTACCGTCTCCCGCATTTTTTCCAACCTTAGTTCCGTCGATTTTACCAGCTCATCTTGCTTTTGATTAAGGCGTTCAAAGTTTTGTTTTTGCAATTCGTTAAATGCGGTGACGTTTTTTGAGAAGGACTCTTGAAAATCTTTGAGGGTAGTTCGTAACTCCTCCCGGTCTTCCTTAGCTTTTTTGGCTAATGCCTCATTCAGGCGTTCTATACTTTGGGTAATCTCCAAACGGTTTTCCCGAAGGTTTTTGGTCAACTCTACACGATTTTGGTAAAACTCTCCTTTGATCAACTCCCGCAACTCCCCCGTAAGGCCACTGCTCCCCTGCTCTCTATATAGCAAATACAAAAGTAAACCCAAAGTCAATGCCGATAAAACCAATAATCCAATTTCCATCCCTATTATTTATTGCAAATTAAAAAGAATTGAGCAGGGAGAAATAGACAATATGGAAAAGTAATAAACAAGAGTGGAAAAGCTTGATAAATTTTAATATTTTGACGTTTAAAATGGAATTGGAATGTAGACCCTCAGGTGTAATTTTTTAACATTAACTATGCTAAAGTTATCACAAACATTACAATTAATTCACCGAATGACCAAGGCTTGTGCTTGTAATTCCTCAAAAGCCACATGTTGGTCGGTAGATAAATTTTGATTTATCAAGTTATTTTGCTCGTAAGGATCGCCCTGAAGGTCATAAAAACGTAAGCTGCCGTTGTCTAGTACTATTAATTTATAACGTTCATTTCGAAGGGTGTAACCAGATTTTGCAGGTTTTTGAAAATCTAAAATTTCTGAATAATTGTAGTTTCTTGGGCTAATAGCCGTATCAGAAAAAGTAGTGTAGAAGCTCTGACTGTCATGATATTGTGGAGTTTCCACTCCTGCTATTTGTGAAATGGTAGAAAACAAATCGGCAGTATGCACCAAGCTCCTGTCCCGCTGGCCTTTTCGACTTACCCCAGAGCCAGAGACCACCAAAGGGACATGGATGCCTCCTTGGTATAAAGAGCCTTTGGATCGGTTGGATAAAAAGGGCGATTGTATTACACTACCAGGAGTACCATTGTCCCCCACAAAAATAACCACGGTATTTTCCCGTTCCGCTATTGGAATTTGGCTTAACAAGCGCCCTATTTCATAATCTATACTTTCTATCATTGCCATATAGTAGGGTCTAGGATTGACCTCTAAACTGGCGGGATCGTCTACAAGGCTCCCTTGCGAATGCATTGTGGCAGGAGGTAAATGGAAAGGAGAATGAGGGGCGGTATAGGCCAACCAACAAAACCAAGGCTTTTCTTGCGCATTGACCCATTCAATGGCCAGATCAGTCAATTTGGTGGTTATATATTCTTCATTGGTATTGGTTTGTCCGTTAATAGTGAGTTCCCATTGGTTGTAATCTGTTAAGGTACCGGGAATCAATCCTGCAAAGTAATCGATGCCCATCTCATTAGGTCGACTGTTCTCATTGTTGGACAAATGCCATTTGCCAATCAGAGCATTGGCATATAAATTACCTAATTGCTGATCGAGGTAGGCTTGAATAGTTGTTTCGGTTTCAGGTAGAGTTCCTGCATTGGAGGTATTGAGTACCCCGCTATTAATTCCGTATTTTCCTGTGATGATGGTGGCTCGGGTAGGAGCACACATGGGAGCAGACCATACATTGTCATAGGTGATCCCACTGGCTTGCAACTCCATCAAGTTGGGCATATGGGGCTGTTCGGTTCCTATACCATAGCCTGGGGTGGCATCTACTCCCATATCGTCAGCGATGATCAAAAGGATATTCGGAGAATGAACCATTCCCTCTGGCATGATTTCTACTATTGAAGTGAGGTCGTCTGTTTTACTACAGGCCAAGCTGAGAGACAATAACATTACCGCTAGAAAATTTCTAAAATTTTGTTTGGTATAATTCATCACTATAATTTAACCGAATGACATTTGGAATACCCTACTTTTTTTAAGAAAACTGACGGATCAATCCCTCTTGTGCAGATGAAGCTACCAAAAGTCCATCCCGATTGAAGATAGAGCCTCGGGAAAAGCCTCGGGAGTTGGATGCACTAGGGCTGTCCATGGCATAGAGCAACCAATCTTCCAAAGAAAAGGAACGGTGAAACCAAATTGCATGGTCAATACTGGCATAGAAAGTGGAACTTTGGCTTAATTCTTTTTTGTGTGGAAGAGTGGCCGTTCGCAATAGCCCATAATCGGAAATATAGGCAAGTAGCTGTTGCTGAATGTCAATCCCAAAAGGGGTGGCTTCCTTGGATCGAAACCAGTAGTTGCTTTCTGCTGGGGCATCTATGTCATCTCTTAGGGTCAGTTTTTCGACGGGTCTGAATTCGATGACCTCGGGTTTGATCTTTTTAAAACGTTGATATATCCTAGGGTCGGTATTTTGAACTTCTAATTGCTCTAAGTCACTCAATAATTTTTCGGGTGGAATAAAGTTGGGCATGGAAAACTGATGATCCACTCCTTTTTGTTCCAATTGAAACGAGGCAGACATATTAAAGATGGCACGTGTCTCTTGGAAGGCGACTACCCGTCGGGTAGTAAAACTTTTTCCATTACGGATGATGTCCACTTCATACGTGATAGGCAGGTCGAGGTTTCCCCCCAATATAAAATACCCGTGGAGGGAATGGGCAAATCGATCGGGGGGAACAGTCTGGTAGGCAGCATTGAGAGATTGCGCCAATACTTGTCCTCCAAATACACGTCCCCAAGAGGTTTGAAAGTTTTGGCCTTCAAAGGTGTTTTCTCGCTTTTTTTCTAAAGAGATCAGGTCAATTAATTCCTGTATATATTTCATCATTAAAATTTATAAGTGAACATTTTTCAAGTTATAACAAAATTAATAATCTGCCCCCTTATTACTGTTTTGAACGGATAAATTCCACGCTTGGTAAAGGCTTTGTAAGAGCAACACTCTATTAGGTTGAAGGCTTGATAAATCGTTTTCCTCCGCTGTGTCTTTTTGAAGGTCATAGAGCTGGTATTCATCGTCGGAAATACCATATAATTTGTAGTTGTTGTCTATCAAGGCGAGTTGTTTGCCAAATTGAAAAGCTAGGGCTTTTGTTCTTTTTTGTTTTTGTTGGCTCCAATAAGGCTCGAGGCTTTCCCCGTCATATGGGCGTTCATATTTATTTAGATCGATCTCCAAAATTTGAGCGATAGTCGGGAAATAATCAGAGGTAAAACAGGGTACCTTTACTTGAGTTCCTGCGTTGATTTTGGCGGGCCATTCTACAATACCGGGAACCCTGATGCCTCCCTCGTACAAGCTTCTCTTCCTCCCTCGTAACCCTTTTGTAAGCCCTTGAGCCCTGCCGAAGGCTATATTTTTATCTCTAACATCGAGTGAGGTTTCAGGACCATTATCCGAGGTATAGAACACCAATGTATTGTCGGCTATGCCAAGGCTCCTGAGTTTTTTTCTCAACCGACCTACCTGATTGTCCAATGCGGAAATGACCCCATAGTAATGTTGTTGGTCATCGCTGAGTTCTGAATAGAGGGATTTGTATTTTTCCCCAGTCAAAACAGGTAGATGGGGGGCGTGGAACCAAATAATTGATAAAAAGGGTTGTGCTTTGGCAACAGATTGTTCGATAAAGGGAATAACACGATCCATGATGATCCGAGAATCGTCTCCTTCTAGATTTTCAGTGACCCGCTTTCCAGGACCAGTCCAGTAGAAGGTACCAAAATGCTCCCCTTCTGTTAAAGAAGCTTTTACATCTTCAGCAGATCGAGAGGGAGTAATCATAGGGTCCCAAGTGGGTACTTTGGACTCGGTAACAAAACTGACGTCAAAACCATGTTCCCAAGGTGGAGCGTAGTGGTGGTCGTTTTCTTTTTTCCCCCCCCGATTGGCATCCAAAACATCTCGGGTCAAGGTGCCCAAATGCCATTTGCCAAAATGTCCCGTGCAATAGCCTTTTTCTTTAACCATTTCTGCTAAAGTAATTTCCCGATCTCTTAGGTGTCCACAGTTGGCACTGCAAATACCCATTCGGGCGGGGTGCCTTCCTGTCATGACACTAGCGCGAGTAGGGGAACAAACAGAACCCGCAGCATAAAATCGTGAAAAAACAGCACCGTTTTTCGCCATAGCGTCCAAATGAGGAGTCTTTAGGTTGAGGTGTCCATTGTAGCCCACATCACCCCAACCTTGATCATCAGCCATGATCAATATGATATTCGGACGATTGGATTGCGCAAATGACAGTGTCAAAAAGAAAAGAAAGACGACCCTAAAAATAGATTTTATTTTCCTCATGATATTTTAAAATTAAACCCTTTCTGACCAAGATCAAAAAGGGTTTTGCTTAGTATATTTATAGATATTTAACGATTAATATAGCTTTCTATAGCTTGCTGGTCTAACTCATCAGAATCACCATATTTTTCGCGCATTTCCTCAAATCTTTTGTGCATCATCGATTGTATATCTGCATATTCGGGATCATTGTATATGTTGTTCATTTCTGAAGGGTCTTTTTCCAAATCGTACATTTCCCAGACGTCGATGTCGTAATAGAAATGCATGAGTTTGTAACGATCGGTTCTTACGCCGTGGTGCCTTTTGACCATATGTACTGAGGGATACTCGTAATAGGTATAGTAGATGGCATCACGCCACTCGCTGGTTTCTTTACTGACCACTTTTCTGAAGGATTCACCTTGCATATCCTCGGGAATAGATATCCCAGCGTAGTCCAAAAAAGTGGGGGCAAAGTCTAGGTTTTGGATCATTTGATCGATCAGAGTACCTGGCTTAATCTCTTTGGGATAACGCATAAGAAGAGGAGTCCTTAGGGATTCCTCATACATGAATCTTTTGTCAAACCATCCGTGTTCTCCCAGGTAAAATCCTTGATCAGAGGTGTAAACGACTATGGTGTTTTCAGACAAACCTTTTTCGTCGAGATAGTCCAATACCTCTCCTACTCCATCATCTACGGACTGAATGGTTCTGAGGTAGTCTTTAAGATAGCGGTTGAATTTCCATGAAGCTAGTTCTCTTCCTTGGAGTTTAGCGGCTTTCATGGAATCGTTTTTAGGCGTATATGCCTTTAGCCATGCTTCACGTTGCTGTGGATTAAAACGATCAAGTTCTTTTTTGAATCGGGTTTCTCTACCGTAGGGGTCTACAACAAATTTGAAATCGTGTCCCCAACGACCGTGTCCTCCATTTCCATTGGTCATGGCGATTTGCTCTTCAGTAGCCGAGATGAGCATTTCTTGCGCGGCCGCAGCAGGGCGACCTTCGTAGTCATCAAAAAAGTTATCAGGAAAATCGAAAGTCTTGTTGTCAAATAGGGTGAGGTATTTTTCCTCGGACTGCCAATTCCTGTGTGGTGCCTTTTGGTGGTAAAGCAATAGAAAAGGTTTGTTTTTCTCTCTTTTATTTTTGAGCCAATCCAAACTGAGTTGGGTGGTGATAGTGGTCACATACCCCTGAATGCGCTCTTTAATACCATTGATAATGAAATCTGGGTTATAATAGTGTCCCTGACCGGGAAGAACCGCAGAGTAATCAAACCCTTGGGGCAAGCCTCTGAGGTGAATTTTCCCTACCATAGCAGTTTGGTAGCCAGCTGCTTGGAGGTCTTTAGCAAAATTGGGCTGATCCCAATTATAGTCTTGTATATTGTCCACTTTACCATTAATAAAACTGTGTTTTCCAGTTAGCATTACCGCTCTACTGGGTGCACAAATAGAATTGGTGACAAAACCTTTATTGAAAAGAGCCCCTTCTTTGGCAATCCTATCAATGTTGGGTGTATTATTTAAATCATGACCATAAGCACTTACAGCTTGGAAAGCGTGATCATCGGACATGATAAAAACAATATTCGGGGGTTGAGGTTTGTCTGGCTCACATGCCAAAAGCAGCGGTAAAAGAAAAATTGACCTTATGAATTTTTTCATTGTTTATGTTTTATTAAATCATGTACAAAGTATAAAATTTCAATCAATTATAGTATTTAATTTTTTTGTAGATAAAGTCTTAAATTGGATTTCCTTATAATTAAATCTAACAATGGACAGAAAAATAAAATGGGGCATTGCTGGCTTAGGCAAGATTGCTCACAAATTCGCTGCGGATCTCCAGCGGGTTGAAAAAGCAGAATTGATCGCAGTAGCGTCTACCGATTGGGATCGGGCAAAAACTTTTCAAAATGAATTTGAAGGACAAAATGCCTATGATTCCTATACTGATTTGTACCACGACCCTGAAGTGGAGATTATTTATATCGCAAGTCTAAACCAAAACCACATTTCGATGACAATTGAAGCGCTAGAGGCTGGAAAAGGGGTCCTGTGCGAAAAACCTTTGGGTCTCAATCCCAAGGAAATAAGTGTGATGATTGGTCTGGCCAAAAAACAAAATTGTTTTTTAATGGAAGGCTTATGGTCACGTTTTAATCCTGCCATTCAGAAAGCTAAAGAGTGGATAACCAATGGTAAAATTGGTGTTCCTAGGTTTTTGTATGCCGAATTTTCGTTTTATCTAATGAATATAGACAACTATCACCGCTTGATGGATCCCAAAAAAGGGGGAGGTGTTTTGCTTGACATCGGAGTATATCCACTATTCTTAGCATATCTGATTTTGGGAAGACCCAAAAATATAAAAGCGCAGTCGATATTTGCCCCAACAGGTGTGGACATTCAAACATCAATGATACTCCAATATGACAATGCCCAGGCAGTCTTGTATTGTGGTATTGCCAATGAGAGTGACAACAATGCCAAAATAGGAGGAACTGATGGAGAAGTTTTACTTCATGGACGCTGGCACAATACTCAGAAAGTTGAATTGATTCAAGCAGGTGAATCTATCCAAGAGGATTTCCCTTTTGAAGGGAATGGGTACATTCCTCAAATCGAAGAAGTAAACCGATGTATCCTAGCAGAGAAAACAGAAAGTGAACTGTGGTCTCATCAAGATGCACTAGAGCTCGGTTTAATGGTGGAGGAGGTATTTGAAAAAATAAAGGGGCAGGCCGATTAGCTTATTCAACCAAAAAGGATTTACTATACGTTTTTTCTCCGTTGACCATTATTTTGTAAAAATACTGCCCTGGAGGAAGTCGGTGACGTTCAAGATCCATCAATGACAGGTTGTGCTGACCCGAATTTAAATGGGAGGTGATAGTGGCTCCTACTTTTCTTCCCAAAATGTCAAAGACATTGATTTCTAAGTTAGAGCTTTGGGTGATAGATAGATATAAACTTACCCCTTGATCACCATTTACTACTGCATGAAGTGGTAATAATGGATCTTGGGTCGTAGGCAGTTTTTCTGATCCGTCACAACCCAGCCCCAGCCCCAAAATATCGGTATTGGGTCCAACAATAGCATCATTGACCTCTGTAGGATCTGCACAGAGCCAGTTCTTTAGCACTGAGGCATAGACCGATCTGAAATCGACACTATTGGCCATATTACCTTTATTGTCTAATGCTCTAAGGTCTGGGTGTTCTGCTATAAATCCACTGCCATTAAGTGCAGGCCCAAAAAGCATTATGGGAGCTGCAGAGCCGTGGTCTGTTCCACTGGAACCATTTTCGGCTACCCGTCGACCAAATTCTGAAAAAGTCATAGAAAGAACTTTATTGGCAATCCCAAATGCCTCCAAATCTTTATAGAAAGTTTGGATTGCATTTGTAAGTTTTCGCATCAAGGTTTCATGGCGATTAGGTTGATTGGCATGAGTATCAAATCCCCCCAAAGTAACCATATATACTTTTGTTCCCAGACCCCCTTTGATAAATCGAGAAACTAAACTCATTTGTAAATCAAAATTATCATTGGTATAAGAATCAAATGCTTTTGATTTTTCATAAGCCTCATTGATCACCGAGGCATAACGGAAGGTGGTGTTTGACGCTTCCCTTAAAAAGGAAACTTGTTCGCCGTGAAGGTTATTCACGTTGTTTAGATTATCGAATAGCGTTCCGTTTTCAGCTACTCTTTTAAGGCGTTGCGGACTAGAAACCGAGAAAGAATAACTGGTGAGGTCTCCATCAAAAATCATATCACCCCCACTACCGATTTGAATGGCCAAAGGTTTTTGAGGAGGGTTGTTTGCATAATCCCCATACTTTCCCTCATAGTATCTACCCATCCAACCGGAACTGATCTCACTGTCTGGAGTGGTCGTCGCCCAAATTTCGGAGGATTTAAAATGTGATAAGTTTTGATTTTCATAGCCCACACCGTGGATAACTTTCATGGCGCCCTCACCCCACATCGGACCCACGGAGTTCATAAAATAGGGCATACCAAAATCATCGTTGAGTTTATAAAGGTTATTTTCTGGAATATGAATTTTGGGTCGTTTGTTAGCATAGAGGTCAAAATCATATAAGGGTACGATAGTGTTAAGTCCATCGTTTCCACCTTTGAGTCGAATAAGTAATAAAATACGATCGGAGTAAGCATCGGAAAGGGCTTGGTTCAAAAGTGGTGATTCGACTACCGACAGGGTGCTGTTCCCATATGAAATGGCACTGGCTCCTAGCATTCCAAGCGTTCTTATAAAACCACGACGGTCCCAATAAGCATGCTCTCGATCATGAGACTTTTGGTATAACTCGTTAGTTTTGCGGCGCTTCATCTTTATTTCAATTGAAATTCGGGTAGGGTTACAAAAAATCTTAAAAGTTCATAAACTTGTCGGGGCACAGTTTCATCGTCTAGTGACCATGTGCCATCTTCAAAATAATTTTCTGGCACCTCTCCCTTAAATATACTTATAGCATCTGCCATTTCCTCAGCTTTGATGTCACAGGGGCAAAACATAAATTCTTTGAGCTTGATTATAATAGTTTTCACATCAGTTTCTTTAACCCCCACCAATACTTTGATAAACGTTTTGAACTGGTTTTTATTTTTTTGCCAGTATTTGATCAAGAGGTAGTCCGAAAATTCCCATCGCTTGGGAAGTGTTTCTGAATTGATCCAATCTTGATTGCATTGCCAACCTGCAACATCATTAGGAGAAAACATTTCTTGCCCCATGTCTCTGCATTTATTCCTGAAATTCAATTCCATGTCTACATTTTCCTTGTATTGAAAAGAGAGGGAATGATGCAATCCTACCATCATATCAATGGGACTTTTGATCAATACGTTACTATTTTCCGAATCAAAAAAATGATCACTTTTGAATAATTGTTTCATTACAGGTAAAAGCTCAAATTGATTGTCTTTAAATGTCTTAGCCATGTCGGCAATGATAGTGAAATCAACTTTAGGACTAATAAAATAGCGATAAATTTTGGTGCAGATGAAATTTGCAATAATGTCTTTTTTCTCCTGAAAAAGAATATTGATTACATCATCATATCCCCAATTTCCTGTTTGTCCAAAAATAGTTTTTGAGCCCTTATCATAAGTATTTTCATTGAATTCAATAATGCCCCCGTTAGTTTTAGAACGGTTGTATCCAGTGAGTGCCCTGGCGGTCTCAGTAATATCCTCTTGAGTATAGCCATTTCCCTCACCTAGGCTAAAGAGTTCATACAACTCTCTGGCGTAATTTTCATTAGGGCTGTTTTTTTTGTTTTCAAAACCATTGAGATAACGCAACATAGCAGGAGCCAATCCCACTTCACTTATGAAAGTTTTGAAATTCCCCAGAGCATGAGTTTGTAACAGTGCATAATACTGATAGAGATAGGCAGGTTGATTGACATCCCTGAATTCTACAACAAAATGATTGCTCCAAAACAAGGCAATCCGCTCTCTAAAACCATTATTGGTAATATCTGTAAAGGCTTGCTTTTGTAATATAGTATGATAATAATTTTTATTTTTTCCAGAATTATTGAATTGCTTGTTGTCCCAATAACTCCATTCAGGAGCTTCAGTAGTTTCCATATTGACAGCCCCTTCAACAATATCATCAATTACCGCTGAAGGGGTAAAATTGAGAAAGAGAGCTATGTCAGAGAGTGAGCAACCGAATCCCAACCTTCGAGCAATCAAATTAATTTGTCTTGCATCCCAAGGATTTTTTTGGGATGGGATATATGGTTTCAAAATAGATGGTTTAATTTAAGTTATTTATTGAGTTTAACTAAATTAACGTTTTAATATTAGAGAAAGTCATCTACTTTTTTATAAGCATTAATTACAGCTATCTCTCCTACTTTATCGGGTCTCGAATTTCCATGTTCCATACCCATAATTCCATCAAAGCCTCTAGAGTGAATGTACTTAAAGATGTTTTTGTAATTGATTTCACCTGTGGTAGGTTCATTTCTTCCTGGATTATCTCCAATTTGGAAATAACCAATCTCGTCCCAACATTTTTCGATGTTAGGGATCAAATTCCCCTCTTGAATTTGTTGGTGATAAATGTCGAAAAGAATTTTACAGGAGGGAGAGTTAACCGCCTTACAAATCTGGAAAGCCTGTGGGCTTTCTTTTAAAAATAAACCAGCGTGATTTCTATACCAATTAAGAGGTTCCAATACCATGACGATACCGTGGGGTTCAAAAATAGCTGCAGCCTGCTTTAAACTTTCGATCACATTGGCAGTTTGATAGTCCTCTACGAGTTTTAAGTCTAACGTTCCAGGGACTACTGTTACCCATTTAGCATTTACTCTTTTGGCAACAGGGACAGCGTCTTCAATCTGTCTCAAAAAATCCTTACGATCATCGGCTTCTCCTCTGGCTAAGGTTGGTTTTTTAAAATCTTTATAGGCAACAAAAACTCCCATAGCAATGTTTCTTTTTTGCATAGTCGCTCCCATTTTTTCTTGCATAGCCTCTGAACGGGTGTGCATATTGTTGTCCTCGAAGGCAGTAAACCCTTGATCGGCCATAAAATTAAGCTGATCAATGGGATCTTCGCCCGCCGAGTGTTTAAACATGCCAAGATGAGGGGCATATTTTAGGTTGAATTGATGGGTAGCCAAGGCACCGGTTTGGGCAAAAATACTTGGGGCAGATGCCACTCCCATTCCTAACATTAGTGCAGTCTGGGTAAAATTTCTTCTATTCATCTTGTTAGATTTTTAAAATTCAGTAACACCAGGTGTTGGAATTGGATACATTCCTTTACTGTCGGGCATGGTAGGAGGATTGTTATTCCAACCCACTGATTCCGGCATGATTTGTAAATTTGAATTCATGGCCTGATCCCATTTAATGACTTTACCTGAATAGGTGGCCATTCTTCCCATAATTGCAGTTAGGGTGCTTTTGGCACCATTTTCGGCATCGGTAATCACACCACCACCCCTGATCGAAGCAAACAATTTGTCGTGCTCAACTTGATAGGGGTTGGGTTCATTTAACTGATTGGCCTCAGACTCATTAGGAGAGTAGCTCCACTTTTGCCCAGCTTTGTATTTGTAAATTTCATTTCCTTCCAAGTCAATAATTTTTCCTTTACCCATATTAACGCTTCCTTGACTTCCCTGTAAAGTTTCATCAACTCTACGCATACATCCTAACTGGTGACGGCATTGACTTGAAATAACAGCTCCTGAGTCATATGTAAATTCTACAAAATGGTGATCGAAAATTTCTCCGTGATCTTTTCCATTTCTCACCTGTCTTCCACCCATTCCTTGGGCTTGAGAGGGGTAACCTCCAATAAACCAGTTAGCCACATCGATGTTATGAATGTGCTGTTCTAAAATATGATCACCACAAAGCCAGTTAAAGTAATACCAATTACGCATTTGGTATTCCATTTCTGTTTGTCCAGGCTGTCTTTCTCTTACCCAAACACCACGACCATTCCAGTAGACCTGTCCGCCAGTGATTTTTCCAATTTTACCCTCTTGGATTTTTTGATACAAATGGATGTATTTTTTTTGGTAATGACGCTGAAGACCTACCACTACATTGAGTTTGTTTTCTCTTGCCTTTTGAGCCACCTCAAGTACTTTTCTTACACCTACAGGGTCAGTAGCAACTGGCTTTTCCATAAAGACGTGCTTTTCATTGTTGATGGCATATTCAAAGTGATAAGGTCTAAAACCCGGAGGCGTGGTCAGTAAGACCACATCAGCCAAATCAATGGCTTTTTTATAGGCATCAAAACCAGAAAAAAGATTTTTAGGATTGACTTTGATTTTCTTTACTCCATCAAAATGTTCTTGAACTATCTTAAGACTTTTTTCAACATTGTCTTGAAAAGCATCGGCCATGGCTACCAGCTCAACATTTTCATCGGCTTGAAGGGCTTGAACAACAGCACCCCTTCCGCGACCACCACAACCTACTAGGGCGAGTTTTAATTTTTTGTTACCGTAAACGTTTGCCATAGCTCCCACGGGGAGACCAGCCGATAAAATTCCAGTCGTTGCTAGGGTAGAACTTTTTACAAAATTTCTTCTACTGAGTGAGTTGTCTTGTTTTGATTTCATTTTTTTGTTTTTTTTTAATTCCAATATGTTTTTTGCTCTTTAGTGGTAGGGGTTTTCATCGGTCTCACGACTCTAAATCCCACAAATGGGGCATCGGTGTGCCACCATAAACTTTTAGGTATTTGAGGATCTCTTTTTTTCCATTTTTTGGAAGAGGGTCTTCGTGTTGCACTTCTCAACCTACTGGCCTTATCCGACCAAGCGCCTCCTCTAACTACTCGAGGATAGGTCATGGTTGGTTTTTCAAAAGGATTGCTTACGGTTTTCCTTTTTCTAGATTTGTAAACTGTTGGAACATACTGATCCAAAGTCCACTCCGAAACATTCCCATGCATATCATACAAGCCCCAAGGGTTCGGTTTTTTTTGACCTACTTGATGATAAGCACCTTCACTATTTCCCTCATGCCAAGCATAAATATCTAAATCTACTGGATCATCTCCAAATGAATAGGCAGTTTTTGTTCCTGCCCTACAGGCATATTCCCATTCTGCCTCGGAAGGTAAACGATAAAAATTACCTGTCATGGCAGAGAGCCATTCACAAAATTTAACTGCTGCCAATTGGGTCATACAGATTGCAGGGTAACCCTCTACTCCCATTCCAAAACTCATTTCGGTATATGGTTGGGTTGCACCAGAAACACCATCTACATCAATATTTACCTCATCCCCTGCAAGATGTTGAGGTTGTTTAATATCTATATTTCGCGCCACAAAAAGTTCGTATAAGTCCCAAGTGATTTCAAATTTCCCCATCCAAAAGGGATCAATCTCTACTTGGTGTTGTGGCCCTTCGTCACCAAAATGACCCTTTTCAGATTTCTCACTTCCCATAGTAAAAGTTCCCCCAGGTATAAATACCATCTCTACCTTTTCTTTTGTGCCTGGAATGGATTGAGTATACTCCTTTTCTAAATCACCAAAAGCGAAAATAAGCAGAGCAATTAATACAATTTTTAATATAATTTGATTCATTTTCTAAAACTACTGATTTATTCTTTTTAAAAGTAAAGGTATTCCGGGTTCAATTATATCGTGACCATAGCCTCCTAACTCGAATAATTCATTTTGCTCGTGACCATTGAGTTTTAACATTGTTCTCAGGTAAGAATTTTCTTCATAGATACCAAAAAACTCATTTTCTCGATCTCCTGTAATCAGGGTAATGGGCGGGGCATCTCCACGAGAATAATACACAGGGGCATAGTGATCAATTAAAGGTTGCGTAATCTCCATGCCATACTCTTTCCTTATGGTGTGATTGGTGAAAGTTGTTGCCGACAAAGTAATCACTCTCATGATTCGATTGGAATCTATACTGTATTTTTTTAGCCACTTTTGATCCAAGCTGACCATCAAGGACAAAAAGCCTCCAGAGGAAAATCCACAAACATAAATTTTAGACGGGTCTCCACCGAATTGATCTATATTTTTGAACACCCAAGCCACCGCTGCCGCAGCGTCCTCGATGTATTTGGGGGCACTCACTTGTGGATGCAATCGATAGTTTACCGTGACCACTGCATGACCTTTGTTTTTTAACTGTGATGGAATCTCCTTAAATCCACTTTTTAATCCACCCCCATGAAACCAAACGATGGTAGAGAAGTTTTCCGAGACGTCTGGATAATACAGATCCAGCTTACATCGCTCCTTTTGATAAACATTCCCTACTGTATTTTCATAATAAGGAATATCCGTTTTTGTTTTGTAGGCAGTCGTTTGGGCAAAACTCATACTGAAAATTAAAAGAAGTAATAACCTAAGTGTTCTATCTAGCATCTTAAATCTGATTTTTTGTGGGGGATTTAGCACCCATTTCTATTGCCCATTGGTTGAGTAGTTTTTTCATTTCGTTGAGTTTGGCCTCCTCCTGAATCGCAAGATTGGTTTGTTCTCCTGGATCTTTTAGGATATGATATAATTCATAACGGTTATCTTCGAAAAAATAAACCAATTTCCATGGGCCAGTGCGCATGGCTCTTCCAGGGGTCCAACCACTGCCATGATAGTGGGGGAAATCCCATACCATTTGGGTGTGGGTTTTATCAGTTTCACCCTCTAAAAGAGGCTTGAGACTGATCCCGTCTCTATGTTGTTGGGGTTGCAGGGCCAATTGGGTGTAGTCCAATATAGTAGGATAAAAGTCCATACTCACGGCGGGAAGATCAATAATCTTGGCCACTTTGTTTTTGGGTGTTTTGATGATCAGAGGCACTCTTATTCCCCCTTCGTAAACCCAACCCTTTCCTGCCCGTAAAGGCATAACACTGGTGGGCGCATTTCGATGCTCTTTCTCCAATGTGGACAAGCCGCCATTGTCAGAGGTAATGATGATCAAAGTGTTGTCCATCAAATTATCTTTTTCTAGTTGATCAATCAATCTGCCTATATTCTTATCTAGTGAATAGACCATTGAGGCGTAATCGGCATTGTATTGATTTTGAACGGTGTAGCCTCCACCCTCTTTTACCTTTATCGCCAGAGTATCTTTGAGGTTTTTCTTTTTGTTTTGAAACTTGGGCAAATGATCTCTGTGAGCCTGAATGGGGGTATGTACCGTATAATAGGATAGGTAGAGTAAAAAAGGATTTCGCTGATTTTGTTGAATAAAATGAAGTGACTCATCAGTAAGCCGATCAGTCAATTGCTCCCCCACTGGACCATCCTCCAATTTTGGATTATCATAGGGAGTGTAATAGCCCCCTGGAGGGGCGCCCTTGTCATGTCCCCCTTTATTGATTTCAAAACCTTGATCCTCGGGAAAAAATCCCGTATCTCCCAAGTGCCATTTTCCAGCAAAAAAGGTTTTGTATCCTTGTTTTTGAAGGGTCTCGGCGATGGTGTTTTCCTCTAAGGTCAACTCGTGGAGATCGCTGGGCCCCAAAAGTATTTTGTCTCTGGGGTCTTGCCCTGGAATCCAATCGGTGATGTTTAATCGAGTAGGGTGTTTGCCCGTCATAATAGCAGCCCGTGTAGGGGAGCAGACGGGGTGGGCGGAATAGGCTTGAGTGAAACGATAACCCATATTAGCCAAACTATCAATATTTGGAGTCTCATAAAAAGAACTACCGTAACAACTGAGATCTTTCCAACCCAAGTCGTCCACCAAAATAAAAAGGACATTAGTTTGGGGTTCTACTTTTTTGACCTCCTCGGTGCAAGCTATATATAATAAAAATAATAATATTACGTATTTAGCCATGCCTATTTTATAGTTGAACAGTTAAAGGCCACCCTGTAAACTGTTTGGCATCTGCATTTAAAACATTTGATTCACGAGGCCAGCATTCGAAGGTAACTTTGTTTTTTTCAATGTCAAAACGGATAAAACCAAATCCCGCACCATTGGACTTAGTGTCTGGATTGGCATAGGCGTGCATGGTGATTTTATTTTTAAATCCATCTAGATAACGCCCTGTCCAAGGAAGAAGATCGTTATTATTTTCTCCAGACATTTCGTCCTCTGGCCACCACCATCTGCTGTAGTAATTATTAATTATGGCAGGAACCACAAACGCCCAAGGACCGTCCTCATACTGATTAATACCGTGATGAATTAGTGTGGCCAGATGCTGGTCTCCCGCAATGTGCACAGCACCTGCCTTTTGGATCAAGCTCAGAGCCTTATTTCTTCCATGTTGAGGCCAACCATTGGAATCTAAATCTGCATGTAGACGTTCAGCGTGTCTTCCATGTAGATGTGCACCACCACAAAATCCAGTAGCTGATAAAACTGCTTTCATTTTTGAGTTTTTGTCAACACCCCATTCTTTCAAAAATTGATGTTGAAGTTCCCCTAATAAAACCAATTCGGGCAGATTGATAGACTCGGGATTGTAATTGGGATCGTTGATATGGTCTGCTCTAGGACCTTGTTTGGGAATTTTCCCATTGGGTCCCGATTTAAATTTTCGGTCCTCAATGATGGCGAAGTCTACTCCACCAATTTTTAAGCTGGTAAAATAGGATTTGATTCCTTGGTCTAAGGGCGCTTGATGATAGGGATCAGGCAAATGATTCGTCTGTGCTCTTTCTACCATTTTGACATACTCGGGATTAAAAAAGTAGCCCCCATCATTGCCGTCATTACGCATCGATTTTTTTCCACTCTCACCCCATAGATTCCCCTGACCTATATCATGATCGTCGGGAATAGTTATGCATGGTCGGTGTCTAAATACTTCTCTAAATTGCATTCCAAATTTCAACCAAGCCGCCGTGTGCTCTTTGTGGTCATAGGATTGGTCTCCCGCAAAAAAAACCACATCGGGATCAAGTGCATTGATGTTTTTTACATACTTTTCTCTGGTCCCACGATCTTTGTTGCTGTTACAAGAAAGTGCTGCCATATTGATTTCATTTTTGTCAATAGGGTCTTTTCTAATGGTGCCTTCAAATTGGGCATTTTCACCGTGAAGTATCCGGTATTTTACAGACTTTTTCATGTCCCAACCTTCTATTCTGAAAAAGGCAGCCCAACCTATTTCATTTACCTTTTGGGTTTGTACTTCCTTCCATTGGTCTTTTTGGAAGAGCTCCAACCTAACGATCCGGGTCTCCTTAGGATATAGGGGGAACAACTGAGCTGAAAGCTTTAGGTTGTTATTTGAAGTAGTATAAATCCCAAAAGCTATCGTCTGATCTCTAGGAACCTTCATGTTTATAATTTTACTGGTTTTTCGATTCCACCAATCGTTGGTCGCCAGAGTATCTAGTTTGGTGAATGGGGCCTCTACATAATTTTGATTAGGAGCATCACAAGCGCCCTGCAGCAGCACAATAAAACATGAGAGAAAAAATATTTTTTGGTTGAGTTTAATCATTATTGGATTTTTTTAAAGATAATAAACTGTTTGAAATTGAAAATTTAAAGTGGAGAAAAGTAGCCTATGGAAAATGAAAAATAGCTCGATGTATTGAGGTTGGTCTCACCTACCAATGCCTTAGGAAGGTTAATTTTGTAGGACAACTGAAAATCCCAAGTTCCAATATCCACTAGTAAGGGGATACTTATTTGGGAATTAATCAAATCAAAAACATCTCTTTCTACGATTTGAGCGTTAAAAAAACCCGAGGCAATTTGCTTGCTTATGGTTTGCTCACTCATCAAAAGACTCAGCTGGGGATTGAACGATATTTCCCATTGGTCATTTTCCAAAAGGGGAATTTCGTAGCTGGCACTAGAATCTGTATAAAAAGTGGAAGACCCTCCAAAAAGGTAGGCAGCAGATAGACGTAATCTAATCTTGTTTTTATGATAAGCCAGTGCAGCTGAAAGTCGATTGTGATTGAGCTCATCGGAGTCAGCTGAAAAAAAGATACGGCTATAAATTCCAGATAAACTTAATCGATCTGAGCGATCAAGATTTAGAGAATAGCCACTGCTAATGGATACAAAATCCCATTTTGGGTCAAGCTCAGAAAAATAGGCAGATCCCAAACTAACAAAGAAGTTTTGACCCTTCATATAACTGATAGTCGGTGTAAAACCAAACTGGTTGATATCAAAGTCTCTTCCCGCAAAAAAAACACTTTCGTCAAACGAAAGATTAGTGTATAAGTATTGGTTTTGTGATAAAGCGGCAAAAGAAGTATCGGTCTGAAATAATTCATCCAATACACTATCTATAATAGCGTCTTCCTCTGCCGTCTGTGGGTAAGCATATAATTGGGCTAAAAAAAAGCCAAGGAAAAGGATTTTTTTCATTGACTAAATATAGTAAAAGGACAAAACTGTTTGTTAAATAGAGTTTTTAATACCTATTTTTTGGATTTCATTTTCTTGGTTCGCTCTCTGAGGTTTTGTTTCTTTTGCTTTAGATTATCTCTACGCCCATCAAATCCAGATTGGTAGTCTTTCATTTTTTCTCTACGGTTTTTGATATTTTGCTTTCGCTGTTTCAGTGTTATTTTTTGTTCATCTGTGAGAGATTTTGCGAAGTCATCTTTGAGTTTCCTCAAGGATTCTCGATTCCCTTTTAGTGCTTCTCTTTGCGAAGCTGTTAGTGTTTTCATTAAGGTCTGTTGCCTTTCTTTCATGGAAAGGGAGTTGTCCTTGAGTAGATTTTTCTGATCCTCAGAAAGAGAATTTCGAAAAATATCTCTATTCTGCTTGACCAAATTTCTTTGTGACTCAATCATTTCCAATTGCTTTGAAGTGTAAATTTCAGTAGGGGGAACATCTTGAGCCAGAAGCCTTGCCAGCCCCAAATTGGAGAGCATAAAAAGGAAAAATAAAACTCTAATTTTTTTCATTTTTTTAGTTAACCGAACTCAAAACATATTCTTCCTCAAACCATTCATCAAATTCGTTGTCCTCAACAAATAACGACTCGATCATGGTTTGGTCGGCCAATAAATCTTGTTGGGAAATATCGTTGATTACTGATATCTTAGCTACTTCTTGAATGGGGTTTTTGGATCCCAAATAAAAAGTAGCCGCCAGTAATATTGTAATAGAGGCCGCAACACCATACTGCCAATACAATCGAAAAACTGGAGTCTCTTTGGGAGAAGTTTGGGTCTCTTCTTTAACCAAAGAATCAAACTTTTCATTCCAAATACTGTCCTTGTCTTTTTCAAGTGGGATTTCTACCTTAGATAGAAAATCGTCGATCTCCCGATTCGAAAACTCTTCTTGCTTACTCATTTTTGATTGAGGTTTTGTTTTAGTGTATTTAAAGCTTGACTGATTCGCTTTTCAATTGCTTTTTGAGACAAATTTAAGGATTCTGCAATTTCTTTATAGGTAAGTCCTTGCATCTTATTCATTAGCAATGCTACTCTTTGTTTTTCGGGCAGTTGATTCAAGACGTTTTCAAACTTTTTTTTTCTCTCAGAGAGATCCTCACCATTGTCCGTTTCATAAGTCAATCTGAGGTCCAAGCTGTTGGTGTATTCTCTTTCAACTTTTTCTCTTCTTATGTGACTGATAAAATCATCGGTGGCCATCTTAAACAGTAGACTTTTTATATTGCCAGAGGCAATATCAATTTTTTTAATCCATACTTTCATGAACACATTTTGAGCAATATCTCCAGACAATTCCTGATCCCCTGATCTATATATAAGATATCGTCTGATGTCGTTAAAGTGCAAATCATAAATCATTTTAAAATCTTTAGCCGTCAACTTTTAACTCCTTAAATCCAATTCCTAAGATAACTTTATCAGAGGAATTGGATTGGAAATATAAAAGATTATTTTAAACAAAACTTATTTCTTTTTCATTTTTAGTATGTTCATGAATCGATCTCCTCTTTGAAGGTCCCTTAAATCGACCGTTTCTACTTCACCATCTTTGGTCACCTCGACAAGAGTATCGCAAGTTCCATCTCCAAAATCAGTAGTTATTAATTGTTCCCCATCAGTGGTTACTTTGATGCCCTCTACTGGAACTTTCCCTCTGCGTCTTTGCCCTTCTGGAGTACAATCATAAACAAATTTGATTGGAGTTGTAATTTCCATAGTAAAGCTTACGCCCTCTGTGCTAACTCCGGATTTTGTTCCACTTAAAGTACTATAAATTTTTTCATCATTTTCCATGTAAGTATATCGGGTCATATCAGAACTTTTGGTTTTGAAAGTACCGTCTTCATAAATCATTTTTCCATCTGTATGGGTTGATCGCATGGTCTTGCTGCCATTCTCGTCTATAAAAATAATCTCTGTTCTTTTTGTTCCTTCAATTTTTACGCCATTGATATAAAAATCATCATAAGTGACTTCTCTGAAACTACCTACCTCTAATCTTGATTCAGAGTAACTAATTATCATGGTTCCACTTCGAGTCTGACCACGTTTTCCCTCACAATCTTCTGTAAAGGTAATGGTCTTAATAAAATTCTCTTCATCATCAACAACGGTTGCGCAGTCTCCATATTTATTACCTTTGAACCTTTTGGGCCCGCGTAAGGCATTGGAATCTGTATCAGAATCTACACTCCTTGCACTTAGAGAATTTGAAGTCAGGTTCATACTTTCAGACACCATTTCGTCCATATCTTCCTCAAAAGCGATGGAATTGATTGTTTCTAAAACTGTAGTTGTACTTAAATTTTCTGAGAATCCGCTGACTCCTTCATCAGAACAGGAAGTGATCAAGCCAAAGCTTAATGCTATTAGTTTTAATTTTTTCATTTTCATAACAATTTTTTTTTGATTACACCCATAACCCGATTTAGGAATTACATACCCTACTTTTTTTTAAAGAAAATTGATCAAAAGTTTCAAAACTATTTTATTCATCGGTTCTTGAACCAAAAGAAAAGTTTTGTTAATCTTATATTTACAAATAATTAACAATTATGGATTTTCGCCTTAAAGAATTCATTGCACTTTTTTATCGTATTTTTTTAGTTTTCCTGTGCTATTCATTTTGTAGGGTGGCATTTGTTTTTTTCAATAATGATTTGGTTCAGGTAAAATCAATTTCCCATCTAGCAGAATTATGCTATTATGGGCTGCGTTTTGACAATGTTGCTGTAGTTTATTCCAATATGATTTTTATTCTGATGTCAATAATTCCATGGGTAAAAACAACCTCCTTGACTTATCAAAAAATTATTTTCTGGGTTTATTTGCTTTCTAATTCTTTTTTTCTTTCTCTAAACTTTATTGACTTTGCCTATTACCGATTCAATCAAAATAGATTGATGAATAATTTTTTAGAGGTAATATTGTCGGAAACCAACAAAACGATTTTACTATTTCATTTTACGTGGGTCTATATTCACCTTATCATACTTTTTATTGCCATGTTATATTTACTTGCAATGGGATATAAAAAGGTGAAAGTATACCCTATTACAATTCAAAATTATTGGCGTTACAGTCTTAGCTCTGTTATTCTATTTTTTGGAACAATTGCACTTTTTGTTTTAGGAGCACGAGGGGGTGATTTCAAAAAAAGTACCCGTCCCATCACTTTGATCGATGCCATGGATCATGTAAAAACCCCTAAACAAGCTGACGTGGTGCTTAGCAGTACTTTTACATTTCTTAAAACTCTTGGAAAGAACGGTTATAAAAAACCAAAAAATAACTTTACTGATCAACAAATTCAACAGGAGCTGAAGACCATTAAACAATATCATCCCTCAGGAAGATTTGAGAAGAAACCCAATGTATTCATCTTTATTTTGGAGAGTATGGGAAGGGAGTACTGGGGAGCTTTAAACGAAAAATACAATATCCCTAATTATGAAGGGTACACTCCATTTCTTGACTCATTGGCCCAGCATAGCTTAATTTTCCCAAATGGATTTGCCACGAGCCGAAAGTCAATTCACGCCATGCCATCTATTTTGGCTGGAATTCCATCTTTTGAAACTTCATACGCATCATCTCTATACTCCAGACAAGAAGTAGCTTCAGTTGTTTCGATTGCTAAGGAATTGGGTTATCACACTTCCTTTTTTCACGGAGCTGCAAATGGATCAATGGGTTTTTTAGGTTTTGCAAATACTTTGGGGTTTGATCGTTATTATGGAAGAACTGAATTCAATTATGATGAAGAATTTGATGGTTCATGGGGTATTTGGGATGAACCTTTTTTACAGTACACAAAATCAGTCTTGGACAAGCAAAATACACCTTTTCTGAGTTCTGTCTTTACGATTACTTCTCATGAGCCTTATGTGATTCCCAGAGCATATGAAGGAAAATTTGACACAGGCCATATCCCAATGCATCAGTGTGTAGGATACACAGATAATGCCTTGCGACAATTTTTTAAGGAAAGTAAAAGTGCTACATGGTTTGAGGATACCATTTTTATTTTTACAGCCGACCATGGTAACCAAACTCATTTTCCTTTTTATGAACAAACAGTCAATAGATTTGCGAATCCATTGATGATCTTCAAACCCAATAGTACTCTAAATGGTGTTGACATGAGACTGGCGAGTCATATGGATATATTCCCAACGGTTGCCGATCTTATTGACTATACAAAACCTTTTAAAAGTTGGGGAAGAAGTTTAGTTTCCGACCAAGAATATCACCCATTTTTAATTAATTATTTTAGTGGAGGAAGCTATTTTTTCATGGATGAAAATTTAATTTGTGTATACAACGGAAACAAAGCGATAGGCTTTTATAGTATAGATGATAAAAACATGGAAAAAAATCTCATCAAAAATAAAACACAGGAGATGATAGAATTAGAAAAGAAATGCAAAATGTTTCTAGAGGACTATTTTGAATCCTTAATGGCTGGACCCAAAATTACTTCAAGTTCTATTAAATGAGAATTTATTTTATTGCAAAGCCACTAAGTGTTTTTACATTTAAAAAATTGTGCAAATCAATTGAAAAAACTTTTAACAAGAAAAAGTATTCACTTCACGTTTTGAAGACGCTCAATAAAGGCCATGCTATTAGTCTTGCCCAAAAAGCCATTTCAGAAAAGGCCGATCTAATCGTTGCTTGTGGAGGGGATGGTACGATTAATGAAGTTGCTCAAGTATTAGTTGAAACAAAAATTCCTTTGGCCATAATACCCCTGGGATCTGGAAACGGGATTGCACGACATTTTAAAATTCCATTTGGAATCAAAAAAGCACTCCAAATCATCAAAAAAAATAACCTTGCCAAAATGGATGTCGGTGTAGTCAATGGATCTTATTTTTTTGGAAATATGGGCTGCGCTTTAGAGTCACTTTTTATTAGGAGGTACCAAAAAAATAAATGGCATGGAATTTTTGCTTATGTTATTGCCTTTTTTGAAGCTTTGATAGTTTTTAAATATAATAGAGTTCAAATTAAATATGATAAGGTGAAACAAGAAATCAGTCCATTTGTAATGCTTATTTCCAATACCAATCAACAGGGATATGATTTCTCACTTACCCCCAAAGCACTTAGTGACGATGGGTTAATAGATTTATTTTTTATGGAAAAATCGAATATTTTAAATATAATCAAATTTTTAATTAATGTTTTGATGGGAAAGGAATTAGATTTACAGGGATGTCGTATAATTCGATTAGCAGCATTAAAAATTAGTCTTTTATCTCAAGGTGATTTTTGTGTGCAAATCGATGGTGAATATTTGCAAGTAGTATCAAAAAATTTAGATATCAAAATCCTTCCCAAAAAACTTAGTGTAATTATTCCCTGAGATTATTTGTGATTTGTTTGACTAAATCTTTACACCAGATTTGAAAACCAAATTAGAGTCATTACTGATGTGTTTGAATTTGAAAATGTAAATATTATTAAATAAAAAAAGCTCTCCAAACTACTGGAAAGCTTCTCATTAGTTGCTAATCTATTGGTTTCCCAATTTTAACAACACACAACTTCTTTGTACAATATGGATCTATGGCATTGTTTCCAAATTTAAAAGTGTAAAGTTAAGTAAATTTAATTTTAACTCCTGTTTTAAAGGTTTTTATTTGATAAATTTAAGGTGATGAAACAGAAAATTGTAATTGCAGGAGCAACAGGTTTTATAGGGAGATGGATCATTGAGGAATTTCAAAATGAATATAAAATCATTGCATTAAGCAGAAAAAAAGTCAAGACTAATTCAAACGACAACATTCTCTGGCGTGCTGTGGATTTGTATTCCATGTCCAGTACAGAAAAGGCTTTGGAGGACGCGGATATTGCGGTCTATTTAGTACATTCTATGCAACCCTCTACCCGACTTAATCAAGGGAAATTTGAAGATACGGACTTGCTACTTGCAGACAACTTTTCTAGAGCTGCCCAAAAAAACAAGCTCAAACAAATCGTCTATATCGGGGGTATACTGCCTAAGGACAAACATGAAATTTCTAATCATCTTTTGTCTCGGTACGAAGTTGAGAAGACCTTGGGGGCAAGAGAAACCCCTTTGACAGCGATTAGAGCGGGAATAATTATTGGACCCGGTGGCTCTTCTTTCAAGATTGTTACCAACTTGGTTAAAAACCTACCTGTAATGGGTTGCCCCCTGTGGACCAAATCCAAAAATCAACCCATCGATCTTTTTGATATACTTTCTCTTTTGAAACAGTGTATAGGAAATCCCAAATCATATAATAAAAATATTGAGATTGGAGGAAAGGAGGTCATGACTTATATGGAGCTCCTTCAAAAAACTTCAAAAATCATGCAAAAAAAAAGGTTCATTTTTTCCATGCCTTTATTTTCCGTGGGACTTTCCAAGTGGTGGGTCAGTATTTTTGCAGGCTCAGATATAAATTTTGTTTCTCCACTGGTAGAGAGCCTTAAGCATAAGATGATTCCGAATGATGAACATTCTGGTTTGTATAAAATTAATTTTACCTCTATTGACACAAGTATCAAAAGAGCACTGAGACAAAAACCCCCTAATCTTCCGAGTTTTCATAAACTCAATACTGAAAAAAATACGGTAAGAAGTGTACAGAGAATCTACAATCCTAGTAATCATTCTGCCCAGTGGGTTGCGAAATATTATCCAGTATGGCTAAGCAAGAGGTTTGCAGGACTGATCAATCCCAGTTTTGATGGAAGTTTTTTGAGGTTTTACCTTATGGGATTGATGTTGTTGGAATTACAATTAATTGAAAATAGAAGTACGCTCAATCGACAACTTTTCTATATCACGGGTGGTATTTTGACCAAAAGAAGTGATTTAGGGTGGTTGGAATTCCGATCGATTTTAGATGGGGAATATGTAATCACAGCCATCCATGAGTATGTTCCTAAATTACCATGGTCTATCTATAAATTGACTCAAGCCAAATTACACCTTTACGTTATGAAAAAGTTTGAGAAGGCACTAAAATCGATTTAAGGGGCTTGATAATCCATTAAGAAAACATCTTCAATTAATTTTACAAACTAATTCTGACACTACCCCCCACTAAATTGTTGAAAATAATGGGCTTTCAATTTTAAAATTGATTCGTTCTTATTTAATTTGAAAATAACATTAATAGGAATTAAAAATGATTAAATAAAAATCAGCTTTTCATAACCCTACTGTTGGAATTCATTTACCCAAACTTTCATTTTACCGACACCTCTGTTTGACCAAGTAAAATAAGGAATCGCTTTATAATCATTAACTGAAATTGAATAGATTCCATTTAAAAGGTCTGTTTCTTCTCGAATCTTAAATGGACCCATTGCATTAATTGCGATACTATCAATTGTTTTGATATTATCTATTTCCTCAAACGCATATACGATTGGACCCCTTTCAATTGAAACTTTTCCTAAGTCACTTTCCACAAGGGGATTTGCTCGGACCGTACGAACCTTCATCGAAAACTTTATATCAACTCTATCCTTTGATTTCCAGCCTCTATCCAACACAATATAATTTTCCTCTATAACTGGATTAATGATCTCACCATTAATTTTAACTGTCATCGGTAAATCTACTTTATTTGCAAACTGATATAGGTTTCCATTCATAACTTCATTACGAGCCCAATATGGTATTCTTAGTTTCATTACAAAATTTGCTTCATCTGATAAAAAAACTTTGAAATGTACATTTCCATCCCAAGGCATATTGGATTTTTGACTAAGTTTAATTTTGTGATTATTGATTTTAACTTCAGTCTCATTGCTAACATACATATTTACAAATAAATCATTCTCATTACGTGAGTATAACAATTGTGGTATAGAAGGTAAAAATCTTATTAAATTTGTTGGGCAACAAGAGCAATCAAACCAACCTTTTCGAGTACAAGCACCCTTATTAAATTTGTATTTACCGTTTGATTCCAGCGCATTGGGGTAAAAGAAGTTTGTACCATCTAACGACAATCCTGAAATTAAACCATTGTATAGTGTTCTCTCAATGACATCAAAATAGTTTGTGTTCCCAGTTAGATTAAAAAGACGATGATTCCAATAAACCGAACCTATAGCGGCGCAAGTTTCGTTATAGGCTGTAAGATTTGGTAGTTCATAATTCTTTCCAAAGGATTCTTCCTCATGTCTTGCTCCTATTCCCCCGGTAATATAAATTTTTTTGTTAATCATATTATTCCATAATGCATTTACGGCGTTAAGATATAATGAGTCTTTTTTCAATGCGGCTATGTCAGTCATTGCTGCATACATGTAAACCGCTCTAACGGCATGACCTACAACTTCCTTTTGTTCAACAACTGGGAGGTGATCTTGAGAATAATAAGGACCTCCATATAGTTTGTGATTTCTAGGTTCACCCCTATGGTCAAGGAAATATTTAGCAAGGTCGAGATATTCCTCTTTGCCTGTAATTCGGTAAAGTTTTATAAGTCCTGTTTCAATAATCTGATGACCTGGAACATCTTTTATTTGATCAATCCCATTACCAAAGGTATGTACCATCAAATCAGCATTTAAAAGTGCAATATCGAGGAATTTCCTTTTACCAGTAGCCTTGAAATGCTGAGATGCAGCTTCATATAAATGGCCTGCATTGTATAGCTCATGACTCATATGAAGGTATTCCCAACGTTTTCCCTCAGAAACTATTACCCATTCTGCTGGTGGTTCAGAGGGATTAATTGTTCTCCAAGTTGTCAAATATCCGTCATCCTCTTGACCAATTTTAATAATATCTATTAATTCATCAATCAAACACTCTAATTTCTCATTAGGGGAACTTATTAAAGAGTTGGAGGCACCCTCGATAATTTTATACAGATCTGAATCGTCAAAAGGCATGAATCCCTTCACTTTAGCCTTCATTTTACCACCAGCAATTAAGAAATTATCCATACGTCCTTCTTCCTCGCATTTATCAATTGCGTACTGAATAGTTTTTTCTTGTACTTTTTGAATTATTGGTAACCAAAATTGGTCTTTTAAACGGATATTTCTTATGTTGATTGATTGAATAGGATAGTCCTGATTAGGTTTAGTCGTTTTTTTATCGAATTCATTACAATGTGTAAATAAGGTAGTACAAAATACAGTCAGAATTAATCTTAACATTGTTTTCATAATCATTTATATTTAATTATTTGACAACAATATATAGATCTTAAACTTTATTTCAGAAAAGTCTACACTTTTTTGGGTTTAACTAAGGTTTAATTTGACTTTACTGTAATTGTAATAGAAGTTTCTGTTGTTCCATTTGACCAACTAGTAAATATATATTGTGGGTCAGGTGTAGCTGATAATGTAACACTAATCACCTCTTCATAAGTTCTTCCAAATTTGGAGACAGTTCTACCCTCCCTAAAATTAACAGTAAGAGTGTATTTTTGTAGTTGACGATTGAATTAGAGTTGGAATAGTTTCATTATCTGGAGAAGAACATAAGACAAGGAGGAAGAGGAATATAAAACAATATGGTTGTAACTGTATTTTCATTTATTCGGTTTAACTGGAATATACTAATTTATAGTTTTATGTACATTTATAAAGTCCTCTGTTCGCTCGAACAAAAGTTAAAACCTAAGTAATCCTATTGAGGTGATTCATAAAAGAATGGTATAAACCGATGAAAAACTTTAGATGATTGTTTTATTGTAAAATTTCGCATGAGCAATTATAATTTGAAGTTGCTTATACTGAATTTGTCCTCCTTTTAAAAACAAAACCTATAAAGTTATGAACCATAGGGTTTTAATCTTTATTTTAGCGGTCTGGACGGGAACTAAACCGGTGAAAC
>CENP01156985.1_pt1 | contig 65739 bp, 62 predicted proteins | sample 361281 | NCBI WGS metagenome assembly CENP01 (sample SAMEA2591122, study PRJEB7988) | marine metagenome | biome: marine biome (ENVO:00000447); feature: deep chlorophyll maximum layer (ENVO:xxxxxxxx); material: saline water (ENVO:00002010), including plankton (ENVO:xxxxxxxx) | depth 70 m
AATAGCTCAATTGGCTTGATTTATGCACTGAAAAAAATTTTTAATATTGATAAAAATGAAAAAAAAATGTGGTTTCATAGGATTTGGAAAACATGCTCAAATTTATGCAAAAATATTTAAAAGTTTAAATATCGAAATTGTCTCTATTTGTGTAAGAGATAAAAAAAAATACTCAAAATTAAAAAAAGTTTTTTCCATAAAAGAGATTTATGACGATATAGATAAGTTTTGTCTTAATTCAAAATTAGACTTTATAATGGTAATACTTCCATGGGATGAAATTGAAAAAAACTTACCTAAAATCGTAACAAAAGTTAAGACAGAATTAATTTTTTCTGAAAAACCAGTTGCGTTATCTTTAAACAAATTAAATAAGATTATTCTTCTAAGGCATAAATTTAATAAAAAAATTTACGTGCTATATAATCGAAGATTTTATGAAACATCGCAATATCTAAAAAAGATTATTAAGACTAAAAAACTTTCAAAATTTTATATGGAGATTAGTGAAAGAAAAAAGGATGCGGTTGAACTTTTATCAAAGAAAATTTTAGGTAATATCAGGTATCATTTAACTTCACATTGGATAGATTTAGTTATGTGGTTATTTAAAATTAAGAAATTTCAATTGAAAAAAAAAAAATCTTCTTATCATATAACTTCAGATAATAAATATATAATTAAATTAGATTATAATGGTTTCAAGCCAATATCATCAGTCATAACTTTTAATAAGCTATCATTATCTCATAACAGCTTAGAAAAGTTATACAAAAATAATGTTGGAAAAAGTAAATTAATAGTAGATGATAATAAGGCCAGTATTTACAAACCTGGGTTGAAAAAATTAAGTGAAGCTATCAAAAAAATTGCTAATGGAAATAATAATAAAGATTTGCCAATAATAGACGATTTAAGGAATTTATATACATTCCTATCTAAATTGAAAATTTAATCAAAAATAATAATTTTTCCACTTTTCTGCAAATTCATCCCCATTTATTGTTCCATTAACATCACACTCATTGCAAGGATCATCATTTCTATCAAAATTTAATAATTTTTTTCTAACTTCATGAAATTTTTGGTCAATCCAAATATCATATATCTTCATTTTTTTTGAATTTCCTATAATTTTTTTTTTTTTCCAATCATCAGGACAAATCAAACAGTCCCCATTGTAATCCATGAAAATTGTATACATAGGATAGTTGCATTGCTTTTTTAGAGGAAAAGTAGTTTCTTGTTTTAAACCAAATCTTTTATAATCTACAGATCCAGCTCTATTATTTATATTTAATCCAAAATTCATTTTTCTTCCTAAATTTCTAGGTCGAATTTCAAATTGATCATTACTTAAATTGTTTTCTGTTTTTAAATTAAGAAATTTATTGTATGTTTTTTTACTTGTATAAAGACTTACATACAAATATTTCAATCCATTATTAAAAAAATCTTTAAGATTTTCAGAATTCAAATAATCACCATTTGTAATAATTTCAGATTTTGCATTAGGTAATTTTTTAGTTATTTGCTTAATATAATCTAATAAACTTGTGTGCAAAAATGGTTCACTAAAACCTGAAAAAGAAATTCTTCCAGTATAATCAAGTTCTTTGAGCTGATCTATTACACTTTCAAATAAATCATCTTCTAACTGAATATCTAGGTTAGGCCAAATTTTTTCATCTACTCTTGGACAAAAAGCACATCTACGGTTACAACTTCCATGTAAGTTAAATTCAAAATTTGAAAATAACGGAAATTTATTGTCTTTAAATTTCTTTATATATTCTTTATGAAATTTATTTATCTTAATGGGCTTTCTATCTATTAATATTTTATCTGTCATTAAAAAATTTACTTTTTATTTGGTTATAATTATTATATGAATTTTTAATTAGAGTATATTGAAATAACTTTGATCCAATATGAATAAAAAGAATCTTAAATTTAATTCTATACTAGAATCTGAAAAAATAGCAAAAAATAAAATCAGAAAAGGAACTTTTAATTGGTTAATAAGTGGAGCAGAGGATAACCATACAACGGATCGGAATATAAACTTCTTAAAACAGATCAAAATTTTACCAAAAATATTATCCAAAAATTATAAACTTACATTAAGATCTAATTTTTTAAATGATATTATAGAAACTCCATTGCTATTATCTCCAATGGGACATCAAGCTCAATTTCATAAACAAGGAGAAATTGAAATGGCTAAAGGAATTTCAGAGTGTAATACAATAGGATTTTTTAGTACACAAAGTAGATATACATTAGAAGAAATAAGAAAAAAAAACTTAAATACTAAAATTGTTTGGCAGATTTTTCCCTTTGGTAATAAAGAGTGGATTACAAAGGAAATCAAAAGGGCAGAAAAATGTGGATGTAAGGCAATTGCACTTTGTTTAGATGCACCTGTAAGATCTCATCGATATATTGATAGAGAAACAAATTATGATGCAAGAAAATATGGAAAAATGAGAAAATTAAGTCAAAACCCATCTTTTGCCTTACGGTATGATTGGAATTTAATTAAATGGATAAAAAAAAAAACAAAGAAACAAATTATTTTGAAAGGAATAATAAATCCTAAAGATGCTTTGCTAGCAAAAAAGAACAATATAAAAATTTTATGGATATCCAATCATGGAGGCCGTATGTTTAATTCAGGTATATCAACAGGAGAGGCTTTGTTAGAAATAAGAAAAAAAGTTGGAAAAAAAATGATTTTAATTGCAGATGGAGGAATAAGAAAAGGTACTGATATAATCAAGTATTTGGCTTTAGGTGCAAATTTTGTAGGAATAGGAAGGCCAGCGATTTACGGACTTATTATAGATGGATCAAAAGGTGTAAAACTAGTATTTGATCTTTTAAATAGCGAACTAAGATCTGCAATGTTAAATGGTGGATTTAAAAACTTAAAGGAATTGAATTTAAATAGAATTTACACTGATCATAAATGAAAAAAATAAAAACAATTTGCATTATACCTGCAAGAGGTGGGTCAAAAGGCATAAAACTAAAAAACTTAAGATTACTTGATAAAAAACCACTTATTTATTATCCAATTAACGCAGCAAAAAAAAGTAGAGTATGTGACAAGATCTTAGTTTCGACTGATAATTTAAAAATTGCTAAGGTAGCCAGATCCTATGGCGCTGACGTACCATTTTTAAGAAAAAAAAAATATTCAGGAGATTTGGTATCTACAGAGACAACATTAAAAGAGGCTTTAAAACAAGCAGAGGATTTTTATTCTTGTAAATTTGATATTTGTATATTTTTAACTTGTACGAATCCTTTTAGAAAAATTTCCTGGGTAAAATATGCTGTCGAATATTTAAAAAAAAATATAAAATGTGATAGTGTTTTTTCAGTTCATCATCTTTACAAGCATTTTTGGCATATTAAAAATAATAAGTTCAAAAAAGTCCTACCATGGATGAAGTCTTACACATCAAGACAAATTGCACCAAAATTATTTAGAGAAGATACTGGTCTTACATGTGCTACCAGAGCTCAATTTTGGAGAAAAGGTCAAAGAATTGGTAAAAATGTTCATTTTATTATTAATCAGGATTCAGTAACAGGCGTTGATATTCATAATGAGATGGATTTAGTTATTGCTAATAGCATAATGAGTTATTTTAAAAAGAAGGGAATTAGGTATTTTTAATTATGCTTGATCCAAGTATAGGATTAGCTTTATTTGCATATAACAGACCTTCACATCTTAGAAGAGTATTAATTGCATTAGAGGATTATAAAATTAAAAATATAAATGTTTTTATTGATGGGCCCAAAAATATAAAAGATAAGGTTTGCCAGGAAGAAATTGTTTTTATGTTAAAAACAAACAAAAATTTAAAATCAAAAATTATGATAAATAAAAAAAATAAAGGTCTTGCGCATTCGTTAATCAATGGAATTACAAAAATGTCAAAAAAATATAAAAGCATAATCATACTTGAAGATGATTGTGTTCCTAGAAAAGAATTTTTTGATTTTGTATTAAAAAATTTGAAAAAATATAATCTTGAAAAAAAAATATCAGCAATTTGTGGATATCAATTTCCAGAATTACATGAAAAAAAAAGCAAAATATTAAAATCAATTGTTTTAAACAATTTTATGCCTTGGGGATGGGCGATTTGGTCAGAAAAATGGATTGAATTTATTAAAAATAAAAAAAATTACCCTAAAGATTTAAAGAAATCAAAAATAATTTCTAAACTAGAAAAAAAAATAAAAAACAAAAAGAATATCTGGACTTTAGATTTTATCAAATATTGTTTTATTAATAAAAAATATTTTATTTTTCCAAATAAATCATTAATAAAAAATATAGGATTTGATGGGACTGGAATTAATTCACAATCCACTTTTAAATTTAATACTTTCTATACAAAAAGTAATAAAATCGATATTTTAAAAAAAATTTCAATAGATAAAAAAAAAGATTTTATTCAACATAAAACTATCCTTAAAAGAATTAATTTATTTTATTAAATGTTTATTTAATTAAAAGTGTTATAAAGTCATTTACAAATTATTTATGTGTGGTTTATCAGGTATAATCAATTTTCAAAAAAAACCTAACAGTTCAATTACAAGAAAAATGTTAGATAGTATAGATCACAGAGGACCTGATCAAAAAATTATAGCAAATAATAATTTTTCATCTATTGGTTTTGTAAGATTATCAATCATTGATTTATCTAAAGAGTCTGATCAACCGTTTGTAAGTAAAAATAATAAAATTAAAATTTTTTTTAATGGAGAAATTTATAATCATAAAGAGATAAAAAATAATTATTTTTCAAAATATACTTTTAAAAGCAAAGGCGATGGGGAGGTACTTCTCTATCTTTATGAAAAATTTGGTATCAAATTTGTTGAAAGGTTGAAAGGCATGTTTGCTATTGTCATAGTAGATGAAATTATAAATAAAACTTTCTTAATTAGAGATAGGTTTGGAATAAAGCCTTTATATTTTAATTATAATAACAAATTAAAAGAAATTACTTTTAGCTCAGAAATCCAAGCGTTACACTTTTCTAATCAATTGGAAAAAAAGGTAAATTTCAGTCAAATTTTTAAATATCTTAATTATTCGATGGTCAATGCAAATAACGAAACTTGCTTCGAGTCTGTTCTTCAGGTTCCACCAGGTAAGTATTTAGAATTTTCAAAAGATGGCTTGAAGGAATTAACATATTATTCTTTAATTAATGAAATAGATGAAGAAATTGATAATGACCAATCTAAAAATTTTAAATATCATTCTGAGAGAGTTAAGAAAAGTTTCTACAAATCTTTTTTAGAACATAGTGAATTTGATGTTGATGGAGGAATTCATTTATCAGGCGGAGCTGACTCTGCAGTGTTAGCTATTTTATCTAATGAACTAAATAAAGAGTTATCATGTTATACTTTTGGATTTACAGAAGAAAAATTCTCAGAGTTGAAAGATGCAAAAAAAATTTCCGATGCATTAAATCTAAAACACTACAGTTCTAATCTAGAATCTAAAAAGGTACCAAGTTTATTTGATGAAGTATTGAAAATAGAGTATGAACCATTTTCTTCAATGAGGATTTTAAGTCAGCATTTACTATACAAAACTTTTAAAAATGACATTAAAGTAGTATTTGATGGGTCTGGTGGAGATGAAATTGGAGCTGGGTACAATTATTACATCATGGCGTGGTATAAGGATTTATTAAAATCTAAAAAAAAATTAAATTTGGATAAACGTTTAAACTCTATAATAAATTTTGCAAAAAACGATACAATCGATAGAGAGCAATTTATAAAAGGATCTCTTGCAAATTTGTCAAAACCTGGACAAGCAACTGTTGATGGAAGTTTTTTTGATAAAGGAGATTTAATTTCAAATGATTTTTTTAAAAAGTATAATAATGAAAATTTAGAATTGCAAAAACCTTTTAAAAGTCATTTACGAAATGCTCAATATATAGACCTATTTCACTTAAAATTGCCAAGATGTTTGAAATATATAGATAGAGCATCTATGAGAAATAGCATTGAAGCTAGAGTTCCCTTTTTAGATCATAAATTAGTAGAAACTTGCATACAAACTCCTTCACAATATAAAATTTTAAATAATCAACAAAGAATAATTACAAAGCATCCATTTAAAAAAAAAATAAACAAAAATTTTCTATTCAAAAATAAAAAAACTATAGCAGATCCACAAAGTCACTGGATATTTGAGGATCTTTTTGATTATGTAAGAGATACTCTTGGATCATCAAATCTTGCCTCTAGTGATCTGATTAATCAAAAAAAAGTTATTTCACATATTGATAATTTAAAAAAAAAAGAAGGACATAAAAATTCTTTTTTTGTATTTCAGCTTCTATCAGTTGAATTATGGTTAAAAAAAGTGGTATATAAAAGTTTCAACACATAATAATAAAATGAAAATAATAATAGTCGGTCTAGGAAATGCTGGGAAACATTATCTTAATTTATTAAAATTTAAAAAAGAAATTGAATTATATGTAGTTGATAAAAAAAAACTTCCAAAAAACAAATCTTATACTCAAATTACATTTAATAAAATAAAGAAAAATAGAATGTTTTTTGACAGTGCTATTATATCATCCCCATCTGGTTCTCATTTTAAGCATGCGTATTTTTTTTTGATGAGGAATTCTAATATTTTAATAGAAAAACCATTTGTACTGAGGCTTTCACATGCTCAAAAATTAATAAAAATTACAAAAAAAACCAAAAAAAAATGTTGGACAACATTTCAAAATAGACACAATCTTGCAATCCTAAAACTTAGGAAAGAAATTAAAGAAAAAAAGATTGGAAAAATTAATCTAGTTGACTGTATGATGATATGGCATAGAGATGAAAAGTACTATAAAGTTGATTGGAGAGGTAAATATTCCTCGGATGGTGGAGTATTAAACAATCAAGCAATTCATTTATTAGATATTTTAATTTATATATTTGGCGAAATTAAGCATTTTGACGTATTTGCATCATTTAATAAAAATAAGCTTCAAGCTGAAGATTTAATCATGATTAATTTTTTACACAAAAATGGAGTTTATTCTTCTTTGAAAGCTACTACACGTGCTGACCAAGATTATAGATCAGCAATTGATATAATTGGATCAAAAGGCAGACTTATCGTTAAAGGAATAAGTTTAAATACTTTTAATAGATTTAACAAAAACTTATTAGTCAAAGAAAAAAAACACTCTGAAGAGTTCAAATTAGGACTTGGTCCAATAAGTGGTATGGGCTATGGGCATCAAAAAATCTTAAATGAATTTTTGTCAAGTAGAAAAAAATCTTCGCAAAATCTAGAAATTGAAAAAAATTACTATCTTTTAAAAGTAATTCATTCAATATATAACAACATTACAAAAAGAAAAAAATTTAATAGTATTAAAAATGTAAAAAGTATTTTAGGTTAAATGAAAAAAAATAAACTATTTGTAGCAAATCTTAGCAACAAACAACCTACTAAAGATATTACTTCAGATGATATAAAATATAAGATAAAAAAAATTACTTCAAAAAAAAAAAATAAAGTTATAATTTCAAAAGATATTGTTTTTTCGGATAAAAATATACCTATTATCGCGGGCCCTAATGGTGTTGAAAGTAGAAAACTTATTTTTCATGTTGCAAAATTTTTAAAAAAATGTGGGGTTAAAATTTTAAGAGGTCATGCTTATAAACCTTTGACTTTTCCTTATAGATCTAAACAGTATAAAGAAACTATGACAGATGGAATGAATTGGTTAGATGAAGTTAAAAAACATTTAGGAATGAAAATTGTTACAGAAGTTACTGAAATTCAATACTTAGATAGAATAAATTTAACAGCAGATATTTTACAAATTGGATCAAGGAATATGCAAAATTTAGAACTTCTAAAAGAAGTTGCACGAATAAATAAACCAATAATTTTAAAAAGACATTTTGGATCAAGCATTAGAGATATGCTTGGGGCCGCTGAGCATATATTATTAGAAGGAAACAAAAAACTAATTTTATGTGAGAGAGGTATAGTTGCACCTCATACTCACAGAGAAACCTCAAGATTCATTATTGATATTCAAGCAATTGTAGCATTAAAAGAAATTGTTAATTTCCCAATAATTTCTGATCCAAGTCATGCATCTTTTTGGGCCCCATGGGTTTCACCATTAGCTTATGCCTCGATTGCTGCAGGATGTGACGGTTTGATTATTGAGATGCATCCAAATCCACCAAAATCTGCAGTAGACCCACTACAACCTCTTAATTTTAGCCAGTTTTCAAATTTTTTGAAAAAAACAAAAAAAATATCAAAAGTTTTTAATAGAAAAATTATATAGTTAAAATATGTCATATGCTCATATTATAGGCTATCCTTTAAACAGACCGAGATCCGTAACTCTATGGAAAAAATTTTTTAAGAAAAATAAAATTAAATGTAAAATGACTGCTAAAGAGGTAAGATCAAAAAATTTAAGATTAGTTTTAAAGGAATTTAAAAATGATCGAGACTTCGTAGCTTCTGCAGTTACAATGCCTTATAAGCAAAAAGTTACAAAATACTTTGACTTTGGAGACAAAATATCAAAATTTTCAAATTCAATTAACCTAATTGTAAAGGTAAATAGTAGAAAAATTATCGGTTACAATACTGATGTTTTAGGTGCAATTGAAACTGTAAAAAAATTGAAAAAAAAAAATATTATGATATTTGGGTTAGGTGGAACAGGAAAAGCAATTTTGAAAGTTTTTTCTAAAATTTATAGGTCAAGTAAATTTATTGTAGTATCATCTAGAAACCATAAAGAATTTTCAAATAAAAAAAATATAAAGCAAAAGTCTTCTATTCTAGATAGAGATCTCATAAAAATAGATTTGTTTATAAACTGTTCACCTTTGGGTAGTAATTTAAAAAAAGAATTTTTGAACAAATCTCCTTTATCATCAAAACAAATATTACTTTTGAAAAAAAATGTTAATATATTTGATCTTATTTATAAGCCCCTAAATACCAAATTGTCAAAAATCTGCAAAAAACATAAAAGAAGATATATAAATGGAATAAAAATGAACACATTCCAAGCTGACAAAGCATTATCTATAATAAAAAAAAGTGTTCAATTTAACTAAACTGATTTATTATTAATTTCTGATAATCTTTTTATAATAAGAGATGTTAATTCCCCAATATGTCGGTCTACCCTTTTAATAATTCTAGTCTTTGACCACTCACATGAATTTGCATTAAGAATATCAAAGAAGTACTCTATTTTTTTTATATTAATTTCACAATTATATTTTTTTTGATTTAAAAATTCTTTAATTTCTTTTGTATTTCTAACAGACAATATACCTTCACAATGTTTGAACCATGCATCTCCAAAAACTAACGAATTTTTTTTATAGAGTGCTGCTTGAATAGCAGAAGTACCTGCGATAGTGGCAACAAATAAAGAATTTTTTAAAAGTAAATTATTTGAAGTGTTGATATCTATAATTTTAACTTTTTTAATATTTGATAAATCATTATAATAATCAATGTGTTTGCTGAACAAACCTCTTGACCATGCAGTTCTGTCTAGATTAAATGTATCAGGATGCTCTTTTACATAAATCTTAATATCATCTTTAATACATGAAGATAAAACTCTAACAGCATTTATTTGGTCAAAATAAAAATTTCCATATGGCATTGTTGTAGCCTCAGGTTGAAAATGAAGTGGAAAATATATAAATTTCTCACTTTCAGAAACTTTTTCAGATAATTTTAAATAATTCCTGTAAAAACTAAATTTTTTTAAATCTTCAATAAATAAGACATTAGTATAATTAAACTGACTTGATTTAGATTTTGATAATTTTTTATTTTTTTTTTTCCAATTTTCGTAATTTTGCATAGGATTTGTAATTTTCAATTTATTATTAAATTTAATTTTTTTGTTAGTTTCATAAATAATTAATTTTATAATATTTTTAGTTTGTTCAAGAAAATAAAAAAATATTCTATAAATATAAAAAATCGAAAAAGAAAAGAAAAAATTTTTTGTAAAGATTTGATTTTTGACTAAATTATGATTTCTAAATTTAGAATACAAATTAATTGCCTTTTTATCAGGTCTTAAAAAATTTTGAATTATATCTAATTTTTTTTCTTTCTTTAAAAAAGGTGAATTTAGTTTAAAAATATTTTTATTTGGATCTTCTAAAACAAAGCAACTAGGCAATGTTTCCCTTAAAACCACTTGTGGGATATTATCTATAATCGCAATATTTTGTAAAGTAACTGTCGAATGTTCATGTGGAATATTTAAAAAAAATAAAAGATCAGGCTTATATTCTTCGATAAAATTAATTCCAAATTTAAGGTTTTTAAAATATTCTTCTCTGATTTCATTTAAATTAAAATTATTATTAGGAGTCACAAAGGTTAATGCTTTATTGTGCTGATGTTCAATTAATGCATATTTTTTAAAAATTTTCTCATCTATCTCAATTATATTTTTAAAGTTTGATTGGTAATTATCTATTAATTCTTTTACTGAGTAAGCTTTTATATTTTCTGAAATTTGAAATTTTTTATAATTAATTTCATATAGAGTTAGAATAGCTGTAATTTCATATTCGAATTCACTTTTTTCAATTAAGTTATTAATTAAATCAATATCATATTCTTGTGAATCTGAAATTATTACACATTTTTTTTTCATACTTTAATTTTACAATAACTTTATTATCTATCTTTATTGATTAATAACCATTTCTTACTATTGTCAATGTCACTTTCGTAATGAATATCTATAGAGTCATTTACTATATATCCCACAACCTTTTTCCCCATAAAAGCCCATGGTAAAAAACCGTTATTTTCGTAAATACATTTTGTCTTTATCAGCCAAAAATTATGGGATAAAAAATAGGATGGTTCTAAGTCTTGTCTATTTGTTGATGCCTTTTTTGGGATTTTAAGAAATGGTTTTAGTAATTTTTTTTCGATTTTTTTTGCTCTGAAAGGATGATGATCATTATTCTTAACGACTGGGACAACTGAGTCAACATTCTGTTTTTTCATAATTTTAATACATTCTTTTATCCATTTAGTTTTTATAGTGAGCGAATTTGCTAAAAGCACCAAAATAGCATCTGGCATTAAATTTGACTCGTTTTTAATAAATTTAAGAGAATGAAGCAAAACGTCTCTATGTTTAGAATTATTATTTGCTAAATTTTTTGGTCTTTTGATTGGTATAAACCCAAGTTTTTTAGTTTCACTAAGTATAATTTTAGAGTCACTGGATGCATAATACTTTTGTATTTCTTTAGTTTTAATTGCAATTTTTGCTGGATACATGAAAACTCTCTGATTTAAAATTTTTAAAATATTTTTATTTTTAAAAGAACTATTTTTTTTCCCAGTTAAAATTGCAAAAATTTTCATAATTTAATTGATTTGATCATTTTAGTTAATCCACTTTTAATATCAGTTTTTAATTTAATATTTTTATTTTTTTTTAACTTATCGATATTTGCAAAATTCCCATAAATATCTCCTGGTGTTTTATTTCCTTCTATAATTCTTAAATTTTTTTCTGAAATTTTTTCTATCAATTTGATAAGTGTTTTTACTTTCGTTTTTTTTCCTGATCCAACGTTAAATATATTATTTTTCTTAATTTTATTATTTACTAACACATCGATCAAATCATCAATATATATAAAATCCCTAAATCTTTCCAAGGAACCTTTTACCAATATTTTATTACTATGAATCAATTGAGATAAATAGATAGAAACCATACCCTGTTTAAAATTTTTTAAATCTTGACCTGGTCCATAAACGTTAAATAGCCTAAATATCTTATAATCTATTTTATTTTTTGCTAAATTCTGAATTAATTTTTCACCAAATAATTTTGACATACCATAAATTGAAGATGGGTTACATTCATCATTTTCACGAATTTTATTTTTTGATTCACCATAAACTGCCATCGAAGATGTAAAAATAACCTCTTTAACATTACTTTTGATTGCAAATTTGCATATATTATATGTGCCATAAATATTTGTTTTTAAGTCTAAAAGTGGTTGCATTTCACTGATCTCAGCAGAAGTTTGAGCAGCAAGATGATAAATTCTATGAATTCTTTTTAATTTTTTAAAATTAAAAAAATTTGTGACATTTCCATTTATAAACTTAATATTTTTAGATTTTTTTCTAAAAGGTTTTTTATCTAAAACATAAATTTTGTTATTTTTAGACAATCTTTCCACTAGATGTTTTCCTATAAATCCTGACCCGCCTGTTATCAAAATATTCATCTGTTGTTGCTATTAAGATGAAAATATAATTCAATGAACATCTTGTAAACTTTTGAATTTTTACATTCTTTTACTTCAATAGACTCAAACCAATCTATATCATGAAGCATAGGTTTTTCGCCAAAAGGAAAACCTTTAATATAGTTTTTATTACTACTTAAATAAACTCCATTTGTTAACATTTTGGTATTTTTCATTTCTTGTCTGCTAACAAAGGCTTTATTAAGTTTTTCGTTTATAAATTTATTTTTAAATATTATATATTCTCTAATATCTCTAGTTGTGACAATACCATCTGAGTAAAATTTTTTTTTAATATATTTTTTAATAACTTTTAAAATTGTTTCTTCTTTTAAAAACGGAGAAGATGGGTTAGTCCAAAGAATATCTGAACTTTTAAACCTCTTACCGACAAATTTAAAGAGGTTTGCAATGCTAGAATTTTTGGGTCTTTTTAAAAAATACACATCGTTTTCTTTACATATTTTTTCAATTTTTTTCTCTTTAGAAAGTACGAAAATTTTATCAACGTATTTTAACCTTTTAATTTGTGAAATCTTCCATTCAAGCAATGTTACACCTGAAAAATCCTCTAAATCTCCTTTTTTTGAATACCTATTTTTTGTCTGAGCAGGTATAATAGAGACTATATTTCTTTTCATATTCTTCCTCTTAATTTTATTAATCTTAAAAATTCTTCTTTAAATTTTAAATCAAAATATGCTTTTTTAAAAAGAATGTAATCTTGTTCGAATTTTAAAGCTTCATCAATTGCTTTTTCTTTTTTAAAAAAAATATTATTATCCAAAATTACTTTTCTGGTTTCAATCATATTTATATTTTTATATGTTTTATTAAGTTTATAAATTTTAAAGGTTTTTTTACTTATAGTTCCACCCACTGTAGTAGATATATTAATTTTTTTATTCTTTTTAACTATTTTGTCAATTATATTACAAATCTTTACACTATCAGGTTTGATATTATTATTAAAAAAACTTGCTGATAAATCTGATCTGCCTATTGTTACATTATTGATTTTATTTTTAAGGATTTTAATTATTTCATTATAATTTTTATATCCTGTTTCTGTTTCTATATTTATACTTAAATGAAATTTTTTTTCTAAATCAAATTTATTAATACAGTCGAGATACTTTTGTGCAGCAAACTTAGTTTCCACCATTGGAGCTATTATTCCGTACACTCCTATTTCAATACATTTGTAAATATCTCTAATAGCCTCTACACCTCCAATTTTTACATGAAGATTTGTTGAATTAAAATCACAAATTTTTTTTAAAATTTGAATATCTTCATCTTGACTACCTTCTGCTTCATACTCAGCTTTAATACCTTTAAGTCCATAATTTTTTTGTATTCTTAAAATCCTTTCAGATAATTTTTTTTCAATGGGTAGTTTAATTGTTCTCATAATTAAATTTTATACTTTCTAAAAAAATATTTACTATTCTTTCATCTTTATTGTTTATTCTGTCAGTTTTAAAAATATTTTCTGAAAATAAATTAATATCTTTTATTGTTTTTGAAACAGAAATCTTTTTCTTCATATACTTGTTTAAATCTGAAGATATTCTTTCATGTCTATCAAATTTAAATATTTCACCAAATTTTTCATACCAAGGATATCCAAATACTATTGTATGTTTGCCTCTAAGTAAGCCTTCTAGACCGACTGCCCCAGATACTGTAGCTATTCCATAAGCCTTATCAATTAAATCAAATGAGTTTTTTCTTAAATCAATTAGATGTACATTTTTAATTTGAGAAATTTGATCATAAAAATTTTCATCTCTAGAGTAATCACCTTTTGTCCAAGCTAAATGAGAAATATTAAATGTATCTGGATGCTCTTTTATTAAAATCTTACAATCAGTGAAATATGCCGACAACAATCTTATTGCTTTTATTTGATCAATAAAAGCTCCTCCAAATGGATAAGTTGTTGCTTCAGGTTGGTAGTGAAGTGGAAAATAAATATATTTACAATTTAATTCAATGTCTGTCTGTTTTTTTTTATAGTATTTAAGTAATTTAAATTTTCTCAAATCTCCTAACAAAAGTTCTATATTCATATTTAATTTAGAAGTTTTAGAGTTGTTATAGGTAATATTTTTTTTTTTAATAAAGTCCTCTAAAATAAGAAATGACTTATTTTTATTCTTAAATGAAATTATTAAATCTCTTAAAAATTTTATAAAAATTATAGGTGTCAAGTGTATTATTCTTAATATCGAAAAAAAAATATATGAATTGAGGTAATATCTATTGTAAATAATTTTGTGATTTCTGAGTCTTGAAAATATTTTATTTATCTTTTTTTTGTCCTTTTTAAGTATTGCTTTGATATAATTACTCAATTCTTTTCTTATTTCAAAGTTTTCTTTTTTATTATTTATTTTGAGTTTTAAATATGCATTTTTGATCGAATTTTGAAAAATATAATTCTGCGGCAAAGATATTTCTCTTTTAAAAATTACTTTTATTTTTTTTATTTCACACACCTTATAAAGTAAATGACTTTGAAAACAATGAGGTGAGTTAGTGAATATAATCATCTCTGGTTTAAAATAATGAAGGAAGTCTAAAATAAAAACAAGATTATCCGAAAATGTTTGTCTTGCTTCTATTAAACTAAATTTATTTTGGTTAGGATTTACGAAGTCTAAGAATTTTATACATTCACTCTCTATTTTGGAAAAAATTTCTGAATTAGCCTCATCCAAAAGGTTTTTTTTGTCATTTTCTAAAAAATTTACCTTTGATTTAGAAAAATTTTCAATTCTAATAATTTTAGTATTTTTAAAATTCTCTTGTAACATTTCAATGCCGTTATCTGATGCAATAATACATTTTAATTTTAATTTATTATTTACTTTTTTATTTTTAAATAAATTTATTGAGAAGTAATTATTTTCTGAATATAAAATGGTATCAGTCATTATATTGATACTAAAATTTTGTATTTAAATTCAATTTTTTCAATTAAACTATTAGTTATATTGATATTAACTAGCATTGAGCTAAAAATTATTACAGATTTTTTTTTCATATTTTAATGTTAAAATAACTTCAATATTTATTATCAAACTAAAAAGAAGAATGAATTTAATAGAAAAAATATCACGAAAAAATATATATATCTACATTTTTTCTAAATATGTTTATCAGACCTATTTATACAGAATTTTTTTTGAAGAGGAATTTAGAATTCTTAAATATATAAAAAATAAGGAAAAAATAATTTTAGATGTAGGTTCAAATAGTGGAGTATCTGCTAAATCTATTAGACTTTTTAATAAAAAAAATAAAATTGTATCTCTAGAACCTAATAAAAATCTGAATAGTAAACTTTCTGATACTAAGAAGAAAATGCATTTATTTAGTTATTTTTTATTTGGAGCTCTTAATAAAAAAAAAAAAATTCCTTTATTTATTCCTTTTTTTAAAAAATATAGTTTAGATGCCCAGTCATCTATTAAATTAGATTATGTTTTAGATAGTTTAAAGAGGGGTATTTTTGAGAAAAATATATTAAAAAAAATATCTGTTAAAAAAATAGTTTGTGAATTTAAGCCTATAGATGAAATTAAACTGAATCCTTTTTTCGTAAAAATTGATACAGAAGGAAGTGAACATCTAGTTCTGATGGGCATGAGCAAAACAATTAAAAAAGCTAAGCCTACTTTGATGATAGAAAAAAATGATATTAATTATTTTTTAGTTAAAAAATTTTTAATAAAGAATAATTATAGCATATATTCATTTAAAAATGAAAAATTAAAAATTTATAAGTTTAAAAAAAAAGAACACTTGAATATGATATGTATTCACAATAGTCAAAAAAAAATACTTAAAACTTTTTTTTAATATAAAAATAAATCAAGTATGTTATCGCTCTAAAAATATCTTTAAACGATATCTTGGATGAACCATGAATTCTTCTAGGTTGCTTCATGGGTATTTCGTGAATTTTATATTTTTTATAATGTAATATGATTAAGCTTTCCCAAAAAAAGGAATATCCATTATCTTTTGCCGATAATAAGTCATTGAAATCAATTCTCTTAAAATTATAACACCTAAAAGCACCCGATGTGTCGAAAGGTATGTTAAATAATTTTTTAACCACATAGTGTCTTACATGAGTTATTACTCTCCTTATCAATGGCCATTCTTCTAATGTATCTTTTCTCAAGAATCTTCCAGTTATTATAATATCGTTCTCTCTAACAAGTTTTAACATCTTTGATATTAAATCTGGATTATGAGATAAATCAGCATCAATAGTAACTACACTTTGATACGAATTATTTTTTGCCCATTTAAATCCATCTTTATGAGCAGATCCGATTCCTCTTTTTTTATCCCTTACATTTAAATAAACTTTAGGATCTTTTTTCTGGATTAATTTAATTACTTCAGCAGTTTTGTCTGGAGAATTATCATCTATAAATAATATATCAATTTTTTTATTTTTAAGTCTTATTTTTTCATAAATAATATTTGCATTAATAGATTCATTATATGTTGGAATTATAACCAATTCTTTAATCATTATTGAGTTTTAAAATTTGGAAGTGGAAAAATAAATTTTGTTCCTTTTCTTCTAATCTTAATTTCTCTTTTCAAAATTTCTTTTTTAAAATGCCACGGTAAAACGAAATAATAATCCGGATTCAAGCTTCTTGATTTTTTCTCAGAAATAATTTTTATTTTTGTTCCAGGGGTGTATCTATTAAATTTGAAGGGATTTCTGTCTGAAATAAATTCAATCTGCTTATTATTTATATTTAAATATTGCAAAATTACATTTCCTTTAGTTGATGCACCATAACCATGGATAACTTTTTTTTGTGATAAAATATTTCTGATTTTTGTAAGACATTTCGTTTTCATTTTTTCTATGTTCTTGTTAAATTTTTCATAAGTTTTGATATTACCAAGTTTGAATTTACTCTCAAATTTTAATGCTTTGTTGATTTCTTTGTTATTAATTTTAAATATAGTATTTTCTTTATGAGTAATATAGTACCTTGAACTACCACCATTACTATCATTGTATTCATGGTCAAAAATTTTTAGTCCATTTTTTTCTAGCATATTTTTTATTACTTTAGTTGAGTAATAGCCTAAATGTTCTTGGCATATTGTATCAAATGAATTTAATTTTATCATGTAAGCTAGATTTGACTGCTCCATTATAAATATTCCATAATCATCCAAAGTTTTTTTTATATCACTTAAAAATTTATTTGGATGGTTAACGTCATAAAAAACTGCAAATGCTGTAATTACATCGACTCTTTTTTTTAATTTAAGTTTTTTAAAATCATTGTATGAAAAGAATTTTGGTATCTTATATTTAATATTTGTATATTTTTTTTTAAATCTTTTTAATATCGGATCAACACCAATTTTTTGAACTACCTTATTATATGAATTTAACAAAGTGCCATCATTTGAAGCAATATCCATAACAATATTATTTTTTGTAAGTTTTTTAAATTTTTCAACTTTTTTTGCAATACCTGATAAATGTTTTGTCATTGTAGAATTTATTCCAGACTCATAACCATATTCTAAATTATACAAATATTTATTATTAAAATTATGTGTCAATTGAACAAATTTACATTTTGTACAGAGTGATATTGACAAAGGGGTTCTTAATACATTCTTTTTTTTTATCTTTGGAAATTTACCTGTAAGTGATTGAGTACCTAAATTTAAAACAGTTTTAATTTTTTTTGAGTTACAGTTTCTACATTTTTTAATTTTTTTATAAATCATTTTTATTTAGAAAAAATAAATATACCAATCATCGTCTTTTACCTTAAATTTAATCCTTTTTAAAATATTGATTTCACCTTTCAAATATTCATACAATTCCTCTTCATTAATGTAATCAATCGGAATATTTTTGTCAGAATATAAGATTGCATTGGGTTTTTTGTAGTTTTTATTGTTCTGTAGTGAATATATTTCATCGCTCCTGTATATAGACTTGTTCATGCTAGAGTTTTTGCTTTTATAACTAACAATTTCATATAATTCATTTGGCAAAATATTTTCAAGATATCTATCAATCCTTTTTAATTCTGATTTAATTTTCTTGATATTATTTGCTTTCTCTGGGTCATTTTTTTTTCTTTTTTTTAAAACTCTATCTACATCATTAAATCTAAAAAATCTGAAATTAGGATAAATATTAACTATTTCTTCAGTAAAATATTCGTTTCCCTCTAAAGAGTTTCCATTAAGATGAAAAATTTCATTTCCAAAACCATATCCTATTGAATATGTAAAGTATGCCAAAACATCTTTATTAATATTTATGTATTTACTTACTTCTTTAGTTAATAATTTTTGTCTTTCTAACTTATCTGTAACAATAATTTTTTTTTTCAAAGTGTAATTTGTAAAATTTAATAAGAATGTAAATAAGCATAAAAGAAATAAAAGTTTATGATTTATTAATTTAAATTTAAAATAATTTTTTGATAAAAAATAAGTTGTAAAAATAAAAATTAAATATGGATAATTATTTCTAAAAAAATTTTCTTTTTCGAGGCTATTTATACTTACAGCAGCACCAAATGATTGTCCAGCAACTATAAAAGTATAAATGTAAAATAAAATTATGAGAAAACAAAAAATTAAAAAAACTCTTATTTCTAAGCTTTTATCAGCTGACTTAAAACTAAAAATATACGAAATTAATATTTTTAAGAATAAGACTAACGAAGATAAAATTATAAAAAAAATGAAAAAATTTTCTGTAAGTAGTTGATTAATAGAATACTCTAAACTCATTAAAGAATTTTGAATATTAAGCGAAGTATCTCCTCTTAAAAAAATAGAGTCTAAAAATATCTTTGGTGTTCTTCCAATTATTGGAAAATTAAATAATAGATAAAAAAAACTAAAATAACCTAAAAATGATAGAAAGTTTTTTAATGAGTTTTTTTTACAAATAAAAAAAATAGTTTTTGCAATAAAAATTGATAAAACAAATGGAAGAAAAGTCATTTTACATGCAATTGCAAAGGCACATATTGCTGAAAGTTTAATAATTTTATTTTTGTTTAAGGATTTAACAAAATACACCAATAGCAATAATGCTATTCCAAATTGATATGCCATTAGACTTATAATTTCTAAACTAAATAAAAAATTAAACGTTGAAATAAAAACTAATATAAAACTAGCAATTTCAATTTTTTTTAAGAATTTTTTAAAATAATTAAAAAATACACAGATACATACAATATTAAAAAATGATAAAAATATATGATGAAGATAAAAGTATTTATTAAAATCTTTAATCTCATTACCAATTAATTTTAAAAATAAATTGCCAAGCATATAGATTGGTGTACCTGGATGATTAGCATCTCTAAACGCTTGCATATCAATGCTAAATGCTAAGGTATTGTAGTAATTAAATTTTGTTAAACCTGTAACATAAAAATATAATTCGCGTGGTATGAAAAAAAGAAGAAAAATTTTTGAACTTAAGATAATTAGAACGATTAAAAATATTAATTTATTTTTATTTAAATAATCCATTTAAAAATTTCTTTATTTAGAACTAAACAAAGCAATACATGATTTGCTATCAATTCCATTTTTTAAGAAATTATCTGAACTGTGTATTCTTACTCTATCCCAAACTAGTAAATTACCAGGTTCCCAAGAGAATGCTTGATCTATTTCTAAGCTTTTGCAATCTTCAAAGGGTTGATGAGTCATGTACTTTTCATAAACTTTAATATCAAGATCTTTTCCATTTACTATGTGTGATGAAGTTCTTAGGTTATATCTTTTAGTCTTACTCAACATATCAATATATTCTCTAAATTTAATATCGATGAGGAATTTATTTTTTTTATAAATTAAAAATTCATTATCTTTAATTTTTTTAACTTCCTTCTTAAAATCATGAATATTTATGATATCAACAAAATTCTCATCGTAATCTTTAATAATAAAATCATAATCATCTTTAGTTTTTGTTGTAAAGAGTGCAGATCTATCATACCACTTATTTTTGAAAATTATTGTATGAGATTTATTTTTTAGAATATTATTTTTATAATTTACTTCAAGAGGAACAACTATATTTTTAAAAATTATATCATTAGGATCTTTTCCAGTATCAGCATGCAACCTCAAAGGAAAACGTGTTGTTATAAAGTGTGGTTCAAAATCTTTTACCTTAAATTTTCCTGTTTTATCCTCAATTTTGTTTTTTAACTTTTTAAGTATTTCAGAATCGTTCCAATCGAATGGAATTTTTGTGCTTTCCTCTCTATCAACCATCCTTTTAGATAAAGTAGCCTTATATTCTTGTATTTCTTGAACTTCATCAGTTGATAGGAAATTATTTATTTTAAAAGGATCAGATTCATTTTTTTTTATGCTTTCAAGGATTGCAGGTGGAAAAAAATTTTTCATTGATATGGATATAATAAATATATTTATTTATAATTCAAATATATGAAAATTAAAACAAAAAAAAAAACTGCGTTAATTTTAGGTGTTACTGGACAAGATGGAATTTTACTTTCGAAAATATTAATTAAAAAAAAATATGATGTTCATGGTCTTTCAAGATCTAAATATAAGTTTGACATCATAAAAAAAAAATATTTGAAATATATTAAACATTACAAATGTGATATATGCGAAACAAAAAAAATAATTAAATTAATACATACCATTAAACCAGATGAAATTTATAATTTTGCTGGTGTTACAGATTTAAAAACTTCAGAAAAAGATAAAAACTATACATTAAAGGTAAATTATAATTGTATAAAGATTATTTTAGATCAAATTTACAGTAAAAATAATAAAGTTAAATTTTTTCAATCATTAAGCTCAGAAATGTTTAAAAAAAATATTCAATTACCAAAAAATATAATTGATGAAAAAAGTAGATTAAAAGTAAATAATTTTTATTCTCTGTCTAAGATCAAATTATTTAAATATATCAAAAACTTAAGAAATAAAAAAAAAGTTTCAATATTTTGTGGTTTTCTTTTTAATCATGATTCTTTTTTTAGAGATAAAAGATTTATATTAAAAAAAATTTCTAATCATTTAAAAAAAAATATTTTAAAAAGGCCAATGAAGATTCAAAACCTATATTTTAGAAAAGATATCTCTCATGCAGAAAATATTGTTGAAGGTATATATAAGTTGATGCAAAGTAAAATACCTTCAGATGTAGTTATTGGTTCAGGACAATTCATTTCTATAAAACAAATAATTACACTTTTTTTAAAAAAGTTACGTATAAATGCAAAATGGAAAAAATCAGGAAAAAAAATTTATCTTAAAAATGTAGTTAATTCTAATATTTTATTTTACTCATCAAACAAAATAGAGCTCAATACTGTTTTAGTTGCAAACCCATTAAAACTCCAAAAAATTTCCAGCTGGAAACCAGACCCAAATATAAAAAAGATTATTAATGACTTAGTCTTATAACTATTTTTTTAAGTCACTTTGGTAATTAATATCTAAACTATCTTTTTCACTCATCACGTAAGGCATAATATTTGTTTTTGGAATTGATCTATTTTTTAAAAACGATTTTATAGTAAATATATATATAGCCCCATTTTGTAAATAAATTTCTGGTATTTGTTGATCATTCTTATTTACAAAATCTTTCCTTAATGCAAACAGCCTATTTTTTCTTAATAAAAAAGATTTAGCAATACCCTTGTTTTTTGATTTGACCACACTTACTAAAGGTTTTCTTTCTTTTAAAAAAACTTTTAGTGCTTGATCTATGTGTTTATGGTTCCTTTTTGGTGATGTGGGTTGCAAGTAAACTAAGATCGTTTTTGTAGAGTAGTTTTTACTTATTTGTTTTATAAAATTTTTAATTAAATCATCTGCAGATGTAGTGTCTTTAGCTAGATTTTTATTTCTTCTAACCGGGTATACTTTCATTTTATTTGCTATCTTCAGAATTAATTCACTATCAGATGATACAAAGGTTTTAGAAATCATTTTCGATTTTAATGACGCATTTATAGCGATTGATATCAGAGTTTTGCCTTTGTACTTTCTTATATTTTTATTTCTTAACCTTCTAGATTTACTTTTAGCGGGTATAAGAGATATTATTTCTTGCATAAATTTATTGAAATTATTTAACTTAATGAATTTCTTAGTTTCCAAATATTATTTTTTTTCTCCCATAAATGTGGGGATCTAAAATTATCTATAGTTTTCCAAAATTCACTTTCATTTATATCTATATAATCTAAGAAATCTTGAAAATATTTTTTTGGAAATTCGTGATCATATCTATTTACCAAAGCTATACCTTCATCTCTGTCAATTTTATCATTTCTAATTTCTTGAGATGCATCATATGTGGCTCTACCTATTCCAAATTTAATATAAGTCGTATAATAATGAAATGGATCAATTTTATCATCAATACTTGAGTATTTTGAATATGATCCCTCAGTTCTTTCAGTATTGGATTTAAAACCTGAATTCTTTGATGCATAATAAAAACATTCTTGGGGATCCCATTTTAAAAAGTAACCTAAATACATTACTTTAATATCATCAGATACCACATCTTCTTTTTTAACGGGTAAATATGGTTCAAAATCATTCAAAGTAAATTTTTTATCCTTTATAATTTTTTCAATAGAAATACCCCCAAAGCTTAATTCTTGAAATTTTTCACTTGTAAAAAAATCTGGACTCATTAATGGACTCTCATTTTCAGTAATATTATTTCCATACTCTGCTTGGTTTTCTCCATATATAACTAAAGGCACATTAAATTTCTTTGCCATTTTTGGCCCAATAATTCTTTGACCAATTATAAAAGGCTGAAATGGATGTAACAAATTTAAAAAAGCTAATCTTGTTAGGTATCTGTGAAGTTTTCCATTAGGAGTAAAAAGAATATTATCTAATCCACCAACGTGCATCCAATTAGTAAAATTTTCCCACCCAATACCAGTATACAAATGTGGTGCCCAAGTAACAGTAAGTGGATTCATTCCAAATTTATATTTTAAAATATGAGCTGTATAGCTACTGTCTTTTCCACCACTACCTGGAACAATACAATCATAACCATGATTTTTTCTATATTTTGATAAAACTTTTTCTAGTTCAGCTTCTCTTTTCGACCAATCAATTTTGTTTTTTAAGTTATTGTATTTGCATGCTTCACATATTTCATCATTATCTATTTTAATACCTTCTTTATCTTGATTTTTATTTTTAAATTCAACAACAGACGAAGGTCTTTGATTTGAAATCACACATTTTTTACAAAATTTTATTTTTTCAGGCAATCCATATAATGAAAAGTTTTTATTCATTTATGTATTATTAATTACAGACTTTAAAAATTCCAGTCCAATTTCGCCACTTTTTTCAGGGTGAAATTGCGTGCCAATAATATTATTAGATTTTACTGCACAACAATATTCTTTATGCTGAGCATTGGTTTTTGCTAAAATATCATTATTATTTACTTTATCGGCATGGTAAGAGTGAACAAAATAAAATTTTTTTCCATCAAATTTATTAAAATATTTTATCTCTCTACTAAAGAAAACTTTTTGATATCCAACAAAAGGCAATATTTTGTTATTACTAGAGTCTAATTTTTTTACTTCACCTTCAATTAAAGAGAGTCCGGGATTAATTCCAAATTCATAGCCTTTATCAAACAATATTTGCATTCCCAAACAAATTCCAAAAATTAGACAATTATTTTTATTATTATGAATGAAATTAAAATATTCTTCATTATGAACAAGTAATTCACTAGCTTTTGAAAATGAACCTATCCCTGGAATAAATATTGCATCAAAATTACTTTTTTTTTCCGAATAAAAAAAAACTTCATAACCAAGGTACTTTAAAGAATTATATAAACTCTTAGTATTTCCTAAACCATAATTTAATATGCAAATTTTTTTCATTATCTTAATTCTTTAATCTTAAATTTGTTATAGTGCAAAATTGAAGCCATACTCACAGATACGTTTGGAAATTTTGTTTTTATGTTATCAACATCATTTTTTGAACCACACCCTCCTGACATTATTAAAGGTACTTTAACCTCACTATATATATATTCTAGTAAGGGAATGTCATATCCTTTTTCTAGACCCTCATTATCAATAGATGTAAGAAGTATCTCTCCACAACCTAATTTTTGGATTAATTTAATCCAATTTTTAACCTCTAAGCCAGTTTTTTCTCTTCCATAATTTTTATAAACTTCCCAGTTAGTAGTATGGATTTTTTTCGCATCGATATTCATCATAATTGTGCTTGATCCAAATAGATTTACTGCTCTTTCTATAATTTCAGGATTTTCAGTTGCATATGTATTTAGAGCAATTTTATCCACTCCAGAGTCGAGAGCTTTTTTTATATCGTCAATGCTCCTTATCCCACCACCAAGAGTAATAGGAATAAAAGTTTTTTTTACTGCTTTTTCAATAATATTAAATAAATTATTTCTACCATATAAGCTTGCCACTGCATCAACTAATAAAATCTCATCTGCACCTTCAATGTAATATTTAGTGAGTAATTCTGATGGATCTCCTACCTTTCTTAAACCCTCTAAATTTATACCTTTTATAACGAAATTGTTTTTGATATCTAATCTAACTATAATTCTCATATTAATATATAATTATAATACAATAAGGTTGTTTAATGGCAAAATTTAAAATCGGAAACAGGTATGTAGGTGATAATTATCCTCCACTTGTAATAGCTGAGATAGGAATTAATCATAATGGAAATCTTGATTTAGCAATTAAACTTGTAGATAGTGCGATAAGATCTGGAGCTGAAATAATTAAACATCAAACACATATACCAGAAGAAGAAATGTCTGAGGAGGCAAAAAAAATAAAACCTGGCAATTCAAAAAAAAATATTTACTCTATAATTAATAAATGCTCACTGAGTGAAAGTGATGAAAAGAAATTATTTGATTACGTTAAAAAAAAAAAAAAGATTTTTATCAGCTCTCCATTTTCATTAAAAGCCGCAAAAAGACTAGCGAATTTTGGTGTACCAGCATTTAAAATAGGCTCAGGCGAAGTAAATAATTTTCATTTTGTAGAATATATTTGTAAGTTTAAAAAACCTATAATCTTAAGTACTGGAATGAATAGTATTGCATCAATTAAAAAGACAGTTTCGATAATAAGAAAGTATGGAATTCCTTTTGCCCTTCTACACTGTACAAACTTATACCCCACACCCTTTAAATATGTAAGATTAGATTGCATCACTGAACTTAAAAAAAATTTTGGAGATGCAGTTGTAGGTCTATCAGATCACACTACATCTATAAATACATGTTTGGGCGCAGTAGCACTAGGAGCATCTATTTTAGAAAGGCATTATATCGATGATAGAAAAATTCGTAAAGGTCCAGATATAAAATGTTCAATGAACGAAAAAGAACTTAGGCAACTAATAGTTGGAGCTAATGAAATTTACCTGTCTAGAGGAGGAAATAAAAAAGCTATTGATAATGAGAAAGTAACAATAGATTTTGCTTTTGCATCAGTAGCTTCAAAAGAAAAAATTTTTAAGGGTCAAAAATTGACCAAAAAAAATATTGAATTAAAAAGACCTGGGACAGGAGATTATGGGGTAAATGATTTTAATAAAATATTGGGTAAAGTTGTCAAAAAAGATATAAAAAAAAATGTACAAATAAATAAAAAAGATTTATTTAGATGAAAAAAATAATTTTTATTACAGGCACCAGAGCCGATTATGGTAAAATTAAAAATTTAATTCAAGGTTTGCAACAAAGAAAAAACTTCAAGGTTTTTCTATTTGTCACTGGCATACATAATCTAAAAGATTTTGGTTCAACTTATTTGGAAATAATTTCAGATAAAATAAAAAATATTTCAAGATTTAAAAATCAAAAATTGAATGAGCCAATGGATAAAGTGTTTAACAAAACATGCGAAGGCTTCAGTGTATATTTAAAAAAAGTAAAGCCTGATATGGTTATTGTGCATGGTGATCGTGTAGAGGCCATTGCTTGTGCTATAACCGCATGTTTGTGTGGAATAAAAATTGGTCACATCGAAGGAGGGGAGGTTTCAGGAACGGTGGATGAAATTTTAAGACACGCTATATCTAAAATAGCAAATATCCATTTTGTTGCAAATAACAAAGCAAAAAAAAGATTAATTCAGCTTGGAGAAGAAAAAAAAAATATTTTTGTCACAGGTTCCCCAGATATAGATTTATTATTGAAGTCTAACTTGCCAAATATCAATAAGGTTAAGAAAAGGTATTCAATTAAATATAAAAAATATGCAATTGCAATTTTCCATCCAGTTACGACAGAATTTAATGAATTAGATAACCATTTAAATGAATTCGTAAAAGCTTTAGAGGATAGTAAGCGTAATTATGTTCTAATATTGCCTAATAATGATTATGGTGTAAAGAAAATACTAAATTATTACAAAAAAATAAAAAATAAAAACTTTCGGAAACTGCCATCAATGAGATTTGAATATTATTTAAGTTTATTGAAAAATTCAGAATTTATAATTGGAAATTCTAGTTCAGGAATTATTGAAGCACCATATTTTGGTGTGCAAACTATAAATGTAGGATCTCGGCAGAATAACAGAGCTAATTTAAAAACAATATATAATTGTGAGCCAATTAAAGAAAAAATTATCCAAACAATAAGTAAAGTTCTTAGGGTCAAGAAAAAAAAATTAAATAAAAATTATCACTATGGAAGTGGTAATAGCAAAAATCAATTTTTAAAGATTTTAGCTAAAGAGTCATTATGGAAATCATCTAATCAAAAATATTTTAAAGATTTATTTTTTGGTAAATAGTTAAATTATGAAATCTTTTATAAATAATTTTAAAATATCTTTTTTTGTCTTCTTGAAAAAAAATTTTTTTTTAATTAAAACTTTTTTCACAAATAATTCTATTAGATATAGCTCAAATACAAGTAAAATTAAATATAATGCACATAAAGAAAATACATTAATCTTTTCACCAGAAGCAATTTTCACTAGTCATCAAAAAATGAGCTTAGAGTTAGCCACTTTACTTAAAACTGTATCAAATGTCTTTTTTTTTAAATGTTTAAATGATTTTCCACAATGCATGTACAAAATTAATAGAAGTTTTTGGTGGTCGGATATAAGCTACCTCAAAAATAAACAAGAAATAAATGAATGTAATAACTGCATTAAAAAATCTGAAAAATTTCTTATAGATAATAATTTTAATACAATAACTAATTCTGATATTAATAATCCAAACATAAAAATTGAAGTTTCAAAAATAAAGAACCTTAGTTTTCAAGAAATAAAAAACTTCAGCTACGAAAATATTAAAATATATAATTTAGTTTTATATGATTATTATATAGTATTTAAAAAAGATAAATTTTACCAACCAAATAAAAAAGAGGCTGAATTTATTAAAAAACAGTTAATAAATAATATTATTGCAATCTCAACAATTAAAGAAATCTGTCAAAAATTCAAAATAAGTAACATATTTATGATTGATGAATATAGCTTTCAATCATCTATTCGAGCCTGGTGTAAATTAAATAATGTAAAAGTATTTTTTTATCAAAATTCATATAGTATCAAAGAGGAGTTAGAATTTACGCCTGTGAGTAGTTGGCCTCTTAGAATTAGTGATTACAAAAATAATTGGGAGATATTCAAAAACTTGCCTGTTTCATCACAAATGGTTGATGATACATATTCTAATTTATTATTGAGGATGCAAAATAAAGCAACGCACATATTTTCAAAAAGTTACAATAAGGAAGTGATCTTAGATAAAATTAATGGATTAAAAATAGATAATACAAAAAAAATTATTGGACTTTTTACCTCCAGTGATGATGAAGAAAGAGCAATTGCTCAAAATATTAACTTTTTTGAGGAAAACTATACTTACAATGATGTCTTTGACACGCAGGAAGAATGGATTGACAAAACGATAAATTTTGTTGAAAAGTCAAATGATTATCAGTTAATAGTGGTAATTCACCCTCGTTTATATAAAAGTTTAAATTCACCAAGAGTATCGGCAAATTACAATTATCTTTATAAAAAATATGGACAGAAAAGTTACAAAAATGTAACAGTTGTATGGCCCGAAAATAATATATCTACTTATAATGTTATAGAAGTAATAGACTTTGCAACTGTGTCTTGGTCATCAATTGGTATAGAAATATCTTTATTAGGAATTCCGGTCGTAACTGGTATAGAAAGATATTTTCCGATCACTGTTAATTTTGAAGGTATAAAAAAATCCTCAAGTGTTGATGATTATTTTAATTTTTTTCAGCATAAATATAGTTTTGAAAGTGAAAAATATTTAAAAAGGATCAAAAAAAGTATAAGATGGTTTAATTTGTTAACTTTTGGAAATTCTTTGCATGAATATTACTGCAAAGATCAAACAAAAACGATGAAATATTTATTAAATAACAATAATCCTATAAATTTAAATATAAAAGAAATATCAGAGTCGAAGTCTCAAGACTATGATGAAAAATCTGAAACAAATGCTATTTACAAGGCATTTACAAGAATACAAAAAGGTTTAAATTTGGCATCTAAAAATTCATCTTTGTCAAAGAGTATTTCTAGTATAATTAAATAAATTCATGTCCAGTTTAATTTTAAAAAACTATTTTATCAATTGTATTAATATTATTATAACTTTGATTGGCTTTTTATTTTTTAAAATAACTAAAAAAACACCAAATTTTTTTTATCAATCTTATGTAAGATCTTACTGCTTTACTAACTCACGCACAAAAAATTTATTAACAAAGTTTTGTCAGAGAAAAAATTTTCAAGAAATAGAAATGCCTAAAAGCAAAATTTTAGACAAGAGTGTAAATTATTCAAAAGTTTTATCAGATATTGAAAAAAATGGTTATCATGTTTTTGATACTAAAATCTCAGAGCAAATTGTTAATGATATTTTAAATTTTTCCCTTAATGTTGAGTGCGATGTTTACGATGACAATGGAGAACTTGTAAAAAAAAAATTTAAATCAAGAGATGAAATAATATCCTCAAAGTATGAAATTCCTGTTAATAGGATTTTAGAAAATGAACAGGTAAGGCAAATTATTAATGATTATGGATTTCTTAAAATAGCAAATTTGTATTTTAAAACCCAACCAATATTAAGTGATGTCAGTATGTGGTGGAGTCCTGTAAGAAATTACGAAACAAATGAGAATATTGAAAAGAAAAATCGCTCAGCTCAAATGTTTCATTTTGATTTAGATAGAATCTGTTGGTTGAAACTTTTTATTTATCTTACAGATACTGATGAAACAAGTGGACCACATGAATATATAGAAAAAAGCCATAAAGTTGGTTCAAAACCAAAAGATCTTCTCTCTAAAGGATATAATAGAATTTCCGAAAATATTATAAAGCAGCATTATAGCTCAAGTAATATTAAAAAAATTTGTGGCAGCAAGGGAACAATGTTTATAGGTGATACGAGCTGTTATCATAGAGGCCAACCTCCAAAAGAAAATGATAGACTTATGCTTGTTATTGAATTCTCTAATTCACTATTTGGTGCCTCTCAGAAAAAAATTGATTATAATTTGAAGTTTTAATATATAAAATAAATTTTATTGTTAATTTAACAATAATTATTAAATGATTAATTTTTTAAACAATATATTCCAATTTAATAGCCTTTTTAAGATTTTACCCAGCATTAAAAGGAATATCATTTATTTAATAATTATATCTTTCTTAGTATCAATAATGGATTTGATTGGCCTTGCTTTTTTCGGAACACTTATAATTCTTGTTTTCAAAGGCGAAACAATAATTACAGATTTAAATATATTTTCCAATTTTACATTAAATGAGAAAATACTCATTATGGGCATTTTAATAATTTCACTTTATTTTATAAAAGCACTTGTAAGTTTTCTTCTTCATAAGAGAATAACACATTATTGTTTTGATATACAGTATGACTTAAGAAAAAAATTTTTAGATGTATTTTTCTACGATTTTTCTACTTTAAAAATTTCTAATTTTGAACAACAAATATCAACTATAATTGATTTTGTTAGAAGACTTACTGAAAATTTTTTACTTCACTTATTAAAAATAATTAGTGATGGATTTATTGTAATAGTGATATTTATTTTTTTATTATTTAATAGTTTTATTCCAACTTTAATCTTACTTTTTTTATTTATAGTATCGTTTTATTTTTACAGTTTATTATATAAAAAAAAAATTTACAATTTAGGCGATCAAACAAAAAATTTTATCAAAACATTAATTAGTAAAATTAATTTTCTTTTTAATGCTCATAGGGAAATTAAAGTTTTTAAAAAAGAAAATGATTTCATAAAAGATATAACTGATTTTTCTAAAATGTATTCTTCATCAATAAAAAAGTTTAATGTTCTCTTGATTTTGCCAAGATACTATTCTGAATTTATTTTCCTGACATTTATAATAGTTGTAACTATTACGATAATTTTTGAAAATGGTAATAATTATACATCATATGCAATTATAGGAATTTATGGCGCTGCGAGTGCGAGAGTTGCTCCATTACTAAATAATATGCTTAATTCATATTCTATATTGTGGAATAGCAAACCCACCTTGAATGAACTTTCAGATTATTTTAAAATAGAGGATTATATCGAAGATGATAAAAAAAAGAAATTATTCCTAAAGACAAACAATAAATTATTTGAAGCAAACGAAATACAAATGAAAGGTTTACAAGTTAAAGATCTTAAATTTGATTATGGAGAAAAAGAAATCTTTAAAAATTTAAATTTAGATTTAAATCTAAACAAAACTTACTGTTTATTTGGACCTTCTGGGAGTGGTAAAACTACTTTCATAAACCTTTTGGTTGGTTTTTTAAAACCTTTGAGTGGTCAAATTTTAATCAAAACCCAAAATAATATTATAAATTCTAATTCAGTATCAAATATATTTTCATTGATACCACAAGAAATAAGATTAATGAATGAGACTATTAAACAAAATGTGTCATTGGATGTAATTCCATCAAAATCGGATGAATCAAAAGTGATAAAAGCTTTGAAGGAGTCTGGATCATATGATTTTGTAAAGGATTTATCAGGTAATATAAACTTTAAATTGGATTATTTGGGGGAAAATTTATCTGGAGGTCAAAGACAACGAATAGCAATTGCAAGAGCTCTTTATAGAGAAAGCAAAATACTAATATTAGATGAACCTTTTTCCGCATTGGATTTTGAGACAGAAAATCGTTTAATGGACACCTTAAACTCTATTAAGAAAGATAGAATTATTATTGTAATAACTCATAATAAAAACTTAACTAAAAAATTTGACCAAATATTAAATATTGATTTTGAGAAAAAAAACATAGATATAAAAAAAAGTGATTAAAAATTTATTACATTTTATAACTATAATTTTATACAAATTTTTAAAAAAAATATTCATATTCAGAACATTTTCACAAGAAGGAGAAGATATAATAATTAGCAGAATATATAATTTTAAAAATCTAAGATCAAAAATATTTTTAGATATTGGCGCGGGCCATCCTATTAAATATTCTAATACATTCCTACTTTATATAAATGGTCTAAATGGGATATCAATCGATGCAAATAATAAAAATATATTTTTACACAAAATTTTTAGACCAAAAGATATTTCAAAAAAATTATTGATTTCCTCAAATACTACTAACAAGTATTTTTATATATTTGAGGACTCTGAACTTAATACGTCCAGTAAAAAAAAGGTGAATTTTTTAAAAAAAAGAAAAATTAATTATAAAAAAAAAATTCTATATCAAACCTTGGGTATAAAAGATTTCTTTAAAAAATATATTAATAAAAAAATCAAAAAAATCATTTTTTTTAATTTAGATGTTGAGGGTCTAGAATATGAGATAATTAAAGATATAAACTGGAAACTATTTAAACCAAAAGTTATTTGTATAGAGATTTTTGATTATGATTTAAATAAAAGCAGAGGAAATAAAATAATTAAATTATTATCAAAAAATGGATATAAACTAAAATCTAAACTTTATAATTCATCCATATTTGTAAAAAAATGAATAAAGATAAATATGCTCCAATTGTTTTGTTTGTTTATAATAGACCCTATCATTTAAAAAAAACAATTAATTATCTAAAAAAAAACACTTTAGCAAAAAAGTCAAAATTAATTATTTTTTCCGATGGACCCAAAGCAATAAAAGATGCAGATAATGTTAAAAAGGTTAGAATTTATATCAGAAATATTAAAGGTTTTAATAATGTTGAAATTATTGAGAGAGAAAAAAATTTTGGTTTATCAAAAAACATAATAAGCGGTGTTACTCAAGTCTTCAAAGATTATGAAAAAGCTATAATTTTAGAAGATGATATACTTGTAGAAAAAAATTTTCTAACCTTTATGAATGAGGGACTAAGATTATATGCTAAAAAAAAATTAGTAGCTTCAATTCATGGTTATGTATATCCACTAACCCTAACTGATCAAAACACAAGATATTTTTTTATTAAGGGAGCAGATTGTTGGGGATGGGCTACATGGAAGAGAGCATGGCTTGTTTTCGAAAAAAATGGAGAGAAATTAAAAAAAATAATCGATAAAAAAAAACTTTCTAGGGAATTTAATTTTAATAATAGTTATGATTATTACAAAATGTTAAATGATCAAATAAAAAATAAAAATAATTCATGGGCAATAAGATGGTATGCGTCGGCATTTGTTAATAATATGATGACAATGTATCCATCAAAGTCTTTTGTGAAAAATATAGGTATTGATGGAACAGGTACTCATGGAAAGAGCAGCAAAATAGTTAATCTTAATAAGTTTATTTCAAAGAACTATTTATCAATTAAAAGCCAAAAAGTAAAAATTGAGGAAAATATAATGATGCGAAAAAAATTTGAAAATTATTTTAGAAAAAATTCTGAAAATTTTATAGTTAGAACACTTAAAAAATATTTTTAATGTTGAATCTAAAAAAATTTATACCAAGCAAAATTCGTACTACTTTAAATCAATTATTAAATAGAAATATAAAATTAATCGGAAATTTTAAGTCATGGAAAGAAGCATCATTAAATTCAAAAGGCTATAGTGATATTCAAATTTTTAAAAAAACTAAAAGTAGTTTTGAAAAAGTCTTAAACGGTAGAGCAAGTTATGAGAGAGACTCTGTAGCATTTTATAAAGATAGTCCAAACAAAGACTTGCTAAAAGTGGTATCAGGTATCATAAAAAAAAAAAATAAAATTAACATTTGTGATTTTGGAGGTTCACTGGCATCATCTTATTTTCAAAATATTAAATTTTTGAACAAAAGTCAGATTACGTGGAATATTTTTGAGCAAAAAATGTATGTAAATTATGCAAAAAAAAACATTAAAATTAGTAATTTAAACTTTTTTTCTGATCTTGATAAAGTTTTAAAAAAAAATATAGACTTAATTATATTTTCAAGTGTTTTACAATATTTAGAGTATCCAAATAAAATTCTTAATAAAATTTCAAAAAAAAAAATAAAACATATTTTAATTTTAAGAACACCATTTACTAATAAATCTGAATTATTAAAAATACAGATAATCCCAAAGTATATTTATGATTCTAGTTATCCTGTAAGAATATTTAATTATAAGAGCTTTATTCTCATAATGAAAAAAAATGGATATAAAGTTAAAAAAAAATTTTTTACCAAAGAAAAACTTGGTAATTATTTTTATAAAGGATTATATTTAATTAAGAATTAATTATTTTTTGCCAAAAAGTATAAATTATGCCTTGTTTCACTTAAACTCTGGAAACATTCAACATTATTAAAATTTTTTGAAACTAAGTTTTTTAAGTCCTCTTTTGTTTTAAATAGTAATTCATGATGATCAAATACATGATCTTCATCTTCAACCAATGTATATCCAAACACTATTCCATTTTTATTCAAGATTTTTTTGCAAGACTCAAATATTTCTGAAACCTGCTCCTCTTTAAAGTGCTCTATCGCAGCGTTAAATATAATTAAATCATATTTTTCTTTTAAGTTATGATTCTCAGTTATGACTTCTAATTTAGTTTTTAAAATATCTTCTACAATGTAATCTATTTTAATTTTCTTTAAGAATTTAAGTCTTTTAGATCTTTGTTTTGCTCTTTTAATTGCTTCTGTATCCAAATCAATCATTGTTATATTACTTGCTATATCATGCAAAAAAAATTGTGAATAAAAACCATCCCCACTACAAAGGTCTAAGATATTTAAATTTTTTATATTTTTCTTATCTTTAATTAATTCAGATGCAAAAATTTTAGGTAAAGTTCCTCTTTCAAAAAAAAATGTTTTCCCTCTACTTCTGCTTTGATAAAAATAATCTTGATCATGATCCATCCACTCAGGAGATGGGTCTCTTCCCCATTCAATTAACATTAATAAACCATATAACTTTTCAGTTATTTTAGAGAAAATTTGAGCAAAAAAATTAATTATTGGAAATATAATAGGATAAATAATATTATTTAATCTAAATATTTTTTTTTTTGTAAACATAAATTAATACTTTAAATATGGCAAAAATTCTTTTAATTCCACAATTTAAAAATTCAACAGGTACAATTTCAGTAATAGAAAAAAAAATCAAGTTTAAAGTAAAAAGGGTGTATTTTATTTATGATATTAAAGGAATAAGAGGAGGCCATAAGCATAAAAAAGCCAAGCAGTTTTTAATGTGTTTAAAAGGAAAATGTGATTTAATTATAGTTCATAATAAAAAGAAAAAAAAAATACATTTATCTAACAATAAAAAAGGGGTCTTATTGAATCCCAGCGACTGGCATGAGATAAGAAATGCAAATAATAAAACAATAATTGCTGTTTTGGCATCTGAGTTTTATGATAAAAAAGATTATATAACAAAATTATAATGAAAATATTTTACGAGGATTTAAATAAAGCAAATAAAATTTTTCATAAAAGCTATATTAAATCTTTAGAATCTTTGAATCGTAAAGGGAATTATATATTAGGCAAAAATGTAAACGAATTTGAAATGAATTTCGCTAAATATCTTGGTGCAAACCATTGTGTTGGCGTAGCAAATGGGCTTGATGCACTTACTATTAGTTTAAAAGCAATAAATTTACCAAAAAATTCTGAAGTTATGGTTGCCTCTAATAGTTATATTGCTTGTATTATATCGATTGTCAATGCAGGTTATAAACCAGTTTTAATAGAACCAGATTTAGAAACATATAACATTAATCCTGAAGAAATTAAAAAAAATATAACAAAAAAAACCAAAGCTATTTTAGCTGTTCATTTATATGGGAAGAGTTGTAATATGGGTGAAATCACTAAAATTTGTAAACAAAAAAAGTTATTTTTAATTGAAGATTGTGCGCAGTCACATGGATCACTTTATAAAAATAAAATGACAGGAACTTTTGGTAATTTTGGCTGCTTTAGTTTTTACCCTACAAAATTATTGGGTGGAATTGGTGATGGTGGCGCTATAGTATGTAAAAAAAATTTTACCAAAAATTATTTGAAAAAATTTAGAAATTATGGATCTATTAAAAGGTATAAAAATGAAATTATAGGTCAAAATTCAAGATTAGATGAAATTCAAGCTTTATTTTTAAATCTTAAACTCAAACATTTAAATAAAATAATAAATCATAAAAGAAATCTTGCAAAAATATATTTTGAAAATCTAAATGATAAATTTATAAAACCTAAGTTAGAAAAAACAAAAAAAGATTCTTTTTATATTTTTAATGTAAGACATGGTGATAGAAACAAGCTCCGGTCGTATTTATTAAAAAATAATATCATGACTGATATTCATTATCCTACACCCCCTTATGCACAAGAGTCTTTAAAAAAATTATTCAGTAAAAATTACCCTATTTCTGACAAAATTCATGAAACAACTTTAAGTTTGCCAATATCATTTGCTCATACTGAAAAACAAATATATGAAGTATCAAAAATTATGAACAGATTTTGAAATGAAAGGTATTATTTTAGCAGGAGGCTCTGGAACACGTTTATACCCCGCGACATCTGCAGTTTGTAAGCAATTATTACCTGTATATGACAAACCCATGATTTATTACCCATTGTCTGTTTTAATGCTTTCAAATATTCGAGATGTTTTAATTATTTCTACTAGAGAAGATTTACCAAAATTTAAGAAACTTTTAGGTAATGGAAGTTTATTAGGAATAAAATTATCTTACGCTATTCAAGATAAACCAAGAGGTTTAGTAGATGCATTCCTAATCGGAAAAAATTTTGTTAAAAATGATGATGTTTGTTTAATTTTAGGAGATAACTTATTTTATGGTGATGGCCTTCCTAATTTACTCGAAAACTCATCTAATTATGTTGAAAGAAATAAAAAAGCAATTATTTTTTCTTATACCGTAAGTAATCCAAGTAGTTATGGAGTAGTAAAATTTAAAAAAAATAAAATAATAAATATAAAAGAAAAACCTAAAAATCCTGATTCAAAAGATGCGATTGTTGGAATTTATATGTATCCAAATGATGTTATAAGTCTTGCTAAAAAAATTAAAAAATCTAAAAGAAATGAATTAGAAATTACGGACCTTAATAACCTTTACCTAAAAAGAAAAAGACTTGATCTAAGAAAACTTGGAAGAGGGACGGCTTGGTTTGATACTGGAACTGCTGAAAATCTTTATGAAGCAGGACAATTAATAAGAATTATGGAAAAAAGAGTTGGATATAAAATTGGATGTTTGGAGGAAATTGCTCTCAAAAAAAAATGGATTAACATGGATACTTATAAAAAACACTTAAAGAAATTTTTTAAATCAGAATATGGAAAGTATTTAAAAGAAATTTTGTAATATATGAAAAATAATTTTGTATTAGTTACAGGAGGAATGGGATTTATAGGATCCGAGGTAGTCCAAAAATTACTAGATAATAATTATTTTGTAATTAATGTTGATAAATTAACGTATGCATCAAACAAAAGTAGAGAGAAGGTTTTTAAAAAATATAAAAATTATCGTTTTTACAAATATGATATAGTAAATAAAAATCAAATAAGTTATTTATTTAAAAAATATAAACCAGTATATGTACTAAACATAGCCGCAGAGAGTCATGTAGATAATTCAATAAATGAACCTAAAAATTTTATAGATACTAATATTATTGGCACATATAACTTATTAACCAATACAAATTTGCTTTACAAAAAAAAAATTAAAACAAAATTTATTCAAATCTCAACAGATGAGGTATATGGAGATATCATTAATAAAAAATCTATTTCTAGAGAGGGAGATCCTTATATTCCATCCTCTCCTTATTCAGCATCAAAAGCAAGTGCAGATCATCTGGTAAGATCTTGGTCAAGAACATATGGAATAAACTATAACATTACTTGTAGTGCAAATAACTTTGGACCTTTTCAAAATAAAGAAAAATTTATACCAGTAATTATTGACAGTATTTTTAAAAAGAAAAAAATTCCTATATATGGGAATGGTAAACAAATCAGAAATTGGATTTATGTAAAAGATAATGCAGATGCAATAATTAATGTTGCATTTAATGGAAAAAAAAATGAAACATATAATATTGGAACAAATAAGGATTTTACAAATATTTCACTTGTTAAAAAAATATGTAAAATCATGGTCAATAATTTTGGATTTAATAAAAAAATTTATAACTTAATTACTTATGTTAAAGACAGGCCTGGCCACGATTATAAATACAAAATGGACTGTAAAAAAATTAAAAAAGATTTAAATTGGACTCCTAAATTGAATTTTGAAAATGCTATTAAAGAAACAATTAAGTGGTATTTAATAAAAAAGTAATGAAAAAAATTAATTTATGCACTTATTTTGATAAAAATTATCTAGCTAAATTTTTAACATGTAGAAACTCAGTATTAAGATTTGAAAAAAATGCTGAATTTTACTGTTTATGCCTAGACACTGAAACTTATAATTATTTAAACAAAGTTAAACTAAATAATGTTCATTTAGTTTTACTTGAAGAATTAGAGAGTTATTTTCTTGAGTTAAAATATGCAAAAAAAAATAGAGAAAAGGTAGAATTTTATTTTACTCTTTCTCCATTTTTACCATTATATATTTTAAAAAAGTATAAATTAGATCAAATTAATTATATTGATAGTGACTTATACTTTTTTGATACGCCGCAAAAAATCATAGATTACTTAGGTAATAATTCAATAATTGTTATCGAACACGGCATTAAAACAAAAAGATTTGGTAAATATAATGTTGGCTGGTTAACTTTCAAAAATGATGAAATTTCAAAAACATGTTTAGAAGAGTGGGCAAGTAATTGTATTGGTTGGTGTTATGATTATGTTGAACATGAGAAATATGCTGATCAAAAATATTTAGACACTTGGCCTGAAAAATACAAAAAAATTACGATTTTACCATCTGAGTATAGTAGCGCCCCATGGAATATCACAAATAAAAATATAACAATTAATCAAAAAAAAGAAATGTTTGTTAATAAAAATAAATTAATTTTTTTTCATTTTCACGGATTAAATATTTATCAAAGTTTTTTTTCAACTGGTATTTCTATGTATAATAAAAGACTTAAAAGAAATTTTGTAGAACACATTTATAATAAATATATTTCCGAATTAGAAGCTATCAAAAAAAAAGTAAATTTTGTTGAAACAAATATTAGACAAAAAGTGAATTATGAAGAACTCAATATGAGTATTATTGTCATATTTAAAAAAATTGTAAGGATGTTTAAACAGTTTATGTTTATTGATTTTTATAAGAAGTAGTTTTTTTTCTTAAAAACAATAACAAAGATACATACAAAATAATTGATAAAAAAATTATTAAATATGTTGAAATAATTTTTAGATTACAAGAAATTAAAGGTATTAAAATTAACAGCAAGTATATGAATAATGATTTACTTAAATTATATCTTTTAATTAAGTAATGATGCAGATGATTGCCATCAGATGAGAAAGGATTCTTACCTTTTAAAATTCTCTCTAAAAATAATCTAAACATATCAATACCTGGGACCATAAATAAAATAAATATTTCTTCAACAGGTCTTTGGGTAATTAGTAAAGTTGACTGATTATAGTTTGAAATAAATATACTTCCAATTATCGATCCAAGTAAAATAGATCCTGAGTCCCCTAAAAAAAAATAGCCTTTAAGATTAAAAGGTAAAATTATTAACAAGGATATAATTAATAATATATAACTTAAATTCATATTATCAAAATAATTAAAAAAGTATGATAGCCAAATTATAGCAATTAAAATTGCTAAACCATTTATACCATCAATAAGATTAAAAGCATTTATAAGAAGAAGTAAACAAAGCACACTAAAAAAAATACTCATAATTTCTAGAGAAAATGTTTTTGAAAATGTTTCAAAATAGATTAAATCAATAAAGAAAAAATCTGAAAATAAACCAATGATAATATAACCAAATCCAATTAGTAGTAATTTATTTATTGATGAGATTTTTTTTATATCATCAATAAAACCAACTAAAAAAGAAAATAAACAAAAAACTAAAATATTTATATCTAATAAAGTTAAACTTTTTATTGATATCAGATAAAGGTGAATCAAAATAAAATTTAAAAAAATTATTAATCCACCGACTAATGGCGTTGGCTTTTTATGAATCTTTCTTTTTTCATTGGGAAAATCAATAATTTTTAGTTTTTTTGAAATTATATTTCTATATTGAATTATTAAAAAAGTGATTATTAAAGAAAAAATTATTAGTGCTAAAGTGTTGATAATCATTTTTTTTAAATATAAATAATGCTATGTATAATATAAACTTTCTAAAAATATTAGATAATTTTTCTTATTTCATATTTTTATTATTACCATTAACATTTATCATTGGAACAGCAGCTGTAAATATTGCTATTTTTTTTTCAATAATTTGCTTATTTTCTATGTCATTTGTTGAAAAAGACTGGTTATGGTTGAAGGATAAAATCTTAATATTTTTTTCAGTTTTTGTAATCTATTTAATTGTAAATAATCTTGTATTTAACAATGAAAATATATCTACTGAGAAATTAATTAAAATTTTAAGTTATTATAGATTTATTTTCTTTGTTTTTTTTATTTCCATATTTTTTAAAAAATTAAACGAAAAAAGGAAAATTTTCTTTATAAAATTTAATTTATTAGTCATTTTATTTGTAATTATCGACATTTTTATACAGTTGTTTTTTGGTAAAGATGTTTTTGGTTTTCCTGGTGGAATGTGTTTTGGTGAATATACTCACATTGATTTTAAAAATTTTACAAAAGAACAAGTTCTATCAAACCTTTGTCAAAGATACGCAGGTCCATTTGATCAAGAATTCATAGCTGGCACTTTTATTGTTTTTATAGGTACATTATTTTTTTCATTAAATTTCCTAAGTTTATCATTGTATAAAAGAAAAAGACTTCTTTTTATTATTTCGATTATTTTATGTTTTTTGACAACATTAATTACAGGGGATAGAAATCCATTCATTTCTTTAATAATCACTCTATTTTTATTCTTTTTAATAGAAAGAAGTTTTCGAAAAGATTTTTTTAAGTTTTTTTCAGTTTTATTTATAATCGGACTATTTACAACTTTGCTAAACGTGCATCTTTATGAAAGATATGTTTCTGCAGGTCGTGATTTATTATCAGTACCCGAGAAATTCGATTTTTTTAAAGACAAAAATGAAAAATTTGAGAGTTTACAAGAATCAAATCATCTTAATAATGTAGAAAAAAATTCCTACCTAAGCAATTTTAAGAAAAAATTTAACAACACACAGTGGGGAGCACACTATTTGGTATCGATAGAAATGTTCAAAAAAAAGCCTATGACTGGTTATGGATACCAATCTTATAGAATTGAATGTCATAAATATGATTATATAGAGTCTTCTATGGCTAATGTAAGATGTAGTTCACATCCACATAATTACATAATACAATTATTTTCTGAAACAGGCTTTATTGGATTTATTCTTTATATTTTGTTTTTAATGAGTATTTTTTATAAATTAAAGGATTTAAAAAACAATCTTAATAAGCCATTGGCTATATTTTTAGGTGCATTATTGTTTTCTTTTTTATTTCCATTTAAACCATCAGGTTCTATTTTTTCATCAATGAATAACTCATTTTTATTCTATTTAATTGGCTGGGTTGTTTATTCTTTTAATTTAACTGATATAAGAGTTCTAAGAAAATGAAAAAAAAAATTGCTTTAATAACTGGAATCACAGGTCAAGATGGGGCTTACCTGGCAAGACTTTTGCTAAAAAAAAATTATATAGTTCACGGTATTAAAAGAAGATCATCCTCACTAAATACTGATAGAATTGATGATATTTACACCGACCCACATGAACCAAGCCCTTCTTTGTTTTTGCACTACGGTGATATGGTTGACTCAATTGTCTTGATGAAATTAATTGAAAAAATCAAACCTGACGAAATTTATAATTTAGCAGCACAATCACATGTAGCAGTATCTTTTGAACAGCCTGAATACACAGCTAACGCAGATGCATTAGGTGCTTTAAGAATATTAGAAATAATTAAAAATTTAAATTTAATAAATAAGACAAAATTTTATCAAGCTGGTACCTCAGAAATGTTTGGAAAAGTGCAGACAGTTCCACAAAATGAAAAAACACCATTTTACCCTAAAAGTCCCTATGGTGTGTCAAAAATTTTTGCGCACTGGATGGCAATAAACTATAGAGAGTCTTATGGAATCTTTGCGTCTAATGGAATTCTATTTAATCATGAAAGCCCTCTAAGGGGAGAGACTTTTATAACTAAAAAAGTAGTAGATGGCTTATGTAATATTAAAAAAGGCCTGCAGAAAACTTTATATGTGGGAAATTTAAATGCAAAAAGAGATTGGGGACATGCAAAAGATTATGTTAGGGCGATGTGGTTAATTTTACAACAAAAAAAACCAGACGATTTTGTTATAGCTACTGGAAAACAATATTCTATTAGACAACTTATTGAATTAGTCGCAAAAAAATTAAATATGAAAATTAAGTGGGTAAATAAAAATAAAGGCATAAAAGAATATGCAATTGATCAAAATGGAAAAAAAATAATAAAAATAAGCAAAAAATTTTTTAGACCATCAGAAGTTGATACGCTTTTAGGAGATTTTAAAAAAGCAAACAAAAATTTAGGATGGAAGCCTACAATAAATTTTGATGATTTAATATCTGAGATGATAGATGAAAAGTTGAAAAAACTTTAGTTTAAAATGAGTATAGGAAAAAAAAATAAAATTTTTGTTGCAGGGCATACGGGTTTGGTTGGTTCGGCAATTGTGAGAGAACTAAAAAGAAAAGGCTATAAAAAAATTATTACTCGATCAAGAAAGCAATTAAATTTATTAAACCAAAATAAAGTTTTTAATTTTTTAAAAAAAACAAAACCTGACTTTATATTTATTGCTGCTGCAAAAGTTGGAGGAATAAATTACAACAACACAAGTAGAGCTGAATTTATCTATGAAAATTTGATGATTGAAGCTAATATAATTCATGGAAGTTATTTAAATAATATTAATAAATTAATACTTCTTGGATCAAGTTGTGTTTATCCAAGAGATTGCAAACAACCAATTAAGGAAGAGTATTTATTGACCGGAAAACTTGAAAAGACTAATGAACCATATGCAGTATCCAAAATCGCTGGCATCAAATTATGTGAGAGTTATAACAGACAATACAAGACACAGTATAAGTGTTTAATGCCAACCAATACTTTTGGTCCTTTTGATACCTTCAATGAAAAGACTTCTCATTTCATACCTGCTCTTATATTAAAAATTTTTAAAGCAAAAAAAAATAATAAAAAAATTATATCAATTTGGGGCAATGGAAAAGTGAAAAGAGAGGTTCTTTATGTTGATGATTTAGCAAAAGCATGTGTATATTTTATGAACAAAAAATTTGAAGGAAACATTATAAATATCGGTTCAAGTATTGAACATTCGATCAAAGATTATACGAAAAAAATTTGTAATTTTATGTCATATAATGGTAAAATTATATTTGACACAAATAAACCATCTGGCACACCAAGAAAAAAATTAGATGTAAGAAAGGCAAAAAAATTAGGCTGGCATTCTGAAACTAGCTTTTTAGATGGTCTTAAAAAAACATATGAGAGTTTCAAAAAGGGACAAATTAGAAATTAATTATAAGAAAAATTATCCTTATGATTTTACAATTATAACTATAGTTAAAAATGATGAGAGAAATATCGAAAGAACAATAAAAAGTGTTCTATCTCAAAAAATTAAAAAAGTCCAATATATCGTATCCGATGGAAATTCATCAGATAATACCCTAAAGATTATAAAAAAATATAAAAAAAAAATTAAAATTTTAAAATATAAAGATATTAGTTTTTATGATGGTTTAAACAATGCAATAAAATTTTCTAAAGGAAGGTTTATTGGAATATTAAACTCAGGTGATATTTATTGTAATAATTTTATTTTAAAAAAAGTAAAAAAAAATAATAAATCTTTTGATTTTATTTATGGAAATATTTTATTTTTAAATAAAAAAAAAAAAATTGTCAGAGAATGGAGGATTAAACCAAGATTAAATAAGAAGCTAATATTTTATAATATTGCACATACTTCTCTATTTATATCATCATTTTTATTTAAAAAACATTTAAGAAAATATAATATAAAATATAAAATTTCTTCAGATACAGATCTTATAATCAGAATGTGCAAGATACCTAAAATAAGATCAAAATATCTTAATCAAAATATTGTATACATGCAAATTGGAGGATTAAGCACAAGCTTTAAATCAATTTTTTTAAAAACAATAGAAGATTTGAAAATATTAAAGAAACATTTTGGTATTAAATTTTTATTTATTTACATTAAAAAAATTTTAATAAAAATTTCGGGTATATTTTTCATTAAAAATAAAAATTTTCGTTATGAATAAAATATTTTTTTACACACCAGCAAATATAATAAATAATTCGTTTTATACATTAATTATGGTAGCTTTTGCTTTTTTTGGAGAGGCTAAAATAAGTGCTGAAATTGCTTTGTTTATAAGTATAATTTTTTTATTTACTCAAATTTTTTCAGCAAATATGAGAAATATAATTTTTACTGAATTTGATAAAAAATTGTTATCAAATGTAAAAATATTTAGAATTATTTTTCTGATTCCAATATTAATAATTTCTAATTTTGTCTTTTTTTTTATTACTAATATATATAGTCAAATTATTATATGTTTAAGTTTTTTAATTGCATTTTCTTGGATTAATGAAATGAATATTTTGTCTGAAGAATTAAATAAAAAAAAAATAAAAACTATTCTGTTTTTAGCATTTAATATAATTTTTACTTTGTTAGTACTTTGTTTTATATTCTTAAAGAATAAACCTCTTATAGTAAATGTTTTTTATATACAAATATTATTTAATTTTTTAATTTTTTACAAAACTGATGATTATTCGATATCAAAATTGAAATTATTTTTTGGCTCTCGAAGTTTTAGAAATATTCAAAAATATAACTATGCGTTTCTTTCTTCATCCTCAATGATTGTTGCAAATTTTATTTCTAGATTTACTATTTTTTATAGTATTGATAAAACATTAGCAGGAATAATATTTTCTGCATACGCAATTGGTTCTTTTCCAGGTACAATTTTTAATAATACTTTTGGACCAACATTAATAAAAAATAAAATAAAATTAAATAGATCAGTTTCCTATATATTAACCATAATTTTATTTATTCTATTAATTTCAGCAATAATGTTTTTTTTTAAAACAAATGATGTCATGTTTAATAATGATGTTTTAATTTTTACAACTTTAATATCACTAATAGGTTCTTATTTAATGGTTTATTCGTTGTATACTAGGCAATTAATTTTAAATAAAAATGTTATCTTTCATAATCTAGTTTTTAAATACGATATATTTTTGAATTTTTTTTTAATTTTACTTACTTTCATTATTTGTTTAGTAGACATTAATTTTATCTATTTTTTATTCTTCTTTATTTTTTCAATGATCTCATTAATTGTTTATAAAACTATGAAGTTTAACATACAAAATGTATAAAATTTACACATATTCAAAGTATTTCTTTTACTTTTTTTTAATTTTTACTTTAAATCTTGCTTTACAAAACTATGAAGGGCAAAAATATATTTATTTGATATTTTCTATCGTTTCTATTTTTCATCTATTATATTGTTTAGAATACTCTTCATATTTTGTAGATAAATTTATGGCTATATTTATATGGCTTGGATTTTGGTTTAAATTTAGTGTTGAGGTTGGCTATAGTATTTGGGGCGAAGTTCATTTTAGAGAGGGAAGTGGCGGTCTATTTGATTATACTGGAAATTCTTACGATGAAGTTTTGATAATTTCAACTATTGCTATTTTATCATTAATTTTATCAAGCTTTTTAGTCAGAAAATTTTTTAATATTTACAATTTTGATTTTAAAAAAGATCCAAATGAATTTTACCAAAAAAACAGAATTAAGATTTATTCTTTATATCTTTCGGTTGTAGTTTTTTTTGGCTTAACAAATTTTTACTATGGTTTTTATCAAAAAGGAATGATGCCTAATGAAAATTTTAGTGTTTTTATCTCATATATATATAGATGGTTATTACTTTTTGGATTTACTTCTGCCGGTTGTGTATTGTTGAATTTTGAAATTAACTCATCTACGCATCATAAAAAATATTTTTTTCTAGTATTTATTGAAAGCTGTTTATCAAATATTTCACTCATAAGTAGATCAGCGATTTTTAATTTAAGTTCATTAATTATTGGTTTAATTTTCTATCTAAAAAAAAATATAATAAAAAAAGAATTTTTTTTATTTTTAATTTTTTTTTCTATTATAATTTTTTTAATTAGCTTTAAAATTATAGATAAAGAGAGAAAAAGAATATATTATTCAGAATATAACAATCCCTCAATTGAAAATATAAAGGTTGCAAGTTTAGATCTGAATTTTATTCCAGAATACTCTAAATTAAAAGAGGGCTTGTTTGGAGAAATTTTATATTTAGTTTGTAATAGATGGGTAGGAATTGATGCATTAATGGCTATCAATAGTATTGATAATGGGATTATTTACAATTTACATGATGAAGAAAAAACTCTCCTAGGTTTTGAACTTTTAAAAGAAAGTTTTAGTGAAGAATTTTCACCTGACAGACCAAGCTTTTATGAAGATAAGTTTTTAGTAAAAAATAAAAATTTAGTTTTAAATGAGGATTTGAGTGAAAAAAATAATATAATTATACTTCCTGGGATTATTGCATATTTATACATCTCTGGTTCAATATTTTTTCTATTTTTTTCAATTATTTTTATAATGTTCTTCTGTTATTTTTTAGAATACCTTTATTTCATTTTTGGTGGTAAAAATGTATTTCTCTGTAGTTTCATGGGATATGTATTTGCATCTAGACTCATACATTCAGGATACTTAGTTTCAAATAATTTTAAATATATAATTTCATTGTTAATAAACTTATTAGTTATTGTAATAATAATAAAAGTATTTAAACATTTAAATAAACACACTAATTAGATTAATGAATATACTAGGTATAAATCTTTTTCATGCTGATACCTCAGCTTGTATAGTTAAGAATGGAATAGTTGTAGCAGCAGTTGAGGAAGAAAGATTTTCAAGAATAAAACATTTTTCTGGATTTCCAAAAAATTCAATAAAGTATTGTCTAAAAGAGGCAGAGTTACAATTTGACGATATTGATTATGTATCAGTAAATTTTAATACTAGTTATAATTTTATTCAAAGGTTAAGTTTTTTAATCAAAAATATTTTTTCCATAAATTTTTTACCAAGACTAAGTTTAATTTCAAAAAGACAAAATATAAAAAAATTATTTTATGAGAATTTTTCAATAAATTTAAAAGCAAAAATAGTTAATGTTCCACATCACTCTGCTCATATTGCTTCATCTTATTTATGTTCTGGGTTTAAAAATAGTTTAGGACTTTCTTTTGATGGTGCGGGAGATTTTTCTTGTCTAGAATTATTTGATTTAAATAATAATAAAATTAAAGTTATTGACAAAATATGTTTTCCACACTCTTTAGGAATTTTTTATCAAACAATGACACAATACTTAGGTTTCAAAAATTATGGTGATGAATATAAAGTCATGGGTTTAGCAGCGTATGGTGACCCAAAATATGTTAATGAAATTTATAATCTTTTTCGTATAAACAAAAATAATAAATATAAATTAAATTTAAAATATTTTTTACATCACTTAAAATCATTTTCATATTATTTTGAAAATGGCGCTCCATACTTCGATAATTTTTTTAATTCTAATTTTGAAAAACTATTTAATAAAAAAGCAAGACTGAAAAATGAAAAGATTACTAAATTTCATATGGATATTGCCTGTTCTGCTCAACATGTTTTTGAACAAATTATAATACTGTATCTAAAAAAGTATATTGACGAAAGCAATTATGAAAATTTATGTCTTTCTGGTGGATGTGTATTTAACTCTTTAATGATGGGAAAATTACAAAAAAAATTTCCTAATATGAATATTTTTATACAACCAAATTCGGGTGATGCTGGAGGCGCCATAGGATCTGCTCTTTATGTTGATAGTAAATTTAATAAAAATTTTTCTAACAAGAAATACAATTTTCCTTACTTGGGACCCTCTTATTCAAATCTTGAAGTAGAAAATATTATAAAAAAAAAAATAAATGTTTCTTCAAGTGATATTAAAGTTGATTTTTATAAAGATTTTAAAAAACTCACAGAAACTATTTCAAATCAAATATATCAAGGAAAAGTAGTTGGATGGTTTCAGGGTAGAATGGAGTGGGGTCCACGCGCTTTAGGCAATAGGTCAATCTTAGCCAATCCAGGAATTAAAAATATGAAAGATATTATTAATTCTAAAATAAAAAAAAGAGAAGAATTTAGACCATTTGCGCCTTCAATTCTTGAAGAGTATGCAAGCAAGTATTTCGTTTGTGGTGAAAACACAGAATTTATGGGATATGTAGTTAAAGTGAAGGATTTAGAAATTGCAAAGAAAATACCTTCTGTTGTTCATTCAGATGGTACAGCCAGAGTTCAAGTTGTTAAAAAGTCAATTAATGAGCGTTTTTATGAGTTAATAAAGAGCTTTTCTAATATCTCGGGGTTACCAATTTTATTAAATACTTCCTTAAATGTTGACGAACCAATATGCGAAAGTCCAGATCAAGCAATTACTTCCTTTACATCATCTTCAATGGATATATTAGTTATAGAAGATTTTGTTTTAACTAAAAGATCATCATGATTAAAAAATTAGATAAAATTGATTTTATATCAATTGTATTAATATCTTTTTCCATTTTTTTTTGGGATATACAGTACAATATTGAAATACCAAATTTCCAGATCGGTCTCAGGTTTATATACTTAATAAACTTTTTAATTGTTATCTTTTACTTAAAAAAATATTTATTTGATCAAAAATTGATAAGTATAAAGTTTATATTTTATTCATTTTTATTTTCTTTAATAATATATGTACATTATTCTATAAATCTTAAAATTATTTACTCAAATAAAATATTTTTTACTTCTCTAATATTGTTTTTAACAATACTAATAATTAAGGTTTATCATAAAATATTATTAGAAAATAAAATTTCAATTCTTAAAACAATAATAGTACTATCGGTAGCTTCATATTTTTTATCTATATTAGGTTTTTATATATTTGATGAAAGTTTTAAAAATTTTGGTTTTGCGGATTTAATGTTTTTTGTTTTGAAACCTTGCACTGAAGGTTTTTATAATAGATTTAATTTTATTTATAGCGAAAGTTCACATTTTGGAATGATATCCATAAGCATATATATGACTACTTACTATTACCTTGTAAAAGAAAATTTTAAAGATAAAACTTTATTAGTATTATTTATACTCTTTTTTTTTATTGTTCTAAATAATATGTCCCTAACATTGATAATGGGAATTTTTACATCACAAATTGCAATTTTGATTGTTTGTTTCAAAAAAAAATTCCTTAAATATATTATTTTTTCATTATTGATGGCACTAATATTTGTCATAATTTTAGTAAAAAATGAAAATTGTAGATATAAATTAAATAATGCTATTTGGCTTACTTCACAACCAATTAATTTTACTTTATCAGAAATTCTTGGAAAAAAGGTTGATGTTCGATTGGAACTTGATCCAGAGCCTAAAGATGAAGCACCTAAATTGGAAGTAAGTAAATTACAAACCCAGGTAGGTGAGGTTAATATTCGACTAGGAAAAACTACAGATCTTTCATCTGCAGTTCTAATACACAATCTAAAAATAGCTTATCACTCTATTTTTGATAAACCTTTTGGTTGGGGTATGAATAATTATTACTCAGCATTTAAATTTTATTCAACAACTAAACAACTTGTAGTTCATCACGAATATGCTTTGAATGTAAATAAAGAAGATGGTTCACAAAATTTAGCAAAAATAACAACCGAATTTGGTATTTTTTCCTTTATTTTATGGTCATTATACCTGGTATTTATGTTTTCAAAGAAAGTGGATTTGTCGAACAAAATTTTCTTATTTCCTATAATCTTTACTCAATTATTTTTAAGGGGAGCAGGTTATTTTAATGGAGGCTTTTTGGTTGCAACAATTATAATATGTATTTTACTCTTAAATAAAAATGCCGATTCAAATTGAAAAAATTTTTTTAAAAACAATAGTTAGTTTTTTAATAATTTTTGGTATTTATCTTTGCTTTGTTGGAGGCTATGGTTCAGATGAAGATACTCTTCCAATGATTGGTGTATTTCTAGGTATTCTTGAAGGTGGTAATTTCATGACTTCAAGATTTACCGGCTATCCAGTTGCGGAAATGGGTATAGGATTTTTAGCAGTTTTTTTTGGCAGCTTCGTGACTAATCTAGTGACTTTTCTAAATTTAATTATTGGACTAACTTTTTTTTATTTAAGTTTTGAAAAAAAAATTGATACTGAAAAATTTTCTTTATTTCTTTTACTATGTTTAAGTAGCTCAGTTTTATTTTTTGATAATTTAGAACCAATGGACTATTCATGGGCATTAATTTTTTTTTCATCAGGATTATACTTTACTTCTAAGAAATATTATGAATTAGCTGTAATACTTTTCGGTTTATGTATTGGAACTAGAATTAATTTTACATTATTTGTTATTGGGGCTCTAATTTTTTTCCCAATTGAAGACGAAAAGATATTGATAAGAAAATTCCTAATAATTTTAGGTTCAATTTTTATTGGAGGATTATTTTATATTCCAGTTTGGTATCAAAGTTATTTTGGTTTGGATTGGCTTACAGCGGCTCGTCCTTTAGAGCAAGGTTATGCAGGTCTTCTATTTAGATTTTTATATAAAACTATTCATTCTTTTAGCGTCTTACCATTTATTTTTATACTACTACTATTTATTTCAGGCAAATTTAAATTAAACAAAAATCGTAATAATATTACACTGCTATCTTTAATAATATTAAATCTTCTTTTATTTTTTTATATACCTGCAGAACTTTCCTATATCCAAATAGTTTTGATTTGTGTTTATTATTTATTTATAAAATCTTTAAACAAAAAAATAATTTATTTGATTGTTTTATTAAATTTAACAACTTGGGCTGTAAATTTCGATTTCGTAGAAATACAAAGAGTAAGTAATGATAGATGTGCACCTGTTCAGGCTTTAAATGCAAAATTTAATTTTAAAATTCTGAATGGTTCCTTAGAGAAATTTTATAATACGAGAAGTTTGATAGAATGCTGGGTTACAGATAAAAATTCAGAATTTGGTCGAAAAATTATTTTAGGAGAACCACTTAAAAAATAATGAAATATGGTCTAGATAACTTTGTTCTTGAAGCCCCATTTTCATTAATTATTTCTTTGTTATTACTAATTGGTGTTTATGAATTAGGTCGCAGACTTTCGAAATTTTTTTCCTTTGATTCAATATTATCAAAGATATCAATTAAAGAATTTATCTATCCTTTGATTGCACTCTATTTTCTTAGTTTGGTATATTTTATTTTAAGCTTGATTGGTATTTCAAACGTTAATTTTTTTAAATTCGGAGCATGCTTTATCTGTTTTTTATCTTTATTTCCCATAATAAATTTAAAGAAATTTTTTTTGATAAAAATTTTAGATAAAAATATAACGAGTTATGAATATATTTTAGTTTTTTCTTTAATCTTAGCTTACTTTATCTTATCTTCTTCACCAATTACTAGTGCAGATGCCTTAGATTATCATATCGCTGTTCCGATTGAAATTTTGAATACTGGTAAATTTCCATCTGATTGGGTTTGGTTTCATAGTAAGCAAGCTGGCGCTGGGGAATTGCTAATCGCTTTAGGTTTATCTGTGGGAGCAGAACAATTCGGTAATTTAGCACAGTTTTGTGGAATAATAGCAATTACTGGTATTTTTATTTTCTTTTCAAATAAAAGAAAAAATAATTTAAACGGGTTAATAATTTTATCATTTCTTTCAAGTCCTATTATAATTTTTCTTTGCACAACCCCAAAACCACAATTGTTAAGTATTGCCGCCACAACATTAGCTTTTTGTTTAACTTTCTTTTGTGTAAGCAGCATTCAAAAGAAAAACTATAATAAATGTATATTTCTTATTTTTTCATTATTATTTATATCAATTTTATCAAAATATTATTTTTCATTGAGTACATTTTTAATCACAATTTGTCTTTTTCTAATAACAAGAAAAAAAATCTTTAATACACTATTAATTTTCCTTTTAAGCTCTGTCATAATTTTGTCGCCTCTTATGATTTGGAAATATATAAATTTTGATTTCAATATAATAAATTCAATATTTTTTGCTCTACCTAAACACTTGCCAGGATATGACTCATTTTATGAGTCTCTAAGTTCTTGTGGTTATAGATGCTTACCACTCTGGTTAATATACCCTCCTTCAATAAATGAATTCACTCAAACAACAGGTATAGTCTCTATTTTTATGATTATAATTTTACTTTCAAATATTCAAAAAAAAAAAATAATTGTATCTTTAGTTTTAATCTATTTTTTAGTAGGATTAAAATTTGGACAAAGTAATCCCAGATTTTTTCTTGAACCAGTAATTTGGTCTTTACTGTGGTTCATGAATTATAAAGCAAAAGAAAATAGTTATAATTTATTTTTTATAAAGATTTCAAGACCTTTAGTTTTAGTCCAGTCTTTTTTAGTATTAATAATTTTAATTATCAGTTCATTTAATCTTTTTCCAGGATCTTTAAATTCAGAATTAAGAAAAAATATTATGATAAATTATTCAAATGGATATTCGCTGTTCAAATGGGTTCATGAAAATATACCTGAAAATTCTAAAATTATTTCTATGCATAGATCGATAGGATTATCAAAAAGTGATGCAATTTCCTCCGATTTTTTACTTTATACGTCCAATCAAAATGATATTTTTAAGTATCTTGAAATTTTAAAAAAAGAAAAACCAGATTATCTCGTAACTTATGGAAAAAATGAAAATTTACATGGCTTTGAAAAATGTATTAATAGCAAGGTAAATGAAAAAAAAAATGTTGGCAGGATAGCAACGAGAAATTTTTATGCTAACAAAAAATATGAATATTATAATGGCTATATTTATTCATTAGATTATAGTAAATTTCCTTTGTGCTATAAAAATTAAAATGAAAACTTCATCAATTATAAAAATAATTTCTATAAATGTAGTTAATTGGATAAAAAAACTTTTTAATCTTAAAATCAAACCTTATAAGGTTTTAATTAACTTAACAGATCTTTGTAACTCGAGATGTACTTTTTGCGATATATGGAAAATTAAACCTGTCAATGAAATAAATATTTCTGATATTGAAAAATTATTTAAGGATATGAATAAAAATTTAGTTTGGTTAGCTTTATCTGGAGGGGAAGTTACTTTAGTTAAATATTTTTATGAAATGGTTGACTTGGCGAAAAAAAATTGCCCTAACTTAAAAATTTTGGCTTTCACTACAAATGCTTTACTTATAGAAAGAACTATAAAATATGCCAAGTATGCTAAAGATAAAGGTTTAGATGTTTTAATTACGATTAGTCTTGATGGAGATCAAAAATTACATGATGAGCTTCGAGGAGTACCTGGAAATTATAAAAAATGTGAAGAACTATATAAAAGATTGAAAGAACTCGGAATTAATTGTCATTATGGACTCACAGCTAGTGGTTCAAATTCTAAATTTATTGAGGAAAAATACCATCAATACAGGGACACAATAAGAGCAATCACTTTTGTTCATAGCGAAGGAATTTATAACAAAACAAATCAAAGTGATGACATAAATATTTTAGAAAGTATTAAAATAATAAACAAAAATTACATTATTAAAAACTTACAGGAAATAATTGAAAAAATTCATATCAAAATTAGCTATTTTTTTTTAAAAAATCATAGAAATAAAAATATAATAACCTGTGATGTTTTAGATTCATCTATTCATATTATGCCGAATGGTGATTTAAAGCCATGCATGTTTATGAATAGTCTTGGAAATATTAGAGAAGAGGATTTTAATTCGATTACACATTCTGAAAAATACGAAAAAACTAGAAAACTAATTAAGAAAAATCAATGTCCTAAATGCTGGATGAATTGTTATTCAGTTCATTCAATAATGCAAAACCCAATTAAATCTTTATATTATTTATTTAAAAAAATTTAATTTCTTAAAAAAAAATAGTATTCCCAATTTTTCTTCACAATATATGTGTTATGCTTTTCTATCACACATATATTTTTAAAATCATAACAAAAATTTTGGTCATCTGGAGAGTAAATTAGATGATCATCATACTCTTGGATAAGTTTTATATGATTGTAATTCTTTGAATATTTTTCGTCATTATTTAATAATAATTGTATATTTGAATAATTTTTAACGCCCAAACTAAATAAAATTACAAAAATAATTTTTAAATGATTAGCATTATATTTTTCCTCAAATAATTTTATATTCATACTTATTGCAAGTGGAAGGGTTGCTAAAGTTATAAGAATTCCTAGACCAAGTCTTATTTCAGGGTTATTAAACCATATGTATAAAGAAATTATATAAATAGGAAACAGATACCAAAGCTGCAAAGGTGTATGATTTAATTTTAATTTTAAAATATTCTTTAAAACAATTACTATCAATGAAAACAATAATGTTAGAAAAATAGCTTTAAATATTGCTGTGTTCATTACGTAATCATTGAACCAAGGTTTAAACCAATCGAAACTGTAAATCGTGTGTTCAAAATCGCCTGCGCGTAATCTAAGTCTTGTATCTCTAGAAAAAGAACTCCAGGCATTTGCAGTAAGCTCTACGTTTTTAATTGGATGTCCCCAACTTAATGCATCTATACATGTAATTTTTGCTGGAAAAATAGCACATCCACTTAAGATAAAATTTCTAATTAACCAAAAAATATTTAGAATAATTATTGATATATTTAGCTTTGTGAAGAAGACAATTTTTTTTTGACTAAAAAAAACAGCCATCGCAATCAAAATTGCTCCTAAGTGACTTATTTTTGTGAGATAGGCAAGTGTCGCTATAACTAATAATAGATTTAAATTATAAATATTTTTTTTGTAAAAATATTCAATAAATAAATATATTGAAAAAATAAACATTACCATTGCAACGGTATCAACCTCTGGTGATCCTATTAAATTAAGTATTATTCCATTTTTAAAAGGATGAAGAATGCTAAATGTTATTATGAACGATACTGTAAAGAATAAAAAAAGTTTGGATAAGAAATTTTTTTTTTGTGCTTCAAATAATTCATTAATCATCACAATAAATGGTAAATAATTAAAAACATAAATCATCTTAATATTAAAAATTTTAATATTTAATAAAGAAATGAAGATATGCCATACAGAATTAATTCCTAGTCTAGGTTCTAAATTTGAAAGACCAAAACTTATTTTGTAATTTTCTATCCATTTTAAAGTTTGGAGATGATATAGCGCAGAGTCATATGTCAAACCATTAGATTTAAAAATAAAGACAAAAAAAGTACATAAAATTGCGATGATAAAAAAATTTATTTCAAATTTTTTTTGTTTGTAAAACTTAATAAAATAAAACAACCCAAATATATAAATTACTGGTGTTGCTATATTTAAAGGGATAAAAAAATTAAGAACTATTCCTATTAAATATAAAAAAAATACTCCATAGAAAAACTCTAAATTATATAATTTTTCGCCATTTAATCTTAAGAGTCTAAATTTGAAAAATCCTGAAAATCCCAAAACTACTGAGTAAAGTAAAATTAAGTATATAAAATCTAGAAACATTAATATTATTTAAACAAAAAATAGTAAACTATTTTATATATAGCAATAAATCCGTCTTTCATTTGTATTTTTTTTCCTTCTTCATATTTTCTTCCATCATAGTTTATACCTACTTCATAAAACTTGATCGGTAATTTTGCCAACTTCATTGTTAGCTCTACTTCAAATGCAAAACTATTTTCTTTTAAATTTATTTGTTTTATAAGTTTTGTTCTTATTAGCTTATACCCACACTCTACATCTGAGAAATTTATATTTGTTAAAATATTTACTAGAAGTGTAATTAAAAAATTTGCAATTCTATGAAAAAAATAAATTAATCTTTTTGCTTCTGAACCTTTAAATCTTGATCCGTAAACTACATCAGCTCCATTTTCTATAGGCGTAAACATTTTTACATAATCTTCAGGTGAATATTCTAGATCCGCATCTTGTACCAATACATATTCCCCAGTAGCTTTATTAATACCTAATTTTATAGCCGAACCTTTACCCTCGTTAATTTCTTTAAACATTATTACATCAAATAAACTCTTATTATCTTCTAATAATTTCCTTGTTTTATCTGTAGAACAATCATCAACCACAATTATTTCTAGATCAAATTTTTGTTTTTGAAGATTAACTTTTTTAAGGCTTTCAATAATAAATTTTTCTTCATTAAAAACAGGAATAATTATACTAATTTTAGTCATACTTTTTTTTTATAAAATATAGTTCATATCCATAATAATCCCTTTTATCTATTCTTTTATCTACATAATAAGAGCAAGGAGCTGGACCATACATACAGAGACCATCATTTGCTATAAAAAACATAAACTTTTCTCCACTTTTATATTCTTTATACTCTGTAATATCACCATTCTTTGAAAGCGAATAAATATTTGGCCAATAATTTTTCTTATTATCATGATCAATATTTTCATAAACTCTAATTAGGTTTTTGCAAAATATAACAAAAAAGAAAATTAAAATAATATTTTTAAATATTTTATAAAGTTTTACTGATGGAAATATAATTATTTTATTTAATAATAAAGTAAAACAAATAATTGTAAAACCTCCAATAATACCAGAGCCATATCGATATAATGGAAATTTTAAAAACCACATTATCACTGATAAAAAAGTAGTTAAGAACAATATTAGTAAAATTTTTTTTTCATTCTGAGAGAATAAATAGTCTCTTTTTTTTGAGATTAAAAATATATAAGTCGAAAAAATAGATACAAAAGCTAAGTATGGAAAATATTTTTCAATTACTATTTTTAGATGATTATCTTTCCAAGTTTCTATCCATTTAAAATCACTTATATATTCGTTAGGCTCATATTTGTTTTCTTGTAAATTAATCCAATCTTTAGCCCAGGCCTCTGCCATTATTGCTTCATTTTGAGTCGAGACATGATTGTACCAATCCAAACTTTTTATACAAGTGACTTCAGCTGGATAAATCAAGCATCCTGAAATAATAATATTTTTTAATAAAAAAAATAGAAAAAATAATTTTAAAAGATAAATATTTTTATTTTTAAATATAAGCCATTTATTTTTCTTATATAACAATAAAAAAAATAAAATTGGTACTAAAAATGAAAATATTAAAAAAGGTTTTTGTAAAAAACAGAATAATGAAATATATGAAAGATTTAATATGTCATTTAAATTAATATCAATTTTACTTAAAAGTTTACTAGCTTTATAAATAAGAAATATGAATAAAATATTTCCAGCAGCATCATTTCCAAAAGAACTATATCTGTTGTATGTGTAGATAGAAAAAATAATACAAAAGAATAAAACTACTGTGCTTAGATTAGTTTTACTTGATTTATCCAATTTAAGAAGATCTTGAAAAAAATAAATTATGACAGAGGCAATGATAATTGTTTGCGGAATAAGAATTCCCTTTTCTTTTAAAATATAGTTAAAATTGAAAGCATTTGAATATTGGGAAATGGATGTGTGTCCAAATCTGAAGTGAATATTAGATAAACCAAATATAATTTTATACTCATTAAGAATTTTAGTAAAAGGTAAATGATACAATCCTGCATCAGGCCTGTTTACAGTTGAATAGATTATCAATAAAGAACAAATAAAACTAAATATAATGAGAAAATATATAATTCTTTTCCAGTATTTTTGTTTGTAAATAATTTTAAGAAAAAAATATCCAAGAAATAATAATGCTAAGGTAGTATTTATAAATAAGTTTAAAGGAAAAAAAAAATTAATTAATAGTGAAATTATTCCTATAAATAAGACACCATAAATTAAATAAATATTTAAATTTGAAGACTCTTTATTTTTGAGATTAGTGATATAATGGGTAAAAAAGTGCCCAGATGAGTAAAAAATTATTGTGGTAATAAAATTATAAATTATTACTTCAATCATACAAATATAAAATTGATTTCTTATATCATTTAAAACAAAAAATTTGTTATATTAATAGAATGAAAATATCAGTAATAATTCCAGTTTTTAATGAAAAAAATACAATACTTAAATTGTACAGGAAAGTTAAACATGTAAAAGGGTATAAAAAAAAAATTATAATTGTTGATGATGGTTCTTCTGATGGCTCAACAATGATTATGAAAAAAAAGATAAAAAATAAAAATACAAAATTATTATTTCATAAAAGAAATTTAGGAAAAGGTGCTGCAATTAAGACAGCCTTAAAATATATTTCTGGCGATGTAGTTATAATTCAAGATGCAGATTTAGAATATAACCCAAATGATTATCACAAATTACTAAAACCTTTTTATCAAAAGAGAACAAAAGTTGTTTATGGATCAAGGGTCTTAAATAAAAAAAGGTACTCGTCACGAAAAAGTATACCAACAAATTTTAGAGTTTTTTCAAATCACGTTTTAACTATATTTTCTAACATTATAAATAATCAAAAATTAACTGATGCTCATACTTGCTATAAATTATTTAGAGTGAAATTATTTAAAGATTTGAAACTTAAAGAAAATGATTTTGCTTTCTGCCCAGAGGTAACAACCAAACTATCAAATAGAAAAATTAAAATTGTAGAGACTCCAATTTCATATAATGGCAGGGGTTATGATGAGGGTAAAAAAATTGGGATATACGACGCTATAAGAGTCGTTATAGTTATTTTGAAAAATAAATTCTTTAATTAACAGAGTTTTTTATTTCATCGTCAATCATTAGCTTTACTAAACCTTTTAGATCTATTTTAGGTTTCCATTTTAATAATTTTCTAGCCTTAGCTATACTACCTTTTGTATGATCAACTTCTGATGGTCTAAATAATTTTTTGTTTATTTTAATTATTATTTTATTATTCTCTAAATTTATTAACCTTTGGTTTATACCTTTGCCACGCCATTTAGTATTCATTTTCAAATATTTTGTTGCAAAATCTATGAATTTTTTAATTGAATGTGATTTTCCAGTTGCTATGACAAAATCATTTGGTTTCTTTAACTGTAACATTTTCCACATCTGTTTAACATATTCTTTTGAGTAACCCCAATCTCTCTTTGCTTGGATGTTTCCTAATTCAATAAATTGTTTTTTTTTATTTTTAATTTTTATTAAACCACTAATAATTTTTTTTGTTACAAATTCGTTACTTCTTAATGGAGATTCATGATTAAATAAAATTCCTGAAACTGCGAATATACCATAAGATTGTCTGTAATTTTTAGTTATGTAATGTGCAAATAATTTACTTATCGCATATGGGCTTTGAGGGTTAAACAAAGAATTTTCAGATTGCCTTTTAATTTTTGCATTACCAAACATCTCTGAGGACGAAGCCTGATAAAATTTTATATTTAATTTTTTTTTTCTAATTATCTCTAGAATCCTTAATGTACCAAGTGCGGTTATATTCGCATTTTTTATTGGGTTAATAAAAGAACCATAAACAAATGATTGTGCTGCTAGGTTATATATTTCATCAACCTTATAAAGGCCTAACAAATTATTAAGTTCTTTTTGACTTTCTATATTTGTTTTTTTAAATAGTATTTTTTTTTTAATTTTTAATTTATCAAGTCTCCACATTTTTTTTGAGTCTTTTGATTTATCAGTTCCAATTACTCTGTATTTTTTTTTTATTAAGAAATCAGCTAGATAAGCTCCATCTTGTCCTAATACTCCTGTTATTAAAGCTGTTTTTTTCATTTAATTGATATAATCAATATATTTAATAATTCAAACAATTAAATGAATATAATTGTATAAATTAATAATATAAATTAACCAGATGATTTCAGTTATTATCCCAACTTTAAATGAAAAAAAAAATATTTTCAAAATAAGCGAAAGATTAAATAAAGTTAAAATTATATCAGAAGTAATCTTTGTTGATGATAATTCTACAGATGGTACATTTAAAGAGATAAAAAAAATTAAATTTAAAAAATTTAAAGGTTTATTAAGAAAATCTAGGAAAAAAGATTTATCTAAATCTGTTGTACTTGGAGTAACAAAGGCAAAAAATAAAGTAATATTAGTAATGGACTCAGATTTACAGCACGATGTAAGTTATATAAAAAAAATGTGGAATAATTTTAATCGAGATGATTATGATTTAATTGTAGCTAGCAGATTTCTAAATAAAAATTTTTTTGGAAATATTGGATTCATAAGAAGCTTCATATCTATATCAGCTATCTCAATGATAAACTTTTTGTTTGGAAAAAAAACTTCTGATCCTTTATCAGGTTTTTTTATGTGCAAAAAAATTTTGATAGATAAATACAAAAGTCGTTTTTTTTTAAAAGGTTATAAAATTCTATTTGATGTGCTTTATAATGGTAAAAAAAATCTATTAACAAAAGATTTAAGTATTCACTTTAAAAAAAGGAAATTTGAACAATCTAAATTCAATTTCTATATAATTAGGTTATTTTTGGACCAAATGATTTACACAAAATTTCTTGATAAAAAATAGAAATACTCTATAAACGTCAGGCCTGGTGATTATTGCGAAGGTGTAATACCCGATCCCATTCCGAACTCGGAAGTCAAGACCTTCAGCGCTGATGGTACTTTGTCTTAAGGCACGGAAGAGTAGGTCATTGCCAGGCTAAACAAAGTAATGAAACAATATATAGTGGTAACTGGCGGAGCAGGCTTCGTAGGTTCTAACCTAATTGAATTTTTAATAAAAAAAACAAAACTCAAAATAATTAGTATTGATAATTATTCTACAGGAAGAAAGATTAATGAGGTTAAAAATAAAAGAGTCACATATATAAAAGGAAATACAAAAAATATTTCTAAAATTTTAAATAAGAAAAAAAAAAAAATTAATTCAATTTTTCATTTTGGAGAGTTCTCAAGAATTTATCAAAGTTTTTTAAAATTAGAAGAATGTATTGACTCTAATTCTATTGGTACCAGTTCGATATTCAAATTCTGTTTAAAGAATAAAATTAAACTAATATATTCAGCGACTTCTGCAACATTAGGTAACAGAGGATATGATAAAAATTTATCACCTTATTCATTTACAAAATCGCATAATCTTGAATTGCTAAATAATTTGAAAAAATGGTACAATTTCAAATTTGAAGTAATCTATTTTTATAATGTTTATGGCCCAAAACAGATATCTGTTGGAGACATGGCAACTGTTATAGGAATCTTTCAAAGCCAGTATTCAAGAAATTTGCCATTAACTATTGTAAGACCTGGAAGTCAATCAAGAAGATTTACCCACATCCAAGACACAATAAACATATGTTATGAAGCATGGAAAAAAAATAGATGTAAACATTACGCAATTTCTCATAAAAAAAGCTGGACCATAATTGAAGTCGCTAAAATGTTTAAATCAAAAATTAAATTTTTACCTGCGAGACCTGGAGAGAGATATGCATCTGCCTTAACTGAGATGAGTTTATCTAACAAAGTTGTTAAAAAATTTGGAAATATCCAACTAAATGATTATATAAAATCGATTATAACAAAATGATCACTTTACAAAATTACAATTTTTAGATAATCAAGCAAAATGAAAATTGCAAGCTCATTAAAATCACTAAAAAAAAGAGATCTTAATTCTAAGTTGGTAAGAAGAAGAGGTCGAGTTTATATTATAAACAAAAAAAATCCAAAATTTAAAGCAAGACAAAAATAGGTTTTTAAAATGATGATAGGCTCCTTATCGGAAAACAAAAACTATGAGAGCAGAATAGCTATTACTCCTGATTTGATTAAAAAATATAATAGTCTTGGTCTAGAAATTAATTTAGTTAAAGGATACGGAGAGCATTTAGGTTTCTCAGATTCATTATTTGAGGATAATGGAGCCAAAATACATGAAGATGAAAATAATCTATTAAAAAATAGTGAAATTATTGTTCAGTGTGGCTTACTTAGCAAAGAAAAAACTTCTTTATTAAAAGAAAATCAAACACTAATTGGAGTATTTAACCCTTATGAAAATCAGGGTGACTTAAATGAAATTGCAAAAAAAAATATAAATATTTTTTCTTTAGAGTTGCTGCCAAGGATTACAAGAGCTCAATCGATGGATGTATTATCTTCTCAAGCAAACTTAGCGGGTTATAAGGCTGTGATTGAATCCTTTGCGGCTTTTGAAAAAGCCATACCTATGATGATGACTGCAGCCGGAACTGTACCAGCAGCCAAGGTATTAATTGTAGGAGCTGGTGTTGCTGGTTTACAAGCTATTGCAACTGCAAAAAGAATGGGTGCTATAGTCTTTGCTACAGATGTGAGAATGGCATCAAAAGAGCAAGTAGAAAGTTTAGGTGGAAAATTTTTAGTTGTTGAAGGTTCTGAGAATTTAGAAACAGAAGGGGGTTACGCTAAAGAAGCTTCTGAGGATTTTAAAAAAAAACAAGAGGAATTATTAACCGAAACATTAAAAAAAATTGATATTGTGATATGTACAGCACTCATTCCAGGAAAAAAAGCTCCAATTATTATTAAAGATAATATGGTAGAAGCAATGCAACCAGGCTCAATAATTTATGATCTAGCGGCAATTCAGGGTGGTAACACAGCCTTTACTGAAGTTGACAAAATAATAAATAAAAATGGGGTAAAAATTATGGGAGAGAGAAATATATTGAATAAGTTACCAATCTCTGCATCGAGTCTTTACGCAAAAAATGTACTAAATTTTGTAGCTAATTTATTTGATAAAGATAATAAAAAAATTAAAATTAATTTAGAGGATGAAATTATTGCAAAAACAATAATTAAATAATTTATGGAAATAGATCCTTTTATATTTAGATTAAGTATATTTATATTATCTATATTTATTGGATATTATGTTGTTTGGAGTGTTACTCCATCATTACATACACCTTTAATGTCTGTAACTAATGCCATCTCATCAGTTATAATTGTTGGAGCTATTGTTGCTGCTTTAGCTCAAGGAGGTAATATTTTTGATACGGCAAATATATTTGGCTATTTAGCAATAGTTTTAGCAGCGGTTAACATCTTTGGTGGATTTTTGGTAACCCAGAGGATGTTGGCTATGTACAAAAAAAAGAGGAAAAATAAATAAAAATGTCAGCAAATCTATTAGCTATGTTTTACCTAGTTTCTGGAGTTTTATTTATCCTTGCTCTAAGAGGATTATCTTCACCAGAAACTTCAAGACAAGGAAACTTTTTTGGCATACTTGGTATGGCAATTGCAATTGGTGTTACAATTATCTCTGCAGGCAACTTCTCAACTGGATTTTTTTATTTAATAATATTTTTACTAGCCGGTGGTTCAATTGGAGCATATATAGCATTTAAAATCCCGATGACAGCTATGCCAGAACTTGTAGCTGGATTTCATAGTTTGGTTGGTTTAGCTGCTGTTTTCGTAGCTATCTCTGCATTTTTAAATCCCGAGGTATTTAATTTAGGATCGCCTGGAAATATAAAGATTGCAAGTTTAATCGAAATGTCACTAGGTGCATCAATAGGAGCAATAACCTTTACTGGTTCAATTATAGCTTTTCTAAAATTAAGAGGAATTATGTCTGGTTCCCCTATCACATTTATTGGTCAACATTATCTGAACTTGGCTCTAGGATTGGCAATAATTGGCCTAATATTTTATTTGTGCAAAACTCAAGTAAATACTTGGTTCTGGATAATAGTAATAATTTCATTTTTAGTAGGAGTTTTATTAATTATTCCGATTGGAGGAGCAGATATGCCTGTGGTTATTTCAATGTTAAATTCTTACTCTGGATGGGCAGCTGCAGGAATAGGATTTACTCTTGAAAATAGTGCTTTAATTATTACTGGAGCACTTGTTGGATCATCTGGGGCGATTTTATCATACATAATGTGTAAAGGTATGAACAGATCATTTTTTAATGTGATCCTTGGAGGATGGGGAGCTACAGAACAATCTGGTTCAACAGCATCAAAAGAACAAAAACCTGTAAAAAATGGAAATGCAGATGATGCAGCTTTTTTAATGAAAAATGCATCATCTGTAATTATTGTTCCTGGTTATGGAATGGCGGTTGCACAAGCACAGCATGCGCTTAGAGAAATGGTTGATGCTTTAAAAAAAAATGGTGTAAAGGTAACTTATGCCATTCATCCAGTAGCAGGAAGAATGCCAGGTCATATGAATGTTTTGTTAGCAGAAGCAAATGTTCCTTATGATGAAGTTTTTGAATTAGAAGAAATAAATAATGATTTTGCCAATTGCGATGTGGCTTATGTGATTGGTGCAAATGATGTTACTAATCCAGTTGCAAAAACCGACCCTCAAAGCCCTATATACGGCATGCCTATTTTAGATGTAGAAAAGAGCAAGTCAGTTCTTTTTGTAAAAAGAAGCTTATCACCAGGATATGCAGGAATTGATAATGATTTATTTTATAGAGATAATACACTTATGTTGTTTGCAGATGCAAAAAAAATGACAGAAGATATAATTAAAAACCTTTAAATTTGACCAAAATATTTTGCGACATAGCTGATACAAAAACTATAAAAGCTTATAACAAAAAAAAAATAGTTAAAGGTTTTACTACAAATCCAAGCTTAATGAGAAAAGCCGGAGCAAAGGATTATATATCTTACGCAAAAAATATTCTTAAGTTATGTAAAAATAAACCGGTATCATTAGAGGTTTTTGCTGATAATTATAATGATATAAAAAAACAAGCGATAATTCTTAATAATTTAGGAAAAAATGTTTATGTCAAAGTTCCAGTCATAAATTCTAAAGGAAAATTTATGGGAAAGGTAATTAATGAATTAGCAAATAATAAAATTAAACTTAATATTACCGCAGTATACAATTCCTCTCAAACAGAAAAAATTTTAAGAAGTGTTAATAAAAAAACTAAAGTAATAATATCAATATTTGCTGGAAGAATGGCTGATACTGGCAAAGACCCAGTTCCAGAGTTTAAGAGGAGTATAAAACTTTCAAAAAAATTTAAAAATGTTCAAATTTTATGGGCAAGCACAAGGGAACCATATAATTTCCTTCAGTCAAAACAGCTTGGTTGTCATATAATTACTGTACCCCCTTCAATTATTGATAAAATTGAAAAATTTGGAAAGTCATTTAGTATTTTAACTTTAGAGACAGTTAAAGCATTTTTAAACGATGCAAAAAAATCAAAATTTAAAATTTAGAATAGAATTATTAATCTATATAAAGATTGAATAATTTAAAGGGGGGCGTTCTGTTGCCAGGTGCCCCAAACCCCGTAACTTAATTAGA
>CENP01230785.1_pt1 | contig 64908 bp, 65 predicted proteins | sample 361281 | NCBI WGS metagenome assembly CENP01 (sample SAMEA2591122, study PRJEB7988) | marine metagenome | biome: marine biome (ENVO:00000447); feature: deep chlorophyll maximum layer (ENVO:xxxxxxxx); material: saline water (ENVO:00002010), including plankton (ENVO:xxxxxxxx) | depth 70 m
TTTAAAGAAGAAAAAGACCCTTTCATAAAGTTGGAGGATTTTTATTTCAGATAAATAAGATGAACATCTTTTTTCAATTATAGCATTTTAGAGAGATTTAAATCAATTTTTCATAAATTGTGTGATAAATCGAAAAAAAATGAAAAAAATAATTTTATTGATGGGTGTCTTTGTGATAATAATTTCTTGTAATCAGGCTGTTGATAAGCCCCTACCTGCATACAGCGAGGATTATCAAAAAAATCTAGCAACAGCTCAAAAGTTCTTTGAACTTTTCCTAAGTGAAGATATTGAAGCTCAAAAACCCTTAATTTGTCCGGGAGTTACACATTATCCACCTTTCTATGGTTCTGAACCAGGGAAGTATGACGCTTTTATGGCCGCAGGCAAAGCTTGGATGGATAATTTTGATGATATTACCTATAATGCTGAAGTTTGGCTTCCAGGGACAGACTCTCTAGGGGTTTCTAATGGAAGTGTTAGAACCTATGGTGTTTGGACGGCAAAAAACTCAATGAATGGTAACATTATTACAAATAAAGCGTATCACAGTTTTGAGTTTAACGGAAAAGGTCAAATTCATGAGTTGAGAGATTATTTTGATGCATCAGGTTTAATGGCTGCGGCTATGAATGCTTCTGAAGAATAAATTCTAGCAATTAAATTTAGGACTTAATGGGCCCCTAATAGTTGATTCTATCCTAGGATAGAGTTCTTGTACCATATAAGGTTATCATTTATAAATAATATTACTTTATTATGACAAATATTTTAGATACAATTGGAAATACCCCAATTGTGAAACTTCAGAAAATAGATGAAAGAGGTTGTGGTGAAATTTATGTAAAGCTAGAGGCTTATAATCCTACTGGTTCAAAAAAAGATCGAATGGCATTAGCAATGATTGAGGAAGCTGAGAAAAGAGGTTCTTTGAAAAAAGGAATGTCTGTTGTAGAATACTCTGGAGGTAGTACAGGAGCAGGTTTAGCATTTATCTGTTCTTTAAAAGGATATAAATTAAGGTTAATTACAGCGGATGTTTTTGGAAAAGAAAAAATTGGACTAATGAAATCTCTTGGCGCTGATGTGGAAATCATAAAAAGTGAAGACGGAAAGATTACCAAAGAATTAATAAATAAAATGATAAATAGAGCTCAAGAAATTTCAAAGGAGCCTAATACTTTTTTTACTAATCAACTTAAAAATAAAGATGTAATAAAAGGATTTATTCCTTTAGGATATGAAATTTTAGATCAGCTTGATGGAAATATTGATGCTGTTTGTGATACGGTTGGAACTGCAGGGACAATAATGGGAATAGCAACAGCATTTAAAAATGCTGGTTGTAATTCTAAAGTTATTGCGGTAGAGCCTTCCAGTTCACCAATATTGTCGAAAGGAATTAAAGGCTCCCATAATGTAGAAGGTGTTGGACTTGGCTTTATTCCTGAAATATATGACTCGAAACTTATTGATGATGTTATTACTGTAGAGGAGTCACATGCAAGAAAAATCTCTAGGGATGCTGCGTTGAAAGAAGGTATTTTTTGTGGTACTTCAAGTGGTATGAATATTGCGGCAGCTATAAGAATATCAAAAAAGCTAGGGCCAAAGTCTCGTGTAGTTGCTGTTGCATGTGATACTGGACTTAAGTATCTTTCAGAAGGTCTTTTTGATAATTAAGAAAGATTAAATAAAATGAGTTAAGCTATTAAACTATTTAATAATCTATCAATTAATTACTAAATTTATCATATTAAGCTCTTCGTGAGTTTAAAAACCATTCACATCCTATCATTTGAATGTATGGGTATGATAAAAAATATCTTTTTCTAATTTTATTCATTGAACTGTAATAGAATACAAAAATGGTAGAGATTATTTAAAACATAATAATGTTGTCTATACAACTATATCTTTTTTAAGTTTTGTTTAATCTTTTTCTGGAATAGTTCATTCTGTGTTTAATTGAATTTAAGTGATTTTGTACCCCCCCCAAGAATCGAACTTGGATCTAAAGTTTAGGAAACTTTTGTTCTATCCGTTGAACTAGGAGGGCAACTATAATTAATTCTTATAGCTGTAAAATTGTTTAATATGATTAAAAGTTAGTAATCATAGATAAAATTGATGGAGGATTACATGTAGGTGCTTTTAGCTCCACTTAACTTATTTCGTTAAGGTATTTCAAATTTTACATGTGTTAGCACCAAAAAATCGATAAATAACACACATGCCTGAAAATGCGTTAAATAATAAAATTCCTCCAACCATAGCTTGAACAATTGCAAATAGATTATTTTGGTACATAAATGGTGCTGGTAATAAAAAAAGAGACACTATAAACCTTACTACTCTTTCAGAAGTGTTTTGATTTGTAATAAATAATTTCATTAAATATAATTTTGGTTTTAACAAATGTACAAATAAGCTTTTAAAATTTTTCAATGTTTAAATTTTGAAAACTTATATTTCATTGTATCCAATACACATAATTCTCTCTCCCAAATTTATTGGTGGGTTTCCTTTCATATATAATATTATTCCTGTCTTTGGTGAAATTATTTGATTGATAGTTTTACCGAATTCATCATTAACATATCCTAAAATATCTCCACTTGAAACTTTATCCCCAGCTTTTAATTTAGTGAAGAAAATACCTTTAGCTTCAGAATCAATATATATCTGATTATTTAATTTTTTAATTTCGGGAAGCCCTAAAGAATCTTTATAATTATACATTTTGAGTTTTTGAAAGATCCTGTAAAAACCTCTTTTAATTCGTTTTACAGCATCATCCTGAACATATCCTAACTTGCCACTTTCAAAACTCAAAGCAATTTTTCCATCTTGGCATGCTTGTTTAAATGCATATTTTGCTGATTCATTTTCTTTAATAGTATATGGATATGAAACGACGTATTCAAACCCACTATATTCAGAAAGTTCTTTTGTAATTGCTGTTTTATCGGGATATTTTTTATTATCATAATAACAAACAAATGGTAAAAGGTCCTCATTAGCATCACCACTATGTATATCAAGAAAAACATCACTTACAGGAATGATTTCTGTAGTTATAAAATTTGCATTTTGTTCAGAAACAGTTCCATGTTTTTCCCCAGGAAAAATCCTATTAATATTTTTTTTGTCCAGAGGATTTATGTAAGGTGTTTTGTTGTAAAAAGATCCAATATTTGTAATTGGTAATAAAATCATTGTACCAACTAATTCTTTAGGTTTTAATTCTTTTATAAGATCTTGTATTGCAATAATGGGTGCATATTCAGCACCATGGACGCCCGCAAGTATTGTAAAAACCCCACCTTTTTCTTTACCCTTTATGATTAATACAGGAAGATAAGTTTTGTTACCAAGACTGTCAGCGAATTCAAGTTTAAATTTATGTGTTAGTGGTCGCCTAGAGTCTTTAAATATGCTATCAAATTTACTTTGAGAAAATGATAAAGAGCTTAATGTAAAGAAAGTAAATATATAGTAAGCATTAAGTTTATTTAATATAACCACTAATGAAATTTTTAATAAGTTAATATTTCACAATGGATTTTTTAGCATTTAGAAGATCTTCTTATATTGACAATTATTAATCATAAATGAATTAAAATGAATGAATTTGAAATTTCTCAATTAGCTCAATTAAACTTTATAAATAATGCAATCTATCTTTTATGTGTGATTGTAATGACAATTTTAGCTTTTTATCTTATCAGAAGATCAAGAGAACTAAACGCCCCAACCTATGGGAAAGCAGTATTAACAATTTTTTGTACTTGTATAATCTTTTTTGGCCTTCAAGTATCTTCATTTTTGGTTCAAGCCCAAAAAAATATGTCATATCAGTTCTCTGAACTAAAGCAGAGTGGAACTGAAATCTCTTCTACTGCTGAAGCAATAATTTCTCAGTTTGGTCATTCTTTTGAAATGGGACCAGCTCCTTTTAATCCCGATTTACCATCAATTATAATTTGGGCAACAATAGGTTTTATGTTTATTGGTGGTATATGGTTTAAATACCCAGATCAAAAATAATTAATAGATAGCACAGCGTGTTAAGAGATTTTTTATTGAAAAATAATATCTACAATTTATATTATCTAAATCAATAAGTTAAGACTATCATTTATTTTCCCCTTCCAGTTTTACGGAAAGCCGTGGGTCTTTTAGAAGTATTAGGAACTGTAACATTTTTATTTTTATGCGGTTTAAGTCTTATTTCTTTTTTATTACCAAAAAATCTGCTACTCATAGAGTGTCTTTAAAATAATATAAAGTTAAAAAACCCTCTTTAAAAATTGAAGAGGGTTAATCAAACCAACTAAAAAACCAAATAAAAAATTTCACTATGATACTATTAAACTGACCATTATTATCATAATGGTTCTATAATTTTATTATAAAAATTTGTTAAAAATACATTGATAATATAAGAATTGTTATAATCAAAATTATGTTTAATTATATTTAAAGATGAGAACTCATTTAATATTATTTTTAATTCCCTATTATCTTTTATCACAAAATTATTCTCCCCCAACATATGTTATTGTTCATGGAGCATGGGGAGGTGGTTGGGCTTTTAAAGAAGTAGACCATCTAATGACTGAAAGAAAAGCTAAAGTATATAGGCCTACCTTAAGTGGATTAGGAGAAAAAGCTCATCTATTATCTGAAAATATTAACTTGAAAACTCATATAAACGATATTATAAATGTTATTCTTTATGAAGAATTAGATGAAATTATTTTAGTTGGGCATAGCTATGGAGGGATGGTTATTACAGGTGTTTCTGATTCTATACCTAAAAAGATAAAAAAAATGATCTATTTGGACGCTTTTGTTCCAATGGATAATGAAAGTGTTTTTTCTATTTCTTTAATCTCACCTCCTTCCGATAAAGATAAAGCTAAAGGTGCATTAATTCCAAGCTGGGTGGATAAAAATAGTATGCCCCCAAAGGATGTCCCCCATCCTCTGAAGACATTTTCAAATGAAATAAGTCTTAATAATAAAGACAGAGAAAAAATACCAACAACATACATACTCACAGTAAAAAAAGGAGCCTCGCCAGATCAAGATGACTTTGCCTTTCATTCAAAAAGGGCAAGTGACAAAGGTTGGGAGGTTAAATATTTTGAATCAGATCATAATCCTCAATGGTCAGAACCAAAAAAATTAACCGAATTACTCATACTTATTGGTCAGGATTGAATTTTGAATTTTTGAAAATCTACTCAAAATATGTAGTAAAATAGAAATTATACATCAATAAAAAATATATATGTTGTAATTAGTTTATTAATTAAAATATATTTATATTTGTATATACAATTGTTGTATCTACAAATGTGTGTTTGATTAATGAAGTCGCAGATAGATACATTTATTGGTTTATGGTTAATTTTAGCCTTTGGGAATAACTCCCAAAGGCTTTTTTATTTAATTTAAAATAATCATAAAAATCTTTAATTTTATTTAATTAATTTTTTTTAAAATCAAATTTCAATGAGGTTCAAAACAATAATTGGCTTATTCTTCTTAGCTTCGGTTTCATGTAGCCCAAAAATTGATTTAAAAAATTATCTTCAAGGTGGCGTATGGTGTGGATACTCCGAATTATCAGGAGGAGAACTCTGTATAGAATTTTTAGAAGCTAATGCTTATTTAAAGGTAAAAAATGAACTTTTTTTTAATCCATTACCTTATGTAATAACTAAAATTGATAAAAAAAGACAAATCATTACATGGGAATTTGTTGGTGAGGGAACCTTAAATGAGTTTTTCATTATTAGTCAAGATACTGTCAACTTTAAACAAAAAGGAGCAAAAGATTTTGCTAAATTCACAAGAAGAAATAATTATTAAAGATTACTGTTTTAATATAAAAAGATTATAATGAAATTTCTTTACAATCTTTTTTCCATTTTTTTTTTACTTTTTTTATCTTCTGCATGTTTTTATATTCAAGCTCAAGGAAGCGAAATACTTATACTGCAGTATAATAAAGGGCCTGCTTTAGATAACGAATATTCTAGATGGTCTATATCTTCAGAAATTAATTTGAATCGCATAAATACAGATATACAAAATACTAGCCCGAAACTCACATTAGGTATGGGCGTTCAAATAGAATTAAGAGCATCTAAAACATTTGGCTTTATTAGTGGTATAAATTTAAGCCCTGTAAAATATTCTTACCAAAGAAACGATTCATTAGGACAAGATCGATTGACATATTATAGTTTTCCAATTGGAATCCTATTACAACCAACTAAAAAAATAAGTTTAGAATTAGGAGCGCTTTATAATATATTTAGGAATGGTACATATAGTAGATCCTTGGGCACCTATGAAAATATAAAAACTTATCCAAAAAATATTTTTAGAAATAGCTTTGGTGGGTTTTTTCAAATCAATTATAAATTTTATAAGAAGGTTAAAATTTTTACGAATTTTAGATGGGTGAGAAGGAGTAGCCCTCCTATTCAAATGCAAACTAATAATTTGTCGGGCTTTCAATTAGGTTTAAATTATAGACTTTGGAGTTCAAAAAGTAAAAAATGGAAGCTTAAATAATTGCTATATATGATTATTTAATAAACTAGTAAATTATGTTTTGACGCTTACTTTATTTTAAATATTTAAAATATGTGAGTTAAAGAAATTTTTAAAAAATGATGCCGCCTGTATTTTTGTGTTTTAATAAAGCGAGACGAATTATTAAACATTAAATGTGCCTTCCATGGTAATCTGAAATAAATAAGTCCACCTTGATAATTATTTCGTGTTTTTTCGGCAACTAAGTTGAAGGGACTTGTTTGGCGAAATAAACTTCCTGACAATGAATAATCATGTAAATTATATTCTAGTTCCATGCCTAAAAAAAAGGAAATTCCATTTTTTATATCTTCAAAACGATTTCCAAAAAAGATAATCCCTGGAATTGAACCGAATTGAATACCTGATCTTGATTTTATTGATGTTCGAAAACTTCCTGCTTGAATTTCACTTTTATTGACCAACTTAATTTTATTATGGATTGATTTACCCCAAAAGAACGATACATTAGCGTTTAATTGAAAAGCTTCTGGGATTGAAAATGCCCAGGTTAATTCTTTTGCATTAATGATATATTTATGATAAGTATTTTGAAAAAATTTAGCTAATGAAGCCTCAGCTCCTGTTTTGCCAAATTGAATACCCCAACCATAACCTAAATCTGGAGTTCTAAATAATTCCTTTTTAAAGCCTAAAAATAACCATCCGTTATATGGATAATCCATATTCGATATATTTTCTGTATAGTGTAAAGCCGGTGTATTAATTTCTTGGCCTATAACCCAATGCTTTGATACGTAGTTAAATTTAAAAATAGAATCAGAAGATTTTTTTAATAGTTTTCCAAATTCAATGAATATCCCACTACTGTAATATCTATCACTTCCAAAATATAAATCATTATCAACATTAACGCCAACATATTTTTGAGCTTTAAGCCCAATACCTAAAAAAATAATTATAATCAGAAAATTAGTGCGAAATGTCAAAAGTGTTCATAATCTTTGATTCTCTATAAAAATACCAAGACTTGATTTAGAAGTTTGTTTTTTTATGGAAAATTCTATAATTATTTAGAATGGGTTCCAAAACTATGGATCTATATAAAAAGTTTTAGAAAGTTATTAGTTTGCTTACTTTTATACCTCAATGGAAATTTACGTTAAAAATTTTAGAGAAGGTGCATTAGGTATACTTGAATTTGGAAATCCTTATGGAAATTCCTTAAATCAAAAAAGTATAACAGAACTAAATGAACAATTACTTGACTTAAATGCTGATAAAAAAGTAAAAGTAATTATACTTCAAAGTGCAGGAGAAAATGCATTTTGTGGTGGTGCATCTTTTACAGAAATGAAGAAATTTAAGACACTGGGACAGGCAACAAAATTCTTTATGGGGTTATCAAATCTAATTAATACTTTAAGAACGTTGTCTAAATTTGTTGTAGCTCGAATACAAGGAAGAGTTGTTGGAGGAGGTGTTGGACTAGTTGCAGCATGTGATTATGCGATTGCGCATAAGGATGCTTCTATAAAACTATCTGAACTATCAATAGGTATAGGGCCTTACGTTATTGAACCAGTAGTATCAAGAAGAATTGGCTTTTCCGCTTTCACACAACTATCAATAAATGCAGAAAATTGGAAAAACTCCAAGTGGGCACTAGATAAAGGGCTATATGCTGATGTTGTTGAAAACGAAGACGAATTGGATAAAAAATTAGATGAGATCACAAAAAGAATATCAAAATATTCACCAACTGCAGTTAGAAAATTAAAAAAACTACATTGGAAGAATACTGATCATTGGGAAAGTCTACTCTCAAAAAATGCTGAAATAACTGCAAAATTAATTCTAGGACAAGATTCTCAAGAAATTCTAAAAACATTAAATAGCAAATGAGTAAATTAGTTAGAATAACAAAAGAATTTAAATTTGAGACAGGACATGCTCTTTTTGGTCATGACGGTTTGTGTAAAAACATTCATGGGCATAGTTATAAGCTGTCAGTTAGTCTAATTGGAACGCCTATTTCAGAGCCAAATAATGTTAAATTTGGAATGGTAATTGACTTTAGTGATCTCAAAAAAATTATAAATGAAATTATTGTAAAACCTTTTGACCATGCCACTGTATTAAATGTTAAATCTCCTCATAAAGAATTAGCAGATTACATGGAAAAAATAGGGCAAAAGGTAAAAAGAGTTAATTATCAACCAACAAGTGAAATGATGATAATTGATTTTGCAAATAAAATTAAAGAAATTCTCCCCAGTCACCTTAGCTTGCACCATCTAATTTTGAGAGAAACTGAAACATGTTATGCAGAGTGGTATGCTTCTGATCAAAACACTTAAAACCCAAGAGCTTCTAAGTCAACTTTTGGCTTTAATTTTTCTTTGATATTTAAATCTATTGATTCTTCGCAATCTAATGGAATACTTAGATTTTCTGGGCTAATAAAATCCTCTTGGGATATTCCAAATTCTGGATTTTCATATAACGATCTCATATAATTTCCCCAAATTGGTAGCGCCATAGTTGCCCCCTGTCCATAGGCGATAGTTTCAAAATGAATGGCTCGATCTTCACCGCCTACCCATACTCCAGTTGCTAAGTTTGGAACTATCCCCATAAACCAACCATCACTTTGGTTTTGGGTAGTTCCTGTTTTACCTGCGATCTGGTTTTCAAATATATATGGATAGCCAGTTACAACATTTTCGTAAATATAATTCGTCTTTTCAAGACCAGCATGACGTAACCTCGCACCTGACCCAGCAGTAGTTACTCCTTGCATTAGGTTTAACGTAACATATGCCGCCTCCTCACTTAGAACATCTTGAGTTTCTGGAATTACCTCATATAATGCCCTTCCATTCTTGTCTTCAATTCGAGTAACCATGATTGGCTTTACATAGATTCCTTGATTTGCGAATGTACTATATGCACCAACCATCTCAAATAGACTAATATCAGGTGTTCCTAATGCAATAGATGGAACTGCAGGAAGATAAGAAGTGACACCCATTTTTCTTGCCAAATTAATAACTGGCTGAGGGCCTACTAAATCCATTAATCTTGCGCTTACAGTATTCACGGAGTTTGCTAAAGCATTTTTAAGGGTCCTTGTTTTTCCATATTTATTTCCAGAATTTTTTGGACACCAAGCATCTATGTTTCCATGTTTCATTGGATCAATACAATAAAGAGCGTCAGGTAAAGAATCACATGGTGATAGTTTTAATTGATCAATTGCTGTCGCATATAAAAAGGGCTTAAATGTTGATCCTATTTGCCGCCGCCCTTGTTTAACTTGGTCATATTGAAAGTGTTTATAATTATACCCTCCAACCCAAGCTTTGACATGCCCTGTCTGAGGTTCCATTGACATAACCGAAGCTCGAAGAAAGTGTTTGTAATATCGTATAGAATCCATTGGGGTCATTATAGTATCAATTTCTCCTCTCCAGCTAAAAACTTTCATAGGAACTTCTTTTTTAAATGATGCTAGAATCTCATCACTTTCAAAACCAGCAAGTTTCATTTTTCGCCAGCGTTCTGTTCTATAAGCAGTTCTCTCAAATAATGTATCTATTTCACCTTCACGGAGATCCAAAAAAGGAGCTGTAGGATTTAATTCATCTGTGTTCTGTTTAAAAAATTCTTTTTGTAAGTTTTTCATGTGCGTACTTACTGCTTCTTCGGCAATTTTTTGCATTCGAGAGTCGATAGTGGTGTAGATCCGTAAACCATCGCGGTAAAGATTATGTTCAGATCCATCAGGTTTTTTATTAGAGTTTATCCAGCCATCCATAAACTCTTTCAAATATGCTCTGAAGTAAGTAGCTAACCCTTCACGATGAGACTCTGGAGAAAAAGTAATAATTAAGGGTAGTTGGTCTAAAGAATCTTTTTGCTTCTCAGAAATTAATTTATTGCGCAATAATTGTTTAAAAACAATATTTCGTCTAGCTTTTACTCTTTCAGGGCGTCGAATTGGATTATAAAGAGAAGAGTTTTTTAACATCCCGACCAGAGTTGCAGATTCTTGAATGTTAAGTTCTTTTGGTGTTTTATTGAAAAATATTTTTGCCGCAGAGCGAATTCCGTCTGCCTGATAACCAAAATCATACTTGTTAAGATACATAGACAAAATTTCTTTTTTTGTGTAACGCTGTTCTAACTGAACTGCTATGACCCACTCTTGGGCTTTTTGAAGAATGGTTTTGATTTTATTTCGTGACCTTACTCCAACAAAAATTTGGCGAGCTAATTGCTGGGTTATCGTACTAGCTCCCCCCCTTTTACCAAAAAAAACAAAAGCACGGAGTGTTCCCTTCCAATCAATCCCTGAGTGCTCATAAAATCGCTCATCTTCGGTAGCAATGAGTGCTTCGACCATATTCTTCGGAATTTCGTCAAATTCAATAGGGGTTCTATTATCATCAAAATAGTATTTCCCCAAAATATTACTATCAGAAGAGATGATTTGAGTAGCTAGATTAGTTTTAGGGTTTTCAAGTTGCTGCAAATCTGGCATAGTACCATAGAGGCCTAAGGCGGCTCCCAAGAATAAAAAAGATATAGCTGAAAGACCAATTAAAAATATTCCCCATAGTAATAGGATATATTTTTTAAAAGACACTTTTTGTTTTTTATTAATTTTTTTTATCATTATTGATCAATCTTCTATACTAATACCAACAGAGACTATACCTTTAAGACTTGGAACTCCATCTGCTTTTCCATTATTGCGTACAGCTTGACTAATAGATATTGAAATAGGTCGTATTTTAGGAAAAACCATTTTTTCTTTCCACCAAAGTTTACTCTCTTTTACTTGAGTAAAGCCTTTACCAATCCATGAACCATCTGGGTTTGCCATTGCATATTCCAATGTGTCTTGAGTAATTAATTCTTCCCCTGCAATTATACTCGCAATTAGAAAAATATTGGAATAAGGATAAGTGTTGTCGTTTCTTAATCGAATAAATAAATTTTTTAATCCACCATCTATTGCTTTCTCTGGTATATCAAAAATGACAGGTTCATCAGACAGCCCTTTGTTAGATAATGATTTATATTTTGTAAATCCATTATCTGAGTTACAACTAAAAAGGCCTATTAGTATAAGATAAATTAAAGCTATATTTTTTAATGCTCTTTTCAAGTTTTTTAATTTTATTTTACTCACTAGGGATTTAACCATTGTCTTTAGTGAATTTTCAATCTTTTAAAATAAAAGGGATTCAAAAAAACAGTCCCCTGTTGTTAATTCTTAAATTATTGTTTAAATTTAAGAGCCTTTGATCGCCCTTTTTTAAATGTCTTGTTACTATTGTGGGTTCCTTTTCTATAAGCTTTTTGTTTCTCAAATGGCAAATTAGTAATTTCTTTACATGCATCCGAGCAACACTGATTCATTTTTTCTTTACAAGAGTCACATTGTATAAACAATAAGTGACATGCTTCATTAACACAATTCGTGTGTAAGTCACATGGAGCCCCACACTGATGACATTTACCAATAATTTTTTCTGATATTCTTTCGCCTCTCCTATGATCAAAGACAAAATTTTTACCTATAAATTTATTTTGTAATTCCTCATTTTTTACCTGACGAGCATACTCTATAATCCCTCCTTCTAATTGGTATACATTCTTAAAGCCTTTATATTTAAAATAAGCTGATGCTTTTTCACATCGAATCCCACCTGTACAATACATTAATAAGTTTTTGTCTTCTTTAAACTCTGACAAACTTTCTTCTATAATTGGTAAAGACTCTCGAAAAGTATCAACATCAGGAGTTATAGCATTTTGAAAATGTCCTATCTCACTTTCATAATGATTACGCATGTCGATACAAATAGTATTTTTGTCATCTATTAATTGATTAAATTTTTTAGCATCAACATGAACCCCCTTTTTAGTTACGTCAAATTTATTGTCTTCTAATCCATCAGCGACAATCTTATCTTTGACTTTAATGGTTAGTTTTAAAAAGGATTTAAGATTTTGTTCAATAGCAATATTTAACCTAATATCTTTTAAAAAAGATATACTGTCTAAATGAAACTTAAATTTTTCAAAGTTTATAGCTGGTAAAGAGAGTTGAGCGTTAATCCCCTCATGAGCTACATAAATTCTCCCTAGGACTTCAAAATTATCCCATGATAAAAATAAATGATCTCTGAAAAGTTTTGGATTGCCAATATGCGCATACTTATAGAAAGATAAGGTCAAGCGTTCATGCCCTCTCTCCTCAAGAATAATAGCTCTTTGCTGCGAACTCAATTTGTTATACAGTTGCATGCTATAAACATAAAAGTGATGTGACAAATATAATTAAATTAATGTTTTGAGCTAGACGCTAAATCATAGAACTAATGAGTCTAAATTTATTACGTTCTTTTTTTCGTTTTATATATTTCAAAGGAAAAATGAAATGAAAAGATAATTTATTCCAAAAAAGATGATTTCTTTCCTACAAGTATTAATTCCTTTTGGCGCCCATTAACATAACGAAATCCATTGGGGCCAAAATAACCTGCCTCTTCAAGCATTACCCGAATGTCTTTCTGCCATTTTTCAATGTAAACTCTAGCGTTTAATTCTATAGCATATACAGTATCTTCATAGAGGGGATGATCTCCCGATCCAGGAACCCCTTCTTGGGCATCCCACATGCCAAAAGTAGTCCCTGCAGAGTGACCATAAAGCCCAAGGGGATGAGTATAAATTTGCGGTCTTAAGCCTTTAGATTTACTTTCTTTTATGGTCTTTATTAAGGTTTGATTTCCAGTTCTACCCTTTTTAAAGTTTCTTGTTAAAGCATCTTGTACAGCATTGCCTTGCTTAAGAGCTTCTTTTAAAAAAGATGGTGCGTCTTTTTCTTCAGGATTTAAAACGTATGCCAACTCTTGACAATCAGTATTAAGTGTTAAGTATGTAATCCCAAAATCACAATGAACAAGGTCACCAGGCATGATGATATCAAATTTTGATTTTCCATCAAAGCCATATAGATCACTATTGTCTGAGCGTTGTATATCAACTGTGGGATGAAACCAGGTTTTGAGGCCTAGTTTCAAGACTTTTTCGCGCATCCACCAGACTACATCTTCAGTTGAAGTTACTCCAGGAGTAATTACTTTTGTCGAAAAAGCTTCTTTAATAATATTGTGAGTAATTTCTACTAGTTGACTAAAAATTTTCATTTCTAGAGTTGTACGAGTTTCAATCCAGCGTACAGCTAAAGTCTCAGCTGATACAATTCTCTTTTGGTATTTAGTAGGAAGCACTTTTATTAACCCATCATAATCTGTTTTTGCTAAACCATCAGCAATACCGATATAATCAGATATATTAATACCAATTTTTTTTGGATTTTGAGTGACTATGAAATCTGAAAGGGCTTTCCACTGATCAGGTTGCTTTTCTTTATCCCAAATCGAAAGAATATTTTTGCCAAAATTATATCGCGTAATTGCAACAGGGTGTAATGCACTTTTCTTTTTTGAGAAAACTAAAATAGTTCTTCTTCTAGCATTAAGCCAAGTTGGGGGTAAAAGAGTTTTTACCACAGGATCCTCGTTATATTCTCGAGTAATCATTAACCACATATCAATACCCTGCTCTTCCATTAATTTAGGTAAGAGATTCTCAATTCGATCTTTTTGAATCTGATCAATTAAAATAGCTCGCTCACGAAGAGGTAATATGTCTTGTGAAAAAATAGGTGTAACCAACAAGTATAAAGAAATGATGAGTTTTTTCATAAAATTATAATTCGTTAAACCTACAAAAAATTGTTAATAATGCGATTAAAACAAGCTTGGAAGGGCTTATAAGAAAATGTATTTTAGCTAAAAAGTGAGTTATGTCAGATCAAAATAATGCAAAATTAAAAGCCCTTAAATTAACGCTAGATAAACTTGATAAAACCTATGGAAAAGGAGCTGTCATGAAATTAGGTGATGAAGTAGCTGAAGAGGTTGAATCTATATCTTCTGGATCAATTGGACTTGATATTGCGCTTGGTGTTGGAGGGTATCCTCGTGGAAGAGTTATTGAAATATATGGTCCTGAGTCATCGGGTAAAACAACACTTACACTTCACGCCATCGCTGAATGTCAAAAAACAGGTGGCATTGCTGCTTTTATTGATGCTGAGCACGCGTTTGATCGTTTTTATGCAGAAAAGCTTGGTGTTAATCTTGGAGAACTAATAATTTCTCAGCCTGATAATGGGGAACAAGCCCTAGAAATTGCAGACAATCTTATACGTTCTGGAGCAATAGACATTATTGTGATAGATTCTGTTGCTGCTTTAACGCCAAAAAGTGAAATTGAAGGAGAAATGGGGGACTCTAAAATGGGTCTTCATGCAAGATTGATGTCTCAAGCTTTAAGAAAACTTACTGCGTCGATAAGTAAGACTAATTGTGCGGTATTTTTCATAAATCAACTCAGGGAAAAAATTGGCGTTATGTTTGGAAATCCAGAAACAACAACGGGTGGGAATGCATTAAAGTTCTACGCTTCTGTACGTTTGGATATTCGTCGCTCTACTCAAATTAAAAGTCCAGAAGCAGAGATAATGGGCAATAAAACTCGTGTTAAAGTTGTCAAAAATAAAGTTGCTCCTCCATTTAGAACCACAGAATTTGATATTATGTATGGTGAGGGTATTTCAAAGGTTGGAGAAATTATAGACCTTGGTGTAAATTATGAAATTATCAAGAAAAGTGGATCTTGGTTTAGTTACGGGGATACTAAAATTGGTCAGGGAAGGGATGCTGTTAAGAGTCTATTACAAGACAACCCTGACTTAATGGAAGAATTAGAGCTAAAAATAATGAATACCCTTAAGGAAGTCAATTCTTAATTAGTGTTTAATACTTTCCCAAAGTCTAATAGCTTTTATAGCTACTTGCTTGGGATCATTCATCAACTCATTTTTGATTTGATTATGTATCCTTAAAGTTAAAGGGATAATATTTTTTTCACTCATTCCTTTAGTTTTAACAAGATTTAATCCTTTCACTCTTAAAATCCCAAAATAACCATAGTCAGTATGCCACGGAAATTTTCTTTTACAGTCATAAAAAACGATTGGAAAAACAGGAAGTTGATGTTCAATTGCTAATTTAAAAGCACCCTTTTTAAAAGAATTTAATAATACTTTTTCTTCTAAATAGTCTTTCTCTGGAAAAATACATATACTGTAACCTTTTAATATGACTTTCCTTGCACTTTCATAAACTTGTTTTCTACTTTTTAAGGAACTACGGTCAACTGTAATAGCAGCTCGCTTATATAAGTATCCAAAAAAAGGAATTTTGATTAATTCTTTTTTCCCTACAAATACAAATGGAGTTTTTCTCATACGGAACATTAACATAATATCAATATAACTAGTATGATTAGCCACTAGCACCATACTTTTACTCTCTTCAGGGAAAGAGTTGAGTCTTTTGATCCAAAATCCCATTCCAAAAAGGACAAATGGAGCCCATATATTTCTTGCAATCCAATACAAATTTTTATAGCCGTTAGGTATTGTTAAAAATAATGCGAGAGGAATAAAAAGAACTAATACAGGGATAGTACTAAGAATATAAAACCAGATCCTCCATAAAACCAAAAATGTTTTTTTCATCTATCAAAGATATTATTTAAAGATATTAAGTATTAATCTTTGGTAAAGTAATAAGGTTCTTTACAAGGGCTTTGCTTAATAGAATAGCATAATCTAAAATATCCTTATATCCAAGATTTATTTAACGCTTTAATACAAAAAAATCTATGCAACAGAGTTGCGACCCTATAAGAGGAACCGTACATTTGTTAAAAATTTTAAGATGGCAAGGATTTTAACAGGTGTACAATCGACAGGAACTCCACATTTAGGGAATTTATTGGGTGCTGTAATTCCAGCCATCAAAATGGCAAAAGAAACGAACGATGACTCTTTTTTGTTTATTGCTGATTTACATTCTCTAACCCAGATTAAAAATAAAGAATTACTCCGCCAAAATACCTTTTCTACTGCTGCTACCTGGATGGCTTGTGGTTTAGACACCCAAAAAACTCATTTGTATCGTCAAAGTGATATAAGTGAAGTAACCGAACTCACATGGTATTTAAATTGTTTCTTTCCATATCAAAGGTTAACTCTCGCTCATTCTTTCAAAGACAAATCAGAAAATCTAACCGACGTAAACGCTGGTTTATTCACATATCCAATGCTTATGGCCGCTGATATTCTACTTTACGATGCAGAAATAGTTCCTGTTGGAAAAGACCAACTTCAACATTTAGAGATTACACGTGATGTTGCCTCTCGTTTTAATCACCAAATGGGAGAAACATTTATTGTCCCAAAAGCAAAAATACAAGATGATACTCATCATATTCCAGGGACTGATGGACAAAAGATGAGTAAGTCAAAAAACAATACAATAAATATTTTCTTGCCTGAAAAACAACTTAGAAAAGAAATTATGGGAATTAAAACCGATAGTATTTCCTTAGATGCTCCTAAAGACCCCAAAAAATGTAATGTATTCCGTCTTTTTTCATTATTAGCCCCTAAATCTTCTACAGAACAATTAAGGTCAAAATATGAAAGTGGGGGAATGGGATATGGATATGCAAAGCAACAGCTTTTTGAATGTATTCTAGACCATTTTACTAGTGAAAGAGAGCTTTATGACCACTTTCATAAGGACCCTGAAGAGGTTTATGTTGCTCTAACCAAAGGAGCTGAAAAGGCTAGTAATATTGCTAGTAAAGTTTTACTTCGAGTTCGTGATAAACTCGGTTTTTAATGTAAGCTGAGATTCTTAGCGTTCCTTTATAGTAGTTAAGACATTGTCTAAATTATTTTCTTATTTTTGATATTATGTTACTGACTAAATATATCAAAGAATTACTTTACCAGTATGAATGTGTTACTATCCCTCAGTTTGGTGCCTTTTTAACGCGCTCTTTTGGGATTAGAGTAGATAATGACGGTTTATTTTACCCTTCAAGAAAAGAGGTGACATTTAATCAACTTCTGTTAGCAAATGATGGGATTTTGGCTCATTATATTTCTCAAAAAGAAAAAATATCTTACGAATCTGCACTTCGAAATATTGAAAAAGAAGTCAATAGTTGGAAAAAAAGAATACAAACACAAACATTGCGTTTCCCTGGTATAGGAGAAATTCTGCTAAACGCAGAAAAAAAGATTCAATTTACCCCTTCTGGTAAGATCAATTTTGATTTGAAGTCTTTTGGCCTCTACATTTATGAAAGGAGGCCGCTTATGAATAATAGTGTTAATGAATCAAAAACTGCAAACATCATGGAAAATACAAATAATGACGATTTTATGTTTACTCCAGAACAAAAAGGAAATCAAAAAAAATCTCCATTTTTACGTTATGCTGCTATCGGTATTATAGGGATCGCTTTTTTAGGAACCTCTTACTTCTTTAGTGATCGTTATGTGACTGAGCAACGTGTAGCAGAACAAGAGAAAGCACAAATTCAAATCGAAAAAAATGTCCAAGAGGCAACGTTTGACCTTGGAAGTATAAATTCAGTTAGTGTGTCTATTTCAAAAAACACTCCTAATGAAATAATTCCAGACCAAAAATATTACAGTATAATTGCTGGATCGTTCCGTTCTTTGAAAAATGCAGAAAACAAGGTTGCTGCCCTAAAAGATGAAGGCTATCCAGCCGCCTTTGCTCAAGTAAATCCAAAAGGTCTCCATCGAGTTGCATATGGTAGATACACTTCAAAAAAAGAGGCAATCAATATGTTATATTTCATAAAATACACATTAGAACAAGAAGCATGGTATTTGGAAGAACGCTAAATCACATCTGATATATCCACTCTTTTGGATTAAGTGCATTTACATTATTGAAGATTCCAAATTGTAATTGTGTTTTCCCTGTTTTCTTGTTGGTAAATACTTCCCCTATAGATTGTTTCGAATCTATCTTGTCCCCTTTTTTTACGTAAAGTTTCGCCAAATTTGTATAAAGGGTAATAAAGTTCCCATGACGGATAAGAATAGAAGGGTTGCTTCCTTTTATCTTAATTACAGACATGACTACTCCTTCAAAAACAGCGCGTACTTGAGCATAAGGCTCTGTTGCTAAAACAACTCCATTGCTTTGAATTGTGGTTGTTTTTACAACTGGGTGCTTTTGCCTTCCAAATCTTTGAATTATTACTCCTTTTTCCAATGGCCATGGAAGACGACCTTTATTCGCAATAAAGTTATTAGCAATTAGCTTTGCTTCGGGAGTTAACTGAAAGGTTTTTTTTCCTTTATTCCCGACGGCTCTGTTAGTGGCGGCTATAGCTTCTTCTATCAAACGTTTTATTTCTCTATCAATCCTCCTTTGTTGTTTTTCTTTTTTATCAATTTGCGCTGCTAATGACCTTTCCTTCCTTTCTAATGTTTTGATCAATGACTGTTGTTCTTTTCTGTCTTTTTTGATTTGTTCTTGAGCCAATCGATTCTCTTTAATTAACAACATTTTTGATTCTTTTTCATTATTCAACATTTCGTTAAGCTCCTTTAGTAATTTTGTTTTATCTGATATTGCTATTCCTTGTTTTTTCCTATATCTAGAATATTGTTTAAGATATTGAACTCGCTTATATGCTTGAAGGAAATTTTCTGAAGAAAACAAAAACATTAAACGATTCTGTAATGATCGACTAGCATATGACTTTTGAATTATATCGGCATATTCCAATTTTAATTTTTTTAGTTCTTCGTTTTGAGCTAAAATATTTCTTTCATTTAATTTAATCTTTCGTGTAAGAAGATTTGCTTGTTGATTAGTGACTTTGATCAACTCTACATAAACATTAAGCTTAACCTGAAGATCTTCAGTTGCACTCAGAACATTTTTACGTGTTTTTATATTAGTAAATAGAAGGGTATTAATTTGTTTTATCTCATTTTTTAAACGAAGTCTTTGGGTCTCTAATTGCTTCTGTTGCTTTGAAATTTCCTGAGATCGAATAAGCCCAAATCCTAAAACTAAAAATAGAAGGAAATAAAAACTTTTGCCCATCTAAACCTTTAATTTAGAATAGCCTTGTGGGATTTCAAAAGGAAAACTAAGCTCTTCGATTAAATAAGTTTTTGTAAACTCAAGCTCTAGGCTTTTAATTTTAGAGCCGTCAAATAAAATCACTTCTATTAAACTTGGAATCGCTTTTCCTTGTAACCTAGTATGTCGTAGATATTTTATTGAAATTGAATAGTTAGTCTGTGGAATGATGATCCGCTGTTCCTTTAATAGAAAACTTACTGGATCAAAAAATAAAGTTGGCTTTAATCCTAAACGTTTTCCCTGGGGTATAAGAATATAATAATCTGGGTTTGATATTTGTTTCCATTTCCCAACACCAGGATCTAAAAAAGGTTTTCCCAAAAATAATTTTTCTATGTCCGAATATCCAAATGCGGTTCCAAAAGGTTTATTGATCAAATCAAAATCTCCAATAAAATAGGTTTTTTGAAATTTTTCATAAAAAGAAACTTGTTCTGGAGTAATCATCAATTTAGCAATGGGAACCAACATATTTGCGCTTAACCAAAGCTTTTTTTTGTTTTCCATACGAAATTGGATGATAACTTGTTGTTCACGTTTACCGTCATCATAAGTAGCTTTGATCCGTGAACGTACTTTATTAAGCTTAGGATAATTGCTTCTTATTTTAGAAACCAAGGCCTCTATATTTACTTTTTTCACAGGAGTCTTTGTAGGTAAAACAACAACAGTTTTACAGCCATTTAATAGCAGTAAATAAGCAAATAAAATTAACCTACTTTTTAAAAAACTGTTTTTCATATTTACCGTAATTCTGAATAATCCCCTAAGCTTACAAAGGTATGGTTTCCTTTGTAATAGACATTATTCCCTATCATAGCGTTTTTGAGGGTTAGATTTTCTAATTTGCTATCATTTTGTATTATACAGTTTTTAAGATGACAGCTCTTGATCTGTGTCCCTCTTCCAATTGATACTCCAGGTCCAACTCTACTATTTTTAATCTTAACATTTTGCCCAATAAAACAAGGTTGTATGATAGTACTATTTTCTAAGATCACTGAAGAATCTTTAAGAGTTTGCCCTTCTTGCATTTTTATTTCTAACATCTGAGAATTTGTTTTTAATGTCACTTCAGGATTTCCACAGTCCATCCATTCTTTAACCTCCACAGCTTTAATAATAGCACCCGATTTAATCATTTCTAGAATCCCTTGATTTATTTGATATTCTTCTCCTGGCAGTAATTCTTTATCAATCACTCTCTTCAATAGTGATTTTAAAACTTCCGCTTTTTTAAAATAATAAATCCCTATTGCTGCTAAGTCAGAGATATAATTTTTTGGCTTTTCTACTAAATTATTAATCTTTTTGTTTTGATCTAAAACTACAACACCATAGTCCTCAGGGTCCTTGACTTTTTTTGCCCAAATGACAGCGTCAGCTTCTGAGTCTAAGGTTAACTCAGCCCTAATTAAGGTGTCTGGATAGGCAACTATTATTTGGCCTTCAAGCAGTTTCTCGGCACACATAACAGCATGGCCTGTACCTAAGGGTTGATCTTGTCTAAAAATATGAGGTTTTGCTCCTAGCCTCTCTGACAATTCTTTTAGATAAGCTACAATTTCTTTTCCAAAAAAAGCTGGATCACCAATAATAAAACCTATATCAGTTATTGGTTTATCAATAACTTTTACGATTTCATAAATTAATTGCTTCACTATTGGGGTTCCAGCAACACTAATCATTGGCTTTGGAGTTATTAAACTATGAGGTCGCAAACGGGACCCTCTTCCAGCCATAGGGATAATTATTTTCATTTTTTATTTTTTTCCTGTGCTGCCAAAACCTCCTTTTCCGCGCTCAGTTGTTGAGAGTGAATCATTTATTTCCCATTGGATTTGTTCGTGTTTTGCTAGTACCAGTTGGGCAATACGCTCCCCTGGATTAATTGTAAAGTCTTCATTAGAAAGATTAATTAATATAACTCCCACCTCTCCACGATAATCTGCATCAACAGTTCCAGGTGCATTTAATACAGAAATTCCATATTTAGCAGCAAGACCACTTCTAGGACGTATTTGGGCTTCATATCCAACAGGTAGAGCGATTTTTAATCCAGTACCAATAATTTTTCTCTCCAAAGGCTTTAATACCAAAGGAATGTCAAGAACAGCTTTTAAATCCACTCCTGCAGCCGACTTAGTAGCATAAGTCGGAAGATGGTAAGGGCTATCGTTTTGTACTGAAACTTTTATCATTATGGTTTGATTTTAAATAATAAATTTACAAAATCAGCCGTCTTTTATTGTATGATAATAAATTTTAATTTTTATGTTTTTTCAACTATTGTTCTTTTTTAGAAAACGGTTTTCTAACTGCTTTTCAACATTAAAAATCAATAGAATAGGCAAAAAAATTACTAGAATTAGTCCAATTGAAATAGCCCATATAATTTTAACTTTAAAAAGCTCAAGAAAAAACCCAAAAAGATCATATAAGCTGACATAGACTTCTTTTTTTCAGGATAATATTGAACAAAATTCCGAGATTCAAGATCTTTCATCAATCTTTTTGTCCGATATCCATGTAAAGAGTTAATCCGTTTAGATGGAAGTCTTTGGAGTATTAAACTAGCCCCCAAAATATACCACCAGCTAGAATAAGTATAAAATACAAAGATTAAAAAATACGTATAAACCTGCTAGATAGATCTAAATTAGCTAAGATAAAAGGTTAAAAATATAGGGTTTTTAGTCTTGTATGCAGTTGAAATAGCGGACTCCCTCCCAATCCCTTTTAAAAAAGTTATTTTTATCACGAATAAATTCCTCTAAAGGTGTGTTTGCCGGTAGAACTGAAAGCCACATAACAGGATAATCATCAGGAGCTGAAGTACATTCAGAAGATTCGCAAGGATGTCGATATTTGTATCGAGCATGGCCAGCTTCATGATAAAATGTATAAAGTCTTTGTACAATTGAATAGTCCTCCCAGAAAGACTTGATAATTTCAAAACTCACGGTTTCAGCGTTACATACATCATATGCCCTACCTGCATGATCTGAGGTTACCCCGGAAGCAAAATCTGGTTCATTCCCAAAAAAAATATTTATTTGTCTTCCGAAGCTTGGATCTGGCTTCCCCGAACGAATAGCGTCTGCGACAAATAAATCCCAATATTCTTCAAGTGAGCTTGTTTCGTTTAAATCAGCATAAAAGGGGTCAACAACGACCTCCTGTTTCTCTTCTAAAACAAGAATTTCTTCTTCTTCAACACTCTTTTCACAAGTAGTTAATAATGGAATTGTGAAAAGTAAAATGATTAGTAGTTTTACTTCTTTCTTCATGCTTCTTCTTCATTAATTAGCATCAAATATAATTTTTTTCTTTTTATTCATTTTAATAAATATGTGATTTATAGAATCCGTTATTTAGGAACTAGATACAATAAGCTCTTTCTATTAATAAAAAATATTGCTTTGGTAACATATGTTTTTTTTTAAGTATTTTTAAAGATCTGCTTCAAGCATGCTTTAACCCTTTTGATTTTTATGCGTATCCTAATAATTACTGATTCCTTTAAAGAAAACCTTACTTCCAGAAAAGTTTGTCGTGCGATTCACAAAGGCATTACATCGATACTTCCTGATGCAAATATTAATGAAATTCCTTTCTCAGACGGTGGAGAAGGAAGTCTAAATGTTTTAGCAGATAACTTTAAGGGTGAATTCGTTATTTGTAAGACTGAAGATGCATTAGGTAAAAAATGCAGCGCAAAATATTTCCTTTTTAAGGATAGAAAAGTGGCTTGGATAGAACTTTCACAAGCATCAGGACTCGCTCAAATTCCACCAAGTAAAAGAAATATTTTGAAAGCCTCTACTTATGGCACTGGCTTACTAATAAAAGACGCTTTAGATAAAGGTTGTGTGGAAATAATTCTTGGTGTTGGTGGCAGTGCTAGTAATGACGGTGGAGCTGGAATATTTGAGGCTCTCGGTGGGAAACTATTGGATAATGTTGGTAAAAAGCTAAGTCGAGGTGGAGCTTCTTTGAATACCCTTGAATCTATTGTTCCTTTTTCAATTTCGAAAAAAGTAAAATGGAAAATTGCTTGTGATGTAAAAAATAAATTGCTTGGTAAAAATGGATCATCAGTTGTTTTTGGACCTCAAAAAGGAGCTAGTCCAGAAGATGTTAAATTATTAGATAAAAGTCTTAAGCGCTTTTCTGTGGTTATTAAAAAGCACTTTAATAGATCTATAGATAAACTTGAAGGTGGGGGAGCCGCTGGTGGAGTTGCAGCTGGAATGCATGGTTTTTTTAATGCCTCTTTGCAATCAGGATTTTTTCTTTTAGCAAAAATGACGAATTTAAAAAGTAAAATTGAAAGAGCAGATTTAATTTTTACTGCTGAGGGAAAAATTGATAAACAATCAACAAAAGGAAAACTCACAGGAAGTGTAGCTAATCTCGCAAAAAAAAATAATATCCCAGTAATTGGATTAGCAGGCGCAATTGAAGGTCCTTATGCCTTAATGTACAAGGCTGGATTTAGTGGTATCTTTTCAATTCAAAATGAGCCTATGAACATAAATCATTCAAAGGAAAATGCCGAAGTATTATTAACCGATACTACTGAAAGAGTTTTGACCCTTTATATGAAAAACAACAAATGAATTTCTCCTTCAATGACAAGTGATATTTGTAGTATGATTAGACTGTTTTTTTCAAGATGCTATTTTAATTAGAACTTAAAATTACTTGAATTGAAAAATTAATCATTTAAGGCCTCAGCACCCCCAACTATTTCGAGTATTTCATTTGTGATAGCAGCTTGACGAGCCTTATTGTAAGTTAATTTTAACTGATCCCTAAGTTCAGTTGCATTGTCAGTCGCTTTATGCATTGCTGTCATTCGTGCACCGTGTTCACTAGCAAAAGAATCTCTAATAGCTTTAAAAAATTGAATTTTAAGGGCTTTGGGTATAAGGTCTTTTACGATTTCATATTGGTTTGGCTCAAAAATATAATCTGCACTTGAAATATTATCTTTTTCTGTATTAGGAATAATTGGTAAGTAAGATTCTACATTAACTATCTGCGTAGCTGCGTTTTTAAACTTATTGTAAACTAAAATTATTTTGTCATATACTTTTTCTTCATACTTATCCATAGCTAATTGTGCAATTTCACTTGAATTATTATAGGTAAGATCATCAAAAAGATCATCATGACTTGAAACTACCTTGACTGACTTATATAAACTCTCAGAACCTTTTTTACCAATGGTTATTACAGAAACTTTTTTATTATTCAAATCTTCAGAAATTAACTGGTGCACCTTTTTGGTGATATTTGCATTAAATGCACCACACAAGCCTCTATTTGATGTTATTGCAACAATTAAAACTGATTCAATTTTTCTGATATTTGTATATGGATTTTGAGAATCAGTATCCATGGTTGCACTTAAATTTTGAATTAATTCTGCCAAAGTATTAGCATAAGGTCGCATAGAGGAAATTGCATCTTGAGCTTTTTTAAGCTTAGCTGCTGAAACCATTTTCATAGCACTAGTGATTTGCATCGTTGATGATACGGATGCAATTCTGTTACGTATTTCCTTAAGGTTAGCCATTATTTATTCAAATTCAGCAGAAGTTTCTTTTGCTACAGCATTGAGTGTATCTAACCCCTCATCTGAAAGCTTTCCAGATTTGAGTTCTGCCAGCGTTTTTTTGTGCTTTTTACGTAATCTCTCTAAGAAATTCTGCTCGAAAGTTTTCACGCTTTCTATTGGTACGGATCTTAATAAGTTTTTAGACCCAGCATATATAATAGCTATCTGTTCTTCTACTTTAAATGGATCATTTTGCGCTTGTTTTAAAATTTCAACATTTCTTCTTCCCTTTTCTATTACATTTAACGTTGCAGCATCTAAATCAGACCCAAACTTGGCAAAAGCTTCTAATTCTCGAAATTGAGCTTGGTCTAGCTTTAATGTCCCTGACACCTTTTTCATTGATTTTATCTGTGCTGATCCTCCAACCCTTGAAACTGAAATCCCAACATTAATTGCGGGGCGAACTCCAGAATTAAAAAGGTCAGATTCTAAGAAAATCTGACCATCAGTAATTGAAATTACATTAGTAGGGATATAAGCAGAGACGTCTCCTGCTTGGGTTTCTATAATAGGTAAGGCCGTAAGAGATCCTCCACCTTTAACTTTATTTTTTAAGGTATTGGGGAGATCATTCATGTCTTTTGCAATGGTATCGTCATCTATAACTTTTGCTGCTCGCTCTAATAAACGAGAATGTAAGTAGAAAACGTCGCCTGGATATGCCTCACGTCCTGGTGGCCTGCGAAGTAATAAAGATACTTCGCGATATGCAACTGCTTGTTTTGATAAATCATCATAAATAATTAATGCTGGTCGGCCAGTATCTCTAAAATATTCTCCAATAGCAGCTCCAGCAAAGGGAGCATATACTTGCATGGGTGCGGGGTCAGAAGCATTTGCAGCAACAATAACAGTATATGCTAGTGCTCCTTTATCTTCTAGGATTTTAGCAATAGATGCTACTGTAGAAGCTTTTTGACCAATTGCTACATACACACAATAAACTGGCTCACCTGCATCAAAAAATTCTTTTTGATTTAAAATAGTGTCAATACAAACAGTTGTTTTTCCTGTTTGTCTATCACCGATTATTAATTCTCTTTGTCCGCGACCAATTGGAATCATTGCATCAATTGATTTAATCCCTGTTTGAAGAGGCTCATTAACTGGTTGTCTGAAAATTACTCCCGGAGCCTTTCGTTCAAGTGGCATATCATAAACATCACCTTTTATAGATCCTTTACCATCTATGGGTTGGCCAAGGGTATTCAATACTCTTCCAACAACTCCTTCACCTACATTAATTGAAGCAATTCGTTGGGTCCGTTTAACTGTATCTCCTTCTTTTACTCCTTTTGAAGGACCAAGTAGTACAATACCTACGTGATCTTCTTCAAGATTCAATACCATTCCCTCTAGACCTCCATCGAACAAAACTAATTCTCCATATTGAGCATTAGAAAGCCCAAATATACGAGCGATTCCATCTCCTACTTCAAGAACTGTTCCTACCTCATCCATTGCTGATGAGGAGCTGAAGCCATCAAGTTGTTTTTTTAGTATCGCTGATACTTCAGCTGAGTTTATATCTACCATGCCGTTTATCTTTAGATCTAGTTAGTTTTTAATGTGATTTTAATTTCTTTTAACTTATTAGCTATGCTAGCATCAAACTGCATATCACCAATATTTAGGATAAACCCTCCCATGATGCTTGGGTCTATTTTATTTTCAATATTAATCTTTTGATTAGAAAAGATTTGAACTTTTTTTAGAATAGTTTTTTCTAAATCTTTTGTAAGTGGAACTGCGGTGGAAATTAGACCTTTAATTTCACCTTTTGAATGAGCATAAAGCTCAACGAATTTTTTGCCTGTTCCCTCAAGAATTGCTAGTCGATTGTTCTCAGCTAATAAAGAAAATAATTTTTTACTAGATTCTGAAGCGCTTGGAAATAATGAATTTACAATATTTAGTTTTTTTTCAGCAGGTATTAGTGGATTCTCTAATGTGTTTTGTATACTACCATTTTCTTGAAATAAAGCATTAAGTTTTTGCAAATCTATTGCTAATGCTTCAGATGTATTATTCTGCTGGGCAAAGGCTAATATGGCCTTAGCGTAGCGACTTGCTGCTCGTGATCTTTTCATTTACTTCAAATCTGAGTTTTTCAGTAAGTTATCAACCAGTTCAATTTGTTTGTCTTTACTTTCAAGTTCATTTTGTAAAACTTTTTCTGCAATATCAAGGGCAAGTGAACTTACTTGGCTCTTTAATTCATTTATTGCTAACCTTTTTTCGTTTTTAATTGCTTCCTGAGCTTGACTCAAAATGTTGTTAGCTTCTGTTTTTGCTTCCTCTTTAGCTCTATTAATAATTTCTGATCTTACAATTCTTGCTTCTTTAAGCAAGGCTTCCTTTTCAGTTCTCGCTTCTTTAAGGATGCGCTGGTTATCAGATTTCAGACTTTCCATTTCAGAACGTGCTTCTTTTGCCTCCTTCAGTGCATCTTTAATTGAAGTTTCTCTTTCATTTACTGCCGATAAAATTGGCTTCCAGGCATACTTTTTTAATAAAAATATTAGCCCAATGAAAATTACTGTTTGCCAAAAAAACAGGCCTAATGAAAATTCGCTTATTAATTTTTCCATCTTTTAAAACCTTTATTGCAACTCAAATGCGAATTAATTAAACTGCGAATAAGGCTGCAAAACCGAATCCTTCAACCAAGGCAGCAGCAATTAACATTGCAGTTTGGATTTTGCCATAAGCATCTGGCTGACGACCAATTGCTTCCATTGCAGAACCACCAATTCTACCAATTCCTATTCCAACGCCGATTACAGCTAAACCAGCTCCAACTATTACGGGGATTTCCATATTTCAAAAATTTAAATTAAACATTATATTAAAAACTAATTTCAAAATTATTATATCTGTCTTTAATGACTCTCATGCTCTTGAGCTGCAAAACCAAAATATAGTGCAGATAGCATTGTAAATATATACGCCTGAAGAAAAGCTACTAACAATTCTATTATGGCAATTGCAAATGTAAGTCCAAATGATAAAGAACTTCCTATCCAACTTTTAAAAATAAACATCAAGCCAATTAAACTCATTAAAACTATATGCCCTGCTTGCATATTTGCATACAAGCGAATTAATAAAGAAAATGGCTTTATAAAGATGCCTAATATTTCAATAGGTATTAAAATAATATAAAGGAAGATTTTAGAATACCATTTCATAGAAGCCCCCAAAGGATCAAAAATATGGAGCCAGTAATCTTTTGTTCCAGTAAAATTTGTTATTATGAATGTTGTTATTGCTAAACCAAAAGTTACCGCAATATTTCCTGTTACGTTGACCCCTAAGGGTGTTAACCCAAGCATATTTAAAAACCAAATAAAGAAAAATACTGTTAACAAAAAACTCATGTAAGAAGTATATTTTCTTTCTCCTATATTAGGCTTAGCAATTTCGTCTCTTAGATAGATAATAATTGGTTCAAAAAATCGTCCTATACCATTAGGGATTCCATTATTTTTTGAATACGAATTCGCTAATCTCCTAAATACAAAAAACATAAAAATAGCAATTATAAACATACTTGTAACCCCCTTGGTTAAGGAAAAATCAAGAGGGACTATATTTGTAATATTTTTATTTTGGTCAAGGTTTATTTTCCCTGACGAATTAGTTTTATAAATTTTACCATGATCCAATTTGTAAAAATTTGATCCTACGCTAGCTACGCTTTTACCATGTTGTAGTTTTGAAGAAGAAAAAATTTGAAGACCATTATCCCAGAGGATAACTGGAAGAGGGATGCCAATATATATATCCTTACCATTTTGATCACTGTATGAGAAGAGACTAAAGTCGTAGGTATCCTCTAAATGATGAGATATATATTCTTTTATTTCATTTTTTAAATTTCCTGAAGATTCACTGTCTTTAGCTTGAAGTGTAAAGGATATAAATAACAAAGTTATTAAAAGAGCAAAATGAGATCTGTTTTTTATACTCATTGAAACAATAGAGCTAATGAATAAAGTGTGATTTAAAGCTGCAAATGTAAGGCTTTAGGATAAATAAAGAAATAATTAAAAGCTTTTTTATAATTGTTTTATTTTAAGGTTATTTTATGAACCTAAACTAGATATCTAAGGGGTTTTTTTAAATTCTCATTTAACCTACTTAAATCGGTTCACTAATAAAGTCATTTCAGCAAGTAGTCCGAGTGAATAAGGAATAAAAAAAGTAAAAAACTCTTTTCGAATAATAACCCCGTCTGATTTAAATTGGGGATAGAAAAAAAAGAAATATACGATCAATTTTAAAGCAATCGTTAATATATAAATAAGAGCTAGGTTACTTTTTTTATTTTTTATACCATAAGTTAAAAGAGCTAGTGCTATCAAAGCCATTAAAGCATTGATAAAATAACTTTTAACTAAAAACTCTTTTGCCTGGGGTAAAAATATAATGTGCAATTCAAAAGCTCCTAAAAAAACAATTAATAATAAAAGAATATAAAGAATCCTTTTCATTTTTAATCCCAAAAAGTTTTGCTCTGCTTGTATATCATCCAAAGAATTACAACCAATCCCAAAGTACTTAGAATTAAAACAAAGGATTTACTTACGGTATGGAATTTATCATCTAGGTATTGTCCTAATTTAATAAAAACCCACATAATAAATGCAATCTGAAAGGCTAGGCTAGAGAATATTAGCCACTTTTTTGGCTTCTTTCTCGTCATTGATGTTTTTTAATTTCTTAACTCCATCCTCGGCAGAATGCATGGAGCAGTTTGCGTTAAAAATTGCGCCAGATTCAACAATTAATTTTTGTATGTGAACCTTACCTTCAATATTTGAATCTCTTTTTAAATTTAAGGTTCCAGAAACTACTAATTCCCCATTAAAAAATCCTTCAATATCAGCACTCCCACAAAGTAGTTTACCATTTACTTTTGCCTCTTTTCCAATAATAACTTTTCCAGTCGTAATAACTTCTCCCTCCATTGAACCATCAATACGAATGTCTGTTTTTGCATTAATAACTCCCTTAAGAATTGTATTTTTATCAATCTTACTGTATTGGCCGTTGTTGTCTGTTCCTCTCATTTTAATGGATTTACCCAGGTTTTGTTTTTCATATATTCCTGATATTGGGATGCCAAAGTTACAAAATTCTGTTGTTTTAATAAAGAGGTAAGTTCAAGCTGCCCCTCAGCCTTCCATATTTCAATATTCCTCTGGCTACGAATTCCATGAATTACTACAAAAACATAATCCTTATTATAAGTGTCTAGACTTACCCTCCATTGCTTATTTTTTTTAGAAACAACCTCTTTTAACAATTTATAAAATTCCTCCGTTTTTTTTTGATCATTTTCCTTAAAAGGAAAAATCCATTTATAGTTCTCATAAACTGGTCTTGACTCAATTGAATTATTCTGTTTCTCAATTTGATCAACAAGATCTTTCGCTTTTATTCCTTCTTCAAAAGCACCAAATGTTGTTGCAACTTCTTCCAAAGACTTTTTCCAGGCCTTTAAACCATTCAGACGACCAATTGTGTGTGCCTTAAGAAGGCTTATTTTAGGTTCTATTTGACTGCCACTAGTGATTACTTTAAGCAATTCTATCTCCTCTAGGGTTTCTAAAAACCTTTGTTCTCTAAAAAGCGATAATGCTTTTTTATAAAGAGTCTCTGGAGTAATAACACCAGAAATATCATAGTTTTCAGGATTAGACAATAATTTGGCAAAAGATGTGTTTGGATGATTTTCAACTAATTCTATCTTGTATTCTTCTGCTTTATTAGCATTCTGTTTTTCATTCATTCTGAAAAGATGATACAACGCTTGCACTTTAATTTCATCTGGCGAATTAAGAGAAATCACTTTTAAAAGACGTTTTTCAGCTAAAGGAAAGTCATTAAATTTCTCTTTGTAAATTAATCCTAGTTGCAAATAAGCTTTTTGTTGCATATTTACAATACTATCTTTAGCTTTTTTGCTTTTAGGTAATGATGCAATAAAACTTTCAGGCTGTTCTTGAATAATCTCTAAAACTCTAGATGTTTGGTTATTACCAGTCTTAATTGTATTTAAGCTTAAAATTGTACTTGCACTTCTCCAGTTATCTACATTTGGTCTATTTCCCCAATTTTCTAGATAAACCTGTCTCCCTTGTGATACCTGATTTGGATTGTAAAAATAAAAAGAGGCTTTAGATCGGTTTAATAGTTGATATTTTTTTTGTTGGAAGTCTTCTTGAGACTTTATTGAATCTTTTATTTGTTTTTGTTTAATGAAATTTTCAAAATATATTAATTGTTGGTCCTTTGACATTTTAATTAAACGAATTAAGCTGTCTGACTCTTTTAAAATTTTTTCATATGTTATGACTTCAGAAAGATTATTCCTTTTTCTTTCAAGTCTTTTATACTCTAATGAATTTTTGTCAAATAAGAGAAGTAAATTATCCAGATAATTCCCTGAAATAAGATAATCTCCCTCCGCAAAATGATAATTAGCTAAATCTTGATAGTTTTCAATTTGAGTATAAGGATCTGTGTATGAAGATTCAGAAGAAAGGTCAAAATAAACTGATGCGAGACTGTCTTTTTTTTGCTCTAAGTATAAATTCCCTAGGGCACGATGAACAAAATGTTTGTAAGGCTGATTTTCATAGTTTTTTAGAATCTTATTTAAAAATCTAGCTCTATCACTTATATCAATTGAAGTATCTAGAAGGCTTTGCTTTATTTTAGCCTGTACTATAAATTTTTTTGGTGCTTTTCTTTTTAGATTAATTATTTCCGAATAGGCCCATAGAGCAGAGTCTTTAATGTTTAAGGATTCAAAAAGTTGTCCAGTGATATATAGATATCGTGCTTTGTTCTTTTTTTTTGGTTCTTCTAAAGCTGCCCTTTTTATATATAATGCCGCTGAATCTAATTGCTTCAAGTTCAAAAAAGATTCTGCAAGAGTTGCATTCGCCATAGCATAAAACTTATTACTAGAGGAAAGATTAAGTGCGAAAGGGCGAAGATTTTCAATAGCGAGCTCCAAATTTCTAAGCCGAATATTTGTTTTTTCTCTCCATATTTTCCCTTCTAGATAATTCGATTGGTCAGCTCCACTTTCCAATAAAAAATTAAAAGCTTCTAGTGCTGGAAAAAATCGTCGGTCAAAATAACGTGCTTTGCCTAACAATAAATAAGCTTCATCGATCTGACGATTATGTTGCTCTCCTTTTATATTTAGTGAATGTTTTTGGATTGCTTTAACTGCCTTTTCTTCTGCTCTATCAAAGCCTGGAATTATGGTAGTTTCATTTATATCCTCACCAACAAGATTTATAGGTTCTACAGGTAGTAGTTCATAAAAGTTTTCTTCAGAGGCATTTGTTAGAATTTCCTTGCCAATTGTAAAAGCTTCTTTTCCATTAAACAAGACATTATATTTTGTGGTAAGAGTATGGTACTCTCTATTTAATAAAGTTTTTTTTGTTGTGCTGCAGGAATACAAAAGATGGACTAAAAACAAAAAAAATCCCAACTTGAAAAAGTTTATAGACATCTGACTTAATTATTAACTAATAACTTCAAAACCTGTGATTTAGTATTACATAATTTCAAAAAAATTGATCGTGAATATAATAGCTGTTCTTTAATAAGGCCTTATGTGACAATTTTTTTAATAATTCTTACTTAATCAATAGTTATCATTTATCTACATTTGTTAAAAAAAGATATGAAATTCTATAACATGCGCATCTCAAATATAGATCGCATAACAGATGAATCTGTTGTTCTTTCAATAGAAATTCCCTCTGAGATAAAGTCTTTGTTCAAATATATTGCTGGACAATATATAAGCTTAGAATTAGATATAGAGTCGAAAACCATTCGAAGATCATATTCTATCTGTTCTGCGCCAAATGAGGAATTGCTTCAGGTAGGTATAAAAGAACTGAAAAATGGGATTTTTTCATCATACGCAAATAAAAAACTTAGACCTGGAGATAAAATTAGAGTTGGCGAGCCAGAAGGTCGCTTTATATTAGATCCTGAAAATAGAAAATATCCAATAATGGCTATTGCAGCGGGAAGCGGTATCACACCAATAATGTCAATATTAAAATTCTTTTTAACTAGTGATTCAAATACTTCGTTTACGTTAATTTATGGAAATAAGAGCCCACAAAAAACCATGTTTTATCAAGAGTTACTTTTACTTGAAAAACTAAATCCAAAAAAATTTAAAATCCACTGGATTTTTAGTCAAGCTAATGTCGATGGAAGTGCGTTTGGTAGAATTGATACAGCATTTATAAATTTTGCTATGAATAATAGTCATTCAAACCTAGCTCGTTTCTACATATGTGGCCCTGAGTCTTTAATTAAGCTTTCTCAAGAACTTCTTTTGAAGCGTGGTGTAGATGAAAATAATATCTTTTTTGAGTTATTTTCAGCAAGTCCCACTAAATCAGCATTTTTAAAATCAGTTGATAAAGGTGTGCTAAAAATAACATGTGATCAAGTTACGCATACATTAGATTTAATAAAAGGGAAAACTTTACTAGAAATAGCACTTGAGGCTAAATTAGAGGTTCCTTACTCATGTCAAGGGGGTGTATGCAGTAGTTGTATTGCAAAAATAACTAGAGGAAAGGCAACTATGGAAAACAATCAGATTCTAACCGATGATGAAGTGAGTGAAGGCTTGGTTTTGAGCTGTCAAGCAATAGCTCAATCTCAAGAAGTTTACTTAGATTTTGATGAGGCTTAAATGAAAATAATTTCATTTTGATATAGTTTTGAGATTACTCCTACAAAAAGTAAGCTGAAAAAAAATATCTCTCTGTTTCTATCAGTTTTGATAACTTCAAAGAAATTTCCAATAAAAAATGCAGTAGGGATATAACTAAGCAACCATAAGCTTTTGTCTTGATACAAATTAAATCCTCTGAAAATAAAACTAAGTATTAGCCAAAATAACATAAAATTCTCTCCATTCCCAAGATCAACAGGGCGCATTTTTTTAAATTTTCCTTGTTTTAGAACAATAGAAATTATAAACGCAATAAGAACCGTAAATGACCAAACTAATTCAGAGTTTTTTTTAATAAAAGGAGTAAAAATATTTTTCTCTAAAATCTCAGGGCGAACGTAAAAAATTTGTCCTGTAAAAGCATGAGAGATTGTAATTAGAATTGATGAGGCAGCTACAATTCCGATCAATAATGAAATTAAAGCTTCTTTTTTTTTAGATGTATATGTTATGACCAATCCTATTGAAAGAAAAAATAAGGAAAGGTTAAAATTAAGGTAACTTATAGTTGTAAAAATAAAGCCTAGAGCAAAAAAGTCATTTATAGGATCAATTTTATTAATATCTTTTGACATAATATTTGATGCAAAAACAAGTGAAAAAGCAATAATTAATTTTTGTGGGTTTAAGTACTGGCCTTGACCAAATAAAATAATACAAAGTGGAAAAGAAAGTAAATGTGAAGCCCCAAATTTTAAATTAAATCTTCTGGCCTGAGAAAAAGAAACAAGAAGGATAATTAAAATAATATTGAAACTAAATATTAAAGCTTGAGAAAAGATTTTATCATAAAAATGACCCCCTGATCTAGTAAATAATACAAATAAATTTGCAAAAAAAGAAAGAAAAAAACAAGTTATGATAGCGCTAACACTCAATCTTTTAAATATCTTTGTTATCATTTCTTAAAATATATTACAATATAAACCATAGTTTTATTATGAAAAACTTTTTTGAGGGTATAGCTTGGTTGTTTGAAGAGATTTTTTTCATCCCATTTGCTTTTTTGCGTGAAATTGAACTGACTAGCTGGACATTGGCAAATTCTGTAAGCTGGATTTTTTTGTTAGTTGGTTTTTCAGCAATGGTCTATTGGGTTCTTCAGCTCAACCTTTTTGACAAAAAAGGTGAAGAGGATAAAGATCCTTCCGCACATTCTTTCTTATAAATCAAATCCAATGTCTTTTCGATAATAAATCCCTTCAAAACTTATTTTTGAAAGAGTTTCATATGTTTTGTGCAACGCCGTTTTATGGTCCTTCGCCATTGAAGTGACTGCTAATACTCTTCCTCCTGCAGTTTGAACTTTTTCATCTATTAATTTAGTTCCTGCATGAAAAATCATTTTATCTTTTGATAGTCCTTTTATAATTTTACCTTTTTGATAAGATTCTGGGTAGCCTTTTGAAACTGCCATTACAGTCGCTGCTACTTCAGGATAAATTTCAAGCTTAATAGTGTCTAGACTTTCATTTTGTACAGATTGAAAAAGCTCCACTAAATCGTTTTTAATTCTTGGTATAACAGCTTCTGTTTCTGGATCGCCTAAACGAACATTATATTCAATAACCTTTGGTTCATCACCCACTTTAATTAACCCAATAAAAATAAAACCCTTGTATGGTATTTTATCTTTTTTAAGTCCTTGAATAGTCGGTTTAATAATTTGATTAGAAATTTTTTGTTCAAACAAATCATCTACAAATGGTATAGGAGAAACAGCTCCCATTCCACCTGTATTAAGCCCAGTATCTTCCTCCCCTATTCGTTTATAGTCTTTCGCCATAGGGAGCTTTAAATAATTTTTCCCATCTGTTAAAACAAAACAAGAAACTTCAATTCCGTTTAAAAATTCTTCAATGACTACTTTTCTTGAAGCTTTTCCAAATTTCTTTTCTAGAAGCATTTGCCTTAGTTCCTTCTTAGCTTGCTTCAAATCATCTAAAATCAATACTCCTTTTCCAGCTGCTAGCCCGTCAGCTTTTAGTACATAAGGAGGATTACTTTTTTCTAAAAAAGCTTCCGCCTTAACTAGAGTTTCGGAGGTAAATTCTTTATAAGCAGCAGTTGGGATATTATGGCGATACATAAAAGCTTTTGCGAAAGCTTTGCTTCCTTCCAATGTGGCAGCCTTCTTTTTAGGTCCTATAATGCCGACTTTCATCAAAGCTGGGTCTTTTAAAAAAAAGTCATGAATTCCCAATACAAGCGGTTCTTCTGGTCCTACTATTACTAATTCAATCTGGTGATCTAAAACTGCTATCTTGATCTTTTCAAAGTCAGAAACTCCTATTGATAGATTAGTAGCACATTCTGCTGTACCTGCGTTTCCAGGTGCTGCAAAAAGTTTTTTACAATGCTCGCTTTGTTTTAATTTCCAACAAAGAGTATGTTCTCTCCCTCCACCACCAATGACAAGTATATTCATTATTTTTTTTCTAAAGATAATATCTAAAAACTGCATCCTAATCAACTGATTGATTATTCTTTTAAAAATTGTCTGATCTTATTTTCAAATCGTTTTACATAAGGAAGATGAAGTTTATCAGGTTCTAAAAATTCCGGTTCCAAATTCCCTAGATCTTTAGATCTAAGTATAGGGAAAAAGTATTCCATTCCATCAAATCTACTTCTATGATTGATATGATTTAAACCATCAGATAGAAACAATACTGGAGTGCCAAATGCAACTGCGGGTAAAGCAGTATGTATTCGGGATGTAATTACTAACCTTGCTGTTGCAATATTTTTTAATTGAAGTACAGCTCGGTCAAGACGTTCTTGCTGGCTATAATTTTTTGGTTCTAAAAGCTGAGAACTCCAATATACTTGGTCATTTTGCCTTTTTAAAAAACTTTCAAGTCGTTTTAATGCAGATTTGTATTTCTTGGATTTATAAGGCTTTTTTATATTCTGAAGAATTTGCATAAAAAGTCCTTTTTGGATAGAATCATTTTTTGGATTTAATCTTTCAAAAGCACTTATCACGTGGATTCCTTCGCGTTTTGTGTCTTCAGATACATAATCTTGGCGTTTTAGAGAAAGGGTGAGACAAGCTGAGTAATAAGTATCTATTCCTAGTCTAGATAAAAGATTTTGTGTAAAGTGATCTCTGCAACCTATAGGCTGGTGCCTTTTAAAATATGCAATCCCTTTATCGCTCAGAATACCCTTTGTTGCTATTGGATTTAGATGAAAAGAAATAAATAAAGGATCTATTTTTTCTGAAGGTGGCCAATTTTCGGAGTTTTCGATAAACCATCCGTTCATTACTAATGCCAACTTTTCACCTTTATATTTATTTAATTTGTCACGGTCCAATTCTACAACTGTTGATTTATTTAAAAACTGCTTGGCAGCTAAACTTTGAATAAGATCTCCCAAATTATTTGATCGAGGATATGATAAAACTGCGTGGTTTTTAGACATTATTTTTTTTTAATAAAGCTTTTTCAAAAGCTTTTTGCCTTCTTTGCAAAGGATATTTTTCCATGATTCTTTGTCTCGCTTTTGGACCAAGTCCTTTATGATCTTTTTTTAGAAAATTAACTATTTTTTCTTTATCATCATTTAAGCCAAATAATAACCCTGTTTCCCCAATAACATCAGGTATTCCAAATGATTTCTTGCCAATAGGTATACATTCTAAAAGCATTGCTTCACATAAAACATTTGGAAGCCCTTCTATTTTTGAACCTTGAAAGTAATAAGTATGTTTTGCGTAAAGTATTTTTAGCTGATCTCTAGTTTGTTTTGCTAAAAGTCTAACGTTTTTTGGGAAATTGTACTGTAACGAGAAGCCTTCTTCAATTCCAGCTAAGGTAAATTTGAAATTGGGAAGTGCATATGCTAATTTAATAAATAGTGGGATCCCTTTTCTTTTAAATGTTCTTTCATCTGAAATATTAGCAACAGTAATGACAGTTTTTTTAATTTTCAAATTTTGTGCTTTCCAAAAGTTTGATTCATAAGCCGTTGGAACTTCTATGATTGGAGTTTTTAGATTTGGAATAAATCTTTTTATTCCTGATTTTATCTCTAAAGTTTCATTAGTAAATGGACACCCTTCTTCTAAGCTTTTATGAACAACCCAGATTTCATTTGCAAACTTATAGTTTCTTTTTGCAATAAAATATCTAAAATTCTTTTTTAAAAAAATCCCATAATTTAAACTATTGCTTGCTACAGCATCATAACCTCCAACTATGATGATTGATGATTTACGAAAAATCCTTGCTAAACAGACTGGAATAAATGTGTGGTAATCATTAAACCATATAAATAGAACCTTTGATTGAATTATGTAATATGTCCCCAGAATAAATTCTCTGAATCTATTTAAAAAAAAATGAAATGGATTTTTGTACGCTGGTGAGTGAATTAAATGAACTTTGATACCCATTTGCTCTAGAAGAATAATATCTTTTATTACAAAAGTATTTTTTGAATTAGATACCAGGGTGACTTTGCCTGAATACATATTTAATCTTTTATTAGATACTCTTTTAAAACATTTACAATCTTTCTGTTATCGCTAACTCTAGGTACTTTGTTTTGCCCCCCAAGCTTACCTATACTTTTCATATAGCTTATAAAGCCCCCATTTACTACTAAACGAATAATTAGTGGACTTAAAACTTTTCCAGTAATTAAATCATTGTAATAAATGTTTTTTTCTTGCATAGCCTCATCAATTTTTTTAGCAAAAACTTTAAGGTCCTTTGGAGGGTTCTCAAACTCAATAAACCACTCATGAAATGGAAGACCTTTTGCTGGTTTAACTTGAGGAGCAACGGTAAATTCTCGTACTCTTACATCTGCTTTGTCATAATCTATGGCTTCTTTAAGTGCTTGTTCTACTTCACTTACAATTACATGTTCTCCAAAAGCAGAAATGAACTGATTTAGTCTTCCACTGACAATTACTCGAAATGGGTAAGTACTTGTAAACTGTATAGTATCGCCAATATTATAGCGCCATAGGCCTGCTGAAGTAGATATAATCATCACATAATTTTCCCCAAGCTCAACTTCAGCTAAAGTGAAAATTTGCGGGTTTTTTTCTAAAAATTTATTTGCCAAAATAAATTCATAGTAAATTCCATGATCTAAAAGTAATAATAAGCCACGATCATTTTGGCGGTCCTGATACGCAAAAAACCCTTCCGAGGCGGGATAAAACTCAATGCTATCTGGAGATCTGCCAACTAGCTTTTCAAATATTCTACGGTAGGGCTCAAAATTCACACCTCCATATATAAAAAGTTTAAAATTTGGGAACAGCTGCCCAACTTTTTTACCAGTCTTGTTAATTAATCTTTCAAAATACATTTGAATCCAAGAAGGAATTCCGCCAATTATAGTCATGTTCTCCTTTTCAGTTTCAGAAACTATTGCTTCGACTTTGGCTTCCCAATCATCGATACAATTAGTTTCCCAGCTTGGCATTCTGTTTTTTTGAAGATATGAGGGTACATAGTGAGCTACAATTCCCGATAAACGACCTAGGGCAATATCATTTTTATTTTCCAAAACTGGACTTCCTTGAACAAAGATATGTTTCCCATATACAATTGATGTATTTCCAGTTTCGTAGATGTAATTCAAAATAGCTTCCCTTGCCGCTTTAATATGATTTGGCATTGATGCCTTGGTAATGGGGATAAATTTAATTCCAGAAGTAGTTCCACTTGATTTAGCAAAATAAATGGGTCTTCCTGGCCAAAGTATATCTTTTCCTCCTTCCATTATGATGTCTATGTAGGGGCGAAATCCTTCATAATCTCTTATAGGTAAATTTGTTTGGAATGATTTTAAATTTTGAATATTTTGAAATTGATGCTGTTTCCCAAAAATAGTTTTTGATCCATGCCTAATTAAATTTCTTAGAACCTTTTCCTGAGCCTGAATTGGGTTTTTAATCCATTTTTGGCTTTTTCTGAAAGACCACATCGCAAAAATTTTTGCACTTATTGACTTAATCATTCTTTAGAAAAGTTAAAAAAGTTTTCAGGATTAACTGGGTAACCATCAATCCAAAGTTCAAAATGAAGATGATATCCGGTTGTTAAATCTCCCGTATTTCCAATGCTTGCTATAACCTCACCTCCCGAAACACTATCACCCTGTTTCTTGCTAAGCGATGAATTATGCTTGTATACTGAAAGAATTCCTAAACTATGCTCTAAAATAATTACATAACCTGTTTCTGAAGTCCATTCTGCAAAGACAACTATACCATCAGATATTGCTTTTATTGGAGTATTTTCTTTGGCTACTATATCTACAGCATAGTGAGATTTATTTATATCAAAAGGTTCAGAAATATATCCAAAAAGAGGTGGAAATAAAAACATGTTTGACTTTACTTTTGTTTTTAAATTTGGGCTGTATTTGTCCTGTTGTGCAACAAAGACACGTAATAAAGAGTCTTCTAAAATAGGTTTTCCTACAGACGGATTATTTTGCATGTCTTTTTCTTTAGACTCTGGAAATGATTCTGAATCTTGAAACGAAATATCCTCTGTTAAAACCTTACGAATAGAGTTTAGGTAGAGAATATTTTGATTATAAAGTGTAATTAAAGAATCTGTTAAAAAAAGATTTTGGACCGCTTTTTTTCTTAATTCAGATGAGTCATAACCGGGGATATATTTTTTTATCGGAGTGTAGGCAATTATTGAAAATATCAACCCAGAAAATGCTCCCAAAAGTAAGAGGGTTATAAAAAATATTTTCAATCGTGATGTACGTAATTGTGCCTGTTCCTCAAATGTCTCCTCATCTATTATCATCACCAAATAAGGGTTTAATAGTTTTTGAAGGATTTGTTCCCGCTTTTTTTCTTCTAGTGCCATAATTAAATATAAAGATACGGATTCCTCATGCTGTTTAAAGAAGCGCTTATAATTTTCATGTTATGAATATAAATATTTCTGTACATTTGCTTTAAACAATACAACAATGTTGGCTTTAAAATTTTTAGGTATGATAGGTGCACCACAAATAATTTTAATAATCGCTGTTGTGCTCTTGCTTTTTGGGGGGCGCAAAATTCCAGAACTTATGAAAGGTTTAGGAAGCGGAATTAAGGAATTTAAGAATGCGACGAAAGAGGACAAAGAAACACCCAAGGTTGAAAAGGAGAAGGAAAGCTAATTCCCTAGTTTAAGGGTACTGAGAATAGTATTTAACTCAAACATGTAGTCTCTCTTGCTTACAGAAGGTGCAAATGCAAAACCTTCGATTACTACTAATCTTTTTTGGACACTGTCATGGATCATGTAGTTCACAAACGGCCCTGCCATAAAATCATTGGCAACCTCCCATGTCCCTTTAGTTAGATATCCTTTCTTCCCATCTAAATTAACCTTGAAAAAATAAGGCCGAAAAGCTCTTTCTGTAATCAAATAACTTCCGGGAAGTCGTCCTGGAATATAAAGCCTTCCTATAGAATCCCGTATATTTAAAATCTTTTTATTGAAAGCTCCATCGATGGAATTTTCGGGCAAGGTATAGACAACCAAATTTAAGTGACCTTTTTGAATTGACTTTTGAATCCAAACAAAATTTGTTGTGTCTTTGACAGTTTTATATGCTGATGGGTATTCAAGCCTTATCCCAAATTTCTCCCTAAGATTATTTTCGGTTGATAATGATTTGTTAATTCTTCTCAATTTTTCTTTACGCTCATTTTCAGCAATTATTCGCCTTAATAAACTAACATTCTCTTCGAATGAAAAAGCCTGATTTTCTTGATCTTGTCCAGTAATTAAAGCTAAAATTTGAGGTCTTGCAAACTGATTTTTTGCAAGCTGAAAACGGGAGATTGAATCCTTTCGAAACCAAATAATATTTCTGTTTTGTCGTGCAAAACCCTTAAATGTGGCAGGGTTCATATATCTTAAAGAATACTGAGGCTCGTCTAGAGGCAACCCTTTATAAATTACACCCATTGAATCACGAACAGTATTTCCTAGACTTGATTTCCAGTCTATCTCCGGCATAACAATCGTTACATGATTAAGGTTTCCACTCGATTCAGGAACGAAAGCTTGGTTTTTGTCAATGTTAGAATTGCAAGAAAAAAGGGAAAATAAAAATAAAAATATGGTGCTTTTTCTCATTAATTTAATATAAAGCTGAAATTCCTGGTAAAGTTTTCCCTTCTAAGCTTTCAAGCATAGCTCCTCCGCCGGTACTGATGTAGCTCATTTTACTCTCCAATCCAAATTGCTTAACTGCAGCAACTGAATCGCCTCCACCAACTAAAGAGAACGCTCCCCCCTTTGTAGATTCAGAGATAGATTCCCCAATTGAAATAGTGCCTTTAGCAAAGTTTGAGAACTCAAAAACACCCATTGGGCCATTCCAAAGTATAGTTTTACATTTTAAAATAAGATCATGGAACTTTTTAATAGTCCTTGGTCCAACATCCATACCTTCCCAGCCGTCATCTATTTCCATTATATTGAAGATCTTTTGATTGGCATCATTGCTGAAATCGTCACCTGCTAAAACATCCAATGGAAGATGGATTACTACTCCTTTTTGTTTTGCTTTTTTTAGTAAATGCAAAGCGTACTCACAATAATCCAATTCGCAAATTGAGTCTCCAACTCTTCCTCCTATAGCCTTAATGAAGGTATACACCATTCCTCCTCCTATTATTAAGTGATTAACCTTATCAAGTAAGCTTTCTATAATTGTAATTTTTGAAGAAACCTTTGCTCCCCCTAGGACAGCTAAAATAGGTGCTACCCCTTTTTTCATAATTTTATCTATGGCCAATACTTCTTTTTCTAAGAGTTTCCCAAAGCACTTCTTATTTTCAAAGAACTGAGCTATTATTGCCGTAGATGCATGTGGGCGGTGGGCTGTGCCAAAAGCATCATTGACATAAACAGTTCCTAATTTCGAAAGTTGTTTTGAAAAGTTAAAATCTCCTTCAGTCTCTTGCTTGTGATAACGTAAATTTTCCATCATTAATACCTGTCCTGGTTTAAGTGCCGAAGCTGCTGCTTCAGCTTCTTCACCAATGCATTCTTTACAAAAAGAAATCTGCACACCCAAAGTATCTGATACTGTTGAGTAGATATTTTCCAATGAAAGTTTGGGGTCTCTTCCTTTTGGTCTTCCTAAATGTGAAATCAAAATACAGGATCCTCCTTCTGATAAAATATAAGCAATCGTTGGTTTGGCAGCCTCTATTCTTGTTCTATCTGTAACTTGTATTTTACTATTGAGAGGGACATTAAAATCTACCCTGATTATTGCTCGTTCGTTCTTAAAATTAACCTGTTTTAAAGTTCGCATTTTTATAGTTTTTTTCAAAAATACAACATTGAATAAGTATGTAAAATTATTTTTAAAAAGATCTCATTAACAGCACAAAGTAAAATGTATCTTTACTTATGGTTTGGTCTCATCTTATTGGTCAAGAGCAATTAAAAAAACAAATGGAAAACCTTATAAATATAGGTCAAGTTCCTCATGCTCAACTATTTACGGGTTTGTCTGGTTATGGGTTACTACCACTAGCTATAGAATTTTCTCTTAATTTTTTAAACTATTCTAGTAAACAAAATGAAAAATATGGTTTAGGTGAAATAAGCAAGCAGCCAGACCTTCATTTTGTTTTTCCAATAATTAAAAAAGGAACTGATAAAGTTGCTTATTCTGATGATTTTATAGGTTTATGGTATTCATTTTTAAATGAACAACCTTACGGTAGTTTTAATGATTGGTTTAGATCAATAGAGGTTGGGAATAAACAAGGGTTTATCGCAGTTACAGAAATTGAAAGACTACACCAAAAATTGTATTTAAAGGCATTCAGGGGACGACAAAAGGTTTGTATACTTTGGGGTGTTGAGAAGATGAATATTTTTGCTTCTAATGCGTTTTTAAAGCTTTTGGAAGAGCCTCCAAAACACACTTTTTTTATTCTTATTTCAGAGGATCCTGAACAAATCTTACCTACTGTTAGATCGCGCTGCCAGCATACTCGTGTTGGCCCTATAGGATCAGTGGCTCTTAAGGCTTCAATCCCTGAAAATATTGAAAATATAGATCAAATTATAAATAGATCTCAGGGTAATTATAGTTCACTTTTAAAATTAATAAAGCAAGATAATGGTGGTGAATTTGAAAAATCCTTAGTTGCCCTGCTACGTCTTGCATTTAAAACTAGAAAGAATAAAGAAATTTTAGGTAAATTAATTAATTGGTCGAATTTTATAGCTTCTCAAGGAAGAGAAGAACAAAAGTCATTTCTAATTTATGGTATTCAGTTTTTTAGAGACGCCTTTTTATTAAACTACAATTTAAAAAAGATTGTTTACTTTCAAACAAAAAACAACTTTGACATTTCCAGGTTTGCACCTTATTTAAATAATCAAAACATTTTAGGTCTTATTCAACTTTTTGAAAAAACGCATTATTACATTTCACGAAATGGAAATGCAAAAATGTTATTTAATAATTTAGCTTTAAAATTGACAAGGTTAATTAATCTTCAGTAATATTAGAGGTTTTTTCAAAAACATAAATCAAGGAGGAATACTCTCCTGAAAAGAGCGCATTAATATTAGAAATAAATCCCCTTAAAAGCCCCTTAAATAATGGGAATCTGCTTCTTAAGTGTTTTTCTGAAAGATAAGAAATATAAAAAGCATCAAACCATAGCGGATGCTTTGCTTTAAATTTAAATCCCAAAGCATTAAACATTAATTTCATACCTGGTGTTGTAAAATGCCAGAGATGCCTTGGAACGTCTAACGCTGCCCAATCTGATCGGTAAAAACAGGCGTCATAACTTTTAAAATTTGGAACTGCTACAAATATTAACCCTTGATTTGTAAGACATTTATGAAGACTTAAAAGAACGTTTTCGGGTTCGCTAAGGTGCTCCAAAACATGCCATAAGCTTATCAGATTAAATTGTTCACCATCGGATAACTCTTCAATATTTCGATGGGTATTTAAACCTTGATTCTTTGAAAAAAATCTTGCCTTGTTATTAGGCTCTAATAAGGAAACGTTATAGTTAAGATTCGCCATATGCCTGCCAAAGTTACCAATACCAGATCCATAATCTAATATTTTTTTGCCGTTTGTATAACGATTAATTAATTTTGCTTTATAGTTAAAAATCCATTTTTGGACTGTAAAATATAGGTTATCAACTAGACCAGCTTTATTTTCTTTATGTGAGATGTAGTATTTTGAAGAATAATATTTTGACAAGTCGTTATGTCGAGAAATTATAGTTTCTCCTCGCTGTTTTTTTTCATTCCAAAGAACCTGAAAGTTTTCTCCACTTACAAGATTATCTTTAGCAGTAAAAAGTATGTTCTTTCTTTTCATGGTGTTCCACGTGAAACATTGGAGTTATCGCCCCATAGAAACCAAAAGCACGCTAATGTCGCTCGGATTTATTCCACTTATTCTGGAGGCCTGAGCGAGCGTTGCTGGCCGAAGTTTGCTTAGCTTTTCTTTTGCTTCATTTGATAGCGAAACTAACTCTTCAAAGTTGAATCCTACAGGAATCCTTATATTTTCCAATTTTTTAAGCTTTTCAGCATTTCTTTTTTCTTTTTCAATATAACCTGAGTACTTAACTTCGATTTCCGCTTGTTCAAATATTGTATCATCTATTTTCATAACTTTTAAATATTCCTGTAGGGGTTCAAATTCAATAAAATCTTTTCTGCTAATTTTGGGCCTAGCTAGTAGCTTGGAATATTTATCGGTTTGTTTAACTATTATTTCATTTTTCAATTTGAGAAGTGAATTTGTTGCTTCTAAGGGGTAGCTTTTTTGGTTTAAAAACTTAATAAGCCCTTCTCGTTTGGCTTTACGTTCTTTTACTTTCTTAAACCTAGCATTTGAGGCCAAACCGAGCTCATTAGATTTTGGTGTCAAACGTTCATCAGCATTATCCTGGCGAAGTAGTGTTCTATATTCAGCTCTGGAAGTAAACATTCTGTATGGTTCCTCTGTGCCCTTTAAAATTAAATCATCTATTAAGACCCCAATATATGCTTCATCTCGTCCCAAAACGAAAGGTGAATGGTTTTTTTGTTTTAGATGAGCATTTATACCTGCTATTAAGCCTTGTGCGCCGGCTTCTTCATATCCTGTTGTTCCATTGATTTGACCAGCGAAGAATAAGTTTTGAATGGTTTTGGTTTCTAGACTATGGAAGAGTTGAGTGGGAGGAAAATAATCGTATTCGATTGCGTAACCTGGTCTAAAAAATTTAACTTTCTCGAATCCAGGGACTAATTTGAGTGCTCTAAATTGTATATCATCAGGAAGAGAGGTTGAAAAGCCATTTACATAAACCTCTACGGTATTCCAGCCCTCGGGTTCGACGAAAATTTGATGTTTCTCTTTTTCCTTGAATCGATTGATCTTATCTTCTATAGATGGACAGTATCTTGGTCCTGTACTTTGTATTGCTCCATTAAACATTGGTGATCGATCAAAACCTTCTCTCAAAACATCATGAACGTTATTATTGGTATTAGTAATATAACAACTTCGTTGTCTTGTTAATGGCTTGGTCTTGTCTGAAAAAGAAAATTTTGATGGGTTTTCATCACCAGATTGCTCAATCATTTTAGTGTAATCTAAAGAGCGTCCATCTACACGAGGGGGTGTTCCAGTTTTCATACGCCCAGATTTAAAACCGAGAGCATTTAGGTTTCGCGTCAATCCTGTTGATGCTTTTTCTCCTGCACGACCACCACCATAATTTTTGTCACCGATGTGAATAAGACCATTTAAAAAAGTTCCATTAGTAAGTATAATAGATTCACCATATATTTTAAGTCCAAGAGAAGTTAAAACACCAATTGCTTGATCCTTTTCGACGATAATATCAACTATCATCTCTTGGTAAAAATCTAAAAGAGGCGTTTGCTCCAATAGTTTTCTCCACTCAGAAGTAAATAAACTTCTGTCAGACTGAACTCTTGGGCTCCACATCGCAGGGCCCTTAGACCGGTTAAGCATCTTATATTGAATAGCCGAAAGATCAGAAACAATGCCACTGTATCCACCCAGTGCATCAATTTCTCGTATAATCTGTCCTTTGGCAATACCGCCCATGGCTGGATTGCAAGACATCTGGGCTACATTTTGAAGGTTCATAGTGATAAGTAGCGTTTTAGATCCTAAATTTGCCGCGGAGGCTGCAGCTTCACAGCCAGCATGCCCTGCACCAACAACTATAACATCATATTTTGAATCAAACATTTCGATTGTGTTTCACGTGGAACATTGCAATAAACTGGTCTTCTTTATTTCGCATCTCAATCTTATCCTTGGCTGTTTTATCGTTATAGCCCATACAGTGTAAAACTCCATGAGACAGTGTTCTAAGTGTCTCTTTTTCAATACTTTGAGATAGTTCTATTGCTGATTGTTTAATGGCCCACATTGAAATAAAAAATTCTGCTACAAGTTGATTATTTTTAGAATAATCAAAACTAATAATATCAGTGTGCGTATTGTGACCTAAATATTTTTTATTCATTTTGTAAAGCTCTGATTTAGACACAAAGTTAAAAAACAATTTTTCAGGCTTATAGCCTAAGATGAATGTGAAGTCTTCAAGCGCATTCACAACTTTTTGTGAATCTAAAAAACCTGGTATGTTAATTAACTGTATAATATTATTTATTTTTTGCAAATATACAGGTTTTGTGATGCTGGTGGATGTCAATCGACAAGAAGCGCTTATCTTAGTGGAAAAATGAAAATACGAGTTCGCTTTGCACCTAGCCCAACAGGGCCACTCCATATTGGAGGGTTACGCACTGCGCTATTTAATTACCTTCATGCAAAAAAAAACAATGGTTCTTTTATTTTAAGAGTTGAAGATACAGATCAAAACAGGTATGTTGATGGTAGTGAGGAATACATTCAAGAGACTTTAGAGTGGTGTGGAATGATTCCTGACGAAGGGCCAACAAATGGAGGCGATTATGGCCCTTACCGTCAGAGTGAAAGAAAGCCAATATACAAAGAGTATGTGAAAATACTTCTAGAAAAAAATTTAGCATATTATGCTTTTGATAAAGAAGAAGATTTAAGTAAGGCTCGTTCAGAAGCAGAAAAAATTGGTAAAACTTTTCAATATTGTGTCAAGAATAGAATGTCATTTAAAAACAGCTTAACACTGAATGAAACAGAAAAGATAAAAGCTTTAAAAGGAAATTATATCATTCGTTTAAAAATTCCTCCAGACCAAAAAATAACTGTTTTTGATGAGATTCGTGGTAACATTTCTGTAGATACTAATATATTGGACGACAGAGTTTTGATAAAAAATGATGGCATGCCTACTTATCATTTTGCAAATGTAATTGATGATAGATTAATGGAAATCAGTACTGTAATTCGTGGGGAGGAATGGTTGCCTTCGTTGCCTATACATAAAATCATATACGATGCTTTTGGCTGGAAAACACCAAAATTTATGCATTTACCTTTAATTTTGAAACCTAATGGTAAGGGTAAACTATCAAAACGAGATGGGGATAAAGGAGGGTTTCCTGTTTTTCCATTACGTTGGAAAAAAACTCCAGGATATAGAGAAAATGGGTTTTTACCGGAGAGCATGATAAATTATCTTTCTTTATTAGGTTGGAATGATGGGACGGAAAAAGAACTCTTTGATTTAAATGATTTAAAAAAAGCATTTAGTATCAAAGGGATACAAAAAGGAAGTGCTAGATTTGATTATGAAAAAGCACGTTGGTTGAATCATAAATACATAACAAAGACTACAAGTGACATTCTTATTAACGAGAAAATAATTAAAGATGAACTAAGTCAATACCCAAAAGAAAAGCATAAAGTTATAATTTCGCTAGTAAAAGAAAGGCTTTACACCCTTAAGGATATAAAAAAAGAGCTTGCCTTTTTAAGCGAACCCGAAACATTTGATGATACTGGAATTGCTAAACTAATGGGAAAGAACCCACTGTTTGTGCTTGATAAAATTCTTTCATTAACTGAGCAAAACCATGAGGGATATGATATAAAAAAGGATTTATTTAAATGGGCAAAAGTGAATGGAATATCGATAAGCCTTGTAATGCAATCTTTTCGATTGAGTATTGTTGGTAGCCTTTCAGGCCCCGATTTATTTGCTGTTTGTTCTATCTTAGGAAAAGATGTAATTTTAAAAAGAGTAAATAATTTCATTAACCATTTAAAATATAAAACATGAGCATAACAATGTATATTATAATAGGTCTTATAATTCTACTATTAATATCTGGCCTATTTATTGTTAAGCAGCAGACAGCTGCGATTGTTGAGCGTTTTGGTCGATTTGTTTCAATTCGTCAGTCAGGATTACACTTTAAGATACCTGTTATCGATCGAATTGCAGGGCGTTTAAGTCTTAGAATACTTCAGTTAGATGTTATTGTTGAAACCAAGACAAAAGATGATGTTTTTGTTAAACTCAAAGTTTCAGTCCAATACAGGGCTGTTCAGGATAACGTCTATGATGCTTTTTACAAATTAGACTATCCTCAAGATCAAATTACCTCCTATGTTTTTGATGTAGTGCGAGCAGTAGTTCCTAAAATGAAATTAGATGATGTTTTTGAAAAAAAGGATGAAATTGCAAATGCAGTAAAAGGTGAGCTAAATGTAGCAATGACTAACTACGGTTATGATATAATTAAAGCATTGGTTACAGATATAGATCCTGATCAAGAGGTTAAAGTGGCAATGAATCGAATTAATGCTGCTGAAAGGAATAAAGTTGCAGCGCAGTATGATGGTGATGCTGAACGAATTCTAATTGTTGAAAAAGCAAAAGCAGAAGCTGAAAGTAAGCGCCTTCAGGGTCAGGGTATTGCGGACCAGAGAAGAGAAATAGCTCGTGGGCTAGAAGAGTCAGTAGACGTATTAAATAAGGTCGGTATTAATTCTCAAGAAGCATCTGCTCTTATTGTTGTTACACAACATTATGACACGCTGCAAGCTATTGGAGGTGAAACTAACACCAACTTAATACTTTTGCCAAATTCCCCTCAAGCTGGGAGTGAAATGCTAAATGATATGGTCGCTTCTTTTACAGCAAGTAACCAAATTGGTGAGGCCATGAAAACTCAAATAAACAAACAAAAAGGTGAAAATGACAAGAAATAAATTAAGCATTAACTTTTGCCCAGGTATCTCTTAAGCCAACTGTCCTATTAAAAACAAGTCTAGTTTTTGAACTATCCTTATCTAAAACAAAGTATCCTAGTCGTTGAAATTGGAAATGATCTCCGTGATTGGCAGAAATTAGCCCTGGCTCAACGTGTGCATTTATTACTTTTAAAGAATCAGGATTAATAAACTTTTTGAAGTCTACCTCTTTATTGCTATCAGGAGCAGGAACAGTGAAAAGGCGATCATATAATCGGACTTGTACTTCCAATGATTCATTTTGAGTTACCCAATGCAATGTGCCTTTAACCTTTCTTTGGCTTGCGACTGTTTCACTCCCACTTTTACTTTCGGGATCATATGTACATAAAATTTCAGAAATATTTCCATCAACATCTTTAATTACTGACTCGCCCTTAATAATGTAAGCATTTTTCAATCGTACCTCCTTATTAATGGTTAAACGAAAAAATTTACGATTGGCAGTCTCTTTAAAATCTTCTCTTTCTATATAAAGGTGTTTAGAAAAAGGAATGATTCTTTTCCCTAATTCTAACGTTTCAGGATTAATTTCACCTTCTAATAATTCCTTTTTGCCTTCAGGGTAATTTGTAATGGTAAGTTTTACTGGGTCAAGAACTCCCATAACCCTTGGGGCTATTTTATTTAAATCTTCTCGTATAGCATATTCTAAAAGTGACATATCTATGACGTTTTCTCTTTTGGTAACGCCTGCAGAGTCAACGAAATTTCGAAGAGCCCTGGGCGTGTATCCTCTCCTTCTTAAACCAGCAATGGTCGGCATTCTTGGATCATCCCAATCTGCTACATGGTTATTTTTTATGAGCTCTAAAAGTTTTCTTTTGCTTGTAACCGTGAATGAAAGGTTCATACGTGCAAATTCGCGCTGCTTTGGTCTTAAATTATGTATTGGATTAATTGAATCTAAAAACCAGTTGTATAAATCTCTATGCGGTTTAAATTCTAACGTACAAAGTGAATGTGATATTTGTTCAATATAATCTGACTGGCCATGTGTCCAGTCATACATCGGATAAATACACCACTTATCTCCAGTTCTATGATGTGTTTCATATAGGATGCGGTACATAATTGGATCTCGCATTAGCATATTTGGTGATGACATATCAATCTTGGCGCGCAGGACATACTCCCCTTCATTAAATTCTCCTGCTTTCATTTTAGTGAAAAGGGATTTGCTTTCTTCAATTGGCCTATCTCGATAAGGACTATTTATTCCGGGAGTTGTAGGAGTGCCCTTTTGGCTCGCTATTTCTTCTGAACTTTGAGAATCAATGTAAGCATGTCCCTCAGATATTAATTGTACGGCCCACTTGTATAGTTGGTCAAAATAATCTGATGCATAACATTCCAAATCCCATTTGTATCCAAGCCATCTAATATTTTCTTTGATAGCCTCTACAAACTTATTGTCTTCTTTCTCAGGGTTTGTATCATCAAAGCGTAGGTTTACTGGAGCATTATAACGACGTCCCAAATTAAAGTTGAGGCAGATTGCCTTAACATGACCTATATGCAAAAAACCATTCGGCTCTGGGGGAAAACGAAAACGTAATTCGGGCTTTTTATAGCCGTTATCTAGGTCTTCCTCAACAATATTTTCTATAAAGTGTAGGCTTCGCTCCATATTTTATTTTAACAGAGGTAAAGATAATGAATGCTTTTCATGGAGAAAAAAGACAACAGCTTTATATTTGTTTTGATAATGGGGAAAATTTATTTAAAAAACATTCGATTATATGCCTATCACGGATGCATGGCAGAAGAAGAAAAAATAGGGAGCGATTATGTTGTGAATCTTAAAGTAAAAACTGATTTAAAAGTTTCATCAATAACAGACAATCTTGAAGACACAGTGGATTATGTTCGTCTAAATAGTATCATTAAAGAGGAAATGAAAAAGCGAGCCAATCTACTAGAAAATGTTGCTAATAGAATAGTTGAAAGAATTTTAAATGAACATCCATGTGTTGTTAGGGCAATTGTAAAAGTTGCTAAAAAAAACCCTCCTATTGGGGGAAATGTAGAAGAAGTTGCTGTAATAAGAGAACTAAGAAGAACTAGTGAAAGTTTGGATTAATATTATTACTTTTAGAATATGGCATCGTGGCCGAGTGGCTAGGCAGAGCTCTGCAAAAGCTTGTACAGCGGTTCGAATCCGCTCGATGCCTCTTTTATTTTTCTATTGTTATTTTTGCCCCAAACCTTTCCTTTTTCATTATTTTTTTTGGTTTTCCAAAAACCCTAAGTACACCCCCATAAAGTTGAGCTTCTAATAATTCATTGGCAAAAATGTATGCGTATGCACCTCCATTGCTTTTAGATTTGGTTTTTTCTGTTATTAATTTTTCTGACTCACATATACCGCTGTAAGCATAAAAAAGTTCATGATCGATAACTTTGCCTTTTATAAAGGCCTTGCCTCCAAAACTAATCTTAGTGTTTAATTTTTTACAGTAGGCCTCAATATTAATAGACGAACTCCCTTTTGATTCGATTGAAAGAGTTGTCTGTTTTATAGGAAAATGAGAATTTATTTTACTCCCCTGATAAGCTCCTATATATCCAAGGGGACTATTATAATAAAGATCTATTTTTGTCCGGCCGGGTGTTAAAATGTTTCCTCCAGAAACTCTTATTTTTAGAATTTTATCCTTTGAAGAAAGAACAACATAATCTGAATTATGGCCATAAACAATTGCCTTATTCACATCTGAGGAAATAAGATTAACATCAATGTTTGAATAAACTTTTATACCCGTAAAAGGACTCATAGTGAGGTTTTTTTTCTGTTCTTCTTGAGAATAAAGAGAAATTATTTGATAGAATATTAGTAAAGCATATATTGTTTTCTTCATTAATTTGATTCTTTAATTTAATCTGCAGGGATGAAATCTAAAAAGCGTTTCACAGGATTTACTTTGTTAACTTTAATTTGTATCGGATCTCCCAAGCGATAAATTTTTTTGGTTCGTTCACCAACTATAGAATGGTTTTGCATGTCATAAGTAAAATAGTCATCTTTTAAATCTACTAGCCTTATCATGCCTTCACATTTGTTTTCAATGATCTCAACATATATTCCTCGTTCAGTGACCCCCGATATTATTCCTTTAAACTTCTGCCCAACTTTATTTTCCATAAAAACTATTTGCATATATTTTATAGAATCTCGCTCCGCCTTTGTTGCAACCTGTTCCCTATTAGATGAGTGTTTACATGCCTCTTCTAAAATTTCCTTTGATATTCCTTTCTTTTTTTCTAAAAAAGAGTGAAGCAGTCTGTGAACCAAAACATCAGGATATCTTCTTATTGGCGAGGTGAAATGAGTATAATGAGTAAATGCAAGGCCATAGTGTCCTATATTATTTATTGAGTATTCGGCTTTAGACATAGCTCTTAGCGTAAGTGTATCTATCATATTTTGTTCTCTTGATCCATTACATTTTTTAAGTAGTTTATTAATTTCCATACTTGAATCTTTCCCTTTAAAATTAAATGTATAGCCTAACGGAGAAATAGTTTGTTTTAGATTAAATAATTTATCTTCGTCAGGATCATCGTGAATTCTATAAATAAAATGATATGTGGACTTAAGCTGGGTTAACAGGCTTGCAACTTTTTCATTAGCCATTAACATAAACTCCTCGATAAGTTTATTTGCATCTTTAGATTTTTTAAAATAAACCTTGATCGGTTTATTATTATCATCTAAATCAAAGTTTACATCAGACCGATCAAAAGAAATAGCCCCCTTTTTTAGACGTCTTTTTCTTATTTGTTTTGCTTGTATGTTTAAGGTAGTGATTGCATAAAAAGCCTCATCTGAAACGTTAAATTGTTTTCCTGATAGAGATGAGTCTGCACTAACTTTATTTGTATTGTTCTCTATCATAAACTCCACCTCTTTATATGAAAAACGATAATCAGAGTTTATTATCGTTTTACCATACCACTCATTTTTTATATTTCCATAAAGATCCAAGTAAAATACCGCAGAAAATGTATATTTTTCTTCGTTTGGTCTTAGAGAACAAAGGCCGTTGGATAAAGCTTCTGGGAGCATAGGCACAACGCGATCAACCAGGTAAACAGATGTCGCTCTGTTATATGCTTCTTTGTCAATTAATGTGTTTGGACGGACATAATGTGAAACATCAGCTATGTGAATTCCTACTTCAAAAAGGTCGTTATCAATTTTTTTAAAAGAAACTGCATCATCATAGTCTTTAGCTTGTTCAGGGTCTATTGTAAATGTAAGAGTCTCCGAAAAATCTCTCCTTTTTTTCTTTTCTCTCGTTTTTTTTCTTTTTGTTATATTTTCTGCTTCTTTAATTATTTTTTTTTCAAAATTATATGGTAAGCCATATTCATGTAGAATTGCATGTAATTCTGTTTCAGCTTCGCCTGGTAATCCTAGGCTTTTAATAATCTTTCCGTTTGGTGCATCTTTTCCCTCATACCATTCCTTAAATATTACAACAACTTTATCACCATCCTTGTATTTTTTTAGTTCTTCTTGCTGAATAAAAAAATCTGTATACATAGTGCCTTTTTTACAAAGCACAAAGCCATAGTTTTTGCCTCTTTCTAAAATTCCTACATATTCTCTTTTAGTTCTTTCTATTATCTTTTCTACGTGGGCAATAGTTGTATCTTTTTTATTATGAAGAGTTATGATAACTTTATCGCCATGCAATCCTTTATTTAAATATTTTTTTGGAACAACGTAATCCTTATGTTTCTTCTTGCAGTAAATTATTCCTTTTCCTGATGGCAGTATATGAAGTACAGTTTTTACAACTTCTTTTATATTTCTTTTATGTAAGAAATAGCCTGATCTTTTTTCTATAATTTTATTTTGTTGGACTAGCTGGGTTAATACCCTAATAACAATCTTTCTCTTTTTTATATCTTCAATATTCAGATTAGCTGTTATTTGTTTATGATTGAAAGTCTTAGTTGAATGTAATTTTAAAAAAGTTATAACTTTTTTCTCTATCTTTTTATATTCCTTTTTCTTTTTGATCATTTTAATTTAATTCTTTTCAAAGGTACGATAATCGGTTAGCCGTTATTGTTAACAGTATTAACATTATTAAATAAAAAAAATTTTTTTCATAATTAGAAATTGTAATGTATATAGTATGTTAATATGTATAATATTTTTTCACCTTAAATAGGGAAATTTAAATAATAATTAATTTATTAACTTTTTATAACATGTTATACCTCTAATTAAATATTGATTACCAGTTGGTTATTTAGTTTTAAACATCACGTTGAAAAAAATGAGTGGTGAAAAAAAAAAAAGAACATTTACATTTATTTGTTTAAAACAAGGTGAAATAGACCCAATTAAAATTAATAAGAAAAAATATTTTTTTTTGGTTAATAGAAAAAAAATACCCAGCCAAAAAAAAACAATTAAAAAAAATATTAATTATTTTTTTTGTCAACAAATAATTAATAAAGAAATGAACGTATTATAAACATCCAAAAAGAACTTTTTTAATTTTAAAATAAAAATAAATGAACATAAGCATAGGAAACGATCACGCTGGTCCAAAATATAAAAAAGCGATAGTAAACTTTTTGAAGGAACGAGGGTATAATATAACAGATTACGGGACAAACAGATCCTCGAGTGTCGATTATCCTGATCTCATTCACCCAGTAGCAAAAAATATTTCTTTAGGAAAATCTTCTATGGGAATAATTATTTGCGGTAGTGGAAATGGAGCAGCTATGACAGCAAATAAATACAAAAAAATTCGTGCGGCACTCTGCTGGAATAAAGAAACAACAAGGCTAGCCCGAAGACATAATGATGCAAATATTTTAAGCTTGCCCGCAAGGTTTGTTTCCACAAAACAAGCTATTGAAATGGTAAAAATATTTATAGAAACAGAGTTTGAAGGGGGGAGACATCAGGCCAGAATTGAGAAAATACCATGTAAATAATGGTATCTTTCGCAGTAAAAAGATTCAATAATCTTACAAAAACAGAAATACACGATATCTATGCGTTAAGGTCAGAGGTCTTTGTTGTAGAACAAGAATGTATTTACCAAGACATAGACGGTAAAGATAAAGACGCACTTCATGTAATTGGAAAAGAAGGAAAAAAAATGCTCGCATATGCACGAATATTAGAGAAAGGAACTTCTTATCCAAACTATATCTCAATGGGAAGGGTACTTGTAAAAAAAAGTATGAGAGGACAATTGATAGGAAAGAAACTTCTCAAATTTTGTTTATATCATTTAGAAAAAAAGCAGCCTTTACAGGCAATCAAAATTTCAGCACAATCGCACTTAGAGAAGTTTTATAATGACCACGGTTTTGTTAAATTAGGAAAGGGCTACCTGGAAGATGGGATACCACATATTGCAATGGTAAGGAAGTAAGCTAATTATTTACTTTTTCTAAGACACCTTTTATTTGTTCAACAATCTCACCCTTTTCCGGCATTTTTTTACCAACATAAAAAACCATGCAATAGCCACAAAAAAGAATATTGTGTTTGACTTCATTTAGTGCAATTCTCAACTTTCTTTTAATTCTATTCCTGTCTACGGCTCGGGAGAAATCTTTTTTAGAAACAGAAACACCAACAGCTAAAAATGATAAACATGAATCTTTTTCTAATCTAAGCAACAAGTTTTGATAATGATAATTCTTTCCATTTTCAAAGACACTTTTTGTTACCGACCTGCCTTTTAGTCTTTGGAGCATTATTTTATTCTTCTTTTGGCACATAGAAGTTATTACTTTTATCTACATCCGCCATTAATCCGCTTGGATCAATTAAAATTGTCTGAATTTCATCTAATGGATGACTAACAGAAAATGAATAATTCAGATGAGCCCACGCCCAATCTTTGTGAACAATCCATTTTATAGGGTATGGATTACCCTTTTCGCCCCGCATTAACGAAATAGGAATATAATGTAATTCAGACTCCCCATTTTTCAAAACAACTAATATTTCAAGTGGCATGGGCATCAGCTCTTTCCGTGAAATATAAACTTCTGTTATGTCACCGTTGTTTTCTATATTGGTAATTGCATAATCTATTTTATTTGTTGTCTGTGTCCAGTCTGTTAAATACCACTGAAGTTGAATTTTTGAAACCCTCTCTGCTATTCGTCTAAAATCGTTTGGTAAGGGGTGTTTAAATTTCCATTCCTCAAAATATAAGCGAAGGGTCTTAAATAAATTTTCATATCCTATAATATACGCTAACTGACCGAGAAATACAGCACCTTTGCCATATGCTGTTCGCTCGTAAGCATAGTTGTGATGATATCTATTAGCGTTAGTACTTTGTGGCATCTCCCCACCGAGAGAAGCTAGAGAGAAATAACTCCTGTAGGAACCCTCTAAAGGAAAATCGAGCTTTTTTTCTAAAATTCCATTTTCAGCAAGTGTAGAAATAAAAGTAGTGAATCCTTCATCCATCCACTCATGCTTTGTTTCATTTGTTGCTAAAACATGCTGAAACCAAGAATGGGCTAGCTCATGCGCTGTGACACTGAAAAGGCCATCGTAATTTCTACCCCCAGTAATTAAGGTAAGCATAGCATATTCCATCCCTCCGTCTCCTCCCTGAACCACAGAATATTTTTTGTATGGATAGGGACCAATTTTTTCATTAAAATATGACATCATCTCCGCGGTATGAGGTTGAAGTTTTTTCCAGTTTTCTATAATCTCAGGATTGTCTTTATAGAAAAAATGTAAATCAACTCCATTTGGCCCAGGATGAATGTCATGAACATATTCAGGGTCAGCAGCCCAAGTAAAATCATGTACCTGTGGAGCAATGAAGTGCCAAATGATTTTTCCTTTTTTTGTTTTTGGGCGCTTTTTATCAGAATATCCCTTTCCTATTTGATCGGCATTTTGAAGATATCCACTTGCGGCAACCATGAAGTTTTTGTCAATACTAATTTTCACATCAAAATTACCCCATACACCGTGAAATTCTCGACCGATATACGGATCAGCATTCCATCCTTCAGAGTCGTATTCGGCCATTTTGGGGTACCATTGAGCCATAGAAAAAGCTACACCCTCAGATGAATTTTTTCCTGCTCGGCGGATAACATCAGGTACGTGACCTACGAATTTAAGCTTAAAAGTAGATGACCCACCAGGAGGTATAGGAGTATTTAGTGGGACCTCAAGGATAGTTTCTGAATTAATAGGGTTCAAACGCACTCCATCTTGGGTAAGATCTGTAACTCTTAAAGAGCCCTGCTGGTCTTTTGATAGACTGTCAACATTGATATTAAACCGTGTGTTGCGATCTGGGGAATTTCTTAATTGGACTGCCATTTCGCTTCCAGGCTGGAACGCATTGTAGTAAAGATGATAAAATACTTTATCTAGTGTCTCAGGAGAATTATTTGTGTAAACCAACTTTTGTGTTCCAGAATAATTTGCTGTTTCTGAGTCTAAAGCAACAAACATTTCGTAATCAACAGCTTGTTGCCAATATTGTGACTTAGCATTATAGAGACTTAGAATGATAACAACGGGAATAAGGAAAAACTTCATAACAATATTTAATTTTCAAGAGTTTACTCAATGCTAAAGTAAGAATCCAAAGTAAAACTTTCGTCCATTCTAACGCCTTTTTCTGTTTGTTTTAGAGATATTAGCTCATGATATGGATCATGCTCTAAAAAAAGCAATGTTTTCTTTTGAGAGGCGTCGATTAAAAAATCACTTTTCTCATCTAGAGTTAGAAGAGGCCGGGTATCGTATCCCATGATGTATGGAATTGGTAAATGTCCAACGGTAGGTATTAAATCAGCAGCATAGATGACTCTATGACTCTTATAATTAAAAATTGGAAGCATTTGTTTTTCTGTATGGCCATTAACTAAATAGATTGAAAAGGGAAATGATGTTTCTTCGAGTATTGGGCCTTCCCCATTAACGAATTTTAATTGACCACTCTCTTCAATGGGGATAATATTTTCCTTTAAAAAAGAAGCGCTTTCCCTGGAGTTTGGTTTTGTCGCCCAATTCCAATGGTCTTCATGTACCCAGAAACAAGCATTTTTAAATGCGGGCTTAAGCAAACCGGAATTATCCCTGTTTATTGCACCACCACAGTGGTCGAAATGAAGATGAGTTAAAAAAACATCTGTAATTTGGTCTCGATGGAAGCCTGCACTTGAAAGGGATTTATCTAGCGAATGAACACCCCACAAGTTGTAATGTTTAAAAAAAGCGTCATCTTGTTTATCTCCCATACCAGTGTCCACAAGAATTAAACGGTTACCCTTTTCAACCAAAAGACATCGACTAGCCATTTCGATTTGATTATTTTTATCCGCGGGGTTTGTACGTTCCCACAAGATCTTGGGTACAACCCCAAACATAGCGCCTCCATCAAGTTTAAAATTTCCTGCTTCTATAGAATATAGCTGCATTTATTTTAATTTTACCCTTGCTAATACATCAGAGGATGTTATGTACAGATATTTTTCATCTCTATCAAAACCACAATTTGCTGTTTTTTTTCCCGGCATAATTGTTCCTAAATGCTCTCCTAAAGAGTTTAATAATAATACTCCTCCTGGGCCAGTGGCAAAAATTATTCCTGAAGAGTGAACTTTGAGACCATCAAAATGCCCTTCTCTAGTCTTGCTTAACTCGTTCCCATCAAAAAAAACCCTCTCATTAGTAAATTGACCATTTTTATTGTCAAAAGCCATTATAACTTCATTATTACCATCTGAGTTTGCTACATATGCAGTCTTTTCATCAATAGAGAAAATTATACCGTTGGGGCGAGTCATGTTTTTATTTAATAGTTTGATTCCTTCTCTTGGACTCCACTTAAAAATACCATTAAAATCAAGCTCCTTAAGACTATCCGTATCCTGTTGTTTCAATCCATAAGGAGGGTCAGTAAAATATATTGAGCCCTCACTATCAAAAACCAGGTCATTTGGACTATTAAGCCACATACCATTATAGTGGTTTACTAGCACTTCATATTTTGGTTTGTTAAAAGTCCAATCTGTTAAACGGGCAACAGAACGATCTCCATGTTGACACAAAATTAAATTTCCTTGTTTATCGATACCTAATCCATTTGATCCTGCAGATTGATTGTGTGGGGCACGACCAGTCATTCCACTTGGAGACAGAAAAAGGGTCAATCCTTTTTCTTCAGTCCATAAATATGCTTTATTATTTGGAACGTCTGAGAATAAAACTCCTTCTAATTCTGGAACCCATACAGGCCCTTCAGACCAACCAAATCCATCTGCAAGTACCTCTATTTTAGCATTTTTTGAAACAAGCTGTTCCATGTTTGGATCTAAAACTTCAATAGACCCAATAGTTTTTTGAGCAGAAAGATCAAAAAAACAAATAGCAAAGATTAAGAAGAAGGTATTTTTCATTAATATTTTGATTTTAAATAACAATTTACAAAAACAAAGCCAAACTAAAGACCAGATTCTTCTTTGTCTTTATTTATGAAAAAACGCGTAAAGATCTTCTGCAAAACTTAACATTAATTTTATTTCTTGAATGCTAGACAGGCGATCTTTTCCTTTTATTAACATGTGAGAACCATTTGACTCTATATGAAAAACAGGATGGCTTTCAAAGAAGTAAATTAATTCAGGGGAAAAAAGTTTTCTAATGGCGATATTATCGTTTCCACTTAAATGAAACCGTCTAGAAAAATCAGGAGCATCTTTGAAATTTATATCACTAAAACCAGCCCAATTATATATAGTAGTTATTATGTCTTCCCTATCTAATACAAAAACTGGAAGATCTATAGGGCTTTCAAAAAGTAAAAAAGTAGCTCTTAGATCTGCTTTTGTAATAAAAGCACCTTCAGAATATGACAAATCAAATACACTAAAACTACTCTTAATGTTTATCAATTTGTTTACGTCATAATTGATCACCTTAGACTCAAAAAATAAAAATTCATTAAGCCCCTTCGGATTAACATCAATTTCAGAAGTGTACATCCAGTTTAATTGTTTTCCAAGTGACTCAAGGTCTTTTTGTCGGTTTGTCAAAGCATTACGAAGTCCAATTAAAGAATCTATTGGTAGGTTTTTTCTAACTGAAAATGGATGATCAGTTTCTGAGGCATGTATATCTAATCCGATGGTTTCAAAGATTCCTTGCTTTCTTTCAAAGGAACGCTGATAGTCATGCAAACCTTCCATAACAGTGTGGTCAACAAAATCGCAAAGTGAGAAGTCGACAATAGCATGCTCAGTCTCTGGGATTTGGTCTAATTTTTTTTTAAGCCGATAAAAGTTTAAAAAACTACAAAAGTTCTTAACACTTACGTAATAATTTCCACTTTGGTCCTCTAAATACATCAGGACATTAGGCTTAAAAATATTTGTAGTAAAAATCAAAAGCCTTTTACTCAAGAAAAGATGAGTCAAGAATGTAAACAAAATTCCAACGGCAATACCCGTAATAAGATTTGTTAAAATAGTGCTTATCAATGTTACGAGAAAAATAAGGGCTTGCTCAGGTCCAATTTTATAAATACGTAAGAAGTTTTCAGGAGAGGCTAATTTATACCCAGTAAAAACAAGAATAGCCGCTAAACAGGTAAGTGGAATCATTTGAATCTGCTTTCCTAAAAGCATCACAAATAATATAAGAAAGGCTGAGTGAAAAAAGTTTGATGAGCGGTTAGTTCCACCATTATTTGCATTTACTGAGCTTCTAGCTATCACCGTCACCACATTCAAACCTCCAAGAAAGCCACTTACAATACTAGCTAAACCCAAAGCCCGAAGATCTTTATTAATATTAGATCTTCTCTTCTTAGGGTCTAATTTATCAACAGCTTTTATACTTAAAAGAGACTCAATTACAGCAATAAGTGTGATAGAAAAAACGACTCCAATGAACTCTATATCAGAAACTTTATCAAATTGCGGCTGAGGTAAATTAGAAGTTATATTATTTGGAATGTCAATAAGTAATTCTTTGTTAATAGGAGGGTTTTGATTTAAAACTAAAGTATAATAATATCCAATCCCTATTGAGGCCACCACAACCCACATAGGGGCGGGTATTAGATGGAAGTAAGGATTTCTAATCCTGCTATATAAAAAAAGAAAAATCAAACTCAAAAATCCTAAAACTCCAGCAAAAGGATGGACTTTTAAAAAAGTAATTAATGAATCTGGAATTGCTAATAATTGATCAATTGTTCCTCCGTTTATTGATCGAACACCTAACATTAAATGAAACTGTTTTGCTAGAATTCCTATTCCAATTGCCGCTAACATTCCTTGAAGAGCTGTTGCAGGGAAAAATTCACTCATAGCCCCCATTCTTAAAACACCAAAAAGAAAAAGAAGAGCACCTGAAAAAATAATAGCCGCAAGAGTATATAAATAACCTTGATAAAGATCTCCACTCCCTAACGTTGTAATTGAACCTAATAAAACTATTACAAGACCATTTCCAGGACCAGCAATAGTAACATTAGATCCACCAAATATAGAAACCACTATTCCTCCCACTACTGCAGCAATGATTCCTGCAAGCGGAGGAGCTTCAGAGGCAATAGCAAGACCTAGACCCAGAGGTAAAGCGATAAGCGATACTACAAACCCAGCAAACATATTTTGAGGTAATTCTTTAAAAAAAGATATATTTTTATTTTTCCTACTCATTTAATACAGATTGGATTATAAGGACATCTGTCGGTAATTCAGCAAGAATGTGTTCTAAGTCTTTAGGGAAAAATCGATTTAGAAAGGTTGATTCTTCTTGAGCATTCATGACTAAAAGATCCGCCCGTATGAGACGAGCATAGTGACCTATTGAGTAACCTCTTCGACCAAAAATACTTTGTGTTCCCCATTTAATATTGTTTTTCTGTTTTACAGGAATCTTTTTGACAAGATCACTTACTCGTGTATTTTCCTCTCTGTTAATTTTCTCTTTTTTAAGAGTAGCTTTTTTTAAGCTCTTATCATCATTTATTGAAACATCAATACGAGATTCACTGATTTCTTCTACAAGTGTTATTTTTTGAGCTTTTAAGGCTTTTCCAACATAAAAAGATGCCTCTACAGTTTCTCTGGTTTGAGGACTATCAAAACCATTAACTACGATATGCTTACAAGGATGTCGCTCAACGGAAGGGTTTAACATAAGCAACACTGAACACGGCGCTTTACGTGTAAGTTTTCTTGCAATAGAGCCTAGGTAAAAAGTAACTATTTTTTCTCTTTTTAAGGCTCCTATAAGCAACAAGTCTACATTGAATTTTTTGCAAGTTTTAATCAAAGTGCTAACTGGCTCTCCAGAAACCCAATGAATTTTCACTTTTTCAGCTTTTAATGGACATCCATTCATTAGTTTTTCAAACTTATTTTCTTTCTTCTTGGTTCTTTCGCCTACATGGACGAAAATTAAACTGGATTTAAAATATGAAGCCAAACGGTTAACCTCAAAAATATTTGCTTTCAAGGATGGAGAAAAGGCAAAACCAAAAAGTAATGTTTTAAAAGGTTTAAACGCCATGATTTGAAGCCTAAAGTTCTACATTAATATAATAATTTTTTCTGTTTTAGGATCTATTTTAATTCTTGAATCCAGGTTAAAAGTAACTGAGGCCAATCTTCTAAAGAGCCTTTTCCTCTACCTAATCCATATCCGTGGCCACCATTTGAATAAAGGTGCATTTCTGCTGAAACATTATTTTTCAGAAGCGCTTCATAAAACAATAAGCTGTTTTCTATCGGAACTCCCTTATCGTCAGCAGAATGAACTAAAAAAGTTGGGGGTGTATTTGAATTTACCTGTAGGTTATTAGAGAATTCTTCAATTAGCTCAACTGAAGCGTCTTTTCCAATTAAATTATTTTTTGAACCACCATGATAATATTTTTCATCAAAAGTAATAACAGGATAAATAAGAGCCATAAAATTAGGACGTGCACTTAAATGTTTGAGCGGATTATTTGAGTCGGCCGTTGTTTTTTTATCATATTTAGTACCAAGTGTAGACGCCAAATGTCCTCCTGCAGAAAAACCCATTATTCCAATTGTAGTTGGATTAATATCCCATTTTTTTGCATTCGAACGGATCAAGCGAAAAGCCTGTTGTGCATCTTGAAGTGGGGCCCATTTTGGATCAATAATTGAGGAAGAAACTGGTAGACGATATTTAAGAACAAATGCGGCAATTCCTTTTGAATTCAATAATTTTGCAAAGTCTGTTCCTTCCCAATCATAAGCTAAAATGCCATAGCCCCCTCCAGGACAAATTACAACGGCTTTTCCTGTTCTTATACTCTTAGAGGGTAAATAAATCTCAATACTTGGAGTTTGAACATTCGAAATCCTAATAATATCTGTTTCAGAAAACTTTTCTTTTTCATCACTTTTTTTTTGATTTGGAACATTCCCATCAGGCCATAATAGTAATTTTTGCTGACCTTGGATTTTGGATAAGATTAACACGAATAAGACTATTGTAATAAAGCGAGACATAACGGTATTATTTTTTT
>CENP01041514.1_pt1 | contig 63634 bp, 71 predicted proteins | sample 361281 | NCBI WGS metagenome assembly CENP01 (sample SAMEA2591122, study PRJEB7988) | marine metagenome | biome: marine biome (ENVO:00000447); feature: deep chlorophyll maximum layer (ENVO:xxxxxxxx); material: saline water (ENVO:00002010), including plankton (ENVO:xxxxxxxx) | depth 70 m
CTTCCATCTGAGAAGAAACTATTTTTTCTCCATTAAGCTTTACACTATTAACTGCATTTGGGTGCATAATCTTAGTCATGTTAGAAAAACCAACTTTTAACATAAGGAGTACACGCCATACTTTCATACCACCACCCACCGAACCAGAACAAGCACCAATAAAAGCAACAACAAAGATTAAAAAACCAACTGAACTTCCCATGGCTGTTAAAGGCTCGAGAGTGAATCCTGTTGTAGTTACAATTGAGATTGTTTGGAAGACACCATATCTCAGAGCGTTTTCAAAAGTAAAGCCCTCTTTTATATAAAGAGTGGCGAATGAGACTAGTACTGTTATCAAAATTATCAGCAAAAAGAACTTAAATTCATCATTTGCAAGATAATATCTAAAACTTCTTTTTGTAAAAGATAAAAAATGTAAGCCAAAGTTAGTAGCAGAAATCAACATGAAAACGACGGCAACTAACTCTATAGACTGATTGTTAAAATGCCCAAAATTTTCGTTATATATTGAAAAACCACCAATTGATACAGTGCTAAAAGAATGACTAAAAGCTTCAAACCATGACATGCCAGCTAGCCAATAAGAAAATACACATGCAAGCGTTATAAGCACATAAAATTTTAACAAGGATCTTGCTGTTTCTCTTAGTCTTGGGGAAAAGCTTTTATCGGCAAAGCCTGCAGTTTCGGCTTGAAGTACTTTCATACCACCAGAAACAGCTGGGATAATTGCAAGCACAACTATAACCAACCCAACACCACCAGACCACTGAAGAAGTTGTCTATAAAGCAAAACATGATCTGGTAATAAAGAAAGATCATTTATTACTGTCGAGCCAGTAGTGGTCAGGCCAGAAACTGCTTCAAACAATGCATCATAAAATGTTAAGTTGTTTGTCATGAAGGGCAAAGAAGCCAGAATAGAAATGAAAACCCATGTTAAAAAAGTGATTATGAAACCATCTTTCGGTGTATAAGAAAACTTTTTTCTTCTCAGTGTTAATAAAATTACTAGAGAATACATAATGCAAGAAAAATAAATCCATAACATGTTGTTATCTAAAGAATTATTGAAATAACTCATTAAAAGAGGAGGCAGAACTACAAAAGTTCCAAAAAACAACAGAGTTGGTCCTAAAAATCTTAATAACTTAAGTGTTGCTGTCATCTAAATTTTTCGTAGAAAGAATCTATTACATCCTTATTTTTATAAAAAACTATTAGGTGATCATCATCATGTATTTGTGTGTTTCCGTGAGCCATGATGACTTCCTCACCTCTTTTGATTGCTGGTATATTAATATTTTCATCTAACCCTAACTCAGATATAAGTTTGCCTTTAAGTTTTTCAGATGAGGAATCTACGCCTATCTCAATTGCTTCTGCCATGCCTTTCTTTACTTTATGCACATTTGATACAGAACCTTTTCTAATAAATTTCAAAACATGGGAAACAGTAATCTGAACAGGTGAAATTATTATATCTAGTTCGTTTTTTCCAACCAGATCAAAGTACGCCTCCTTATTGATAATTGTTATGGTCTTTTTAGACCCAAGCTTTTTTGACATTAAAGAGCACAATACGTTTGATTCATCATCTTGCGTTACAGCTACAAAAACATCGCATTCAGAAATCCCCTCGGAAGATAAAAATTCTTTATCTGCTGCATCAGAATTTAATATTAGAACGTTATCAAGTTCCTCAGACGCCAGCTCACATTTGTCTTTGCTTTTATCTATGAGTTTGGTATTAAAGTCATCATTAATTTTTTTTACAAGGGTCTTTCCAATATTTCCAGCTCCTGCAACATACACATTTTTATATTGGCTTTCTAATTTTTGCAGCTCTTTTGTAACATCTTCAATATGTTTTTCATCAGCAATAAAGTAAACCTCATCACCTTCATTAATGGTTGTGCTGCCGGTTGGAATTATTAAATCGTCACCTCTATATATGGCTGGTATTCTAGTCTCATATTCAGGAAGATCATCTTTAAGTTCCTTTATTTGCCTTCCAACCAGAATTCCAGATTGCTTGGCATACACACTCACTAATTTAATTTTTCCATCAGCAAAATCTAATATTTCAAGAGCCCCAGGATGATGAAGAAGGCTTCGTATTTCATCGGTTATAAGATCCTCTGGGTTGATAAAAAAATCTACAAATGGAGTAATTTCTTTTGCAATCTTTGTGTATTCAGAACCTTTAAGCCTACACACTATCCTGCCCGCGTTAAATTTTTGTTTTCCAATCAAAGAAGCAAGCAAGTTAGTTTCTTCTGAGTCAGTTAAACAAAGCAACAAACTGTCCTCGTCTAGACCAGCTTTGGCTAAGGTGGTTGGAGATGAGCCGTTGCCATGTATGGTTTGAATGCCCTCGACACTTTTTATTTGCTCAAGGTTTTCATCGTTATTGTCTATAACAACAACATCATTTTCTTCTGAGGACAGCTCTTTAGCAACGCTTCCACCAATGGAACCACCCCCTAATATGATTATTTTCAAATCAATAAATCTCCTTTAGAAATTATATCTCTTTTTGAGTTAAAGAAATCTAAAGAATCTATAACTTTTTTCCCAGGAAACTTTACACTAGTAATTGAAATAACACCGTCACCACAAAATACATTCAAAGAATTTTTATCAAAACTATGCACTTCGCCGGCTTTACCCTTTTCTGAAGAATAAATTTTAAGATCTATTGCTTTTATTTCTTCCTCGCCCAGCATAAAAAAACTTTGAGGCCAACTTACAAAAGCTAAAAATTTATTTTTTATATTTATACAGCTATCTTTCCAGTCAATCTTCCCCTCTAATTTTTCTATTTTTTCTGCATAAGTCGCTTCAGAGTGATTCTGTTTTTCCGGTTTCTTCCCCATACAAATCTCATCTACAGTAGCAGCTATCTTGTCTAGTGATTTTTGAAGCAATATTTTTTCTACTTCAAAGAAATTTTTGTCATTTATAACAGCTTCAATTTTTTTATATACTGGCCCTTCATCTAAACCTTCCTCAAGCTTCATAAAACTAATACCCGAGCATTTTTCTCCATTTTGAATTGCTCTTTGCATTGGAGCGGCACCTCTATATTTGGGCAACAAAGAAAAATGAACGTTCAAACAACCATGCACAGGATGTTTTAAAAGCCAATTTGGTATCAATTTGCCGTAAGCCACAACAACAAGAAGATCAATCTTATATGAGCTTATTTCGTTTTGTGTTTCTTGAGACCTTAGGTCATCAAACTGAAAAACAGGGATTTTTTTAGCCACATCTGAAAACAAAGATGTAGTTTTTGACATCCCTCTACCTGCACTTTTATTTGGTTGTGTGAGGATAAATTCAATAGAAAACTTGTCTGATAACAGAAGTTTAGACAAATGATCAAAGGCAATTTTAGGGGTGCCAGCAAAACCAATTCTAATTTTTGTTTTTACCATCCTTTAGCTTCATTAGCTTTTCCTTTATGCGTCCTCTTTTAAGTGATGATGCATAATCAACCAACAACTTACCCTCAAGATGATCTACTTCATGTTGAATGCAATAACTCATAAGGCCATCAGCAATGAGTTTCTCATCTTCTCCTTTAAGGTTTTGATAACTAAGCTCAATTTCTTTTGCCCTTGGCACTTCCTGTTGAAAAGTTGGAATAGATAAACACCCTTCTTTGGATATTACTTGTGTATCATCAAGGACCTCGTAGCTCGGATTTACTATAAAAATTGGTTCAGATCTGTCTTCTGAGAGATCTATAACTATAAGCCTTTCATGAATATCAACTTGTGTTGCAGCCAAACCTATACCTTTGTCTTCATACATAGTAAAAAGCATATCTTTTGCCTTTTTCTCTAAGGCGTCATCAAAATTAGCAATTGATGCTGCTTTTTTTCTTAACCTTGGGTCAGGAAATGTTAAAATATTCAATCTATTCATAGATTAATTATTATAGTTTTATATATATGGACAATATACAAGTTTCTGTAATTCTAGGTTCCGATTCTGATGTGGGTCTCGGCAAGGCAGCCATTAAGTCTTTAAGAAGTTTTGACATAGCCTGTGAGTTAAAAGTTATTTCAGCTCACCGCTCCCCAGATGTATTAGTAGATTATCTTAAAACTTCAAAAGAGAGGGGCTGTAAAGCATACATAGCAATTGCAGGCATGGCAGCACATTTAGCTGGAGCTGTAGCAGCACACTCTTCAAGCCCAGTGCTTGGTGTTCCAACTGAACACAGCTTAAACGGGCTGGATGCAATTTTATCAACACTTCAAATGCCAGCAGGAGTTCCAGTGGCCACTTTTGCAGCAGGAACAGCTGGAGCAACAAATGCAGGAATCTTCGCAGCTCAAATGTTAGGAATCCAAGATACGGAGATGGCTGACAAAATGATCGATTTCAAAAAAGAACTAAGAGAGAAAACTATTAAGAAAGATCAAAATCTTGATAGAGATTGAAAACTACAAATAAAATCAAAGTTGCTGCCCAATGGGTGCTAAATGAAAAGGTAATCGCTTATCCTACAGAGGGAGTTTGGGGCATAGGTGGATTAAACTTACCTCACATAGTTAATTCAATTGGCAGAATAAAATCTAGACCAACAGACAAAAAATATATCTTGTTACTATCCTCCTTGGAGGAGCTAACACAAAGATTCAATATCAAGCCAGAATATAACAGCTTAATTGAGCAGCATAAGAATACATTTACAACAATGATTATTCCAACTGTGGCTGGAAAAATAGCAGCCAGAATACCAGAAGAAGGAGATTTGTTAGACTTTTTAAAATTAATAAAACAGCCTTTGATTTCAACATCTGCAAATATTTCAGGAGAAGAGGTGTGTGCAAACATTAATGAGATAAAGGCTGTCTTTGATGATAAAATCTATGGCGCTTTAGATTTACCATTAGGAGGTAAGAGCGAACCATCAAGGATAATAGATCTTGAAAACAATGAATACATTAGATAAACAAACACAAATAGCAAATGCGTTTAGTCAGATCCATAGCGATATTGTTTCAGAATTTAAATGTTATGAGACAGAAAAGAAAATTATTAATGATTTATGGGAAAAAAAAGGCTTAGGCACAGGACATTCTGTAATTATTGATGATGGAGATTTTTTTGATAAAGCAGGAATTAATTTTTCTAATATTAGAGGCGATAAGCTGCCTGACTCATCAATTGGAAGCACTAATAAATCGTCTGGCTTGCCATATTTTGCCACTGGAGTATCAGTAGTATTTCATCCTAAGAACCCTAATATACCAACCTCACACCTGAATGTAAGATATTTTTGTACTTATAAAAATAATGAGGTATTTGAAGAGTGGTTTGGCGGCGGGTTTGATTTAACTCCGTATATTTTAGATGAGGAAGACTGTAAAGATTGGCATTTTGCTGCTAAAGATACTTGTGATTTCCTTGGTAATGAATATTTTGAAAAATTTAAAAAAAATTGTGATGAATATTTTTTTCTACCACATAGAAAAGAGCACAGAGGTATTGGCGGCATATTCTACGAGAAGCAATTATTTAAAAACACAGATATAGGCTTAGAGTTCTCAAAAAGAGTTGGACAAAATTACACTGAAACGTATAAAAAAATTATAGACAAACATAAAAATACTGAATACTCAGACAAAGATGTAAAGTTTCAAAGATTTAGGAGGGGCAGGTATGTTGAGTTTAATTTAGTTTACGATAGAGGCACACTTTTTGGCCTTCAGTCAGGAGGGCGTATTGAATCAATTTTAATGTCTTTACCAAATGCAGTAGAGTGGCACTATAAATTTGACTCTGAGCTTACACCTAATAATAAAAAACTTTACACAGCAATAAAAAAACCAAAAGACTGGACTGAAGATGTATAAGTTAGGAGTTTTGGGCAAAGGGATTAGCTACTCACTTTCACCATTAATTCAAAAAGAGTTTGCAAGGCAGTTTGATATTAAGATTGATTATCAAATATATGACATTAAAGAGGACCCACTCTCCTTTGTTAAAGATTTTTTTATAAATGAAGGGTTTGGTTTAAACGTAACAAAACCATATAAAGAAATTTTTGCTGAAACATTAATTGGTTCTCCAGCTTCTATAAATTGTATTTATGCAAAAGGAACAAAAGGAGCTTCAACAGATGGAAATGGCCTAATAAACGATCTTCACTCGAAAAAAATCGATTACAAGAATATGAATGTATTGGTTTATGGTTTGGGCGGAGCTTCTAAATCAATATTAAATAGCCTAATTTCTTGTAAAAACATTTATGTTGCAAACAGAACAGAAGAAAAAACAACAGAAATACTGGACAAAAACAACAGTTTAAAGAGATATAACGGAGAAAGTTTAGATCTTGTTATTTCTTGTGCTCAAACACTTGATTTGAACACCTCTAAATACTTTGAACACTTAACGCTTACAAAAGGCAGTATTTTGTATGATATTAATTACTCAAATCAAACAAATATGATATTTTCTGATCTTTCAATTGTTGATAAAACCAACCTTTATAACGGTACTGGAATGCTTGTAGAGCAGGCAGCACAGTGTTTTGAGCTTTGGTTCAATAAAAAACCAGAAGTTGAGAAAATTAAAAATAGACTAAATGAAGAATTATAAATTTATTGCAGGAGCAGTATGTCCAGCTTGTGGTGATCTAGACTCCATAATGCTTAAAAATGATGATTCCGAAATAAAATGTATCACATGCAACTACTTCAAAATGAAAGATGATGAGTTTGGAAAAAAAGGCACAAAAATTATAGAATCTATAAAGATAATAAACGACTAAAAAAACCCTACATTACTGTCGTTTATTACTCGACATTAACAGTATTTATAGTAGTATATGGCGTACATGAAGAACAAGCTTTGGGCTCTTATTCTTTACCCTGTATCACTTTTTACATCTGCTGACTGGTTAGATGTGAATATGCCAGAAGGTGTAACCGATATAAGTAAGGAAGTCTTTGATTTACATATGGCAATTTTTATTGTCGTTGTAGTTATTGGTATTATTGTTTTTGGCGGCCTTTTTTGGTCTATGTGGAAATACAGAAGATCCAACCATAAGACCCCAGCAAAATTTACAGAAAACCATACCGTTGAAATCCTTTGGACTATTATTCCTACACTTATTTTAATTGCTATGGCAGTCCCTGCTTCTATAACCCTTAAGAAAATTTATGAACATGAAGCAGAAGAAGGTGGTATAGATATTCAGGTTGTTGGTTGGCAATGGAAATGGCAATACAAATATCTTGATGAGCAAGTTGGAAATTCTCCCCTTAGCTTTTTTTCAAATTTGACAACCCCACCAGATCAATACGAATTCAATAGAGTCGAGAAAACAGAAAACTATCTATTAGAAGTAGATGAGCCCGTCGTTATTCCAGTTGATACACCAGTTCGTTTTCTTATAACAAGCAACGATGTTATTCATTCATGGTATATGAGTGACTTTGCTGTTAAACAAGATGCAATACCCGGTTTTATTAATGTGGCTAAAACTAAAGTAAATGTTCCTGGCATCTACAGAGGAAATTGCACAGAACTATGTGGTGAAAGGCATGCGTACATGCCAATTGTTGTTAAAGCGGTAACACAAGAAGAGTATGAAGCATGGCTGCAAGAAAAAAGAGATCTTGCTGAACAAATTGCCTATTTAACAGAGAAAGACTGGACATCAGAAGAGTTGTTGGCAACTGGTGAAGAGATATACGAAACAAGATGCGCTGCATGCCACCAAGCAAATGGTGCTGGAATAGCTGGTTTTTATCCCGCACTTGCAGGTAGTGGAGTTGTAATGAATGACAAAGCAGCACAAATCGAAATACTAATGGAAGGAGTTAGAGGAAGCCAAATGCAATCATTTGCAGAACAGCTTAACGAAGTTGAAATGGCGTCTGTTATCACATTCACACGATTAGCATGGGGAAATGACAAGACAGGAGATGGAGAGATTGTTGTACCAAAAGACATTGTTGAGTACAAAGAAAATAATTTATAGGAGATATATATGAGCGCAGTAGTTGAAAATCACGACCATCATGATGACCATCATGGGCCAAGAAAAGGCATTATGAGATGGTTAACCACAACCAACCATAAAGACATAGGAACACTATATCTATGGTTTAGTTTTGCTGCCTTTCTTTTAGGCGGCGCATTTGCCATGGGTATAAGAGCAGAATTATTTGAACCAGGGCTACAGCTAATGGATCCTATAAGATACAACCAGCTTGTAACAATGCATGGTTTAATTATGATTTTTGGTGGTGTCATGCCGGCATTTGTAGGTCTCGCAAACTGGTTAATTCCAATGCAAATAGGCGCGCCTGATATGGCTATGCCAAGAATGAATAATCTAAGTTTCTGGTTGCTACCAACTGCATTTGCAATATTATTATCAACAGCTTTTATGGAAGGAGGAATGCCAGGTTTTGGTTGGACCTTCTACGCACCTTTATCCACAAACTATCCTAACGTCGCTTATTTTGTTTTTGCTATACATATCATGGGAGCTTCATCAATCATGGGTTCTATTAATGTAGTTGTGACAATTATGAACATGAGAGCACCAGGCATGACGCTTATGAAGATGCCTCTATTTGTCTGGTCATGGTTAATTACTGCTTACCTTCTAATTGCTGTTATGCCGGTACTAGCAGGAGCAGTGACAATGTTGTTAATGGATGCTTATTTTGGCACATCTTTTTTTGATGCAGCAGGTGGTGGGGACCCAGTACTATTTCAACATGTTTTCTGGTTCTTTGGTCATCCAGAAGTTTATATAATGATCCTCCCTGCATTTGGTATTACATCACATATAATTTCAACCTTTTCAAGAAAGCCTCTATTTGGCCATGCCTCAATGGTTTATGCAATGGTGTCTATAGCAGTCTTATCGTTTGTTGTTTGGGCTCACCATATGTTCACAGTTGGAATGCCGCTAGTAGCTGAATTATTTTTTATGTGGGCAACGATGCTTATAGCTATACCAACTGGTGTTAAGGTTTTTAACTGGTGCGCCACAATCTTTAAAGGCTCAATTACATATGAAACACCAATGTTATTTTCAATCGCATTCGTAGTGTTGTTTACAATTGGTGGCTTCTCAGGTCTTATGCTAGCTATTACACCTGCAGACTTTCAATACCATGACACCTATTTTGTGGTTGCTCATTTTCATTACGTCTTAGTGCCTGGAGCTGTATTTTCAATAATGGCTGCAGTGTATTATTGGCTTCCAAAATGGACAGGTAATATGTATGACGAGAAAATGGGAAGATTGCATTTTTGGCTTTCTTTTATAGGAGTTAATATTACGTTTTTCCCACAACACTTTGTTGGGCTTGCTGGCATGCCAAGAAGGTATGCCGACTACGCACTTCAATTTGCTGAATGGAATGCAGTGTCTTCAGTGGGAGCATTTTTATTTGGTTTTTCACAATTATTGTTTCTATATATTGTGGTTAAAACAGTTTTCGCAGGAAAGAAAGCAACTCCACAAGTTTGGGATGGTGCAGATGGTCTAGAATGGACAGTAGATTCGCCTGCTCCTTATCACACCTTTGATGTGCCACCAAAAATCAATGGCTAAAAGACCTTTACATAATAAAATCTTCTTATCCTTAGTTGGAGCTGTAGCTTTTATGTTCCTTTTTTCATTTATGTTGGTGCCTCTCTATAATGTTTTTTGTGAAGTTACTGGATTGAATGGAAAAATATATGGTCCGTCTGATTTTTTTAAAAAAAATAATGAAACCTATGAAAGGCAAGTTAATATAAGATTTCTCAGCACTGTTAACGGATCAGCTCCAGTTACTTTTTACCCAACAGAAACAAATATCGAAGTTATGACTGACAAGGTCAGCAAAACATCATATGTTGCAACTAATAACACAAATAAAAAATTAACTCTTTCAATAGTGCCTTCAGTTTCTCCGGGGCTAGCAGCTGAAAATATCAAAAAAATACAATGTTTCTGTTTCAGTGAGCAGACTCTTGAGCCATATGAAACACAAGAATGGCCAATTAGGTTTTATGTTGATTCTGAACTTACAGAAAATGTAAATAATGTGTATTTGTCATATACTTTGTTTGAAAAAGAAAGAGAGGAAGCACTAGCTGTCAACCATGAACACTGAATCAACAGGCCACCAAAAATACTACGTACCTGAGAGCAGCTCAATACCAATAGTTTTTGCAGTTGCTATGCTTTTCTTTGGTGTTGGTGCAGCAGATGCTGTAATGGGCAAAGGAACAACCTTGTTGTTCATGGGAGTTATTGCAGTAGTTTCCACCATGGCTTATTGGTGGTCAGTGGTTATAAGAGAATCTCAGGCAGGGCTTGATACCCCGCAACTTAACACATCATATGTTTATGGTATGGCCTGGTTTATTTTCTCAGAAGTGATGTTTTTTGCTGCTTTTTTTGGAGCTCTTTTTTATATCAGAACATTTTCAATTAGCTGGCTTGGGGGAGAGGGCTCAACAGCAAAAGGCCTAGCCGGAGATTTATTGTGGCCAGATTTCGAAGCAACTTGGCCTCCTATGATTACACCTGAAGAGAGTTTATTGGGCGAACAAGCAGTTACCAAAGGCCCAGATGAAAGTATGTATTTACATAGCATTAAAAATTTAGTCACCTGGCTGCCTTTGTACAACACAATTGTTCTGCTTACTTCTAGCGCAACAGTACATTTTGCCCATATGGCATTAAAAATTAACAATAGAAAAAGATTTAATTTTTGGTTGGGAGTTACAGTCGCTCTTGCATTTATATTTGTAGTACTGCAAGCACTTGAATACTATGAAGCTTATAGTCATCTTGGTTTAACCCTTAATACAGGAGTATACGGAACAACTTTTTTCATGCTTACAGGCTTTCATGGTATGCATGTTTTAATTGGCGGAATATTTTTAGCTACCCAATTAACAAGATCTACAAGATTTAACCATTTTACCGACAAAGAGCATTTTGGTTTTGAAGCTGCTTCATGGTATTGGCATTTTGTAGACGTTGTTTGGGTCTGTTTATTTTTATTCGTTTATATTCTTTAACCCCAAGGCGCTTCATTGCCTAGTTGGCCAGTTGAAATACCATAAACTATGAGTACTAATAAAATAGCTCCAAGCGTAACTCTAAAACCAAGACCATACAGAATTCTTTTTTTACCAGGGTCACCCCTATCAAGGAAAAGAAAAACAAGGCTTGAACCCAAGCTTATTAAAACCAATATAAGTAAAATAAAGATGATAGTTTTTAACACGGGAATATTAAAACATTGAATAGCTTTAAATCAAAGATATTAATTTTTGCAATAATATTTGTTCCTATCACTATTAGCCTTGGTTTTTGGCAAATAGATAGAGCAGAAGAAAAAAAACAGATAATAGCAAGCTATGACAAGCTTTTGACATCTGAACCTGTAGGGCTTAAATCAAACACCACATATAAAAACTGGCAACCTGTAATGACTGTTGGAAGATTTAAAGACACCGTCATTTTTGAAGATAATGCAATTGTAAATGGTCGGGCTGGCTTTAAGATTTACCATCTTTTTGAGAATGGAGATGGTTCTTATGTATTTGTACATAGAGGTTTTATTGAAAGGAATATGATAAAAAATAACCTACCACAAATTGATATTCCTAGAGGCAAGCAAGCACTGAAAGGAAGTGTGCTGATCAAACAAGACAATAGTTTTGTACAAAATATACAAGAATCTGATGCAAGAATAATCCAAGAATTTAATACAGAAAGCCTAATAAATAAATTCCCCTTATTGAAAGATAGATATTTGCACCCATTTTTATTTAATCTAGACGTAAGGGACAAGAAAAAATTTCAAGCAATAGAGAAACCAGTTAATATGGCAGCTAGCAAACATATTGGTTATGCCATTCAATGGTTTGGTCTATGTGCAGCTTTAATAATATTAACTATTTACGCATATAGGAGAAAAGATGGATAAACAATATAGGTTAGCAGCAATAATTTTATTAATACCTCTTCTTACATTAACTGCGTCTACACTTACATATTTTCTAGGTTACAAACCTACAATCAATACAGTTGGTATGCCTATTGAACCTAAAATAGAAACTAAAAATATTAATTTATTAGGAGAAGATGGAACTAAATTTGAGTTTATTCCTGGCAAGTTCTATTTTGTTTATTTCGATGATTTCAAGGATGAAGAATTTAGTGAAAAAAAATATGAAATAGCAAGAAGCTCAAAAATAACACTTAGAAGAGAGGGCCATCGACTTTTAAGAATGGTTGTCTATAAAGATAAAGAGATGTTTAGTAAAGCAACAAACCTTAGGTCAAAATATCCGGGTGTAATTTTTTTGTTTGATGACGGCAATTTATTTAATCAGAAAATTAATAGCCAACTAAATGATCCATACACATCTAATTCAATGTTTATAGTTGACTCCTTTGCTTTAGTAATTTGGGAATTTCACTCAGATCTTACTTTTAATGATATTTTTGAGGAAGTAAAAGAAATATTATGAATTTTTTAACAACGAAAGTTTTTTCAGCAATCGGAGTAGCTTTTTGTTTTATAGTTATTGGCCTAGGCGCATGGACTAGGTTAGCAGATGCAGGTCTTGGTTGCCCTGACTGGCCTGGATGTTATGGTTTTGTAACTTTTCCCACTACCCCGGATGAGATAGCAATAGCAGAAAACTTATTTCCAGACTCTCCAGTGGAAATCGATAAAATTATTCCAGAAGTTGTCCATAGGTATTTTGCTGCTTCGCTAGGACTCTTAGCAATAGCATTATTATTCATTGCCTTTAAAGAAAATAAATTAAAACTAGAATCAACAATATTGCTCATTATAATTATAGGACAGGGCATATTTGGTTATTTAACAGTAAGCTTAAAACTACACCCCTTGATAGTTACATCACACTTATTTGGCGCAATAATCACAACATCGCTATTTCTTATTATTTTTATGAGGTCATTAAAACTCACCAAAACCTTTGATGTTTTAGCAAGAAATAAGACCCTAATAATAATTGGTTTTGTCTTAATAATTTTTCAGATCTTCTTAGGAGCATGGACTTCAACAAATTATGCAGCTAGAGCATGCCTTGATCTACCTTATTGTCAGGGCCAATTAGTCCCTGAAACCAACTTCAAAGAAGGTTTCAATTTATTTCAATCTATTGGGCCGAATTATCTCTATGGGCAAATGAGCAATGAAGCCAGAGTAGCCATACACTTAACACATAGAGTCGGTGCAATAGTAGTTTTTTTCTATTCGCTATTTCTTGCAGTAAAACTTTGGTCTTCAGAAACAAAACAGATTGTTACCAGCTTCTTAACGATTTTATTTGTACAGGTTTTCTTAGGAATCAATAATGTTTTAAGTTCTCTACCTCTTTGGAATGCAGTTGCCCATAATATTGTGGGAGTATTGCTAGTTTTATCTTTTGTAGTTATGACTTTTCTAAGCTTTAGGAGAGTAAATGGCGTTATCTAGTTTTATATCACTTTGCAAACCAAAAATTGTCTTGCTGTTAACAATCACAGCTTTTGTTGGGATGCTTTTAAGCATTGAATTTTACTCAAATGTTCTTGCTGGTTTAGCAAGTCTTTTGGGCTTCGCTTTGCTCGCCGCCTCTTCAGCTGCTTTAAACCAAATTTTTGATAGAGAATCCGACAAAAATATGGAAAGAACAAAAAAGAGACCGCTTGCATCTGGTGAATTAACTTTATTTCAGGCTCTATCCTTTACAGCAATGCTTTTATTTATTGGTTCTAGCCTACTTTTATATTTTTCTAATTTACTCACCTTATTTATTACAACATTTGGTTTTATTTTTTATAGCCTGATCTACACTATCTATCTTAAGTGGGCCACACCACAAAATATTGTAATTGGAGGGCTATCTGGTGCTTTGCCGCCATTAATAGGCTGGACTGCTGTAACGAATGAAATCTCTTTGCTTCCATTAATTCTTGTACTAGTTATTTTTTTATGGACCCCTCCACACTTTTGGCCACTTGCTATAGATAGGTTAGAAGAATATAAGAAAGAAGGTGTTCCCATGATGCCAATTGCAAAAGGAGTGACTAGAACAAAGAAAGAAATGGTTGTATATGCTTTTTTACTTTTAGGAGCTTCCCTTGCGCCATATTTTTATGGACTCACGGGTTATTTTTATTTATTTTCAACTACAACCTTAAATATTTATTTCATTTATCTATGTATATCCTATTTAGGAGATGAGAAAAATGAATTATCGATGAAAATTTTTAATTTTTCAGTGAAGTATATGTTTTTATTTTTTCTAGCCACGTATATTGATTTTTTATTGATGCTGTATGTCTAAGAATTTTTTAACCATTATTTTATTTGCAGTAGTTATATTTCTATCTTTTTATTCGGTATGGAGAATAAGTCAACCAAGAGTTCTGTCTCAGGATGAAATGAAAGTTAATGGCTTCTATCAATATGGGTCTTTTGAAGAACTAAGAAACTTTAAATTGATTGATCATAATGGAAATAGCTTCACTAAAGATGACTTTGCTGCAAACGATTTGAATTTTTTATATTTTGGTTATTCAAGTTGTCCAACTGAATGCCCAGTTATGATGTCAGTCATGAAGCAGGTATATGAAAAAATTGAAACAGAAAATATTGCTTATTATCTTGTCAGTTTTGATCCTGAAATTGATACATTAGATAGGTTAAAAAACTATGTGACAGCATTTAATTCTGATTTTGTTGGTGTAAGTGGAGAAATATCAGAAGTGGTAAAACTTGGTTATCAACTTGGTGTTGAAAAATTAGCGCCAATGGAAAACCATATGAACCAAAGAATTATATCTCATACAAACCACTTAATTGTTGTTAATGAAAAAGCTGAAGTTATAGGCATCTTTAAGGCTCCCTTTGAAAGCTCAAATATGGCGCTAGTCATTAAATCTTTGCTCAGAACAATTTAAATGTTACATATCTGTAACAGTTAAGCACTTCTTTTATTGTTAGGATAAAAATAATGGAGATTTTATGAAAAATATTTTTATCATTATTTTTACTCTTACATTTTATGCTTCAACTATTTCTGCAGATGATCACAAAGTTATGCCAGGAAACGAAGTTGGAGAGTTTCATTATATTAAAGCTACAAATCCACTAAATGTAGTTGCTGCTACAGATAAGTTTATGGCTTCAGATTGTGGAAAGAAATGGAAATCAGAAACAGGTGCAAATGTTGTTCTAATGCAACTGCAAGGTTCAGGGATGTCCCACTTTTTCTACGTTGGATTTAGTGATTATGAAAAGATGGATCTAGGACAAAAGTTGTCTAACTGCGCTGCAAATTTTGAGTTTTTACAAGAAATAGGTGCAAACACTCATGATGATATGTACTTCAATAGAATTGGAGAGCTATCTTTACAGAGAGGTGATTGGACTAAAGATACAGTTTTTTTTAAGTACGACCTTTATGTTGAACCTGCAAAGGCAGGAGAATATGCTGCAGCTTGGTCAAAAATGACAAATGCAGTTGGAGGGCCTGGCTCACAAGGGTTAGTAACTCATATTACGGGGAATGGATATGCATCACATTTCGCTTTTGTTGGTGCATCATCATTGCCTGAATTATCATCTGAAACAAAAGGAGCATTCGCCAGTGATGCTTTTGCAAAATTTGCTGAAGAAGTTGGTGGTTATCGTAAAGTTCAGAATGTAATGACGGTTACACCAATTAAAGGTTGGTAATAATTTTAGATTTCTAAAAAGGGCCCTAAATAGGGCTCTTTTTATTTATTCACTAATACTACTTTTCCAACAACCCCTCTACTTCCAATAAGATTTATTGCTTCTATGGCATCTTCCATAGGAATCTTCTTTGAAATTAATGGTTTAATGTCACCATTCGAGAGCAATGAGTTGATGTCTGCAATATTTTTTTGATTTTCTTCAAATTCTCTTCCTGTAAAAGCACCCCAAAAAACACCAACTACTGATGCACCTTTAAGTAAAGTTAAATTAATTGGAAGTTTTGGTATTTGTCCTGCAGCGAAACCAACAACTAAATATTTGCCTTTCCAACCAATTGATCTAAATGCTGGCTCAGCATAACAATCTCCTATTGGATCATAAATAATGTCATAACCTCCCTTAGAGCTCTTTGACTTTAGCTCTGTTGAGAATAGCTTAGCTGAGTCTTTATCTGTTGGACCATTTCCATAAACAACAACGTCATCGGCACCATATTCTCGACAAATTTTTGCTTTTTCTTCAGTTGAGACACCAGCTATAACGCGGGCACCTTTAGCTTTTGCAATATCAAGTGCAGCGAGACCAACACCTCCAGAAGCGCCTAATATTAAAACTTCATCGTCTTTTTTTAATTCTCCTCTTTGAACAAGAGCATGGTAACTTGTTCCATAAGCCATCTGGTAAGATGCAGCCAGCTCAAAAGAAACCTCATCTGATATGGGAAAAACTCCAAATTCATTCATACATGCTTCTTCAGCGAATGCACCGTATGGAGCCATAAAATAAACCCTATCACCCTCTTTAAATCTTGTAACATTCTTGCCAATTTTTTTGATAACACCTGCACCTTCATTGCCTGGAGCAAAAGGGAGTTCAGGCTTAAACTGATATAAGCCCTGAACAATTAAAAAATCAGGAAAATTTAACGCAGCAGCTTTAATACTAACTACTACTTCATTTTCTCCAGGTTCTGGAGTCTCTAAGTCTTCCCAAACAAGATTTTCAACTGGCCCATATTCTTTACAATGCAATATTTTCATTTTATTTCTCCCCTAAATTCTTCCAAATAATCTTCAAATAATATCTTATCTTCATTTTTTTCTTTGAGGTATTCCTTCTCAGACAATTCTTTCTCTTTTTCGAATAAGAATAAATGTTCATCATTAATATCTTTTTTTGTATGAGTAGATTTACTGAGTACAAAAGGTAAAACTCCGCCAGAATTTTTTACATCTTCGATAAATTTCATTGATAGTGGTGTTTCGTTTCTTTTAAAATATTCTTCAAACATCTTTTTCTTTTCTTCTTCTGCTCCTATCTTTTTTGCAAAACCTTTAAGCTCATTTAAAAATGTGTGTGTAAGAATTTTTGCTGGAGTTTCAGCTTGATCACCATCAAGAGATGAAATGAAGTTACAGTTTTGACCAGTTTCAGATGACCTTCTAATGTTTTCTTTGATACATATGCTCTCAACATCGTTTATTTTAGGTGAGTCAGATAGTGCACAATACAATGACACTAGCTCCAAAAATTCAATATCTTCTAAGCTTATTCCTATGGTTGAATATGGATTTAAATCTATTGATCTTATTTCAAGGTATTCAATGCCATTCTCTTTCAGCTGATTATATGCCCGAACATTCTTAGATATAACTCCTTTTGGTCTTATGTGGTTGTATAGCTCGCTCTCCATTTGTATCGTTCCATTATTGACTTGTTGTTTTAGGTCTAGAGAAATATCTTTAAATTTTTCATTAGGAGTATTGATGTAATCTTTTATGGTTTTGAGGTATCCATCAAGCGTATTGAAGGTTATGAAGTTTTCGTCTTGCTCCTCAGAATAATAACCCAACCTGCTAACACGTAAAGAAGTTGACTTGGGCAAATAACAATCTTCAACATTAAGATTTTCTATATTGATATTCCTGCCTTTCAAAAAGGATTTATGTGCTATTGGAGAGCACCCCATCAGCCTTAATATCATTGGAAACAGTCTCAAGAAATTTCTACAAGTACCTAAATAGAGCTCAGTTTTATCTAAACCAAGACTTGATAGTGCAGATTCTGAAAAAGAGAAATTAAAATGTATTCCAGCAGTGCTTTGCATTTTGTCCCCATATCTATTTCTCAAACCATACCTATAGAGGTGCGCTAGTTTAGTAGTATTTGTTTCTCTGTGTGGCGGCAGTTTGATGTGCTTGCTTTTAAATCTAGGTGGCATCGAATAATTCCATAACAAATCACCATCTAGATTATTTTCAACATGAGAATGCAAGTCATTTAGAAAATTAAAAACCTCCACATTATTAGCAAAAGGAGGGGTTACTACTTCTAAATGAGGCTCTGAATAATCTAGTGTTATATATCTATTGTAATTATGTACGCCAAACACATCAGGAAATGTTTTATTTGAGATTTTGCCATCACTGTCTGATCTTAGGTTTTCTTTTTCTAAGCCCTTATAAGTAACCCTGTCGGATTTTAAAAAATTAGAGATTCGATCTTGGTTGAGAGCAACCATAATAATTCTTATTTAGGCCCAGCTTCTATTATTTCTTGTGGCACATCAAATCTTTTGAAATTATCTCTGAACCTTTGGCATAGAGCTTCACATTCATAATCATAATCTTCTTCAGATTCCCAACAACTTCTTGGATTTAAGTAATTAGTTTCGACCCCCTCTAACTCTCGAGGCACATAAAGGTTTAGTCTTTCTAAATAATCTAGATTATTTGAATCAACCTTATTATCCTGGATCGCATTTATAATTGCTCGAGTTACTGGTATAGGAAATCTTTTACCTACACCAAAACCACCACCAGTCCAGCCTGTATTTACAAGAAAAACCTTTGTTTTATTCCTTTTTGCTCTCTTTACAAGAAGGTCTGCATATACACCAGCAGGTCTTGGGAAAAAAGGCGCACCAAAACATGTGGAGAAAGTAAAATCCATTGATTTAGTAGCTCCAACTTCTGTAGAGCCAACTTTAGCAGTGTAGCCACTTAAAAAATGATAAGCCGCAGCATTTTCACTTAAAACACTAACTGGAGGTAGAACTCCTGAAAGATCACAAGTCAAAAATATTATATTATCAGGCTCACATCCTTCATTTTCTTTAACTGCACCTTCAATGAAATTCCTTGGATAGCAGACTCTAGTATTTTCAGTATATTTGCTGTCACTATAATCGGGCACACCACTATCATCTATAACAACATTTTCTAGAATGCTCCCAAATTTTATAGCATCCCAAATAAGAGGTTCATTTTCTTTCGAAAGATTAATACATTTCGCGTAACAGCCTCCTTCAAAATTAAAAACTGTTCCATCGCCCCAGCCATGCTCATCATCTCCAATAAGCGCACATTTTGGATCAGCAGATAAAGTTGTCTTGCCTGTTCCTGATAGCCCAAAAAATAATGTTGTTCTACCATCAGAAGTTTGGTTTGCAGAGCAATGCATTGGAAGAACCCCCTTTTCTGGCAACAGAAAATTTTGAACTGCAAACATTGATTTTTTCATTTCACCAGCATATTTCATGCCTGCAATTAAAACTTTCCTTCTTAAAAAATTAATGATTACGCAAGATTCGGAATTGGTGTGATCTTCTTCGGGATCACAAACATAATTTGCAGCTGTTGCAATTTTCCAAACTTCTTTATTTTCTTCATTAAAACTATCTGGAGAAATAAAAATTAACTTTGAAAATAAAGAGTGCCAAGCTAGCTCCGATTTTACTTCAACAGGTATATAGTGATCTTTGTTAGCACCAACATGCACATTTGAAACATAATTCACTTTGTCATCAAGATAATTATTAACTTTATTCCAAAGTTTATCGAAATGATGAGCATCGAAAGGCTTATTTACCTCTCCCCATTCAATATTATCTTCAGTGCTGCTTTCTTTTACGATAAATCGATCGTTTGTGCTTCTGCCTGTTCTATTACCTGTAAGTGACAAAAGGGCGCCAGTATTAGTTAACTCACCTTCATTATTTGCTACAGACTTTTCAATTAATTCAGAATTCGACAGAACTAGAGATCTAGACATTTAATTTTTTTGGCCCTTAAAATTTATTAAAACGTATCTTACCAATAATAATGTGATCATTGAAGCAAAAAATATAAGAGCCCATTCTGGTATATTTAGCCCAAGAAAGGCCCATGACTCTTCCGCACATTTGCTGCTACCTTGAAAGACCTTACCAAGAGCTTCAAAGAATGGGTACATATTAAATAGAAACTCAAATGGAATATCACAATACCCACCAGAAAGCTGGTCTGCTGGAAGGTTTTGAAGGTATATTTGTCGAACACTTGCAGATGCTCCAAAACAAAGCGCAAAAATACCAAGAAAATCAAAAATAATTTTGAATTTAGGAACAACCATTTTAATAAGGAAAATCAAGAATACGGCCTGCACAGAATATTTTTGCAGCAAACATAGGTTGCAAGGCTCTAAACCAACAATGTTCTCAAGGTAATATTGACCACCCATTACTAATGCAGCACAAAAAGTAATCAAGGAATCACAATAATGTTTAATTATTTCTTTCACTATTAAGTATTATATATATAGTTAGATGATTTTTAGACCAGATTTAATTTTAATTGATGGAACTTCCTATATTTACCGTGCATTTCATGCATTACCTCCCTTAACCACATCTACAGGTAAACCAACAGGAGCTACAAGAGGTTTCGCATCTATGTTGAGAAAATTAATTTCTAAATATCCCGCTGTTCCAATGGTTATGGTGTTTGATGCAAAAGGACATAACTTTCGCAATGATTATTATCCATCGTATAAAGCCAATAGGCCTCCAATGCCTAATGAATTAAGAGTACAAATTGATGACATAAAACAACTATCAAAATTATTTAATTTTACAGTTGAAGAGGTAGAAGGCGTTGAGGCGGATGATGTAATAGCAACTTTGGCACATAATTTTAAGAAAAGTAAAAAAATTCTAATATCTTCACCAGACAAAGACCTTACACAGCTCGTTGAAGAAAATGTTATTCAACACAACTCAATGTCTAATGAATTTTTTAATAAAGAATACGTAAAAGAAAAGTTTGGGGTAGGCCCTGATAAAGTTGCAGAACTTTTAGCTCTCGTAGGCGATAAAGCAGATAACATTCCTGGCATTACTAAAGTAGGCAATAAAACAGCATCAAAATGGTTAAATCACTATGGCAGTTTAGAAAATATCTTAAAAAATATTGATGAAATTACAGGTGTTGTTGGACAAAATTTAAGAGAAGAACAAGATCTATTACAGAGAAATCTATTTTTAGTATCTCTAAAAAAAGATATAGATCTTGGGACAGAATTTAGTGAGGTAAATACTCCCTCAACCAATAGCGAAGACCTTAAAAAATTCTATAAAGAACTTGAATTTAATTCATTTGTAGGCGAGGCAAATGAAAAGAGAGTTACACAATATAAGACTGTAAAAGAGATGGCTGAGTTAGATGAGATAGAGGAGTTAATAAAAAATTCTACATGCTTTGCATTTGATACTGAAACCACATCATTAGATCCGCTTGCAGCAGAAATAGTAGGATTTTCTTTTTCATTTGAAAAAAACTCAGGTTTTTATGTGCCTATAAACCATGTTGAGCAAACAAAACTAGAGTCTGCAAAGGTTATTGAGTGGTTAAAAAAAGTTTTAGAAAATCACCAACAAAAAATTATAGGTCAAAATTTAAAATACGACATTTCAGTTTTAAAAAAATATGACATTAAGGTTTTAGAGTTTTGTGCAGACACCATGCTTATGTCTTATGTTTTAAATAGTACAGCCACAAGACATAATCTTGATGCCTTATCTGAACATTATCTAAATATAACTACGATTAAATATGAGGATGTAATTGGAAAAGGTGCAAATAAATATAAAAATTTTAGTGAAGTCCCAATCAAAGATGCTACAAACTATGCAGCAGAAGATACAGACATAACCCTTCAGCTATATAAAAAGTTTACAGAATTATTAGAAGAGGGCTCCAAAGGCTTGCTTCAAAATTTAGATTACAACCTGCTTTTTGTGTTGTTAGAAATGGAAGAAAGAGGAGCCTTAATAGATATATCTCATCTAAATGAGCTCTCCAAAAAATTTGGAGCTAAATTGATGAGCTTGGTTCAGAAAATACATAGCTTATCAGGAGTAGTTTTCAATATAGATTCACCCAAACAACTTAGTGAAGTTCTTTTTGAAAAACTCAAGATTGATACAAAGGGCTTAAAAAAAACATCAACAGGATATTTTTCAACATCAGAATCTGTGCTGCAAAAACTATCTGAAAAAAATGAAATAGTAAGTGATATCTTGGAGTATAGATCCTTAGCTAAATTAAAAAGCACTTATACAGATAAAATAGCAGAAATTTGTGATCAACAATCTCGAGTCCATACTTCTTACCATCAGGCGGTGACATCAACTGGCAGACTTTCTTCTTCAGACCCAAATTTACAAAACATACCAATTAGAACAAAAGAGGGAATAACAATAAGAGAGGCTTTTATAGCTCCAAAACAAAAGAAAATATTAGCTATGGATTATTCTCAGATTGAATTAAGACTTATGGCGCATTATTCAAAAGATGAAATAATGTTAAATTCATTTAAAAATGACGAAGACATCCATAAGCGAACAGCATCTGAGATTTTTGGAGTAGATATAAAAGCAGTTGATGGAGAAATGCGCAGGAGAGCAAAAACGATAAACTTTGGTTTGCTTTATGGCATGAGTGCTTTTGGGTTATCTAATCAGTTGGGTGTCTCTAGGCCTGAGGCAGAAATTTTTCTTACTAGTTATTTCGAGAGATATAGCGGTGTTAAACAATTTATGCATGACATCGTCGAGCAGTCAAAAGAATCTAAATATGTTGAGACTCTTTATGGAAGAAAAATACATGTTCCAAATATAGCTGCTAGTAATTATATGGTAAGACAGGCAGCAGAAAGGGCTGCAATTAATGGGCCTTTACAAGGAAGCGCTTCGGATATTATCAAATATGCAATGGTTGAAATAAATAAATGGATAATTGCTAATAACCCAGAAATCAAAATGATCCTGCAAGTTCACGATGAATTAGTTTTTGAAGTGCCAGAGAATTTTAATGAATCTGACTTACTGCCAATTCTAAATTTAATGGAAAACACTACTGAAATAGCAGTTCCTTTAAAAGTTGAATATGGTTTTGGCTCTAACTGGAGAGAAGCTCATTAACAGATAATACTAAATCTCCAATTGAACTTTTATCTTTGATAGAAAAACATAAACAATAACCAAAAACGTCTTTAAGTTCGTTGTATATTTCTAGTGCAGCTTTTTCAGAAACCTTATCAGATTTTGTTAAAACTATGAGGATAGGTATTCCTCTCTGATGTAACATTTCAAACATTGATATGTCGAGTTCTCTCATAGGGTTTCTAATATCTGTAAAGATAACAGCACCTGTCAGATTCTTTCTCATGTCAAAATACTTTGGAATTTCTTTTGACCACTCTTTCTTTTGTGATTTAGAAACTTTTGAATACCCATACCCAGGAAAATCTACGATATATCCATTTGTTAATTTAAAAAAATTAAATAGTTTTGTTTTTCCTGGAGTCTTGCTAACTTTTGCCAACTTTTTTTGATTAGAAATAGCATTAATGGCTGAGGATTTTCCTGCATTAGAAGCGCCTACAAAAGCTATTTCAGCGCTTTCATGAGCAAGGCATTGGTCGTATTCGGCCGCACTCTCCACAAACCTTAGATCTAGGTACTTAAAATCAAATTTCATTAATAAATTATAACCAACATGTTATATAATCATTCTCGCATACTTATGATATATAAAATTTTAAAAATTAATGCTTTGATATTGTTTTTGTCTTTTTTTGCAACAGCAGAACCAGAACAAGGTAAAGACTATGAACTTATACCTTCTGATCTAATTGAAGGGCAATCTGTAACTGAAATTTTTGGGTATTGGTGTAACGCTTGTTTTAGTTTTGAGTCGACAGTAGATTCACTTAAAGAGCAAAGGCCTAATGTTAATGTAGTGCAAATACCGGCTGGAAATGAAGTCTATGCGAGACTTTTTTATACAATTAAAGCCTTAAATTTAGGCAAAGAGGCACACCTCAATGTTTATAAAGACATACAATTGCTGAGAAAAAATTTAAGCAGCAAATCAGATGTGGAAGAATTTGCAAAAAGACACAACTATAACCAAGCAGAATTCATGAATGTATATAATTCTTTTGGAATTGGCATAAAAGCCAAGAATGCTTTAAGAAAAGTCAGAGAATTGGGCAATGCTGGAGTTCTCGAGGGAGTCCCTACAATAATTATTAATGGCAAATATAAGTTCAGAAGAACGGCTGATGTTCAAAAGAATATTGATAATATGTTATTTCTTTATGACAATTAGCTTGAAATTTACCATTCAATAACAACAAATAAGATATGAAAAACCTTTTAGCCTTATTATTTATTGCTTTAACCTCATTTATAGTCATGTCTGATTCCTATGAAGATGAAGTAAGAAAAAGACTAGGCCTGCTACAAAATGTTCCAATTGTTTCAATGCCAGGCATGGAAGATGCCCAAGCTTCTGCATCAGATGGCAGGACAGGTGAAGCTGTTTACATTCAAGGTTGTGCTGCTTGTCATACAGCAGGTTTGGCTGGAGCACCTATGTTAGGTAATGTTGCTCAATGGGAAGAAAGAACCACCAAAGGTTTAGAGCTTCTTACTAGAAATGCATATAGTGGATATAATGCTATGCCTGCAAAAGGCATGTGTATGGATTGTTCAGAAATTGAAATTGAAAGATCTGTTCAATATATGCTTGATGCACTAACCGTTATTGAATAGGTTATTTTCTCTCTAATTCGTTTAATTTTTTTTCTAGTGAATCAATTCTTTGTAAGGCTTTTTCAAGCTCCTCTTGTTTAACAAAACCAGAATCTTTCATAAATTTTTCCAAGGCAGGCTTAACCATTTTTTCCATACCCTTCATATCTTTGCCCATGTTAAATGGATTAAACATTTTCTCTCTCCAAAATAAAATTTTTAGTTATGATTTCATAAAGATCTTTCCAGTTTTTCGCCTGAAGATCACAGGGAAAAATTTCATCCCATTTATGTTTATCACAATTAAACCATATGGTATTTATATTACAATTCCTAGCTCCACCAACATCATTTACCGGACAATCGCCTATATGTATAACTTCATCCGGCTCACAAGACCCAAGCTCTAGTGCTTTTATAAAATGAGGAGGAGAGGGTTTGTTGCTAGAGACATCTTTTGAATTAATTGCAAAATCAAAAAAAGAACTAATTCCAATAATGTCTAAATCGGCATTGCCATTAGAAAGAGAGCCTATTAGCGTTTTCCTATGCAATCTTTCTAAAATTATTTTTGCGTCTTTGTATAGCTGTACCTTGTTTCTAGCTTTAAAAAACTCATTAAAGCTTTCGTTGCTATAATAAATTGCCTCATTAGTATCTAAGCCCAAAGAAAGCAAAAGTTCTTTTACAACTTCTTTTCGAAATTTTGTAAGATTAAATTTTAAACTAGGATCTTGCTCTACTAAATTAACTCTAATTTCATTAATAGAGCTTTCATTAAAATTATCTTTTAGTTGTGGGACTTTCTGTAGAAGGAAATTCCATAATGCTTTTTCTGCATCTAAGATAACTTTTTTGTTTGGCCAAACAGTATCGTCTAGATCAAAAGTTATTAGTTTTATTTTCTTTCTTGCCATGTGGATGAGATTTATCGTAAATTTTTGCCAACTGTTGGAAGTTTAATTTAGTGTATATTTGTGTTGTACTCAAGCTGGTATGACCTAGCATTTCTTGAATGGATCTTAAGTCACCACTAGATTCAAGCATGTGGGTTGCAAAACTATGTCTCAACATATGTGGACTGACTGGCGATAGTCCTTGCATAATTGAAACCCTATAGATTCTTTCTTGCATAGCTCTAATCGAAATACGTTGCCCAAACTTGTTAAGAAAAAGTGCTTTTGAAGCACTTCCCATTGTTGACCTGCTTTCTAGCCAAGCCAGAATAGCATCCTTTGCAAATTTGCCTACAGGAAGCATCCTTTCTTTTTGACCTTTCCCTAAAACTTTTACAAAACTAAAATCTGATTCAAAGGATGATATATCTACATTAACCGCTTCAGAAACTCTTAGACCTGATGAATAAAGCAGTTCTATAAAAGCTTTATCTCTTATGTCCGATAGTGATTTTGGATTAAAGGATAATAACTTTTCTACATCCTCAGGAGTTAAGGCTTTTGGCAAGGTTTCACCAATTTTTGGTGATTGGATAGTTTCAAAGAAATTTGTCTCGATCAACCCGCTTTTAAATAAGAATTTATAAAAATTCTTTAGTGAAGAGATATTTCTTTGAATAGACCTATTGCCTAAGCCATTTTTTCGAAGTGAAATTATCCACTTGGTAATAATAGAGCTGCTTAAATCTTCAGCATCAAACTTATTTTCTTCAATAAACTTTAGAAACTTATTAATATCACGCTCATAATTAGAGATCGTATGATCAGAGTAATTCTTTATTTTTAGAAACTCTTTTAACCTTTTTTTTAATTCATCCATTCAGGAAGCCTTGTTCAATTATCACAGCATTTGCTTCAGATTTAATGCTCGCATCATCTTTATAAACTTTAGTTTTGCCACCCCTAGAAGTAAATAATAATTCATTTTTTTTGGTATCTTTCAATAAAGCAAAAGCCACGGAGATTGTTGCTGAACCACATGATAAGGTTTCTCCTGCACCATTCTCATATGTTCTAATAGCAATATTATTCTTAGATTTCTGATAAACGCTTAAATTAAAATTCTTAATGCCTTCAAACTCCCTAGATGCCTTTAGTTTTAAATATTCATTCTCTAAATTAATTGATTCAATGTCAGAGCACTCTCTAGCTATATGATTATTGCCAAAATTTATTACGTAGTAATTCTTATGCACTGTTACATCCGGCAAGGAACCAGAAACTTCTGCTCCATTTCCATTACTATTAACAACAAACTTGTTATCACCAATATAAATAACTTGATTATTTAAAGAATAAAGAGATGCTATGCACCTCAATCCATTGATACAATTATCAGCTTCAGAACCATCTGAATTAATAACTAATACTTCATAAGGGTTTTTGTTTTTTATAAATAGCAATTGATCAAAACCAATGCCCTTTTTCTTATCAGCTAAAATTTTTGTTTTTACTATCTGCCTAATATCTTCAGTAATAAGAAACTCATTGCCATTTGAGTGCATTTTTGTGTACTTAGTTTTCATAATACGATCAATTCTTATTTTAGGATTATATAATTGTCTTAAACATATACCCTACTTTGATTACTAATAAATTAGTTAATGCCTTAAGATTCTTATCAGCAGATGCTGTAGAGAGAGCAAATTCTGGTCACCCAGGAATGCCATTAGGTATGGCAGATATAGCTGAAGTTCTATGGAGAAATCATCTAAATCATTCTCCAGAAAATCCAAAATGGTTCAATAGAGATAGATTTGTTTTATCAAATGGCCATGGTTCTATGCTGATCTATAGTCTTTTGCACTTAAGCGGCTACAGCTTATCGATTGAAGATCTTAAAGATTTTAGAAAATTAAAATCAAAAACTCCGGGCCATCCTGAGTTTGGAGTAACAGAAGGGGTCGAGACAACAACTGGACCTTTGGGACAAGGAATTGCTAACGCCGTTGGCATGGCCATAGCCGAAAGAATACTTGCCAAAAAAATAAATACACCCAATACCAAACCAATAGACCACATGACTTATTGTTTTCTAGGCGACGGTTGTTTGATGGAGGGCGTTTCACACGAAGCAATGTCACTTGCAGGCGTTTTGGAGCTAAATAAATTAATTTGTTTTTATGACAGTAATGGAATATCGATAGATGGAAAAATTGATCCTTGGTATAAAGATGATATTTCAAAAAGATGTGAAGCTTATGGTTGGAATGTGATCAATGATATTGATGGACATAATAGAGATGAAATAGACCAGGCAATAAATAAAGCTAAAGTTTCTAAGAAGCCTACAATGATAGTTTGTAAAACTTCAATCGGGTATGGGGCAGGCGCTAAACAAGACAGTGAATCTTCTCATGGTGCAGCACTAGGATCAGAAATACTTTCAGAGCTAAGACAAAATCTTTCATGGCCATATGAACCCTTTGAGCTAGATGAAGAAATTTATCAAAATTGGGATGCAAGGCCTGCAGGCATAGCTAAAGAAAAAAAGTGGCATAGTATTTGTGAGCAGCTTAAAACAGAAGATCCACAAAGATATGATGTTTTAAAAAGGCTCTCAACTAACAAGCTGCCCGAAGAATTTAATCTGAAGTTTGATAGCTTCATTGAAGAATTAACACAAAATGAAAACGCATTAGCTACAAGAAAAAGCTCACAAATAGTTCTTGAATTCTTGCAGTCTAATCTGCCCGAGCTTATTGGGGGCTCTGCTGATCTAAGTGGTTCAAATAACACAAACTCTAAATCTTCAGTTTCTTTAAATGAAAATGCAGATGGCAATTATATTTATTACGGAGTTAGAGAGTTTGGCATGAATGCTGTCATGAACGGAATGGCCCTTCATGGTGGAGTAATTCCATATGCAGGGACATTTCTAGTATTTATGGATTATGGAAGAAATGCTGTCCGGATGGCAGCATTAATGGGAATAAGAGTTATATTTGTTTTTTCTCATGATTCAATAGCATTAGGAGAAGATGGCCCAACGCATCAACCTATAGAGCATTTAACCACATTAAGGTCTACTCCCAATATGCATACTTGGAGACCTTCTACATTGGTTGAAACAGCAGTGGCCTGGAAGAATGCATTAGAAAACAAAGAAGGACCTTCATCAATAATTCTTTCAAGACAAAATTTAGAAAATTTCTCTGTTTCTAATGTCAAAGATCTAGAGCTAGGTGGCTATTTTGTCTCAGAAAACGAAGAAGCAAAAATAAATTTAATTGCTACTGGATCAGAGGTTAGCCTAGCAATAGAGGCAGAGAAAATTCTTAAACAGGATGGTCTTGCATGCAATATTGCAAGTATCCCGTGTTTAGAAACACTACTAGAAAACGAAGATCAATATAAAAGAATTTTCAATAAAGATAAAACCAATATTGTTATAGAATGCGCTCACCCAAACTCCTGGTATAAGCACACGAAACATGTAATAGGTATTGAATCATTTGGTGAATCCGGAACTGGTGGCGATTTAATGAATTACTTCGGGTTTACGCCTGAAAAAATAGCAACCAAAGTTAAAAAATTAGTATGAACCATCTGGTTGATATAGATATTACAGATAAAAAAGTCGGTCTCAGAGTTGATTTAAATGTACCAATTGAAAATGGAGAGATACTAAATCATGAACGTCTTTCAGCAGCTCTTCCTTCTATACTTTATATTCTTGAAAGAACAAAAAAGCTTTGCATTATTAGCCATTTAGGACGACCTGAAGAAGGAAGCTTCAATGAAAACTATTCGCTTGAACCAATTAAAAATTGGTTTCAAAAAAGACTTAATGTAGAAATACCTTTGTTAAGTGAATTTAAAAATATACCAGAATCATTATGTTTAATGGAAAACATTAGATTTTTTAAAGGAGAGAAAGACAATGCTTCAGAACTGTCTGCAATGATTTCTAATTGTTTTGATGTCTATGTAATGGACGCATTTGCAACAGCACACAGACAATCTGCTTCAACATATGGTGCAATTCTTGAAGCTAAGGAAGCTTGTGCTGGTCAACTATTTTCACAAGAAATTAAAAGCCTAGATTCTGCTCTTCATAATTCTGAAAATGTTTTAAGCATTGTGGGTGGTTCAAAAGTCTCTACAAAACTAAATGTTATTAAGAACTTAATCTCTAACTCTTCAAAAGTCTTGGTTGGTGGAGGTATCGCAAATACTTTTTTAAAAGCTGCTGGTTATGAAGTAGGGATTTCATTAGTCGAAGATGAAATGATTGATATATCAAGAAAACTATTAGATACAAATAAAATAATTCTTCCAAAGAATGTATATGTTGCAAATTCAACGCAAGATAACTCTGCAGAACTTGTACCAGTCCAGGAGGTTAATAAAAATAAAATGATTTTAGATATTGAATTAAGTGAAGAGGTGAGAAGCATAAGCAATTACAAATATATTATTTGGAATGGCCCTTTAGGAATATTTGAAATAGAGCAATTTTCAAACGGAACAAAACAATTAATAAATTTCTTAGAAAATTCAAGCTCAAAAGTGATTGCTGGGGGCGGTGAAACTATCTATGCAATAAGTAAATTTTCAGATATTAAAAAATTTAATTACGTTTCTACTGCTGGAGGAGCATTTTTAGAGTATTTATCTGGATATAAGCTTCCAACTATTGAGGCTTTAAGGTTAAAATAGCTGACTTATGAACTTCTCAAATTTATCCGAAATCGCAACTTACATCGTATCAGAAGGCAAGGGTATTCTTGCAGCTGATGAAAGCAACCCTACTTGTAAAAAGAGATTTGACACAATCTCAGTAGAAAGCACCGAAGAAAACAGACGTGACTATAGAGAGTTACTCTTTTCATCAAAAGGAATGAGTAAAAATATAGGTGGCGTAATTTTGTTTGATGAGACTATTAGACAAAAAACAGATGCAGGCCAATCACTTGTTGATCTCATACTAGAAAGTGGAGCTTTGCCAGGGATAAAAGTCGATAAAGGATTAAAGCCCTTTGAAGGTTCAGAAGTTGAGACATTAACCCAAGGTTTAGACGACCTTGATGAGAGGTGTGCTGAATATGCCAAATTAGGCGCAAAGTTTACTAAGTGGAGAGCTGTGATAAACATTGGTGACGGAATACCAACCCAAGAATGCATCGATGCAAATATGGAAGCATTAGCAAAATATGCAAAGATAGCACAGAAAAATGGCATGGTTCCAATAGTAGAACCAGAAGTTTTAATAAATGGAAATCACACAATTGAAGATTGTTACGATGCTACAAGCAGATCAATAAAATCACTATTTGATTATCTTGAAAGCTACGATGTAGACGTTACAGGTACTATATTGAAACCAAATATGGTTACAGCAGGCTCTGATAGTGATCAAAAATCGTCTGTAGAAGAAGTGGCTGAAATGACAATTAAATGCCTTAATGAATCTGTTCCAGATGAACTTCCAGGAGTAGCTTTTCTTTCAGGAGGTCAAACTGAAATTGAGTCTACTGAACATTTAGATAAGATGAATAAAATAGGTGGCTTTGTGTGGAAACTAAGCTTTTCATATGGAAGAGCCTTACAACAATCTGCACTTAATGCTTGGCTAGGAAAGTCAGAAAATAAAAATGCTGGCCAACAAGCATTTGCGCATAGAGCTAAAATGAATAAGCTCGCTGCTTTGGGAATCTGGAGCGCAGACCTAGAGAATTAAGTGAAGTCTGCAGGCATTTTTCTATCGTCTCGCAACCCAACATTTGATATAAATTCTGATCTAGAAATATTTGCAAGCTTCTTGGCTTCGGAAAACATAAAACTGGTTTATGGTGGAGGTAAGTGTGGTCTTATGGGCAAACTCTCAGAAGAAGTCTCCAAGAATAAAGGCAAAATCAAAGGAATTTCATTACCAATGTTTGATGACATTGGAGTTACCCCTAAATATATTGATGAACTTGAAATTCAGGAAAATTTCTACACAAGAAAACAAAGCCTGATAGAGCAATCTGATTTTTTTGTAATTATGCCTGGAGGAGTGGGAACTGCTGATGAATTTTTTGACGTTCTTAATCATGTTGCTTTAGAGTTAATAGATAAGAAAATTTTTATTTTTAATAAAAATGATTGTTGGACCGACTTATTGAAGTGGTTAGACAAAAATATAGAGCAGAACATGTTAAGCAAGATGCCAAATACTATTTTTGTATCAGATTCAGTTGATGGTCTTATCGAAAGCATTAAAAAAAATGAAATTTGATATAAAAAATTTCGAAAACCCGCACTTAAAAAGTTTTGATGAGTACATGTCTATGTATGAGGACTCTATTCAAAATCCTAGTAAATTTTTTTTAGCTCAAGCAAAAAAAGAAATTGAATGGTTTAAAGAACCAAAAAAAGGTTATTGCGGAGAACTAACAGCACCAACTTGGTTTGAAGATGGAAAGCTCAATATTACATATAACTGTTTAGATAGGCATGTTAAAGAAACACCCAACAAAACCGCCATCATTTGGCAGGGCGATGATAAAAAGCAGAACAAAAAAATAACCTATGAAGAGCTACTAACCGAAGTATCAAAATTGGCTAACGGTTTAAAAGCTCTTGGGGTAAAAAAAGGAGATAGGGTTTGCATATATATGCCAATGGTTCCGCAAGCTGCTTATTCAATGTTGGCATGTATGAGGATTGGAGCTATTCATTCAGTTGTGTTTGGTGGTTTTTCACCAGAAGCAATAAGCTCGCGCATTAATGATGCAGAGTGCGAGTATGTCATAACAGCTGATGAGGGCATAAGAGGAGGCAAGAAAATTCCCCTTAAAGAAAGCGTCGATCAGGCTTTAAAGTTATGTCCAAATGTAAAAAAAAATATCGTATTTAAATACACTGGCACAAATATAAAGTGGAATGAGCATATTGATATTTCTTACCAAGATTTGATCGCAAATATGGATGACATTTGTCCTTGCGAAGAGATGAATGCAGAGGATCCTTCTTTTATTCTTTATACCTCTGGTTCAACAGGAAAACCAAAAGGCGTGATGCATACAACAGGAGGTTATTTATTAGGAGCAACTCTAAGTTTCAAATATATTTTTGGCTACCGAGAAGATGACATTTACTGGTGTACTGCCGACGTAGGGTGGATTACTGGCCATACCTATATTCTATATGGACCATTATCGAATGGAGCTACAACCTTAATGTTTGAAGGTGTTCCAACCTATCCAAATCCATCAAGATTCTGGGAAATATGTGATCAGCATAAAGTGAATATCTTTTATACAGCTCCAACTGCTATCAGAGCCTTAATTGCCAAAGGAGATCATCATTTAGATGGTTATAATCTTGCATCTTTGAGAGTGCTGGGAACAGTTGGCGAGCCAATAAATCCTGAGGTTTGGGAGTGGTATTTTGAAAAAGTTGGAAAATCAAATTGTGAGGTCGTCGACACTTGGTGGCAAACAGAAACCGGTTCTGTACTTATTTCACCAATAGCTGGAATCACTTCTAAAAAACCAGGCTCAGCTACTCTACCATTCTTTGGTGTTAAGCCTTCGTTGGTAGATAAGGATGGAGAAGAGATACTTGTAGAAGGTAAAGGAAATTTATGCATTGATCAAAGCTGGCCAAGTCAGATTAGAACAGTATACGGAGATCATGAAAGAATGGTGCAAACTTATTTTACGCAATACGACGGTAAATATTTTACGGGAGATGGAGCCAAAAGAGACAAAGATGGGTATTTCTGGGTTACTGGTAGAGTTGATGATGTGCTTAATGTATCAGGCCACAGAATTGGTACAGCTGAAGTTGAAAGTGCAATAGTTACTCATGAAGAAGTTGCTGAAGCTGCAGTTGTTGGTGTTGAACATGAAATTAAAGGCCAAGCAATATACGCTTTCGTTATTTTAAAAAATTCTGAAAGAAATTTAACAGAACTAAATAGGGAAATATTGGATATTGTTGCTACATCTATAGGCAAGATTGCAAAACCTGAAGCCATTCATTTTTCGCGAGATTTACCAAAGACAAGGTCTGGAAAAATTATGCGAAGAATCCTTAGAAAGATTGCAAATAATGATACGGACAACTTGGGAGATGTCACCACTCTTGCAGACCCTAGTATTGTAGAAGAATTAATTGAGTCAAAAGCTTTTTCTGATAACTCTCTCTAGAGACCCAGCTTTCATAAGCTTATCTAATTTTTTTAATAGCCTTCGCATTGATTGAGAGGTGCTAAATTTTTGTAAGATTATCCCATTTGCAAGTAACAAACCCACTATTTTTAAAGATAATAAGAGAATTTGTTACAACATCATCCTCAAAGAAAATTTTATGAAAATTTCTTTTAATAGGACAAGTTTTCTTGGTTAAAATATCTCCCCGAAAAGAAGTTCCATTATTTAAGTTGAAAATAATCTTATTCGAACTTGTAAATAATATAGTAGTGATATCTTTTTTATTTATATGATTATCTGCACTACAAAATAAGCTCATCAATGCAAAAGAACATGCTAATAATATCTTTTTCATAAGTTAATGATACATTAATGTCACACTTTTGTCACATAAATGTAATATTAATGTTGCGGAAAATTAAGTCAATTTTTGTCTGTTTCCAGAGAATGAGGATTGGGCTGATTTTTTCGAGTATATTTTTTCTTATCGGGCGCAACTTTAAGTCTATATTTCCGAGTTCTGAGGTCTTTAGCTATTGGGTTCTTTTTCTTTTTCATAACTGAATAATAAACCTGTTTCAAAAAGAATATACATTGGTATTGCCATCATAAACTGCGAAATAATATCAGGAGGTGTGAAAATCATGCCAAAAACAAAACATATCACTAAAACAAATCCTCTATATTTTTTAATTGTTTCTTTTGATGCGATATTTAAACCTATAAGCGCATTTACGATTATTGGTATTTGAAATGCAACTCCAAAACCAAAAGACAAAGAAAGTACAAAATTCATAAAATAAGTTATATCTGTACTAACCTTGATTAGACTTGGGCCTACAGTTTGAAAAAAATTAAGCACATTAGGCAGCACTACCAGCAGACAGAAAGCTACGCCTGAATAAAATAATATAGTACCCAATATAGTTCTAGAGAATATTACTGAACGTTCTTGTGGATATAGTCCTGGAGACATAAAAGCCAAAACCTGAAATAAAAAAAATGGCATTGCAACAAGTGCTGCTAAATATGCAGATAGCTTAAAAGGAACGATAAATGGAGAAGCAACTTCTACAGCAATTAATTCAATATTAATAAATGGATCTAAGAAATTAACTAAATCCGTAAAAAGAAAATTATTGAAGGGGTAGATACAAATAAAACAAAGTGCAAAAAATGCCAAAGAGTAGATAACTCTATTCCGTAGCTCAAGGAAATGTTTAGCAAGGCCATTAGACATCTTTATCTAGCTCCTTTAAACGCTTTTCATTGTGGATGTCTTGTTTTAATCCATCTATATTTAGCTCTTTTTCTAAATCATCTTTTGCAGAAGAGAAGAAATTTTGAAAATGAAGAACGTACTTATAAAAAATTTTTATATAGCTTTGGATATTCTCTGGTTTAACAGAAAATAAAGTTATTAGAATTACTATTAAGAGTTCAGGAATCCCTATCTGGATCATCTTCCTCTTTAATTTCTTTTTTGAACCCTTTGAATGCTTTACCTAAATCTGAGCCAACAGATTTTATCCTTGATGATCCAAAAATTACTAAAATTAGTAATAAAACTACCAGTATTTGCCAAAATCCAATACTCATGTCTCTTCTACACTGCCTTCTTCAAATTTATATCTAGACTCTTCAATTTTCTTAAGAATCATATATGTAAGTATATGTTTTTTTGATACAAGATACTTGATTAAACCTTTTACGCTATATTTTTCATTTATCCATCTATTTATAAATGGCTGGGCTATCGACCAGAAATCTAGCTCTGGGTATATCTGTCGACCCATTCCTTCGATATGAACTAATGTCTTAACTAAAAGGACCAAATCATTATCTAGATATAAATCAAACTGCTTCATTCCATCAAAAAGATTTAGCAATAATTCCCCAAACAATATTTGAGAAAGAGGCTTATCAAGCAACGTTTCACAATTGGCCCTTAAAACAGCTTCAAGCTCTTCAGTTTTTGTATCTTCCTTAACCCATTCAGCAAATATAAAAAGTTGAGCCAAGGAAAAGAAATCCCTTTCTAATAGGCAAGCAATCATCTGAGCTAGCAATATCTGGTTCGATTCTGTAAGAGAACCACAAATTGCATAATCAACAGCATAATAATATGGATTATTTGGATTATCTTTTGCAGCAAAGATATTGCCTGGATGCATATCAGCATGAAAAAAATTATCATCAAAAACTTGCTTCAAGAAAATTTTTACACCATTTTCAGAGAGAGTTTTTAGATTTAGACCCAATTTTTTTAAATCAGATGTAGATGTTATAGGAACACCATCTATGTATTCCATAACCAGTGTTTTTTTTGTTGTAAAATCATCATGGACTTCAGGAACATATAAATATTCTGTCTGCAGGAAATTACTATAAGTTTTCTTTGCATTTGCTGCTTCAATTCTAAAATCAAGCTCATTTAAAATAATCCTCTCATAGTCATCTACAACAGAATTTAAATCTATCCTGGGATATCCTTTATAAAATAATCTTATTAGTCTTGCCCCAAGCCTGATAGCTTGAATATCACGCAAAATCAATTTCTCTAGATCTGGTTTTTGCACCTTAACAACCATTTCTTTATCTTGATATGAGAACCTATGAACTTGCGCCAGCGAAGCAGCTGCTAATGGACTTGGATCAATAGTGTCTAAAATTTTTTGTGATTTACTGCCTAAATTTTTAAGTAATTGATCTTTTATATATGAATACTCGACAGGCTCACAATTATCAGTAAGCTCTCCTAGTTCTTTCGCTAAATCATGAGACACTATATCTGTTCTAGTAGATAAAAGCTGACCTAGTTTTATGAAAACTGGGCCTAAATTTTCCATGGCTTTTTTAAATTTATTTTCAGTATTATTTTGTTGGCTAAAAGTTTTTAAAATAGGATTAAAACCTTTTACAAATAGATTAAAAATTCCTGAATTTCTAATTGAAATAAATATTTGAATTAGCCTTATTAGTCTCACTTTATTCCTTTATGTAATGCAACAATACCTTTAAAGATATTCTCATATGTACACTCTAAATAACCAGCCTGAACAAATAGTTCGAGCATTTCTTCTTGATTTTCATGAGTGCGAATAGATTTAACTAAATAATCGTAGCTATCATGATCACCAGATATTAGGTCACCTAACTTTGGTATGAAGTTAAAGCTATAAAAATCGTAGAGTTTTGAGAAATTTTCACCTTGAGCAGCTGAGAACTCAAGAATTTGAAGGCTGCCACCCTTCTTTAGCACCCGATTAATTTCTTTTAAGCTTCCTTTTTTATCAGAAAAATTTCTAAACCCAAAAGAAATAAAAACTTTATCAAAAGTTTCATCTTCATAAGGTAGGTTTTCAGCACTTGATACATTGAAATTGCATTTTTGATAAAAACCTTCATTCAGAGATCTTTCTTTAGCCCTCTCAATCATCTCATTATTTTGATCGCATAAATATATGGTCTTGTCTTTTACTTTTTTTGAAATAAGTTTTGCAATATCACCTGTTCCAGCAGCAAGATCTAAACACACATCATTTTTTTTAACCTGTGCCGTATCTACAAAAGACCTCTTCCATAGCCTATGCATTCCTAACGACATAACGTCATTCATTAAGTCATAACTATCAGAAACTTTTGTGAAAATACTTTCCACACCATCTTTTTTACTGTCTTTAGAAACTTTTTTGTCTCCAAAGTATACTTTTTGATTATCTTTTGTACTCATATAGTATTATTGTGTTGAGAACAAAAAGTATAAATGACAAATACAAATTTACTAGCTTGGATAGACCTTGAAATGACTGGACTAGATCCAGAAAAGCACCATATAATCGAAATTGCCTGCTTAGTAACAGATTCTAATCTTAATATCGTTGCAGAAGGTCCAGAAATTGCAATTCATCAAGATGACGATATTTTAGATTTAATGAATGAATGGAATATTAATCAACACACTTCATCTGGCCTTGTTGAAAAAATTAAATCAAGCGATATTGGACTAAGGGAAGCAGAACAGCAAAGCTTAAATTTTTTTCAAACACATATAAAACAACACAAATCGCCGTTATGCGGTAGTAGTGTTTCTCATGACAGAAGGTTTCTGATTAAACATATGCCTAAACTAGCAAATCATTTTCATTATAGACATATAGATGTCAGTTCATTTAAAGAAGTCATAAAGAGATGGTATCCAGATGCAGATGAATTCAAAAAAGAATCATCTCATAGAGCAATGGACGATATTAAAGATTCTGTAAATGAGCTTAAGTTCTACAGAGAAAATTTTTTTAAGTAAGCTGCTCACCAGGAGAAACTTCAATTCTTTTCAATACTTTCGTTTTATAGTTTCTTGAAAGTATATTATCAACTGCAATGAATTCTGCTCTAGCAATATCCTTTTTGAAATCTACCGTCAAATAGCCACGATCAACTAGATTCGTCCATTTTAAATTTTTATTTTTCATTAGCATTGAGTTTTCCAGGATTTGATTGGGGATTAACCCATTAAAATTTTCAGACGCTCCAGGAGATGTAACCGAAGGAGTGCCAAGTTCAGCTCCAATAAAATTTTCACCTTGATTGATGTTGTTAGCCCAACAGTTGTGGGTGTCTCCTGCTATAAAGATATTTTTTTTGGAAATAGATCGAACTGTGTTTAAAAATCGTTTTCTTTCCGCAGGATACCCATCCCAAGCATCAAAGTTATAAGGTAAGTCTTCTTTTATAATTGTTTTGTAATAGCTCTGATAGTCAGGAAGTTCATCAATAATACCATCTGGTATAGCTGGTAGTTTCAAAGTTGCTAACAATACTTGCTGAGCATATAGATTCCAAGTCTGGTCGTCACGATCATTTTCTTTTATAAAATCTAATTGTTGCTTTCCTAACAAGCTTCTTTTCTTATTGTTTAATTCTTTTAAAAAAGCATCTTTTCGAAGATTTTTACCATCTTTTATGTAGTCATTTAAGTTAACTTGCTTAGATCTTGAGGAAATACGAGTTTCTAGTAGCTTCAAATCAATTAACTTACCTATTTTATATCTTTTCCAATTATTAAAGGCGATTTTTGGCTCTCTAACAGGCATCCACTCATAATAAGCTTTAATAGCATTTCTTTTTCGTAGGCTAAAAGATCCCTCATTGAACTGATGATTTTCTGCATTATTTTTCCAAGCATCGTTGGTAATCTCATGATCATCCCATGCACATAATACAGGCATGGCAGAGTGTAATTTCTGTAAATCTATATCTGATTTATATTGTGCATGTCTTTGGCGGTAGTCACTAAGCGTTATTATTTCTTTATTTGGAATTGGTTGCCTATTAAGACTAATCGCATTCTCTGTCGCGTATTCTCCTTGTTTATACTCGTATAAATAGTCACCTAAATGAATAGCCATATCTATAGACTTATCTCTTGAAGCAGAATCATATGCATTAAAATAGCCAGCAGGATAATTTGAGCAACTGAAAACAGCAATTTTAAAATTTTCTGCATCTTTAGGCAAAGTAAAAGTGGTTCCAATTTGTGAATAAACCCCTTCAGCAGCAAAACGATAAAAAACTTTTTGGCCTCTAAATTTAGTGGGAATTTTTGCATCAACTTTTACTGTAAAATCCTTTTCTGTGTAAGTATATTGTTTCCCAGATGCAATTATATTTTTAAATTCTATGGAATTTGAGACTTCATAAAATACTAAAATACTACTTTTAAAATTGGATGTTACTTTCGTCCATAAAATTACTTCGTTAGGTGTAGGGTCGCCACTTGCAATTCCATGTTCAAACCTAACTATTCTTTTTGCTTTAGAAAATAAATTGAAACTTAAAAAAAAAGGTATAAATGCTATTATTTTTAGGAAGTTTCTTCTATTCACGCTAGTATTTTAAAATTATTTTGTTACAACATTATGAAGAAGATTTAAATTTTTCGTCTTAAGTTTGTATCGAAAGAATATAATAAAAAAATGTCAAAAAAATTATTTGTTAAAACACATGGTTGCCAGATGAATGAGTATGATTCTGCAAAGATGATAGATCTTCTAAAAGCAGAAGAGGATTTCGAGTTAGTTGATTCCGAAGAACAGGCTGATTTATTAATACTTAATACATGCTCAATAAGAGAAAAAGCTCAAGAAAGAGTATTTCATCAAATTGGTCGGTGGAGAAAAATTAAGGAAGTAAAACCGGACTTAAAAATTGCTATTGGCGGTTGTGTTGCATCTCAAGAAGGCGAAAAAATTATAAAAAGAGCTCCTGCAGTCGATATTGTATTTGGGCCTCAGTCTCTTCACAATCTTCCTAAACTTTATAACGACAAAAATAGAACGAAAAAATCTCAAATTGATATTTCTTTCCCAAAACTAGAAAAATTTGATCACATACCTATGCCAGATAAGGGCGAAGCATCCTCTTTTGTTTCAATTGTCGAAGGTTGTAATAAATATTGCTCATTTTGTGTTGTACCAAAAACAAGAGGTCATGAGGTCTCCAGAAATGTTGAGGCTATTTTAAAAGAAGTCTCTATTCTGGCTAGTAAAGGAACAAAAGAAATTCATTTTCTGGGACAAAATGTTAATAATTTTAAAGGACTATATAAAGGTAAAAATTCATCACTTGCAGAACTAATAGAATTAGCAGCTAAAATTGAAAACATTGAAAGAATTCGATTCACAACTAGCCATCCACATGAATTTAAAGACGATCTTGTAGAAGCATATGCAAAAGTGCCTGAATTAGTAAGTCATGTACATCTTCCTGTACAAAGTGGTTCAGATAGAATCCTGAAATTGATGAGAAGAAGATATACAGGAGAGAAATATTTAATTCTTATAGATAAATTAAAGAAAGTAAGGCCTGATATGAGATTTTCATCAGATTTTATTGTTGGATTCCCCGGTGAAACAAAAAAAGATTTTGAAGATACTATGAATATTATTAATCAGGTTAGATTTGATGAATCTTATAGTTTTATTTATAGCGCAAGGCCAGATACGCCAGCAGCTGTCATGGATGATGATGTATCGCAGGACGAGAAAAAAGAAAGATTGAATATTTTACAAGCACGCTTAAGCCAACTGGCTTATGGATACAGTAGAAAAATGGTTGGCTCTATGCAAAGATGTTTGGTCACAGGCGTTTCAAAAAAAGACCCTGGACAACTTCAAGCAAGAACAATTTGTGATAGAGTCGTAAACTTTCGATCAGATAGTATTGATTTAGTTGGTCAATTGATTAATATTCGAATAAATGACGCACTTCCAAATTGTCTTAGAGGATCAATCGAAAATTAAAAATTTTGTATAGTCATCAATTAAATTTCTCCAATCTTCCGCCAGAGCAGTTGATGCTTTTATGTGGAGAGTTAAATAAAAACTTAAAACAAATAGAGAAGGCATTAAAAATAAAAGTTGCTCAAAATGGTACTGAATTCAGCCTTTCAGGAAAACAAGATGATGTCAAAATGGGTATCTCAGCACTAACTGATTTAAAACAAAAACTAGAATCAAACTCAACTATTACTCCAGATGTAATTCATTTGAGTCTCCATACAGCTAAATTTTCTGATTCTGAAAAAATTGATACAAATGAAGTGCACATAAAAACACCTAGAGCTTCAGTAACAGCTAGAGGAAAAAATCAGAAAGATTATCTTACAAATATAGCAAGCTCAGATTTGACTTTTGGGATTGGCCCTTCAGGTACAGGCAAGACTTTTTTGGCAGTTGCAAGAGCAGTAGATGACTTAATTAATGAAAGAATTAGAAAAATAGTACTTGTAAGACCAGCAGTAGAAGCTGGTGAAAAGCTTGGTTTTTTGCCTGGAGACCTTAGTTCAAAAATAGACCCATACTTAAGGCCCTTATATGATGCTTTGCACGATATGTTGGGAGCAGAGAGAGTAAACAGGCTTGTTGAAAGAGACATCATAGAAATAGCACCTCTTGCTTATATGAGGGGCAGAACTTTACGTGAAGCTTTTATTATTATGGATGAGGGCCAAAACACCACTATTGAACAAATGAAAATGTTCTTAACAAGGTTGGGTTTTGGATCAAAAGCTGTTGTAAATGGTGACCTTAGTCAAATAGATTTACCAAAAAGCACAAAGTCTGGCTTAAAGCATGCTATTGAAGTTTTAAAAGATGTTGAGTCCATTAAACTCACGAAATTCACAGCAAGAGATGTAGTAAGACATTCCTTGGTTCAAGAAATAGTAGAGGCTTATGATAATTTCGAATAAGAAATTAAAAGTAGAGTTTTTCAAAGAACCTAATTACGTCAACGAAAGAAGCACAGAATTAGAAAAAATCTTCAAAGAATTTAAAAGTTTCTTTGCTCTAGAAGAAGTGGATATTGAAGCAAGCTTTTGTGCACCTGAAGAAATCCAAAAAATAAATAAACAGTTTAGGCACAAGAACAAAACAACCAATGTTTTATCTTTTCCAGACAAAGATTTAACTAAAATCTCTAACAGTTGTATTGGAGAGATACTAATCTGTAATGATGTTCTAGAAAAAGAATCAATAGAACAGAATAAAAATGTATTTGATCATTTTGTACATTTAATAATACACTCGATGCTGCACATGGTGGGATATGGGCATGAAGCACCAAATGATGCTATATTAATGGAAAACAAAGAAGTTAAATTTTTATCTCAAATTGGAATATCTGACCCTTACAAATAATGCCTGAAGAACCCTCGAAATCTATCGTTTCATTCGTAAAAAACTTATTGAAGCCTAGTAATACAGACAATCAAATAAATAAAAATATTGAGCCTGAAGACGAGAGAATAGAAGAACTTATTGAAAATGTGCTCAACATAAGGGACTCAATAGTTAAAGAAATAATGATCCCTAAGGTCAATATCTCTTACATAAAAGAATCTGATGATCTTGGTGAGATATATGCTGTAGTAAATGAAACTAAGCATTCAAGATATCCAGTCTTTGATAGCGAGAACAATAATGCTATTGGTATTTTGCATGTAAAAGATCTTTTAGGCTCAGCAGATGATGAGTCTTTTGAACTATCTAAGATCTTAAGAGAAGTTAAACATATTCCAGAATCACAATCAGTAACTTCATTGCTTGAAGATTTTAAGAAAGACAGGGTCCACCTAGCTATTGTGCTAGATGAATATGGAATGATCTCAGGATTAATAACAATTGAAGATATTCTAGAAGAAATCGTTGGCGAAATAGAAGATGAATTTTATGAAGAGAAGAATAATGAAATTATTAAAATTAATGAACAAGAATTCATAGTTTCTTCGACGATAGAAAAAGAAAAATTTGAGGAATTCTTTTCTAAAAAATTAAATTGTCCTGAAGTAGAAAGCTTAGGAGGTTTTGTTCTTAAGGAGTTTGGGCATCTCCCAAAAGTGGGAGAAAAAATTCTTGTTGATAACCTAGAGATGACTGTTACTTCAGCTGATCAAAGAAAAATAAAAAAAATTACAGTACGTAAAGTTGATTAAATATTTTTTTGTGGGCTGGTTTTCAGCTTTTTTATTTTGGGCCTATTCTATTGTATGGCTTTTTGATGCAGTAAATTATTATGGAGCAGGAAATTTCCTTAGCGGCTTCATTACCATTCTTTTAGTAAGCTATATTTCAATATATTTCGGCTTATTTGCTATGGCTGTTAAATATTTCAAAAATAACAAGTATAGGTTTGCTGTTCTACCATCGATATTTTTTTTATTAGAGTGGTTTAGGTCTTGGGTAATATCTGGATTTCCATGGATGAATCTTGGAGCTATTAATGAATTTCTTTGGGGTGCATTACCAGTAGTTGGTGCTGCAGGTACATCTTTTATTATTATTTTAGTTATTGCCTTATTCTTTGAAAAAAATAATAAAGTTTTTGCGCGTTCTGCTGGAGTGTTGTTATGCATGCTTATGGCATTTGGTCCTGGATACACTCAAAAAGGTGGAGAAGATCAATTAAAGATTTCAGTTATTCAACCTTTAACTTCAGATTTAAATGAACTCATTTCTATGACAAATGCAGTAGAAGCAGATTTAGTTATTTGGCCAGAAGCTGTTGCTTACTATGATGAGCAAATTTTCACTAAGTTAGATAATAAAAATGTTATTGGTGGTTTTTTTAGGCAGGACGGCCAAAAAATTTATACATCAGCTATAAACCTAAAGACCGAACACTTTTACGATAAAAGAAACTTGGTACCATTTGGTGAATTTCAACCATTTGGTGAGCTGTTATCTTCATTTAATGATTTTTTTAATATTCCAAATTCGAGCTTAGATAGAGGACCACGAAATCAAAAAAAAGCAGACTGGTCAGCACTCGTTTGCTGGGAGTTAGTTTTCAATGATACTTTTACGAATAGGGTTAAAGGGACAAACTACATTATTCATATGAGTAATGATATGTGGTACGGAGAAGGGATGGCTGAACAGCATTTAAAACATGCAAGGATGAGAGCAGTAGAAGCAAATAAGTGGGTTGTAAGGTCTACAGTGGATGGTATTTCTCAAATAATTAGTCCTAGGCCTGGCGAATCTTCTGAAAAACTAAATAGAAAAAGCATGGGCTCAATAACACATACGATCATGCTTAATAATAAAGATACTATTTATGTGAAATATGGAGATATTCCTTTGCTAATTATTTCTATTTTATTTTTGGTTTTGGGTGTTATTAATAAAAGATATGAAAATTAGATTTTTATTTATAATCTTATTGATGTCTGCACTACAAGCAAAGCAAATAGAAATATCAATTCAAGACCAAAAACTTTACCTCACTGATTCGGGCAAGCTTATAAAAGAATATAATATTTCTTCATCAAAATATGGAGAAGGATCAGAAAGTGGCTCTTTTAAGACCCCTTTGGGTAAGCATGCAGTTAAGAAGATGATAGGAGGTGGGCAGCCCCATGGCATGCGTTTTATTGGTAGGGTTCCAAGCGAGATATATCCTATTTATGCAGAGGAAAAAATACTTGTGAGTGATGATGTTGTCCAATCTAGAATTATATGGCTTGCCGGCCAGGAAGAGGGCATTAATAAAGGGCCAGGAGTAGATTCATATGCAAGATATATCTATATACATGGTACACCTGAGGAGTGGCTTTTAGGAAAAAAGGCATCAAAAGGTTGTATAAGAATGTCAAATTCAGATGTAATTGAATTGTATGATCTGCTAGAAGGCACAGAAACTGTCAAAATCTATAAATAATACCTATTTATATAAATAACTTATATTTATTTATAAAAACTATTGATATTATAAAATAACTATCTATTATAGTAGGTATTAGTCAGTCTCTCCTCTCCCCCATGACTGACATGCTAGGGGCTTCGGCCCCAAGCATTTTGAGAGAATTATGGATAAATTTGCTGACAACATAGAACTTATAATACTATTCACAATCTTTGTAGTTTTGCTGCTTGGTATTTCCTCAGTCTGACCTTATATTTAAACAAGGTAATTAATATGAACAAATTGTTTTTTCTTTTCTTCTTATTGTTTGGTTTCCATGCTTATGGTTGTAACAATCTTTTAGATACAGACTTAAAAATTCTCAATGAAAAAGAATTTAAAAATTTATGTGAATATAGTGACCACACCATACTCGTAGTTAATACCGCAAGTAAATGTGGTTTTACCTACCAATATGAACAGTTAGAGTCTCTACAAAGAAGATTCAAAGATCAAAAATTTACAGTATTAGGTTTTCCATCAAGAAATTTTATGGGACAAGAATTTCGTGATGAAGAGAAAGTAAGTGAATTTTGTAAAGCAACTTTTGATGTTACTTTCCCGCTCTTCTCTATAGCTAATGTTAAGAACTCTACCAATCATCCGTTTTATAAGAAGATTTATAAACTTACAAGAGAAAGGCCCTCATGGAATTTTCATAAATATCTAATCACTTCTGAAGGAGAAATTAAGAGTTTTTCACACAGGATTGACCCAGAGGACCCACAAATTGTGAGTGCTATTCAAGATTCTATTAACTTATAGCTTGATTCAAGGCCTACCACTACTGTTGATGGTTTATTAATAGAAAAAATACCAACATCAACTATTCCATTCATTGAAAGAATTTGTTCTTCAATTCTATTTGGGTTTTCTATTTTGAAATCATGTATGTCATATAAGTAATTTCCGCTATCACTTAAGCTTTCTCTTTTTGATATATTGTTTGAAAATTGCTTAAGAACCGGAATAACCTCATTTGCTTCTGCTATCTTAACTTCAACAGGCAGAGGAAATTCCCCTAAACAATTTACTAATTTTTGGTCATCAATTATGCATATAAATTCTTTTGCTTGTTTAGCAAGTTTCTTTTCGTTGGTATGAGCTCCGCCACCTCCTTTAATTAAATTAAGATCTTTATCTACTTCATCTGCTCCATCTACATAGATATCTATTGTGTTATTTGGATTGTATTCAGAGACTTGGAGCCCTAATTTAAGTAACAGTTTTGTTGTCCTTTCTGAACTGGAATATAAAGCTGTAACTTTATCTTTTAAGTTTAATAAAAAATCTTTTGTAAAATAATCGGTAGTGCTTCCAGTGCCTATACCTAATACAAGAGGACCTTCTTTTTGCTTGATAATTTCATATGCTCCAAGTGCAGCATTGTATTTTTTAGACATAGATATCTTTCTCAGTGATTATTTTATCTAATTTAACATCTTCTTGAGTTTGAAAATTTATTTTACTCTTCAAGAAATCATAACCTAGTCCAATTAGAATTGGTTTTTTATCGAATTTGGATAAGCAAGAAAATGTTTGGTCATAAAAACCTCCTCCATAACCAATACGGTATAACTTATCATTAAAAGCAATGAGAGGCACCAAACAGATATCAAGCTCATCTAATTGAACTTGCTGAGAGTTAGCTGGTTCTTTAATTCCATACTGATTAACCGAGAAATTAATGGAATCATTAAAGAAATTTAGTTTGTTGCCAGTAATTTTTGGATAAGAATATTTTTTACCTTTAACAGTATTTATAAAGACTTCATTATTTATCGGATAATAATATCCAATATTAGAAGCCATTTTGTATTCATTCTGATTAATTAAATTCTTATTTACCAAGGCTGATAAGTTCTTAACTTCATTATTAGAAAGATCTTCTCTTAGCTTTTTAAAGGATTTTCTGAGGCTAATCTTAGACATCTGAATCATTGCTTCCAGTCACCCTGAACCCAAAGGTCAGGTGGGCAACTCTTTTACCTAGTAAGGCCTCCTTTTTATAGTAACGCACAGCCAAATAAAATCTGTTTCCCTAAATTTATAATATCGGTTCTAAAGTAAATTCTGAAAACCGATGATTCAGACAATTTAAATATAACTATTTATTGAGATTTTGTAATTATTGATTAAGAAATATTTCTATTTTTTTTATTAACTCTGATATCTCATCGTTTGATTCTGTTGTATCTTCCGATTTTTCAGTGATTAATTTTTCATTTTGAATAGCTAGCTGTAATGCTGAATAAACAATAGCATCATCAAGCTGTTCTTCTGTATGCTCTATATTTTCAATTAGGCTAATGATTTTTTTTTCAGCTTTTTTAAATGGAACATAATCATTAAATGGGATCATAAAGGAAAATTTTCTTTCTTTGATAAATAGCTCTACTCTTTGTTCATTCATCCTAGAGATTTGCCCCCATCAATATTTATATTCCTACCAGTCATATAGGTATTCTTAGTTAATAAGTAATCAATAATAGAAACAATATCCTTTTCATTGCCTATTCTTTTCATTGGAATGCTGGCTAGAATCTCATTCTTTTTTTCATCCGAAGGTTCGTTTACGTCCCATAAGATTGCACCTGGACTTACTGAATTAACAAGCACATCAGGAGCAAGTTCTTTTCCAAGTGATTTCGATAAATTAATTAAGCCTGCTTTTGCAGCAGTATAAACAGAGTAGTCTTTTAGACCTTGTTCTGCATGAATATCAGCTATATTTACAATACTCCCTTTGTTCTTTTTAAGCTCATTTGCACAGATTTTAGATATAAATATAGGTTGATAAAGGTTTGATGATGTTAATTTAACCCAATCATCATGTGAAGTCTCACTAAGTTTTTTTGGGTAAAATGTTGATGCATTATTCACCAAACCCGTTAAACCACTAATATTTTGTTCCAATTGCTCATAAAAATTTTCACATGATTTCTTGTCATCAAAATCACATTCAATTATTTCGCAAGAGTCAGGACGTGCTTTATTAAGCGATGAGCTTATTTTTTCTGCTTCGGATTTTGAGGATCTATATTGAAAAAGGACATTCCATCCTTTTGAATGAAAATGTTCCACTAGAGCTTTTCCAATACGCTGTGCTCCGCCTGTTATAAAAACCTTATTATTCATATTTTTTTATAATTTTTTTAAGTACGTCTATTTTAGCAGTATCGATATCATTATTTTTTTGCATAAAGATTTCACCAAAATTGAAATTAACATATTCTTCAATAATAGCGATGCATTCAGCTTTAATTAAGGGAAAAAATTGAAGAGTTATCTTGGCGCTTTGTAAGTTGTTGTTAGAAAAATCACTGAAAAAATTTATTTTGTAGTTTATGCCTTCATTTATTTTATATTCTGAGAATTTTTGCCACATAAGAAGTTGATTAGAAAAGCTCTTAGGTATTTTTAAATTCTGAGCAAATTTAAAATTGTTAGCTTCTGCTGTTTCACACCACTTTATTTCTGGAATATCAGATATGAAATTTGGAATAGTGACAAGACCTGAAAACCATGGTCTTGTTAAGCCATAATCTTTGATAACAGTTAGAAATTCTTCAAAGTTATTATTTAGACTCTTAACCACTTCAGCCCAAACTCTTTCACTTGATAGGCAGCTTAGCTCATCTGTTTTTGATATCGTTTTTAATGCTTCTTTGGTTGAATTATGTATCTGAAATTCAGGCATTTGTGCTTTAAACCTTGCAACCCTTAGTGCTCTTAAAGGATCCTCATAAAATGCATCAGAAACATGCTTAAATACTTTATTCTTTAGGTCAGTTTGACCATTGAAAGGATCTATTAGCCGCCCATTATCATCTTTTGCAATTGCGTTAATAGTTAAGTCTCTTCTACTTAGATCTTCTTCTATTGTTACATCAGGAGAAAAAATAAATTTAAAATCCCTATGACCTTGCCCTGATTTAATTTCCTTTCTAGCTAACGCATACTCTTCATTAGTTTCAGGGTGAAGGAAGACAGGAAAGTCTTTCCCAACTTGCTTATAACCAAGATCTACCATCTCATCAATTGAAGAGCCCACAACTAACCAATCTGTATCTTTTGGATTTATGCCCAGCAGCTCATCTCTTATGGCACCACCAACTTTATAGATCTTCATCTTGAATCCACTGTGATTATTGATTTATCTTCAACATTTATGGCTGCCAAGGAACCTCCCCAAACACAACCCAAATCAATACCTTTAATATTATTATGATTTGTCACGCCGTTAAGCGCTGCCCAGTGACCAAATATAATATTTTCTACATCATCTAAAACTTTGTGGTCATATGAAAACCAGGGCTGAAATGTTTTTGATCCCGATTTTTTAACTTTAGTTTTAAGATCAAGTCTATTGCTAGTGGATAAAAACCTCATTCGTGTAAACACATTAATCAAATACCTTCTTCTATTCTTTTTATTAGTAGATTTCGATATTGCCTTGCTTCGATCACTATACATTGTCATAAAAAATTCTTCTGGATCATTTTTTAAGCTTTCAGTTAACTCTTCATTTGCGTTTGCAACATCTGCAAGAGACCAAGAAGGGAGCACCCCAGCATGTACTACCAAAGATTTTTTATTTTTATTGGAAATAACTTTAGAAAATGGGAATTGTGAAAAATAATCAATTATTTCGATTGCTTTATTTTTATTAATTATTTTCGTCATAGTATCTTTCTTCTTGTTATGCTCTTTGGCCCCAATCAAAATAGCCATTAGGTGTAAGTCATGGTTACCAAGAACACTTTTGATATTATTTTCTAGGACATAATCTACAACTTTTTCAGATTCAGGCCCTCTGTTGACTAAATCACCAACACAAAAAAACTTATTTTCTTTTTTTGGATCAATAAGCTTTATTAAATTTTTGAATTCTTTATAACAGCCCTGAATATCGCCAATTATAAATTTAGATTTGGCTTTCATACTGCATTAGTATTTCAAAATAATCATTAATCTCAAGCTCTTCTGCTCTGCTATTGATGTCAAAGCTGAGTTTAGAAACATCAACATTAATATTTTTAAGCGCTGTTGCTATTTTTTTTCTAGGATTTGCAAAACAAATGGTTAGCACTTTTTTAAAATTGCTGTAGTGGGGTATGTATTTTTGATATCTAATATGAGGAGTAATTTTGATCACTGTAGAATTTACCTTAGGTTCTGGATCAAAAGCCTCAGGAGGAATATCAAAAAGAGTTTCAATATCACAAAACATTTGACTCTGAATAGATAATTTTGAAGATTTTGAACTTATTACAAATCTGTTAGCAAGTTCTTTTTGTATTAAAAAAACGCAGTGTTGATAGTTAAGGTTAGACTCGATGATTTTTATAATAATTTGAGAAGAAACATTGTAAGGCAAATTACCCATAATAATGTTTTCATTAATAGGGATATTTTCCAAATCTATTTCTAAGAAATTTTTATTAATTACTTCAAAATTTGAATCGATGTATTTCTTTTTAAGAAATTCACAAAATCTTTTATCAATTTCAAAAGCTTTTAAATAATTCGAGTTTTGAAGAATTAGTTCTGTTAAAGCTCCATCACCAGGCCCAATTTCAACTATATTCTTAGTCTTATTTATTTGTGAGCTGGTGATAATCTTATCAAGATAAAAAATATCTTTTAAGAAATTTTGACCTAATGATTTTTTAAGTTTCATGCTTGTTCAAAGTGATGAGCATTGCTTGGAGCATGCTTTCACTATTTGCTGAATAATCTGCTGCAATATCTTCGGCAGTCCCATGATCAACAGAAACCCTTAAGAAGGGTAGGCCTAGTGTTATATTTACTGTTTTATTAAAATCCATTGTCTTAATAACGGGCAGAGCTTGATCATGGTACATGGATAGAATTGCATCGTAACCCCCAACAGCGAATGCCGTATCAGCTGACACAGGACCAATTGCATCATAACCATCGCAATCAAGCTCATCTATAGCAGGAGCAATTACTTCGCCTTCTTCAGTTCCAATTATTCCCGATTCTCCTGCATGTGGATTAAGCCCTAAAACTCCAATTCTAGGCTTAGATATTTTAAAAATATTCTTTAAACCATCATTCAGGAGTTTATATTTTTTTATTATAAGTTCTTTTGAAATAGAGCTAGAAACTTGTGATAACGGTATGTGGGTTGTAATAATTCCTAAGTGTAAAATTCCATTAGTAAGAAACATAAGAACTTCATCTGATTTGAACCTATTCTTTAAAAATTCGGTATGCCCTGAAAAACCCTTCTCATAAGAGCTTAATATTTTTTTATTAATAGGCCCTGTAATGAGACAGGATTTATTCTTATTAGATAGATCCGAAGCTTTCTTGAGGCAATCTAAAATGTATTTTGCATTTGATTCTTCTGGGAAGCCTAGATCATACTCTGTACAACCCTCTACATGTAAAAGATTTATTGCATTATCTAAAGTATCTGCTTCATTTGAGATTAGGTTAATTTTATAGCTTTGATTTAAGTTCTTTAGTGTTCTTTTAAGTACTTCTTCTGATGAAACAACTATAAAGGATGAAAGGTTTTCTTGAATTTTAGAAGAATGCAGAGATTTTATAAATACTTCTGGACCTATGCCCGAAGGATCCCCTAAAGATATATATGCAGGCTTACTAGTCAAGCTCCTTTATCTCTATAAATGCGTCTGCTCTCAATTCTTGTAGGTCTGTTTCTAGCTCTTCTTCAAATTTTCTGTTGAATAAATAAGAAAAAGCTCTGTCTTCTATCTGTTCATTTGTCTTATCTTCAACTCTAGTGCCTGTGACTTCTAAAATGTGCCATCCAAATTGGCTTAAAAATGGATCCGTTAGTTCATTTAAATTTGATTTAATCATTTGTCTCTCAAACTCTTCATCATATGTTCCTTCACCAGCCCAATCTAAAACGCCTCCTTCTTGTTTCGATCCAGGATCATCAGAATATTCTGAAGCTAGAGCTTCAAAACTCTCTCCATTTTCAATACGTGCTTTTAGTTCCCCAATAAGTTTTTCGCTTGCTTCATCCGGTCTGATTCTATTGGGTATTAATAGGATATGTCTAACTTTCCATTGTTTCTCAAAAGTAACTGTGGCTCCTCTTTTATCTTCCAAAAATAATAAGTGCTTACCAGCACCACTAGTTATTGGTTCAGATAAATCACCAATTCTCATTTCTTGCAATGAGCCTGCAAATAATTCAGGGAAGCCAGGAAGCTTCCTCCAACCAAGATCTCCTGAACCATTATCTTCAGAAAATTCAGAAATAAAGTTTTCAATATTTTTACCCTCTGAAAGGCCTAAAAGCACCTTTCCATAAACATCTTCAACATCTTGTGATGAGTTATTTCTAATTAATATCTGCCTGACCTTAAGTTCAGGCCCAAGTTGGTTTTGTGCTTCTTCAGTATTTAAAAAATTATCTAGTTCTTCTCTGCTGATTTGTATCTTATTTTGAATTCTTCCTTGTTGAACTCTATTAATTTTTAAGCTTTTTCTGATTTCTTCTCTAAGTTCGGAGTAAGAATCACCTCTTTCTTCAACAACTTTTATAAAAGCTTCAATATCAAGATTATTTTGCTGAGCAAGTCTCTTAACTGTTACATTCAACTCTTCATCGCTGATTTTTATCCCAACTTTATCAGCAATTTGAAGCTGAAGTTCACTTACTATAAGCTGATCCAAAATATCTTCTCTAAGTACCTCTTCGGATGGAATTTTTTGGCCGTTAAGTGTTGCATTCTTTTTGAATTCTGATATTTTTTGCTGAATATCAGATTCTAGAACAACACCGTCATTTACAATTACTGCGACCCTATCTAATTCCTGTGCAAAGGCAGACCCAGCAATTAGGGCAAGGGCTAAAATTCTAGTTAAAAAGTCCATTATTTATAATATTATCTATCGGAGTAAGTATATTTGTAAGTCCAACCAACTCAAATTCAAAACTAAGGTTATTTTTTACTTTAGGATTAGTCAAATATATTAGATCATAATAAGACATTTCGGCGTAATCGGGATCAACAAATGGAAAAAATCTTGCTCTTTCCATGCTTAGTCTTAGCCTTAAACAGTCATATTGCCATTGGATGCCTAGAATATTCTCATTGAGTGTTTTTTCTTTTTTTGAGTATTGAGCTCTTGAAAAAACCTGAAAATTATCAAAGTCTCTTTTAAATTTTAAAACGTAATTATCAAGAGGCTGTAGTGGGTAACTTGAAGGAATTAAATTATTCTTCTGAAAAGAGAAGTAAGTTTTAGTATCCGTGTACTTCATACCTACCATTTGAGCCATAAAGTCACTCTTCTCATAGCTATAGTTACCATTTGCAAAGAGATTAAAATTTTTATTTTTAGTATTTATTGAGAAAAATATTGGTTTTTTATCATAGAATTTTTTGAAAATCATACTCTCATTTTCAAAATTATATTTTTCATATAGGTTAGTGGATATAGAAAAATTTAATGAAGAAGTTTCCCAGCTCTTTAGTACAAATATTTTTCTAGAATTAGTTCCTCTATCTTTTCCTACCCAAGGACTGAGCGAAATATTAGATTCTGGAGAGGGTAAAATCGGATAAGAATCAAGAATAGGCAAATTGCTTTCGTCCTGAAATGAGGACCACAAAAATCCAAATTTAAGACTCCTATCTTCTAAGACTGAAAAAACCTGTGTAGTTGCAAGACTATTAGAATTTATTATTTCGCTAGTTTCTTTTAAATCATATTCTTTTCTTGAAAGTAGAAAATTAGCGTCATAATCGAATTTGTCGAACTTAAATTTTTTCGACAACCCTATATCTCTTGAAACTCTTTCAATATTATCAAGAATTTCATATGGCATCGTTACATCTTCAGATGTGTTATCTGAAAATTTTGCATATTCTGAGCTTAAATCTAGAAGCCAACCATTTATATTGAAAAACCTTTCATACATTAAGTAATCTTTTGAATGAGATACAGGCCTTAAAGCCCCAATATTGATGAAATCATCTGAAAAAATTGAAATATTCCTATTATCTTTTTGGAAAGTAAGACCTATGGATTGTTTTAAATCTAAGCTTCTTCTATTTATATCTAAGTATCTGTAGCCGTAATTTTGTATAAGTGAGTTGCCGCTAAGATCTGAATAATCCAAAGTTAAAGAAATGAATTCGTTAAAATTTAAGACTGAATCTATGTCATAAACCCATGAACTATTTTCATCATCTAAAGCTAAGCTTTGGAAATTAAAATTGTTATTGCCATCGGCATAAGCAAAATCAAGCGAGAGGCCAAATGAAGACTTTGAATAGATTGGCTCTAAAACAAATTGGGAATTTTCCGTTTTTGTTTTGAATTTATAGCTAATGTCTAAATTAGAATCTGTAACACCTAAGTTTGGAATATTGAAGCTTTCATCTTCATTAAGCTTAACCTCACCGAGCCAAAAAATAGGAACATCAAATATTCTGAGTTTTGTATTTTGAATTGTAAGATCTTTATCTAATAGTTGAGCATTTTCTGCTGTGAGAGCCCAAACAGAACTATTTTGACAAGAAGTGACCTTAACATTTTTTAGTTCTAGTTCACTCTCATTGCTCTTAGCTTCATCAAAAGATAGGTTAATATTTTCTGATATTTCTATTTCTCCTTTTTCAATTTCAATATCAGGTGCAATGTCATCAGCACACTCTTCTCCATTAAAGAGCGAGCTTAAAAACATTATCCCAAGCAGGAGATTATTAACTTTTTTCATATGCTTGTATTATAGGACTTATACTATTAAAAAAAGTTTTATGAACCTTAAAGATAAAGTAATTTTCATGACAGGAGGAAGCAGAGGTATTGGATTATCTATTGCTTTGAAAGCTGCTAAAGATGGAGCAAAAGTTGCTATAGCAGCAAAAACAATTGAACCTCATCCAAAGTTAGAAGGAACAATCTTTACAGCTGCTGAAGAAATAAGAAAAGCAGGTGGTGAGGCCTTGCCAGTTCAATGTGATATACGTTTTGAGGAAAGTATAAAAAGTGCTATTGATCAGACTGTAGCAGAATTTGGTGGTATTGATATTTGTGTTAATAATGCTTCTGCAATAAGTTTGACTCCTACTCTGCAGACAGATATGAAAAGATATGATCTAATGCATAACGTCAATGGTAGAGGTACGTTCTTAACAAGCAAACTATGTATTCCTCATTTACTAAAGTCTGAAAATCCACATATTTTAAATTTATCTCCACCATTAGATATGGATCCAATCTGGTTCCAGGGCTCATTGGCGTACACTATGGCAAAATTTAATATGAGCATGTGTGTATTGGGGATGGCAGCAGAATACCAAGGCAAAATTGGTGTGAATGCTTTGTGGCCAAGAACAGCTATTAAAACTGCTGCTGTATCAAATGTTTTGGGTGGTAATGAAATGTTTGAAAAATCTAGAAATCCAGAAATAATGTCAGATGCAGCTTACATTGTTTTCAATAAAGATCACAAAACTTTCAGTGGGAATTTCCTAATAGATGATACGCTTTTGGCAGAGCATGGTGAAACTGATTTTAGCAAGTATGCAGACTATCCATTTGATCAGTTGATGCCTGATTTTTTTGTTCCAGCAGATGGTTATCCAGTGCCCAAAGTAGTCAAAGAGAGTTGAATAAAAATCTAAAAGAAATAACTGACTGGTTGAGCAGTGTTATTGGAACACAAAGTTTTAACTTAGAGCCATTAAGAGAAGAGGCAAGTAACAGAAAATATTTTCGCATCAAAACAGATAAAAAATCTTTTGTTCTCGTTGATAATTCTGAAAACACAGAACAAGCAGCAAATTTCCTATATTCTTCAAAACTTCTTATAAACTCATCTATCAATGTCCCTGAAATTTACGCATTTTCTGAAGATTTGAGATTTATGCTTATGCAAGATCTTGGAGAACATACATTAGATGCTGCCACCCAAGTTAATGATAAAGAAATATTGGTAAAAGCTCTTGAGCAATTATCTTTAATATATTTCTGTGATCAAGATATTTTAAAAAGTTGTACAAAAGACAGCTTGCTTAAACAAACAGAAGCTTTTACTGAATTTTGTTCAGAACAAGGTTGCAATGCAAACGAAATACAAGAACTTGAATTGTTAAGAAAAGAGCTTGTAGAAAATCTATTGAACCAACAATTTATGCCGGTTCATAACGACTTCGAAAGGAGAAATTTAATGTTATTTGAAGATCAGCTGTTTGTGATAGATTTTCAAGATTTAAATGTTGGGCCAATAGGCATAGATTTAGCATCTTTGCTTTTTGAGCATGATAGAGATTATCCAGAAGAACTTTTAGAAGAAGTTATAAATTTGCATATTATTAATACTGGCTTACAAATAGAAGTAGACGAGATAATGAACCATATTATGTCAGCACTTAGTCATAGGTCTATGAGAATTGTTGGAACATTTAATAGATATTTTAAAGATGGAAAGCTTCTAAATAGAAAAAGAGATATTGAAAAATTTTTATCCAGGATTTATCTGGGATTAAATTACTTAAAAAAACCACAGATAAAAATTATAGAAAAAATATTATGAAAGCAATGTTACTGGCAGCAGGTTATGGAAAAAGACTGGGAGCTTTAACCAAAGATACTCCTAAACCACTAATTGAAGTAAAGGGTAAAGCTTTAATCGATTACCATCTAGAGAAATTAATATCAGCTGGTTTTAGCTCTGTTTCTATAAATGTTCATTATTTAGCAAACAAGATTGTAGATCATGTGCAATCAAAGTTTTCTGGAAAAATAGAATTAATTTTTAGTCATGAGGAAGATATTCTTGGTACAGGAGGAGGGGTAAATCAGGGAACCTCAAGTTTTGGTCAAGAAGATATACTGATAATAAACTCAGATGTTTTTTCAGACTTTGATTACCTAAATTTCCTTGATAAAAAATCAAACACCCTTTTTGTAACTAAATCAAAAGATAACTTTAGTGGAGATTTTTCTGTTGTTGATGGTTACATAGATATCGAAAAAGATAAAGATTATATTTGGACCGGATTCAGCATAATTAATAGATCAATTTTCAGCGATATTAAGCAAAATAATTTCCATTATTGGCATGACTGTTTAAAAAAAATTGCTGCAAGTAAAAAATTACACGCAGAAATATTAGATATAAATTGGTATGATGTCGGTAACCCTGAAACACTACATAATTTGAATAAATAAAGTGAAAAATATAATAGCCCCATCAATTCTTTCTGCTGATTTTTCCAAATTAGGTGAAGAAGTAGAAAATGTACTCAAATCAGGAGCAGATTGGATTCATTTTGACGTAATGGATAATCATTACGTGCCAAATCTTACTATTGGCCCAATGGTATGTAAGTCATTAAGAAACTACGGAATTAATGATTTTATTGATGTTCATTTAATGGTTAAGCCTGTAGATAAACTAATACAAATGTTTGCTGAAGCAGGGGCAGATTTAATTTCTTTTCATCCAGAAGCATCAGAAGATTTAGATAAATCAATTGCTCTTATAAAAGAATTTGGTTGCAAGGTAGGTTTTGCTGTAAACCCTGCAGAAGATCTTACATACGTAAAGAAATATATAAATGATTTAGATTTGGCTTTATTAATGTCTGTTAATCCAGGATTTGGTGGCCAAAAATTTATTGAATCTGTTCTGCCAAAAATTACTGATATGAGAAAAATAATAGATGAATGTCCAAATGAGGTTAGATTAGAAGTGGATGGTGGAATAAACCCTCAAAATATAAAAACAGTTTGTGATGCTGGAGCAGATACTTTTGTTCTGGGTTCAGCAATTTTTAATACAGATGATTATGCGAGTACTATTACTGATCTTCGTAACAATATCCGTTAATGCAAATCAAAGCTTTATCGAAGCAAGCATTAGTGACAAAACAATTCTACTGGAAGTGGCCAATACACAAGCTTTAAGATCTAAAGGACTTATGGGAATCGAGGAACTTGATGATAACCAAGGGATGATTTTTATTTGGCCAGGAGCGGCTAGAAGATGTATGTGGATGAAAAATACTTATATAGAATTATCAGTAGCTTTCATCAATCGTGAAAAGAAGATTGTTGAAATATTTGATTTAGAACCTGGAAGTCTTGATTCAGTTTGTTCTGTAAACAGAGATATAATTGCAGCAGTTGAAATGAATAAAGGCTGGTTTGCCAAAAATCGAATAGAACTTTTTTCTAGAATTGCTTTACCTTAGAAATAGCGACTAAGTGTAGTCATTATTTTTGAAGTTGCTGTCATCATGCCTTTTACAGGTGGTGGTAGCTCCTCACTTCCATGATCTTTAGCTTCTTGACCATGAATTTCTTCTTCTTCCAGCATTTTTTCTAGAATTTCTCTGCTCTTTTCATCTCTGGGAGACATTTCTTTTAAATGTCTTTTCAAGTGTTCAACAACTTGCTTTTCAGTTTCTTCAACAAAACCTAGGCTTGTACCGTCACCTATTAGCGCAGCTACCGAGCCAAGAGTAAATGAGCCAGCGTAGTAGAAAGGATCTAAAACAGATTTTTTACCCCCAAGTTCATTCAGTCTTTTACTGCACCAGACCAGATGATCAAACTCTTCATCACCTGCTTTTATTAAATGCTTTCTCACATCTGGTGTTTTAGTAAAAAATGCTTGTCCCCTATATAAGGCTTGAGCAGAAACTTCACCTGAAGCATTTACTCTCATTAGTGATATAGATTTTTGCCTCTCTTCTTCATTCAATGAAGAATCTAGCTCCCCATTATTCTCATAAGTTATTGTTTTCAAAAAATGATTCAATTCTGTTGCTAATTTTTCACTAAGATTCATAAATTTTGCCTATATCCTTTCTATATATATTGCCATCAAATTGAACTTCTTCAATATTTTTATAAATATATTCTGAGCACAGATCTAGTGACTCATCATGATAGTTCACAGAGAACACTCTACCACCTGATGTTTCTAAGAAGCCATTAGTTGATCGCGTGCCAGCATGAAAAACTTTCAAATTTCCTGTATTGCCAAAACTAATACGCCTATTAATTTTATAACTTCCTGGGTAGCCATCAGATGCAATTACAACTCCCATAGATGCACCTGTTTTCCATTTGATAGAGACCTCATTATTTTTTAAAGCGTCAGTTAAACAAGCAACTAAATCGGATTCCATTTGCATCATAAGGCACTGTGTTTCTGGGTCGCCAAGCCTGCAGTTAAATTCAAGCACTTTTGGATCGTTGTCCTTAACCATTAAACCAAAATACATAAAACCATAATAATTAATACCAAGTTTATTTAGACCATCTATTGTTGGTTTTACCACTTTTTGCATCACCGTATTTTTTAACTCATCATTCATAAATGGTGAGGGCGATATACACCCCATGCCCCCAGTATTTGGCCCATTGTTACCGTCTAATAGAGGTTTATAATCTACACTTGTTTCGAAGGGTATAAACTCTTTGGGTGTTAGAATCCCCATGAAACTAAGTTCAGTACCATAAAGACATTCTTCTATTAATATATTTTTGCCTGCATTGCCAAATAAAGAGTTTTGCATAACTGCATCAACCCAATTTTTTGCACTATTTAAATCTTCTGCAACTAACACACCTTTGCCAGCTGCTAACCCGTCTGCTTTTAAAACAATGGGGTATTTACACCCATTTAAAAAACTTTTTGCTTTTTCAGAGTCGGAAAAAAAATTTGCAGCTCCTGTTGGAATATCATTTTCAAACATAAACTCTTTGGAATAAATTTTAGAACCTTCTAATTGTGCTCCTTTTGCACAAGGCCCAAATACCAAAGTTTCTAAATCTTCTAGATAGTCAACAAGACCATTTACCAATGGATCTTCTGGACCAATTACTACCAACTTAATATGCTTCTCAATTATTAATTTTTTAATTGCTTCGAAGTCATTGATATTTAGGTCTACATTCACACATTTTGGTTCATTTTCTGTGCCGCCATTACCAGGCAAAACGAAAACAGTTTCGGCATTGTTAGATTGTGCCAATTTCCAAGCAAGAGCATGCTCTCTTCCACCTTGACCTATAACAAGAATATTCATCAGTGTTTAAAATGCCTTACACCAGTCAATGTCATGGTCAAATTATTCTCTTCCGCAGCTTTAAAAACTTCTTCATCTTTCTTAGAGCCTCCTGGTTGAATGATGTGTGCTACTCCTTTCTTTGCAGCTAGATCAATATTGTCTCTAAAGGGAAAAAAAGCATCAGAGGCTAGTACACAACCCTCAACATTCAAACCTTCTTCTTCTGCTTTCATAAAAGCTATTTTTGTGCTGACAACCCTGCTCATTTGACCGGCCCCAACACCTAATGTCATTTTATTTTTTGCTAAGACTATGGCGTTAGATTTGGCATGCTTTGCAACTTTCATAGCAAAAATTAAGTCTTCAATATTATCTTTACTTGGGGTGTTTTTAGTCACAAAATTAAGATTAAGCTTCGAAAAATCTTCTAAATCAGTGGACTGAATAAGCCCAATACCATGTATCATCTTATTTTCATAAGGATCAGTTTTTACATTCTTGCTTTTTAAAACTCTTATATTTGGTTTCTGTAATAAAATTTTTAAGGCTTCATCTTCATACTCTGGAGCAACCAAAACCTCAATAAACTGATTATTGATCATTTTTTCTGCACACTCTGCGTCAACTTTTGCATTACATGCAATTACACCCCCAAAAGCAGATGTTGGGTCAGTTTGAAATGCTTTTTTATAAGCTTCTAAAATATTTTTAGCTGATGCTACTCCACAAGGATTAGTGTGCTTAACTATACAGACACTTGGTTCGTGAAATTCATTTACACATGCCCAGGCTGCTAAAGCATCGGAAACATTGTTATATGAAATGTCTTTACCTTGAATGGGATTAATAAAGTCTATGGGAGCATCTTCTCCTGTGGATAAAAAGCCCTCTTGATGAGGGTTTTCACCGTATCTTAGTTTCTTTGAATCTTGTTGCATAGCATTTCCATCGAACCAATTTGAAACGTCTAAATCATAATCACTTGTGATGCTAAAAACTTCTGATGCTAATTCTTTTGAATGCTCAATTGATACACCATTTACATCTATTTGGTCATACTGATTGGGTTGGCAAAGCACCACGGTGTGATGAAAATTCTTTGCTGCAGCTCTAAGCATTGCTGGACCACCTATATCTATTTTTTCAATTATTGAATTCTCTGATGCATCATCTTTTGCTACTTCATCTGCAAATGGATATAAATTCACTACAACAAGATCTATTTTTTTTGCATCTAGCTTCTCTAGTTCTTCTTGATCTAGTGCTCCTCTTGCTAAAATGCCTGCATGTATTTTGGGATGCAATGTCTTTACACGACCATCAAAAACCTCATTAAAGCCGGTGTATTCTGAAATTTCAGTGACAGCTACATTATTTGTTTTTAAATATTTTGCTGTGCCTCCTGAAGATAAAATCTCTACATTGTGTTTGGCTAGCTCATTTGCAAGCTCTAAAATACCTTCTTTATTGAAAACGCTTAATAATGCTGTCTTAATTTTGATCATTATAAAAGTCCATATTTAGCCATTTTTTTTCTTAATGTGCCTCTATTTAATCCTAGTATCTTGCTTGCTTCAGATTGATTTCCTTTGCATTTCTTTAAAACAACTTCTAATAAGGGTGGCTCTATTTGGCTAATAGTTAAGTTATAAAGTTCAATAGGATTTTCCCCATCTAAATTGCGATAGTATCTCTTGATAGCTCTTTTAACTTCTCCACGAAGACTTCTTTTATTTGTATTAAACTTGGTTGACATCTAAATGATATAATTGCTTTTCAAAATGAAAATAGCGTCAATTTTTCTTAAAAAAAAACTAGATAAAAATACTGATCATTTTTTAGACAATAGTCAAATACATTACTTGAAAAAAGTACTAAAACTTAAAGCAGGTGAAGAGCTTTTTATATTTGATGGTGAGGGGAATAAGTATCTAACTGTCTTTAATGGTGAAAGCTCAACAAGAATTATTGAAAAAGTCATGAAACCAAAGAATTTCCATATAACTGTTCTGATACCATTATTAAAAAAGAACCAATTTGAATTTATGTTGCAAAAATGCGTTGAAATTGGAGTAAAAAATATAAAAGTTTATATATCTAGAAAAACTAAAGATACTTTTAGTTTTGAGAAAGAAATAAATAAATACGGCAGATATCAGGAAATTATAAAATCAGCTTTCTTGCAGTCAGAAAATTTTTATCTTCCTCAGTTAGAAATATTTGAATCTATTGCAAGCTTTAATTTTAGTGGTTTTAATTCAATCTGTGTTTTAGATCAGTTTGCAGAAAGCAATATCACTGTTAATAAGAAATATGATCTTTTAATATCAGGTGGAGAGTTTGGTTTTGATGAATATGAGAGAGAAATATTTAACAAAAACCAAGCATCTTATATGAATTTAGGTGAAAATATACTTAGAGCTGAAACCGCACCTTTAGTAGCTCTATCAAAAATAAATATTTAATTATGAAAATTGGATTTATCGTTAATGACTTACACTCAATAAATCTTGAGAAAGATACATCTATTTACTTAATGAAAGAAGTATTTATGAGAGGTAGTGAAATATATGCATTTGATGCCACTGATGTAACACATAAGAACTCAAACCTCTATGCAAACTGCACAAAAATACAATTTCCAAATCCTGGAGAATTGAGTTTTGAGAAAAGTAAAACTGAACACATTAATATAAAAGAATTTAAATATGTCATTAATAGACTTAATCCGCCATTCAATAAAGAATATCTATATCTAACTCAATTACTAGAAATATCAGGAGTCGACTGCATTAACCCTGCTAAGGCACTAAGAGAAAATAATGAGAAACTTATAATTCTAAATTTTCCTAACTTAATACCATTCTCAAAAGTTACAAATTCTCTCGAAGAAATAGAGGATATATTCAAAAACGAACAAATTGAAAAAATTGTTTTGAAGCCACTTGATGGAATGGGCGGAAAGTCAATTTTCTTTATTGAAAGAGGGGATAAGAATTTAAGCGTTATATGGGAAACAATTAGCCAAATGGGCAGAAAGCATTTTATTGTTCAAGAATATATAGAAGAAGCAAAACATGGTGATCATAGGCTTGTATTTATAAATTATGAGTTATTGCCTCGCAAGGTAGTTCGAGTTCCTTCTCATAAGGATTTTAGGGGAAACCTTGCAGCTGGAGCATCATCAAAAATCGAGCCAGTTACAAAGAAAGATCAAGAGATTGCAGAACAAATAATTCCTTATCTCAAGGAGAATGGCATCTATTTTGCAGGTGCTGACCTATTAGGCGGACAGTTATCTGAAATCAACATTACTTCACCTACATGTTTGCAAGAAATTCACAAGAATTCAGATTTAGATCCAGCTAAGGTTTTTTGGGATAATTTAAAGAAATGAAAATTATGTTTCTATATTGAAAAAAGAGGCTAAAGTTGTTTTAAGCCTTGATTACGGAACCAAAAAAATTGGAATCTGTATTGCAGAAACTTATACAGGGCAAACTAAACCACTCCCAGTAGTTAAAAATGATAAATCTCTATATGATTCATTAGATGCCCTAATCGAGGAATGGAAGCCAAATTTATTACTAGTAGGGATGCCTCCAAAGATGACAGAAGAGTTCAA
>CENP01093230.1_pt1 | contig 63538 bp, 56 predicted proteins | sample 361281 | NCBI WGS metagenome assembly CENP01 (sample SAMEA2591122, study PRJEB7988) | marine metagenome | biome: marine biome (ENVO:00000447); feature: deep chlorophyll maximum layer (ENVO:xxxxxxxx); material: saline water (ENVO:00002010), including plankton (ENVO:xxxxxxxx) | depth 70 m
CCCACCTTTTACCTGCAATTAAACAAGTTAACCTAAAACATTTTTAAATCATTGAGGCGACGGTCAGATTCGAACTGACGAATAGCGGTTTTGCAAACCGATCCCTTAAACCACTTGGGTACGTCGCCATTTTAAGTGTAAAACTAGATATCAAATTTAATAGTTTTTTTTATGAATACAATAAATGCTTTATTGACAATCTCAATAATTAATTTGTAATGTTGACAAAGCATATATGGAGAAAAACAATGCCTAATCTATATTTAAAGATAGTTGATATTGATCGTTTCGAGGATACAAAAGTTGTAGATGAAAAAAAAGCAACACATGTAGTTGAAGTTGATGAGTCAGAATATGCAGATATTGTCGAAATGTTTAACAAATATTTACCAAAAATTAAATTACATTTTCCAATGGACCCTGCAATAATGAGAGCACTAGAAGAACAAGGTTAAACCTCAATATTTTAATTTTCTAATATAAAACTAAGGAGTAAACATTATGAACAATCACGAATCACTACTTAAAATGATAGATATAAGATCATCTAATTTTAGAGTAGGTCTAATCCTTTTAAATTTTATGCAATTGGGCCTACTAGCATTAAATATATTTTTAAATACAACAGGATTAGAGACTCCTTTAACTATATTTTTTGTTGCTTTGTTTCTTGGAAGCACACTTTACACTGAAAGGCAATTAAATGGTCTTGGGGAATGTGCAGATGACATAGATGATGAAATGAGCAAACAAATGCATTTGAAGGGATATAAAGACACTCCTTTTACATTCTTAAGAGGGTTTGTTGTATTGATCTCAATTGCCTATCTAACTGCTCAATTAATAATTTTACATTCTTAAAATTATATTTGAAAAATAAAAAGACCTTCTTTAAAAAGAAGGTCTTATAGTTTATAGTAATTTACTTAAATTTATTTCTTTAAAGAAAAAATCATTTCTCTAAATTTATCATCAACAACAAAATAATGCCCATTTTCTTCATGTATACTTACATCTTTTGAATGAAAATCAAGGATATGCTGTATAAAAACATCTATATTTGGTATTTTATATAAAATACCATCTCTATCTTTAATAGTAAAATGATTCATTTTAAATTACGAGCGAGAGACGAGATTCGAACTCGCGACCCTCACGTTGGCAACGTGATGCTCTACCAGCTGAGCTACTCTCGCAATTATACGCTTGCGAATTTACCTCAAGAAAATCGGTCTGTCAAACTGATTTAGGTAAAATTTCAAAACTTTTATTCTTTCTAAAACAAATAAATGTTGATAGTAAAAACCAAAAAATATCCCTAAAAAGGGTATTTAAGCCAACCATGGAACCACTTTTCCCAAAACATCCACATTCTATGCTTAAACCTCTTAGTAAAGCTTGAGATATAGCCAAAATAAATACAAACATCATGCCAGAGATAATAAAAGATGACCCATCAACAAAAATACCAAGAATCAAACCTGTTCCAGTAAAAACCTCTACCCATGGTAAAAGAATAGCAAAAAAATGTGTTGTTGAATATGGTAATATTTGATAATTCTGAATTTGAGATGCAAAATCAACCGGATCTATAATTTTTATAACTCCAGCGTAAATAAAAACTGCTCCTATATACAACCTAAATATTAAAATTAACCATTTATTTGATAATAAATTATTCATTTGACTTAGATATAGGATAACCTGCATTTTTCCACTCAGAAATTCCTCCATCATATACAAAAACTTTAGAAAAAGCCCAATCTTCACCCATAAGAACTCTGGCTAGCTCTAGACTTAAATCACATTCTCCACCACTACAATAGGTTACAATTGGATCATCTTCATTTACCCATCTTAATATTTCACCTGGGTTAGCTGGGGCTAATTTTGCATTCAATATGTGTGATTTATTATATTCCAATTCATCCCTTGAGTCAATAAAAACAATATTTTTATCATACATCGACTTTGCAATTTCTAAACTTACCAACATAGGTTCAAACAACATTGTTTCAATCGAGAGTAATGAATCAACAGTAGAAATATCTCCAGAAATAATATTTTTATTTGCTATTATTTGGAGTGAATTTGAAGAACGTACATAGTTAAAAAAAAAAGAAACAAAAATCGATATAATAACAATGATTAATGACTGATTGATAAAACTTTTAAGTTTCACTTACTTATAAATCTTCTTTTTTAAAATTAGTAGCTAACTCTTCACATTCATTCAATGAATTATTTACTAAAGTCAACATTCTAGAATCATCTTTCAAATCTTTATTCATAGGAGGAAAATCAAAATGAGAAGTATTTTTAATTCCTATTAATTTGGAATTATTTTGAGTCTGGCCTTGTTTAATTCTTTCTATTCTTCCAAGTTGAGCATTATCATTTGAATATAACTCTTCTAGAGTTTTTGTTGGATCTTTTTTATTTAATCTATCAAGCTGAATTTTAAAAAAAGCCTCTCTTCTTTTTAATTCAGTTATATCGATTAATGGAATACTTGAATCATTAATTTTTAAATTGAGTATTCCTAATGATTTACCCTGTTGTCCTAGCCTGTACATTCTTGGTCCATTTTTTGGGTTCTGTTGTTTTCCAATAGGATTCTGATAATCTCCACTTAAAAACATATAATCAGCTTTTTCAAATTTAGGCCTATAAGCCATTGCTTCTTTGTAAGAACCATTAAACAATACAATATTAAAATCAGTTGATTTATCAATTACATTTAAAATATTATTTACACTAGATATAACATCTTTTGTTTTAATGTTTTTAGATAATTTCTTAAGTGTTGTTACACCAGTTATACCAAAAGAAAAACCATTTGATTCAACAATTACATGAGATTTAAATAATAAAGAATCATTGCTACCTACTAAATTTGAGGAAATAAAAGGAAAATTTGCTTTATTTTTCAATTGATTCAAAAATTCAATTCCAGCTGCTAAATCTTTTGAACCAATGTTCATTACTTCACATCCTATAGAGTTATAGCCTTCTATAATTGTTTTTGCTCTTATCTTAGACTGAGCTAGATCTAAAGGATCAGGGTCATCTTTACTAAAGAATAAATCTCCTGCATCGATTATAATTGGATGGATACCATCATTTTTCATTGATTTTATGTAAGTTGATTTACGAGACAGACCGCCTGTAGGGTTGTTTTTTCAGCCACAGGGGTCTAATTGACTATGAACATTACCAGTAATAACTATTGTTGCAAGACCATTTTTTTTATTATCAGCATTACATGAAATCAAAAAGAAAATTAGAAAAATTTTAGGAACATAAATTAATGATTTAAATAACATAGTATAATTTACTTTCGACTTCACATCTTGTCAACAGGACAAATTATAAAGTTTTTTTTAAAAAAAATGTATTTTTAAATTAGGATGTTAATTAGCAAATTATTGGGGCCGTAGCTCAGTTGGGAGAGCGCCTGAATGGCATTCAGGAGGTCGTCAGTTCGATCCTGATCGGCTCCACTTTTAGTTATGAAATTTTTATTTACTAAATTATTATTTTTATTTTTTTTAATCAATCTATTATTTTCACAAGATAATACTGATGAAAATTCAGATTCTTTATTCATTAATATAAATTCTTCTTTATCCAAAATTGCATATGCTGATGATATATGTAAAAGCTCTGTATATATTATGAACCCAAATATTGAAAGATCTCAATCGAAAAAAATGGCTAAAGTCTTAGCTAAAAACTTAAAAAAAAATAAAAAAAATCTAAAAATTCATAAGAGTTATACCCAAGGTAGTTGTACTAATCTTGAATGTATCCAAAACGAGATTGGTAATACTAAAGCAAATCATGCTTTTGTTATAAGAAATTCTGTTAATGCTATTTCTGATGATAAGGGTATTGTTATGAGAAATTTATTGTATGATTTTAATAGCGCAAAACTAAGACCCGAAGCAGAAATTGAATTACTAACAATTTTAAGCTTAATGGAAAATAATCCAAATATTTCAATGGAACTTGCATCTCATACTGATTCCAGAGGTGCAAAATCATATAACCTTAATTTATCTCAATTAAGAGCAAATTCAGTTCAAAATTGGCTAATTGATAACGGAATTGATTCAAATAGACTTAATCCAGTTGGGTATGGAGAAGGAAAACCGGCAGTTGTTACAAGGCAACAAGAACAAATTTATAATTTTTTAACTGAAGGAGATATTCTAACTGAATTATTTATTAATAGTTTAGATTCTAAAGAAAAAAGAGATATAGCGCATGAACTAAATAGAAGAACCGAATTATTTATATCAAATGACATAGGTAATAATTTATTAGGTGGAAGTATTGACCTGATATTATATAATTTAGATAAAAATGTTGTTTCTGTAGAGATAGAAGATGACTTTATTGGATCAAGTGAAGATCTAAATTCAAGAATAGAAAATTTAGGAACTCAAATTTTAACTAATTATAGCTATAATGAGTGCAGAGCTGGATTAGGCTTTATTCTTTTCCCTATAATTATTGTTGGAGGTGGAGCTGCAGGATATTATGCCTATACTGAGGTAGTTGAAAATAATGAAAATTTAATAGGAACTCCTCCTTCTCTACCAGAGGATTGTTGTGATTAAAAAAGTTTTTATATTATTCATCACTTTTTCTAGCTGTTTATTTTCACAATATTCTACAAATCACTATATGCCTCCTTTATTTTATGGTCAAAATTCAAGTGATGCTCCAGATGAAATTCGAATAGATCTTTCAACTATGGAAGAGGGATCATCATTCAATGTGTTAATGAAAAACAGTGCTGGTTCAACATTATACACAAAATCAATTTCAAAAGGATCACCTAATAATTTTTCCGTATCTACTAACTATTTATATGCAAATGATTATGGCACCAATGATAGTAATAAAGGTTTGTATTTTGAAGCAAGTAAACCTTTTTATATGAGAGTTGATATTAGAGCCGGCTCTCAAACTGGTTCAATTTCTTCAAAAGGTCAACAAGGAATGGGTACTGAGTTTAGGTCAGCTCATTTTTATCAGTCAAATATAAGCTATAATGCAAAAAATACCTTTGGAAGTTTTATTTCCATGATGGGGACAGAAGATAACACAACAATAACAATTACCCCAAATTCTGGTGTTTATTTTTTAGGTAGATCAAATACCGTTCCATGGTCAGTATCTGTAGATAAGGGTGAATCATATGTTGTTGGTATTAATAATACAATATCCTCCTATGATGAAGATGTAATTGGAACTTTAATTACTTCAAACAAGAATATAGTTGTTAATTCAGGAACATGGTCTGGTTCAATCAACACAAGTAGCGGTGCAAAGAGGGATATGGGTGTTGATCAGTTAGTCCCAGTTGATGTTGTTGGTAATGATTATTTGATAATTGAGGGTGAATCTGGAACTCATAAAGGAGTAAATGCAATAATTGTTGCAACAGAGAATAATACTGTGGTAACAGTTGATGGCACTGTAAGAGATGCAGACCTAGATGCAGGAGAATTTTATGCATGGTCGCTAGATAATAATAATAATAATTCATTAGATCACATTAACACTTCTAAACCCTCATTAGTTTATTATCAAGGATATTCAACTGATCAAAATGATATAAAAAATAATCATGGCCTTTTTATTCTTGCTCCACTTAACAGTTCAAGTACAGCCTCAGGTTATAATCATGCTCATTTTGGTGACGATCTTGATGATATTTTAGGTCAATCTGGTGAAGCAAACTTTTATGTACTCAAAACTGGAAACACAGGATCCTTTGTTTACAATAATAATAGTCAAACCTCATCTAGTTGGGATAATCAATCTGTTAAAAATTATACAGTTAACGGTACAACTTGGGAATTATATAGAAAGCTTGATTGGAATATAGGAGATAATGATTTCTATATCTCAAATGCTGGTCCATTATATGTTTGGTTTGGAATGGGTGCTGGAGAAAGAGGATATTTCTCATCAATTCAAAATTTTGTTTCATCAAATAATGCCCCAGTTGCAAATGCTCAAACCATTAATTCAAATGAAGATACTGACCAAACAATAACTCTATCTGGTTCAGACAGTGATAATGATAATTTATCTTATATAGTTACTTCCATACCTTCAAATGGAACTTTATATCAAACATCAGATGGATCCACAAGAGGAAATGCAATAACCTCAACAGCAACCACCATAACTGATAGTAATAACAGATTAATTTTTGTTCCTGATTTAAATGAAAATGGCTCTAATTATGGTAATTTTAATTTTAAAGTAAACGATGGAACATCTGATTCTGATGTTGCTTCTATAACATTAAATGTATTAGCAGTTAATGACCCACCTGTTGTTGGGAATTCAAATGTTTCAACAAACGAAGATACTGAAATTGCCTTTTCAATATCAAATTTAAATTATTCTGATACTGAAGGCAGTTCAATAAGTGGTATTAGAATACTTGGTTTTTCATTAAATAACAGCCATCAAGGTACATTATACCTTGATGCCAACAATAACGATTCATTTGATAATGGAGAGCAAATTTCAACGAATCAAGTTGTTTCAGCCTCAAATCTTTCAAATGGTCATCTCAGATTTTATCCCAATACAAACGATAATGATGCTTCTACACATTTTGCGTCCATCACTTTTGAAGCTAATGATGGTTCAAATTATAGCTCAAGTGCAGGCAATGTTTATATATATGTTCAACCTGTTGATGACGCTCCTAATGTTGCAAACCAAATAAATAATATAACAGTCTCAGAAGATGCTTCTAATTCAATTATTGATCTTTCAAATATATTTAATGATGTTGATAATAATAATAGTGATATTACTAAATCAGTTACTGCAAATGATGGTTCTTCAAATGTTACAGCTTCTATTTCCGGTAATAATCTTACATTGGATTTTTTAGATAATAAACATGGTTCAGCTAACATAACGATTACAGGGACATCTAATGGTTTAACTGTTTCAGAAACATTTAGTGTTACTATCAACCCCGTAAATGATGCACCAACCGATATTGGTCTTTCCAGTACAAGTATTGCTGATGACTCTAATTCAGGAACAGTTGTTGGAAGTTTAACTTCAACCGATGTTGATCAAGGAGATTCACATACCTATTCGATAATAGGTGGAGCAGATGCTTCAAAATTTACAATAGATAATTCTAATTTAGTTACAAATGCTACAATTGATTATCATGTTCAACAAAATTATGTTATAATTATTAGAACGACTGATAGTGCTGGAGCAACATACGATGAAACCATCACGATAAATGCATCTGACCCTAATAATCAAAGACCCGTGGTTACATCAAGCCAATCATTTAATGTTAATGAAAATCAAAGCTCAGGTACAGTTGTTGGTACTGTCCAAGGATCAGATGCCGATGGAGAAACATTGCAAAATTGGACAATAGAATCAGGAGTTAATAAAAATCATTTCTCAATTAATAGTACTTCTGGAGAAATAGTAACTTCAAAAATTCTTAATTATGAAGATGCTAATGAAAGAAATTATACATTAGGTTTAAAAGTATCTGATGGAAATGAATTTTCAAGCGTTGTAAATATTACAATCAATGTAAACCCAATTAATGATTTATCACCAATTGTAGATAGCGATCAAACATTTCAAATTAATGAAAATATTGATATTGGAACAACTGTTGGAACAGTAAATGCAACAGATCCTGATGTTTGGCCAAGTGGTACTTCAACTACTTTTCAAAATTGGGAAATTGTTAGTGGCAATACTGATGGTCATTTTTTAATTAATAGTTCTACTGGTGTGATTACAAGTGCTTCTTTGCTTGACTATGAAACCAATTCATCATATACATTAATAGTAAGAGTGTCTGATGGAAATAATACATCCAATCAAAGTTCTGTTGTTATTTCATTAAATGATATTAATGAATCTCCATTAGCTACAAATTTATCTGAAACCACTAATGAAGAAACTGTTAAAACATTAACACTTCAAGGAAGTGATCCAGAAGGAAGTTCATTATCTTATGTTATTACAGCTCTTCCTAAAAATGGTGTATTAAATCAAATGGATGAAACTTTAATAAATGCTGCAAACACTACAGTGTCAAGCAATACAGATCAAATAAAATATTCTCCAAATATCAACTTTGTTGGTAAGGATACTCTACTGTTTAAAGTTAATGATGGAACGAATGACAGTCAAAACGCTTTATTCATAATAACTGTAAATAATGTAAACGACTCCCCTGTTGCAATTAGAGATACAATTTCAATTCTTGAAGATAATGCCGCAATAATAACTTTAAATGGAACTGATATTGATAATAATAATTTAGATTATTCCATATCTTTAAAAATAAATATAGGTGATTTGTATCAATCAAATGATGGTATCAACAAAACAACTTTAATTAACTCAGGTGACAATGTAATAAACAGTCAAAATAAAATATATTTTGAACCACAGGAAAACGCTTTTGGAACTGACAGTCTAACATTTTCAGTCACTGATGGTGAACTTATAGATTCTGAAAAAATAATTGTAATTATTTCACCTGTGGCTGATAACCCAATTGCTGAAGATGGTGAAATTGTAATTGCTCAAGGACTTGAGTGGGATTATGATCTCTCAAATAAAATTTCAGATCCTGATTATGATTTGGATCTATCGAGTCTTTCAATTTTAAGCTCAGATGGTGGTGGTCAGTATAGAGTTCCAAGTGATACAACATCTATTTTAGTTTTTGATTATACAGATAATCTTAATTATACAGGAACAGATTCAGTTATTTATCAAATTTGCGATAATACTAATCTGTGTGACTCTGGTAAAATAAAAATTTCAATTACAGAAGGAAGAAAACCCATTGCAATTTCAGATACGCTTACTATAGACGAAGATGCAGACCCCAGATCTTTTAATGTATTAAGAAATGATAGCGATCTTGATAATAATCTTGATATTTCATCTTTAGAAATTATATCTGCTTTTAAAGGTTCTTTTGATGATTCAGAAAATCAAAGTCAGGCAAATACTGATAGTACTATTTTAATTTCTATGGCATCAAATTTTTATGGTAATGATAGTTTAACCTATAGAATTTCTGATGATACAAGACTAAGCTCAGAAGCAAAAGTATATATTTTAGTTAACCCTGCTCCTGATCCTCCTGAAGTTGTTGACCCGATTACTGTTTTTATTGAAGAGGGAGAACCTTTGAACGATCTTATTTTAAATGCAACTGATGCTGATGGGGATACACTTATTTACACATTATGTCAAGAAGCTTCAAATTCAATATTAACTCAATTTTCTGATACTGATACTTTAAAAAATGGAGATATTCTATTAGTTAGTTCAATTGAATCTCCAAAAATTAATATTACCCCAGAAATAGGTTTTTATGGAGATGATATTTTTAGATACTGTGTTGAAGATCAAGATGGAAACATTGCTGAAGCAAGAGTTATAATTTCTGTAGTAGATGTTCCTGAATTTCCTATAGCAAATAATGATTCAATAGAAGTTTTTCAAAATAGTATTGGTAGAGTTAATGTTTTATTAAATGATACTGACCCTGAAAATGATATTGATTACTCTACTCTTTTAATTTTTAAAGATAAAAATAGCAATCAATCTTTTAAAACAACACCCACAAATAAAGGTGGAATTGCAACGGTTCAGGATTCTTCAATCAAATTTGATTATTCAAACCTACTTATGTTTACCGGTATAGATTCTATTTATTATTCAATATGTGATTTTGAAAAACTTTGTGATACCTCTAGTGTATACATAAATGTTTATCAAGATGATATTCCACCAGGGGTTTATAATATTTCGACAAATAAAGATACTTTATTACTAGAAAATACATTAGCCCGTCTCTCATCTTCAAACGACATTACTATAAAGGCCACAATAAAAGACTCATTACCTCTTGAGTCAGTCATTCTTAAAGTTGGAAAGGGAGGGTCAAATGAATATTTATCCTACCCAATAGATTTTGAAAATGGTATTAGAATGCTAGAAACTGAGGAGACCATAACTATTGATAATTTGGATGAAAGAGGGATTAAATTTTATTATTTTGCATCTGATATTCTCGGATATGCCTCAGATTCAGAAATAAGTACTATTCCTATTAAAACCTCAAATGGATTAATTAAATTTCCTGATTGTATTCCTCCTAATGAATGGATATTAATTTCAATTCCTACTGATTTAGAAGAAAACAGAATTAATGATGTTTTTTACAACAGCTTTGGAAATATTGACAAAGAAAAATTTGTAATTTGGAAATTTGAAAACGGTAATTATACCGAACCTTCAACCATTGAACCTGGGTTAAGTTATTGGATTTATCAAAAAATTGGTGAAGAATGTAATCTCAGTTTAGGAAGTGGTGTAATTACAGAAATTGATACACTTGAATGGGAACTGGAACCAGGATGGAATTTAGTTGGTAATCCTTATCCATTTTCATTTAATATGGGAGAAATTGATCATACTCTATATTGTGGCCCACTAGAATTTAGTTCTAATATGGGTTGGTCCGATCATCAAGATACTATTTCACCATTTGGAGGATATATAATTTGCAATAAAACTGATTCAACAATAGTATTTAAATCGTCAGGTGATTCCAATTTAAATTTATCTAGATCTTTTTTATCAAATAATAAGAATAATGATGAAAAAAGTTTTTTTAGAGGAAAAATAAGTTTTAAAAGCTCTAAATTTTCAGATAATAATAATTTTTTTGGATACAATAAAAATGCATCTGGATCATTTGACAAATATGATAATATAAGTGAACCACCATTACCTAATAATGAAAATGCATTTAAATTTGATTGGGTTTTAAAAGATATAAATGGTTTTAATAAATATCTTTTAGAGGATATCAAAAATAGTTCTGACTCAACTTTTATTTGGGATGGAATATTAAAAACTTCTAAAAATCAATCTGATTTACAATTAACTGTATCTAACCTTGAAAATATCTACCAAAATAAAAAATTGATTTTAGTTGATAGAAACAATGGTGAAACATTTAATTTGTTGAATAAAAATAATTTTACTATTAAAAAAGGTCATGCTAAAAATTTAGGGAGAAGATTCTCTTTAATTCATGGTCCTGAAAAATGGGTTCAAGATCAAGTTGATGAAATCATTCAATCAATACCAAATGAATTTAATTTAAGTCAAAATTATCCTAATCCATTTAACCCAATCACAACAATAAATTATCAAATCCCATTAGATCAAATGGTTATTCTAAAAATTTATAACTTAATTGGTCAAGAAATAATTACATTAGTTAATGAAGAACAATATGCAGGCAATTATAATATAATCTGGAATGGAAAAGACAAAGACAACAAACAATTATCTTCTGGTACATACTTTTATGTTTTAAAAACACAAAATCATTCAGTAGCGAAAAAAATGTTACTATTGAAATAATTTTAAAAATAAAAAAAAATATTATACTTTTTCAATTATTCTTCTTAATATAACGTATTATATATGAGCAAAAGATAAATATACCTACCTTATTTCACACTTAGAACTTACTTACTATTATTATATTTCATACAAAATTATACAAAATAAACTTAAAAATTAATTAACTGGAGATAAAAATGAACCTATATGTTGGAAATATCAGCTATGAAATGTCTGAAGATGACCTTTCTAATACATTTGCCGAGTACGGTGAAGTAACATCAGTAAAGATCATTAAAGACAAATTCACTGGTCGTTCTAGAGGATTTGGCTTTGTTGAAATTAACTCAGAAGATGGAAGTAAAAAAGCTATCGAAGAGTTAAATGGAAAAGACATTCAAGGACGACAATTAGTTGTAAACGAAGCTAGACCTAGAACTTAGAATTAAGTTATTAAATATAGTTCTAAAATTAGAGTGCATCACTGCACTCTAATTTTTTAGTTTTTCATTAAAATAATTAAATAGTTTATTATTAAGATAATATCGGGTAGTTCCTCCTGACAATGAATGATCTCTGTTTGGATAAATAAATACATCTATCATTTTATTTTTATCTATAAAACTATTTATTAATTGTGTTGTATTTTGAAAATGCACATTATCATCACCTGTTCCATGCATAACTAATAAGTTTCCTTTAAAGTTATCAACATGAGACATTATTGATACTGAATCATAGCCAGCTTTGTTAAAATTTGGGTTACCCATTGATCTTTCCGAATAAATTGAATCATACAACCTAAAATCAACAACTGGTGATATTGAAACACCAACACTAAACATTGATGAAAGCCTCGTTAACATTAATGCAGTAAAGTAACCACCTCCACTTGAACCCCAAGCACCTATTTTATTTGCATTAACACTATAATTATTAATAATATAATTAACACCTGCTTTTATATCTTTAACTAAATATTTACTCATATCTCCATAACTTAAATTTTTAAAATTCTCTCCTCTTCCTCCCATACCTCTACAATCCATTGAAAAAACAATAAATCCTTCTTGAGCAAGAAATTGATTTATAAGATTACCCCATTTATTTAAAACAATTTGTGTCCCTGGCATACCATAGCCATATACTATCATTGGATATTTTATATTTTTGTCATAATCATTTGGTAGAGTTAATATTCCATCAAGTAAAACAGTTTTATCATTAGATAAAAAATTTACAAAAAAAGGAAATGACCAATTATATTCTTTATATTGATTTAAATTAGTTTTATCTAATATTCTAATTGGATTACCTCTCATATTTTTCAAAACTATTTTAGGAGGAGATTTAATTGAAGAAAAAGAATCGATAAAATATTTTTTTGAAGGAGATATCATTATTCTATGAAACCCTTCTTCATTTGTAATTTTAATTAAGTTTGAACCATCTAAATTAATTGAAAAAAGGTGACTTTCTTTTACAGAACCCCTATTTGCAGTAAAATATACTTTGTTATCTTTTTGATTATAATTCAAAATTCTATTTACTTCCCATTGACCCTTTGTTACACTATTTATTAAGTTGCCATTAATATCGCTGTAATGAATATGTCTAAATCCTGATTTTTCAGATATCCATAATAATTTATCATTATCTAAAAATTGATAATCATCATTTAGATCAACCCATCCTATTGTATCTTCATCTTTTATACCTTCAAAAATTTTACCTGATTTAATGTCATAGACTAATAAAGTAATATTTTTCTGAGATCTATCAATTTTCACAAGAAATATTTTTCCATTTTTTTCCCAATAAATTCTAGGAATATAGTAATCATTATTATCTTTTAAATTAATCCAATTAATAGAACCACCTGTAGCATCAACAATTCCTACTTTTATCTTAGGATTATTTTGACCTGCTTTAGGATATCTTATATTTTTAAGTTGAGGATATAATTTTAATTCATCAATTAATGTATAAACAGGAACATCTGATTGATTTTCTTCACAAAAAATAATTTTCTTGCTATTAGGTGACCACTTATATGAATCATATGATGAAAACTCTTCTTCATAGACCCATCCAAAAATACCATTTAAATAATTTTCAGAGCCTGATTTGGTTAATTGATATTGTTTTTTTTTCTTAATATCATAATTATATAAATTATTATCAATTCTTACAAAACTTAATTGATTTCCATCTGGAGAAAATTTTACATTTCTTAAAGAATCATTTGCTTCAGTTAATTTAATCATTTCTTTTTTTTGATTATCATAAATAAAATAAGTTCCATAAAATGACCTTCTCCAAATCTTTGTCTTTTCTGATTGAATTAATACATACCTATTGGTACTATTAATTTGATAATCAACGATAGGTATTTCATTTTTTTTAAATTTTATATTTTTTCTACTTAAAAAAATTGTAGTGTCATTAGATACTAGATTTACTTTATAAATAGATTTGGATTTTGATAAATATGTAAAGGAGTCTTCATCATTTAACCACTTTAAATTTGGAATTGATGCTACTTTAAAAGGTGAATTATCAGAAATTTGCTCTATAGATAATTTTTTTTGAGACATCAAAAATTGATTTGATATAATGATAATAATTAAAAACAATTTCATTTTATTTTATAATTTCTTTCACTTCCTCAAAAAGTTCAATCATCATTCTCTCATTAAGTCTACCAGTGTTAACATTTCTAGGACTAGGGTGATATGACCCAATTAAAAAAATTCCATTTTTCAAGAGATATTTTTTGCCATGACCAAAAGGGAAATCTTTTATTTTATATTCTTTATTTTTATTAAAGAATTTTAAGGTTGAATCAAATGCAATTTTACCTAAAGCAATTATACACTTTAAATTATTTAATAATTTTAATTCATTTGATAAATACTTTGAACAGTTGATTAATTCTTCTCTTTTAGGTTTGTCTTGGGGTGGTACACATTTTAAAACAGCAGTCATATAAGTATTTTTTAATATTAATCCATCATTGAGGTTATATGAAAATGATTGATTTGCAATTCCAACTTTTTTTAAACATTTCACTAGAAAATCAGCTGATTTATCTCCAGTAAAAACTCGTCCAGTTCTATTCCCACCGTGGGCTGCAGGAGCTAACCCTGCAAGTAATAATTCAGAAGAAAAGGATCCATATCCAGGTACTGGTTTTCCCCAATAATCCCAAGATAAAAACTGTTTTCTTTTTTCTTTAGCGATTTTTTCTCTAAAATCAACTAACCTTTTACACAAAATACATTCAACAATAGTCTTATTAAGTTCTTGAATTGAAAGTTTTGATTTAATAATATATTTCCTTTATTTAGGTATATTAATTATAAGCTTCTCAGCTTGTAGAAGCTATATAATCTATTTAAATTTTAACATTATATATTAAAAAATTGAAAGGTTTATAATTGCTATGGGAATTATGAATGCAATGAGAACTAGAATGAAAGTAATTTTATGGATACTTTTAATTCTATTTATTGGAAGTATGAGTGTTGGTGGGTTAGTAGGTGGAGCTGATATTGTAAATCAATTATTTGGAAGAGTTGATCCATCGAAAGCAATAATTGTTGTAAATGGATCTTCTATATCCCCAGATTTATTTTTTTCCCAAGTTGACCAAAGGTTACAACAAGCCAGGTCGCAAGGAATTGAATATGACCAAGGTAGAATAGATATTGAAAGAGAACAGGTTTATAATCAAATAATTCAAAGTTATTTAATTGATCATGAGCTAAAGAATAGAAAAATTACTGTTTCAGATGATGAAGTTTACTATGAATTATTAAATAACCCTCCATCAGAAATAAAAACAATACCTGATTTTATGACAAATGGTCAATTTGATGATGCTAAATACCAACTAGCATTACAAAACCCACAGGGTGATGAATGGCAGCCAGTTGAAGAATATATAAGACAATATTTGCCAAGACAAAAATTATTTAATGAAATAAGATCACAAGTTTTAGTTTCTGAAAATGAAATAATGGATGAATATATTATTAATAATATTGATTTTACAATTGATGCACTAATCATTAATAACAATAATTTTAATGATGAAAGCTTGAAAACTACAGATAAAGAAATTGAAGATTATTATTTTCTCAACAAAGACGAATTCAAAAAAAATGAAGAAAGATTTCTAAGTTATATATTATGGGAAAATAAACCATCAAAAAATGATACATCATTAACAGAGTCAACAGTTAAAGAAATTTTATCTAGAATTGATTCTGGTGATAAATTTGAAGATTTAGCAAATGAATTTTCTGAAGATCCTGGTAATTTATTGCAAAATGGAGTTGGGAATAATGGTGATCTTGGATGGTTTGGTAAAGGTCAAATGGTTAAATCTTTTGAAGATGCAGCTTTTAGCCTTAATAAAGGTGAAATTAGTGACCCAATACAAACTAATTTTGGAATTCATATTATTAAAGTCAATGATAAGAGAAAAAATGAAAATAATGAAGATGAAATCTTAGCAAGTCATATATTGTTAAAAATTGAAATTGGACCTACTACTCGTAATTTTATTAAAAATAAAGCAACTCAATTTATATTTGATGTTGAAGATTTTGGATTCGATGAAGCTTTAAATAGAAATCCTAATTTTAAATCAAATAAATTACCCCCTTTATTAAAATCATCAACATTTGTACCGGGGTTAGCTTATTTCCCACAAGCATCTAAATTTGCATTTGAAAGCACAACTGGGAGTATAAGTCAAGTTTTGGAAGCAAACAGAGGTTTTGTTGTGTTAAAACTAGATTCAATAAGCCCTGAAGGAACAAAAGAAATTGATTTAGTTAAATTTGAAATTGGAAATACAATAAAAACAAATAAACAAAAAGAAAAAGCACAAGAATTAGCTTTAATTTTATACGATGAAATAATTGATAAGAATGAGTCTATGGAAAACCTATCAATTAAAAACAATAATTCAAAATTCTTAAATCAAATTAAATCAAAATTAAATTCCTCATTTGAAATTATTGGTAAAGAACAATCAATAATTGGTTCTTTACTTGCTGCAGAACCTGGTGAAATCTTACAACCAATAGATTTTTCATCAGGGACTGTTATAATTAAATTAGTTTCTAAAGAAAAGTTTAATGAAGATGATTGGAAAATTAAAAAAGACTTAATAAAGAATAATTTATTAAATACAAAACAAAATCAAACAATAACTGAATGGGTAGAAGGCCTTAAAAAAGAAGCTAAAATTATTGATAATAGAAAATTTTATTTTTAATTAGAATTAAATCTTCTTACTCAAATAGATAAATGGTGTATCTATTGCTGCAACAATTAACTTCATTAAATATGTTGTTATCACAATTTGAATTATTGCATTTAAGGGAAGACTTTCAGTATTAAATACAAAAGGGAATATATAAAAGGCTAAAAAACTGAAAATAATTGAATCAATTAACTGACTTGAATACGTACTTATATTATTTCTAAGCCATAAAAACTTTCCATTTGTTTTATTCTTTATATAATGAAAAATCCATATATCATTTAATTGTGAAATCAAATATGCAATTAAACTTGCAAAAACTATAGATGGAGATGTTGAAAAAATTATTTCCATAGCTTCAGATGCACCCCAATCATCAGAATTCTTTTTAAACAATAAAATCATCTGAGTCATAGAGAGATAAAATAAAGAAACAAAAAAACCAATAAAAACACCTTTTCTAGCTTCTCTTTTACCATAATGTTCAGATAATAAATCAGTAGCTAAAAAAATTGCGCCATAAACCACATTACCGCCAGTTGCATTTAAACCTAAAAGAGTAATTTGTTTGTTAACAAATATATTAGCTAAGATAACGCAGGATGCAATAAAAGCATAAATCCAAATCTTACCTAATTTAAAAGCAATTAATGTAAAAAAAAGACCAATAACTGTTTGAATTAAAAAAATGATTTCATTAGACATAATCAATCATTTTCTTCCCATGAACCAATTTTTTCATATTTCAAAATTCTTTGATTAATTAAAGCACTAGAATTAATTTTATTTAAAGTGTTAATTTCTTTTAAAATGACCTCTTTAACTCTTTCAGACATAAGATTGTAATCGTTATGAGCACCACCCAAAGGTTCTGGAATTATTTGATCACAAATACCCATTTCTAATAAATCTTGAGATGAGACTTTCATTGCATCTGCAGCTTCTTTAGCTTTACTTGCATCTCTCCATAAAATTGATGCACAACCTTCAGGACTTATTACTGAAAACCAAGTGTTCTCAAGCATTATAAATTTATCACCAATTCCAATTCCTAAAGCACCTCCACTAGCCCCTTCTCCAATAACAATAACAATAATTGGAACAGGAATTAGAGACATTTCAATAAGATTATTAGCAATCGCTTGAGCTTGTCCTCTTTCTTCAGCTCCAACTCCAGGGTATGCTCCAGGCGTATCTATGAAACAAACAATTGGTCTATTAAACTTAACAGCTAATTTCATTACTCTAAGAGCTTTTCTGTAGCCCTCAGGTTTTGCCATTCCAAAATTTCTTTTAATATTTTCTTTTGTATTTTTACCTTTTTGGTGTCCAATAAATACAACTTCAGTTTGATCAATAGAACCAATTCCAGTAACTAATGCTTGGTCATCAGCAAATTTTCTATCTCCATGTAATTCTATAAAATCATTTGAAATTCGATTTATATAATCTAAAGTATAAGGTCTTTTTGGAAAACGGGCTAACTGAACTCTTTGCCATCTCGTTAAGTTTGAATAAATCTTTTCTGATATTTTTTTCTTCTCTTCTTTGAGATTTAAAATTTGTCTTGAAAGATCTTTGTCATTTTTAGAATTTAATTCAATCAATTCGTTGATTTGATTATCTAATTCAAATATTGGTTTCTCGAAGTCTAGATGATATTCTGTCATTTTAAAAAAAGAAAATAGTTCTAATTAAAATTTCCAAATCAAAAGCCATGGATTGATTTTGCACATAGTAATGATCATAAATGCTTTTATCATTATCGCCCAATTTAAATTTTTTTATTCTATATATTCCAGTTAAACCTGGCTTGCAAATCATATTTTTTTCCTTTGTTTGAACTGAAACCATGTCACTTCCAACAAAGCTAATTTCACCAAAAAAAATATTAAATAAAAGTGGCAATTCTTTAAAAAAAATTATGTTTGTTTTTATTAATCTTATTTTGATTTTTTTATTTTCTAATCCCCAAATAAATAATTCTTTAGATTTAAATATTGTAAATAATAAAATTAAAATTGGTGAAAATAATAAAATTAAAAAAGTAGAAAAAAATATATCAAACAATCTTTTAGAAAAAAAATTTATTCTATGATATAAAGTATATTCTATATTTAAAAAAGGTATATCACTTATATCCTCAACAGAAGCTTTTCCAAGCAAAATATCCTTATCTTTTGGAACAACTCTATAGGTTAACCTTAAAGATTTTAAACTATCCATTATTTCAACCATCTTCTTTACTTCAAGATTATCAGATGTAAAAATTAACTCTCTTATCTTATATAATTTGATTAACTCTGACAATTTATTAATTGGTCCTAAAATATTTATATTATTTTTTTTTAATTCAAATAAATTTAAGCTATTAATATTTGATTCAACGAAACCAATTACATATATTCCAGTATCAGGTCTATTATTTATTTTATTTAAAATTCTAATGCCCTCTTTACCTATTCCTACAATAATAGCAGGTCTAGAAAAAATAGGTTTATCTCCCTCAATTAAATAATTGATATATCCTCGAGATCTTAAAATATTAAATATTAACCTCCATCCAGGTATTAAAATAAAAATTAAAAAACTCGAATAAATTAAAACTGCTCTAGAGTATGCAAAATCTTTTAAAAAATACGTAAATGTTACACAAAATAAAAAACCCAAAAAAGATGCAATCAAGGCTCTATTATATGAAAGAACAAACTTTGTATATAAATCAAAAATAAAAATAATAAAAACCCAAATCATCGAATAAATAATTAAAATAGGTATATAACTTTGTAAAATTATTTCATAACTATTAAAACGTATTGAAATACCTATAACGAAAGATGTAACAATCATTATTATATCTAAAATAAACGGAAATAAGATTACTAAATTAGATGAAAAAATAGAGGAAATTCTTCTTAAAAAAATTCCTATTTTTAGAAAAAGGGTAAATAATAATGATGTTTTTGAAGAAAAATGTTTATTTACAAACAAATCCATAGCATTATAGAACCATTTAATACTTTCAAGTGGAACTGATTTTACACTTTCTCCTTTAAAATGAATTATTTGAGTTTGTGGAACATAATGAATATCAAAGTTATTTTTTTTAATTCTAAAACATAAATCTAAATCTTCTCCAAACATAAAAAACTTTTCATCAAGCAATCCAACTGTTTTCAAAATTTCTCTTCTAATAAACATAAAAGAACCACTTATAGCATCAACAGAATGACATTTATTTTCATCTAAATAAGTTAAATTATATTTACCTGCCCATTTGCTCTTTGGGAACAATTTATCTAAACCTATTAATTTTGGAAATGCAACCATTGGTGTTGGAAAACTACGCTTACATGAAAGTTGAAGCGTTCCATCACTATTCAATATTTTAGGACCACACATCCCAACATTTTTATTCTCTTCCATATAATTCTTCAAAATATCTAATGTATTTTTTTCAATCACAGTATCAGGGTTTAATAACAATAAATATTCACCCTTAGAAATTTTAATACCTTGATTTACTGCTCGAGAAAATCCATAATTAATTTTATTTTCAATTAAATTAATTTTGGAATATTTTTCCTTAATCATTTGCACTGAATTATCACTTGAATTGTTATCAACAACTATAAGTTCAATATTTTTAGTATACTTAGATGAATAAATTGAATTTAAACAATTAGCTAAATAATCTCTTACATTATAGTTGACAATTATAATTGAAATCAATGAGTTCATTTTAACAATTATTTAAACTTCCCAAAAAATTTAAAAAATCTTAATTTTGGTATCATAAAAAAAGCTTCAATCATAATTTCTTTGTTCATTTTAGATTGACCAACTGTTCTATCAATAAAAATTATAGGTACCTCGCAGATTTTATATTTTTTTAACCAAGCCCTATATGTCATTTCTATTTGAAAAGAATATCCTTGTGATTGAATTGAATGTATATTGATATTTTCAAGAACTTCTCTTTTCCAACATTTAAATCCCCCAGTAGCATCTTTAATTGGCAAGCCTGTAACAATTCTTGAATATAAATTTGCTCCATAACTAATTATCAATCTATGAATTGGCCAATTAACAACATTAATTCCTGAAATATATCTAGAACCAATAACTAAATCATAATTTTTAGACTTATTAAGCAAATCATTAATGCTTTCAGGATCATGGGACATATCTGCGTCCATTTGTATAATAATATCTGCATCCTCCTTTAAAGCATATTTCATACCTGCTATATAAGCTGAACCCAATCCATCTTTTTTCAACCTTTTTAGTAAATGTAAATTTTTATATGTTTTTTTTAAATTTTCAACAATTTTATGCGTTCCATCAGGGGAGTTATCATCAACAACTAAAATATTTATTTGATTGTTAACATTATAAATTTTCTCAATTAATTCTTGAATATTTTTCTTTTCATTATAAGTTGGAGTAATAACAAATATTTTCATACAATTATACCATTTTTCATTTTAGTCAAACAATAATCTAATGAAAAAGTTCTTATTCCAAGAACATCTTCAATTTTTGATGTAAACAAACCGGATTTTAAAGGTCTTTTTGCATCTTGATTTAAATCAGCTGTTTTAATAGGTTTAATTAAAGATGAATCCAAATCAAAAACTTTAGCAATTTTTTTAGCAAATTCAAATCTTGAAATAAATTCTGAACCACCATAATGAAGAATGTCATTAACATTCATTATCATTGATAGTTTAATTGCTTCAGATAAAGCGGCTGTCCAAGTAGGATTTCCAAATTGATCATTAACTACATTGATTTGTTTTTTTTCCGATAATGAGTCAACAACCCATTTCACGAAACTTGCCTTATTAATGAATGAATTTCCATAAAGTACATTTGTTCTAATTATTACCCATGGCTGACTACTACCTCTAATTATATTTTCTGAAGCTAATTTAGTTTTTCCATAATAATTAATTGGATTAGGATTGTCAGATTCAGAATAAGGGCCAGAAAAACCATCAAATACATAATCTGTTGAAATAAAAATTAATTTACAATTAGTTCCTCTTATATTATTTAATATATTCTCTGTAGCTTTGACATTATGATTCCATGCTAATTCTTTATTGGTTTCGCATAAATCAACATCAGTAATAGCTGCTAGATGTACAATTACTTCTGGAGAATAAGTTTGAATTGCTTCAGCAACATTTTTTTTTGATGTAATATCTAACTTAATATATTTACAAGGATAGTTTGTTATTTTTGGAACTTTTTTTCCGGATGCAATAATTTCGAAATGAGGCTGTAACTCTAAGAGAGTTGATTCTCCTAATTGGCCAAACGCTCCAGTTATTAAAATTTGCTTACTCATTTAATATATTTATTAGATAAAATTTGATTATAATTTAATTGACGAATTTAAAAAATTGTATTAATTCTATTTCAATCTTGAATTAAAAGTTTTTGCCATTATTTCAAGTTGTAATAAAGAAGGTAATTTTTTTCTTCCAGGGTTATGAACTAATAAATTAATATGAAAAAATTTTTTTAAATTTATATCATAAAAAAAATAAGATATAAATGGACCGCCCTTTACATCAGTTTTATGCTCCCATAATCCTTCAATTTTTAATGCTTTAAAATTTCCAATTTTATCAATATGAATTTTTCTATAATTTTTTAAAAAATAAATATCATCATTATAAAACTTAGAATAATTATATAAAATTTTATCAAAATTTAACGATTCAAGAGTTGATGAATAATTATAATCACTCCAATGAACAGACAACCATCTAAATGGAAATGCTCTTCCCAACCAAATAAAATCATTTAAAGAATCATCTTTGACAATAGTAAAGTCTTGTTGAATTCTTATTTTCCAATCATATTTATTAAACAAGATTTCTGATAAATCCTTTTGTTCTCTTCTTTTAAATAAATATTTTTCTTGACGGTTTTTATAAAAATTAAAATATTTTTCATAGATCCATTTAGAATTTATTCTTAAAGTATTTTTAAAATCTTTAGCATCATTACCATAAATAATTGAAAAAACTTGTCCTCTAGCAAAAACATCGTTTTTTGAAAATATTTTATTATTTTCAATTTGCAAATTATTCTTTGGCAGAAGATTATAAATTAATTTATCACCAGTTGAATCAGGAATATCCAATATTGATACAACCAAAATATTATGATAATGTTTAATATTATTAAACTCATCTGGTGATATATATTGGACATCAAAAAAAGATTCAGGTTCTGGTGTTAAAATTGCTTGTGAAAAAATTGAATCAATAATTGCTTTTGCTTCAGAAAAATCCTCAAAAGAAACTACAACATTAATTTGATTTTCTATACCCTCAGCTCTAGGTTTAAAATCACAAGTTACAATAATTAAAAAAAATATAAAAATAAGATATTTTTTCATTTAGTCTAGAACTGCAAACTCAGCTCTTTTGGTTTTAAAATCAACATCAATAACTTCAATTTGTATTTCTTTACCTAAATGAAATTTATTTAAATAATTTCTTCCAATAATCGAAATTTCAACCTCATCGAAAAAGTATTGGTCATCTTTTAACTTGCTAACTGGAATAAAACCTTCAACAAAAGTTTCATTAATTTCTGCAAAGAAACCAGAGCTTATTACACCTGAAATAATTGCTAAAAATTTTTCACCCAACCTAAGAGATAACCATCTTAATTGTTTTAATTTTAGATATTCTCTTTCAGCTTCTAAAGATTTAATTTCAGACCTCGTAATTTCTTCAGCAATTTTTGATGCTTTTTTAAAAGATAATACTCTTTTATTTTCACCTAAAAAATGTTTTTTTAAATATCTATGAACTAATATATCCGAATATCTTCTAATTGGTGATGTAAAATGACAATAATGTTTAAATGCTAAACCAAAATGTTCATTTTTCTCAGTTGAATAAATAGCTTTAGACATACTTCGCAATGCAAGCTTTTCTATAAGGTTTTTATATTCGGAATCTTGAACATTTGAAAGAATTTTTTTTAAAGAAAGTGAAGTTATTTTGGAAGGAATTTTCTTTATTAAACTTAACCTAATTAATGTATTAAAAAAATTATCCATATCATCTTGATTTGGTTGTGGATGAATTCTAAAAATAAAACCATCATTATTATTATTTTTTCCAATTAGAACTTTTTCAGCAATTATACGATTAGCTAGCAACATCAGTTCTTCAATTAACCTATGGCTATCATATCTCTTTTTTTGAAAAATATCACTAGGTATACCATTTTTATCAAGCTTGATAAATGGCTCTGGAATATTAAAATCTATACTCCCCTTCTTCTCCCTTTGAACTCTTAATTCTTTTGTAATTTGATTTAAAATATTAATATCTTCAAAAAATTCTCCAGATTTATTATCGATAATTTTTTGAACTTCACCATATGTGAATTGTTTTCTACTCTTAATTACACTTTTTTCTAGTTTTGAATTTAATATATTCATCTTATCATCTATTTCAATGGATAAAGACATAGCTAATCTTTCTTCATTTGGTAATAATGAACAAATATTTGCAGATAAATTATCTGGAATCATTCTAATAACGCCCTCTATAAAATAAATGGAATTGCTCCTTTTTTGTGCCTCAAGGTCTATAGGCAAACCTTCTTCTACATAAAAAGAAACATCAGCTATATGTACTCCAAGAACGTAGTTATTATTACTATTTTTAGAAATTGAAACCCCATCATCAACGTCTCTAGCATCATATGGATCAATTGTAAGAACGTTTAAAGAAGTTAAATCTTTTCTATTAGGTTTTTCTTTTGTTATGTCAATTTTTGACCATTTATCAGAATTTTTTATTACTTTATCATTAAATTTGTTTTCTAAATCATATTTTTGACAAACTATATTCATATCAGTATTAGGATCATTTAATGAACCTATAATTTCTTTATTATTTACTATCAATGGAGAATTTTGACTCCCCCAATCCAAAACCTTAACTCTTAATACATCTCCAATATTAAAAATTTTATTTTTATTTTCTAAGGTTACACCCCTAGAAGGAGTAACAGGTTCTATATTAAGTTCTATTTTGTTTTTATTTTCAACAATTTGAGCGATAAACTCATTTGATTTTCTTTTAACTATTGATTTAATAATACCCTCAGATTTATGTCTTTTATTCGAAGGTAATATTAAAACTTCAACGATATCTCCATCTAAAGCACCAAATAAATTTTTATGATTCACATAAACATCTTCATTATGGTCTTCAAATGAAACAAAACCGTAGCCATGGATAGTTAATGACAAAGAACCAATTTTTTTTTCTTTTGATTTCAATAAAAAAAAATTTCCTTTTCTATTTTTTGCAATCATTCCATCATTTAGAAGTTTTTTTAAAATAATTCTAAAAGTTCTATATTGATTTTGATTTATTTTTAAAATCTTAGCAATCTCTCGCTTTTTTAAAAATTTTTTTCTACTATTCTTAAGTGTTTCTATGATTTTTGTTTTCATTTTATATTGGATAATATAGTGATGTGAATTTTACCATTTGATATTTTATCAAATTCATTAACAGCATATTCTAATTTTAAATAACCTAATGAAATTGGTTGAATAATACCTAATCCATAAGAAAAAATATTAGTCAATTCGATATTTGCTTTTGCAATATCTACAAAAGAAAATATTTTAGAAGTTTTATTAATATCATAAATTAATTCAATCTGATTAATTATAAATTCATCTGAGATAAAAAAGAACTCTTGATAACCTCTAAATGTTTTTGCTCCTCCAAACCTGAATTTTTCACCATCAGGAATTGAAATACCATTATTTATATAAACTTTACCATACTTTAAATAAAAATTTAAATTAAAAAGGTTATTTATTTTATATTTATATAATCCATTAAATGAATAATTGAATATTATTTGATTTTGAAAATTTTGTAAATAATCTCCAAAAATTATTTTTTGGTTGAATGACAAATTTTGATTAGGATCAAAATAATTTGTCAATGATATGTTTTTAGTTTTGTATGACCTATAACCATTATCAAAACCAATATTAGTTGGATTATTATTTGTAGTTTTTATTCCAAATGAATATTTTCCGTACTTTGAGTTTATAGTTGTTAATTGAAATTCTTTTGAATATTTGACAAAAAAGTTATTTTGAAGCGATTGTGAAAAATTAAATATAATACCATAATTAAAGTTTTTTATAAAAGGTATTGAATATTGAAAAAAGATATCTTGTGATTTATCATTTAAACGCATCCAATTAAAATCCATTGTTGTTGATAAATCAAAAATGTTACTTAATGACAAATCAATATTTCCTGAAAATCCATTATCAGGTGTAAAACCAACAATGCCTGAAAAATAATTTTGAAAATTTATTTTTATTGGTATAAATAAAGCTAAGTTGTTTTTATCATAAATCATATAATTAGGATCGGATAAAAATTTAATAAATGGGTAATTAAATTTTTTCTTTAAATCAAATAAATTTTCCTTGGTTGCTTTTTTACCTAAATAATTTGAATTAATTATTTTAGTGATTAATTCATTGGAATTATAATTTTTATAGATAACAGTATCTATAAATAAAGGATTAGATAAAGTATCTGACCAAATAAGAATAAGATTTTTTTCATCACGTTTAATTGATTTTAGTAATAATTCTTTTCTCAGCTCTCCATTAAAAAAATTTTCTGAACTCCAATTTTCTATAAAATATTCTAAATTATTATTTTTTGATGAAAAATTATCATAATTAATTTTTAAAGTATCTGTATCACAAATTAAAAGATTAGAAATTAAAATAATTAATGAAATTAATTTATAATAATGCACGAATTTCTCCAGAAAAAACAAAGAAATTTTTACGATAAATATCATCAAGATAAGATAAATTAAAATTGAAACTTACTTCTTTATTAATATTAAAAATACTTGTTATTGATGACTTAGTATTAAAACCCGGTTGAAATCCTCTTGCTAATTCTGGAGGTAATGAGTTAAATGATTCATTGTTAAAACCAATATTATAAAAAAATAAATTTGCATCAATACGTGCATTGTTTTTAAGAAAAATAACAGAAGTAAATTCTAATCCAGAAGTTGTGATCTCATCATTATATAAACCAAAACTACCATTTTCATTTCCGTAAACAAAATCAATTCCATAATTTATCAATTTTAGTAATTTGAAATTAAAACCTGTATCAATATACCACCCCAAAGATTTTCGTGTTAATGAAATTTGAGAAGATTTATAATCAACATTAAAATATGTCATTTCAGAGTTAAAAATTATTTTATTTGTTATTGGCTCTTCAATGTTAATTTTTATTTCTATGTTCGATTCATCTTTAAAAGGTTGTAATGAATTTGCTATTACCTGATGATTTTTGATAATTTTAAAACCCATTCTTCGAAAAGAATTTTTAGGAATATATCTTATGTCAGTTTGCATAGTTAATCTAGATGACTTTAAATCATCAATTTTATGACTAGGATTAAGTATTTTTTCATGTGAAATAGAACTACCATTGTAATCTGTTTTAAAATAAAATCTTAATGATGTAGATTGTAAAAATTTATTTTTTAAATTAGAAAACTTTTTATTAAATCTAAAACTTGATAAAAAATGAGTAGTTGGAGTTTTAATTCCTGAAGGCAAACTATAAGATAAATAATCTCCAAATTGATCATATAAATATATTTTCGAATTAGAATCATATCTATAAGTGCCCATACCTTTGCCTATAAATTCATAAACGATTATTTTTTCTTGATATAAATTTCTTTCTAAAAGAAAATCTAAACTTGAATTTATATTTCTATTTTTTGAATTATATTTTAAAAAACCTCTTGATAAATTATAGTTCAAATCATCTTTATGATTATTGAATTTTTTAATTTGATTTTTAAAAATTAAAGAAGCATTTATTTTTTTATTTTGAATTGTTTTAATTTCTAGATTTGAAAGCAGACCACTACTAACTTGGTTAAATGCTTGATTAACAAAATCAAAATCATCTCTTTTAATAAAACCAATATTTGATTTTATTTTTTTTCTTTCAAGTTCTAAACCGAATAATGATTCATTGAATTTAATATTATTAGTTCTTGATTCTTCATTATAACCAAAGACTGGACTTAAAGAACTTTTAAAAAATTTTAAATTAATTTTTTTCCTATCCCAGACTGAATTTTTAGATAATTTTGAACTACTTTTAGCATTTGTATAATTTAGTTTTAGCAACCTAATAAATTGACCTTTATAACTAGAATTAAAATCAAAATTATTTGATTTTTGATAAAAATCTGAATAATCACCAATTATTATTGATGAAACATGTTTTTTATCTTTATTTAATGTGATTTTAAAATCATTGAATTTATAGCCTAAACCTTCATTGATATTTAAATACCAAGTATTTTTATTTAAATTCCTTTCTCTCCAAAATTCAATATTATTATTATTTTGATGTGAAAAAAAATTTTCACCTGAACGTTTAATGTTCGATTCAAATAATAGATCACCAATATCAAATGGAAGTATAAATTTTGTATTAAATGATAAATTAGATGCAATCCCATTTGATGGGTTAATATTCAAATTAAGGTCTTCTTTAAATTTAGAGGTAGCAATTTCCAAGTTAAGTTCTGAAAAATCATTAATTTTGTAATTAGTTGATAAACTTGTTACATTGTGTTTTTGAGGTTGTATAATCTTTACATATGGAGAATAAAGTTCAATGAAATCAGTTCTATTCGTCATATTAACATATTCGAAATAAATATCACCTTCATTAGATACTTTTTTGGAGTATTCACCATTTATACCATAATTAATGAATGTTACTTTATATTTATCATTTAAAGAATTAGGTGAATAGAAATATATTGAATCATTTAAATCATCAGGATTTATTTTTTTTATATATGTACCTAATGAATCAATTTGAGATAAGCTTTCATCATTAAGTGGTGAATTATTTAACTCATAATATTCAGATTGAAAATTATTAAAATTTATAGGATTTTTACTTAGTGCTTTATCTTTTTCATTAATAAAGTTGAATTTAAAATTTAATTTTTCATTATTTGATTCTAAAGAAGTTGATGTAAAATCTCTTTGAAATCCAAAATCATGATATTCATATTCAACATATATTCGAGTATTAATATCTATAATATTTTTAGGAGTAAAAATTATTTCTGCATTATTATAATCAATTAAATAATCATTTGATTCACCTCTTATCTTTTTTAAACCATTAATCCAAATTGATTCAGAATCTGGTGTTATTAAAATTTTTCTTGATCCATCTAAAGCATAAAGAGGATATGGCCCTTGATTTTGATCAATTCCATTAAAATTAATTGAGTTAAATTTTCCTCTAGCTGTTCCTGTAGTAGCATTAATTTTTAAATTTGAAAAATCAGATGAAAAACTAATTCCTTCTAACCTCTTAAAATGATTTTGATAATTTGAATTTGAATTTTTGAACTCTACATCACCTGCTTTCACTATTGAATTAGGTGTTATGATCTCAATAAATAATTTATCAAATTCATTTAAATTTTTAGTATTTCCCTGAGGTTGAATTGGAATATTTTGATCTGATAAAACAGCATTTATAATCATGTCATCTAATATTTTTCCTTGAATATTTAATTTTAATCCTCCGTTTAATGAACTTGAGGCATTTGAAGAGAAATCTATTTTCCTAGATAATGTACCATCTATTGCAATTGGAAATGAAGTTGATTGTGTATTGTCATTTGAATTATCTATATTTGAATTAGTTTCAGAGTTGTCTATTTTAATTGTATCCAGTTTTGAAATGATAGATTCAATTTTATTGGGTAATCCAAATAAATATTCATATGAAACAAAAACTTTTTCAATTGAGTTTAGATTCATATTATATAAATAAATTTTACCATCAATTTCATCAAGTTTATAATTTTCAATTTTTTTAGATTTAATATAAATCTTTTCTGAACCACTAATTATAAACTTATTTGATAATATTAAAATTGAATCAATTGGAGATATTATTAATTCTTCAGAAAATTTATTTATCTTTAATATTTGGCTTGAAGCTTCTATGAAGTCAATAAATATTAATAAAATTATTATTAACTTAATTTGGGCTATAATTAATTTTACCATTAAAAATTAAGTTGTTTTTTGTTAAGATGTAAATATCATTATTTTTTATTTTAAAATCTAAGATTTCAAAATAAAAATTATTTCTTATTAAAATTGGTTTTAAATGATCATTATCTATATAAACGAATTTATTTTTTTCAGAAGCTATAATCCAACCATTGCTATATGCATTTACAGAAATTAAATTATTATCGAATTTTCTTTTCCATAAAGACTTACCATTCTCAGTAAAATTAAAAAAAATATTTTTGTTATCTATTAATCCAATTTGATTTTCTTTATTTAAATCAAAAGCTTTAATTCCAGAAAAACTATTAAAAGTACTACCTTCAATTTTATTAATTAATTTTCCATTCAAATTAATTTGATTTAAAGAAAAAAGGTTTTCACTAACAATCCATAAATAACCATAAGAATTTCTTTTAATATTACTAGGGAATTCAATAGGAGTTTCTAACTCAAACAAATTAATTGAATTGATAAAATTTAATTTTTTATCAAAATAATGTATTTTATGATTGTCATAATCTGTTACAAACACTTCAAGTCCTCGACTAGAAGTAATATCTGCGAAAGAAGCATTTATTTGAGTAGATAATGCCAAACCTTTCGATTGAAAAATATTATTATTATTTTTATTAAATGAAACAATTTTAGATGAAAAATTATCAAGCAGATAAATATCATTAAAATTATTCAGTTCAATTTTTGAAAAAAAATATTCTTCAATTTTTAAATCAACAGGAAATTGTACTTTATTTAAATTATTTATTACATATTGACCAAATAAAAAATTTGTAAGTAATATTAATTTTAATAATTGCAAATTCTTATAAATAAGTAGTGAATTAAGATCTTTTAGTATCCGTAATGTTCAATCTATTAAATGTAAAAAATAAGATTAAGCTGATAGTAATCATTAGAATCGAAATTATTTGAGCTCCTGATAAACCAATAAGATATTTTGGATTAGTTCTAATAAATTCTATAAAAAATCTTTCTGTTCCAGCCAAAAAAATATATAATGAAAACAAATAACCTTTTTTAAGTTTATATTTTAAATTCCAAAGAATGGAAAAAATAATTAAACCTAATAAAGTTTCATAAATTTGAGTAGGATGAACAGGTATTAAAGTTGGAGGTGCTCCATTTGGGAATGTCATCGCCCAAGGTAAATTAGTGGGTAATCCGTAATCACAACCAACTAGAGTACATCCGACTCTTCCAATCGAATAACCTAATATTAATAATGGAGAAATAAAATCAGTCCACTCTATCCAATCCTCATTTTTATATCTTAAATAGGATAAAACAGCAATCATTCCACCTGCTAACCCACCCCAAAAAACTAAACCAGATCCACTAAAAATCATTCCAACAGGATCAGCAATTACTAATTTATAATTTTCCAATAAATAGTATAGTTTAGCACCAAGAATACCACCTAATGCTGCCCAAAATATTGCATCACTTGCCATTTCTGGGTCTTTACCTTTCTTTTTTAATTCACGATTAAGCAAATAATAACAAGATAGAAATGCAGTCATTAACATTACACCATAAGAGGGAATTTTGATTGGACCAAATTCAAAAAGGTAAGGCATCATTTTATTTTTTCTCCACAATAAGGACAGTAATTAACTGATGATTTAATTTTTTTTCCACAACTATGACAGAAATTAATATCGATATTTAATTTTAATGATTTTTTATTTTTTTCATAAAAATAAAACAGGATAAAAATAATAATAAAAGTAAGCAATAATAAAAGATATGGTTCATATGTTGGAAGTTTATATCTTTTAATCATCGTAGAAACATTACTATTAATATTATTCACATCATTATTTGAAAAATTATTTAAAGATTGTTCCAAAATATCAATGCTCAACTTTTCCTTTTCATTTAAATAGCTTAAGGAAATTAATTTTTTTTCATTAACGTCTAAATTAAATAATCTTTTTCTAAAATATTCTAAACCATGTTGGTCAGAGATTGTATCAAATCCAGTTTCTGAAAAAACAAAATCTTTTGAGCTTAGTGGCTTTTGAATTGCTAAAAAATAATCTTCTAAATAATGATTAATTCTAAATTCATAATTAAAATTTCTTAAAAAAGTGTCATCAAATGGATTATAATAAAATTCTATTTGAAAATCTTTTGAAAAATAGAATTCATCAATTATTGATTTATTTGAATTAGATGTAACATTAATTAAAGTTAAATCATTTGAAGACGTATCATGACCAAGAGATAAAACCGAATCAACTTCATTTGGTATTGGTACTTTAATATTTAAAGGTAGGTTGTCTTCTTTAATTTGACCAGTTAAAATAACAAGAACCCCTTTTTTGTCATATTCAGGCCAAAAAGAAACAACAAAATTGTCAAAAGGTGAGTTTTGAGAAAAAAGATTATTAATAATTATAAGTAAGGTTATTAAAATATTATTTATTTTCTTCATTAAAATTTTTAATTAATTTATTATTCATTAGTTGTTAAAAAAAAAATTATAATCAAATTATAATTTATATGAGCATATGCAGTAATACCAAATCCTCTTAAAATGTACAAAAAACCTAAAAAAAATCCTCCTAGAAACCTATAAATAAAAACTGAAAAACTTAATGGGTCACCATAAGGTCCCAAGAAATGAAAATAAGAAAATACTATTGCACTTAATGTCATTGAAACCAATAAGCAGATTAAATAATTCCACAAAAAAATTATTTTAATTAGTTTGGTTAAAAACATTATAAGTAAAACACGAAATACTAATTCTTCGTAAAGTCCAGCTCCAATTGATAAAATAATTTGAGAAATTAATTCTTTACTTGTTGGAAACATTAAAAGGGTTTGTGAAAATAACATAAAAAAATAAAGGACAATTCCCCATATTAATCCTTCAAACAACATAAAAAGTAAATATTTGCTTTTAATTGATGTTTCATTTATGTTTTTTTTTTGCAATAAAAATATAATTAAAAATATTAAAAAGAATGAAGTGCTAATAATATATAGCCCAATATCACCAAACAATGACATGAATTGTCTCAATAAAATATCAGCACCATTTCGCAAAGTAGAAACCTCATTTCTACTTAAGAAAAGAACCATGAATTCATAAATAATCAAAAAAGGTATTATAAATATAAAACTATAATAAGGGGATTTTGATAATATCCAATATGAAGTTTTTTTAAACAAAACTTAAATCTAAATTATTTTTTTTCTACTTTAAATAATGCTAAAAACGCTTCTTGTGGAACTTCAACCTTTCCAATTTGTTTCATTCTTTTTTTACCCTCTTTTTGTTTAGCCCATAATTTTCTTTTTCGTGTTATATCACCACCATAACATTTTGCAGTTACATTTTTTTTAAAAGGTCTAACAGTCTCTCTAGCGATTATTTTTGATCCTATAGCAGCTTGAATGATAACTTCAAACATTTGTCTTGGAATAACTTCTTTAAGATTTTTACACAATTCACGTCCTTTAAAATATGAGGAATTTTTATCCGTAATTATTGATAATGCATCAACAACATCTCCTCCAATCAAAATATCTAATTTTTGTAATGGACCTGATCTATATCCAATATGATTATAATCAAATGATGCATAACCTTTTGACACAGATTTTAACTTATCATAAAAATCAAAAACTATCTCAGAAAGAGGTATTTCATATTTTAGTTGAACTCTAAATTTTGAAAAATAATGAGTATCAATAAATATTCCCCTTCTATTTTGACATAATTTCATCAATGAACCCATAAATTCTGATGGAGCTATAATTTCTGCTAAAACATAAGGCTCATTTAATTCATCAATTAATCCATTTTCTGGAAGTTCAGTTGGATTTTCAATTTCAATGATATCACCATTAGTTTTCAGAATTTCATATCTTACATTAGGTATAGTAGTAATTAAACTAAGATTAAACTCTCTCTCTAATCTTTCTTTAATAATATCCATATGTAACATACCCAAAAATCCGCATCTAAAACCAAAACCTAAAGCTGTCGATGTTTCTGGTTCAAAAGTTAAAGAGGAATCGTTAAGTTTTAATTTTTCAATAGAATCTCTGAGTTTTTCATAATCTTCACTAACTGTAGGAAAAAGACCAGAAAAAATCATAGGTTTCATTTCTTCGTATCCTGGCAAAGGTTTTTTAGATTCTAATTCTTTAGTTGTTATTGTATCCCCAACTTTCAACTCTTTAACATCCTTTAATCCAACTACAACATATCCTACTTCCCCAGCTTCTATAGAATTGCTAGGGATTCTTTTTAAAACAAAATTTCCAACTTCAGTAATCTCTCTCTCTTTTCCATTAGACAAAAACTTAGCTGTCATTCCAGGGCTAATTTTACCATTAAACACTCTAACATATGGTATTGCACCTCTGTAAGAGTCAAAATTTGAATCAAATATTAAAGCTCTAGTTGAGTTTTCGTTTGATATTTTTGGATGTGGTATTTTATTTACAATTTCAGTTAATAATTTATTAACACCCTCTCCAGTTTTAGCACTAACTTGAATTATTTCATCTTGTCTACATCCAATTAAATCAATTACTTGTTGAGAAATTTCATCAGGTCTGGATGTGGGCAAATCTATTTTATTAAGAACAGGAATAATTTCTAAATCATTTTCAAGTGCTAGCAAAGCATGACTAACAGTTTGAGCTTCTACACCTTGAGATGCATCTACTAATAATAAAGCTCCTTCACAAGCTATTAATGATCTTGAGACCTCATAGGAAAAATCAACATGACCTGGTGTGTCTATTAAATTAAAAACATAATCTAAACCATTTTCATTAGTATAATGCATTTGAATTGGATGACTTTTTATTGTAATCCCTCTTTCTCTTTCAAGATCCATACTATCTAAAACTTGATTCATCATTTCTCTTTTTTCTAACGTGTTAGTCGCTTCAAGTATTCTGTCAGCAAGAGTAGATTTACCATGGTCTATGTGAGCTATAATTGAAAAGTTTCTTATATTTTTAATATTCATATGATTTTTTAATATATATTTATATTCTAATTTATCATTCTTATTTATTACAAATTAATGTTATTATATATAAATTATTAAAGGAGAAAGTTTTGGAACAATTCATTATATCACTCGATTCATTAACTTCGCAAATTAGTAACATAATTGCAACTCCTCTAATACCTATTCTTCTAGGGTCAGGTTTAATTGTTACAATTTCCCTAAGATTCATTCAAGTTAGAAGACTAAAACATAGCTTTGATGTTTTAACAGGCAAATATGACAACCCAGCTGACAAAGGTGATGTTACTCATTTTCAAGCTTTATCAACTGCTCTTGCAGCTACAATTGGTATTGGTAATATTGCTGGAGTAGCATTTGCTATTCAAAAAGGAGGTCCAGGTGCTATCTTTTGGATGTGGATGACAGCAATCTTAGGTATGTCATTGAAATATGCTGAGTCTACTTTAGCTCTAAAATTTAGAATTTTTGATAAAGATGGAAAAGCTTCAGGTGGACCAATGTATTATATTGAAAAGGGTTTAGGTAAAAAATGGAAATCGTTAGCTGTTTTTTTTGCAGCATTTACGATCATTGCATCATTCTGCTCAGGAAATATGAATCAAGCTAATACCATAGCTCAAACATATAATGATAATTTTGGTATCCCGTTTTGGGTTTCAGGATTAATTTTATCTTTTTTTGTTGGGTTAGTTATTATTGGTGGAATAAAACGAATTTCAATATTTGCTGAAAAATTAGTTCCTACTATGTCCTTAGTTTATGTTTTAAGCGCAATCTTTATTTTAATTCTCTTTCATGACAGAATTATTCCTTCATTTCAACTAATTTTAAAAGAAGCATTTTCTTTAAAAGCTGGAATAGGTGGATTATTTACAGTAATAATGTGGGGTATAAGAAGAGGATTATATTCAAATGAAGCTGGTCAAGGCTCTGCTCCTATTGCTCATGCTGCAGCAAAAACTAAGGAACCTGTTAGAGAGGGGATTGTAGCATTAATGGGACCATTTATTGATACAATAATTATTTGTTCTATGACTGCATTAATCATTTTATCAACAGACGCATTAAATTCAAATTATGAAGGCGCTCTTTTAACTAAAGAGGCTTTTACAAGAGGGTTTTATTTTGCACCATTTCTTGGGGCTACAATTATAAATCTTTCAGTTTTACTTTTTGCATATTCTACAATGTTAGCTTGGAGTTATTATGGAGACAGATGCGTTGAATATTTATTTGGAGCTACAAAATTAAATATATATAGATATTTTTATATTTTATTTGTTTTTCTAGGGTGTGTACTTCCAGTTAATTTTGTTTGGAATTTTGGAGATATTGCACTGACATTAATGGCAATCCCTAATTTATTAGCTATCATTTTATTAATGAACATCTTGAAAGATTTGACAAATGATTATTTTTCAAGAAAACATACTAAGTATAATAAATAATCTTTTTAATGAATTTATCTCAATATTTAAAAGTAGGTGTAGAAGCTGCTGAAAATGCATCTGATTTTATAAAAACTCAAACTAAAGAAGTTTTAAGTATTAATTTTAAAGGAATTTCTGATTTAGTAACTAATGCAGATATTAAATCAGAACAAATAATAGTTGATAAAATCACAAAAGCATTCCCCGATCATAGATTTTTAACTGAAGAATCTGGGTTAATCTCTGATAATTCTGATTTTTGTTGGGTAATAGATCCAATAGATGGTACAACTAATTTTGTTCATGGATATCCATTCTACTCAATTTCAATTTCTTTGTTTTATCAAGGATTACCTATTTTAGGTATAGTTAAGCATATTTCCACTGATGAAATTTACTACGCCACTAAAAGCAATGGAGCTTTCTGTAATAATAAAAAAATCTTTGTTTCAAAAATAAACAATCTTTCAAAAAGTTTATTAGCAACAGGTTTTGGATATAAACATGAGGAAATATGGGAAAAAAATATGGTTTTACATAGAAAGCTTACTCATTTAACACAAGGTGTTCGTAGAGCTGGTTCTGCAGCACTAGATTTATGTCATGTAGCGAGAGGTTGGTTAGATGGTTATTGGGAATTAGATCTAAATGCTTGGGATATTGGAGCAGGCATAATTATAATTCAAGAAGCTGGAGGGTTAGCTACAAAAGTCAATGGAGATGAAATTACTTTAGATGATAGAGAAATACTTTCTTCTAATGGAATAATTCACACTCAAATTCAAAAAAACTTAATTAATTAATATTTTACTACTAGCTCATTTATCAGATACTACGCTCAGTTAGTATCAATTCATTTTCTTTATCAATATTCAAATTGATTAACCCATCATTGATTATTAAATATTTTCCACTAATTACTCTTCCAATTGCTAAACAGCTAATCTTAAGAGAATTACATTTTTTTTGAACATCAAAAATATTTTGTTCAGATAAAAATATAATATAATTACTAAAGTTTTTATAAAATAATAAATCTTCAATATCATTGGAGCTACTTATATGTGCTTTAATACCATTAATATTATTGGAAGTTAAAAGAGCAATTAATAAAGCATTTGCTATGCCAATATTATATGTTGAAACTGAATATTTTATTTTTTTATATTTAATAAATAAATTAAGAAATTCAACTATTTTTTTTTTTTCTATATTATGTGTTTTATTAAGATTACCTAATAACATTATATAATCATTTTCTATTACAAAATTATTTTTTTTTAATTTATCTATTTTTGAAATTTTATTGCTATTTAAAATCTTTGAATTTAGGTTTTTTTTATTCATTATTTTTTTTATAGTTCTTTGCAACATCAATTATTTCATTAGCTAAAGATAAATTAATTGACAACTCTTTTGTTATTAAATTTGGTTCGCTTTTTGCAATTTTTGAAATATCAGAAAATTTACTATAAAGTTTAATTTTCGTTTTAGGTCCAAAACCGTTAATATTATCAAAAATAGAATTTATTGAAGCTTTATTATGTTTTTTTCTATGAAATGAAATAGCAAATCTATGAGCTTCGTCTCTAATTCTTCTAATTAAAATCAAACCTGAGGAAAACTTAGGGATATTTTGAGGTTCTTGGAAACCAGGCAAAAAAACCTCCTCTAACCTTTTTGCTATTGATGCAATTGGAATATAATTCAACCCCAATTCCTTTAGTGCAGAAACTGCCATATTTAATTGACCCTTTCCACCATCAATAATAATTAAATCAGGTAAAATCCCTTTTTCATTTTTGATTCTTTTATATCTTCTTAAAACAATTTCTCTAATCATTTCAAAATCATTAATTCCTTTAACCGTTTTGATAGAAAACTTTCTATACTCTTTTTTTCTTGGTTTACCATCTACAAAACAAACCATACTTCCAACAGGTTGATTTCCCTGAATATTTGAAATATCAAAAGCTTCAATTCTACGAGGAGGACTAACTAGATTTAAATCTTCTTTAATTTGATTAACCATTTTTGGAATTAATTCTTTTCTTGCACTTTTCTTCAAAAATTCTTGTTTTAGAACAAGATCAGCATTTTGTTGACACATTTTCAATAATCTAAGTTTTTCTCCTTTTAATGGAGTTGTTATTTTGATTTTTTTATTTTTTTTAGATTCGAGCCAAAGTTTTAATGTTGTAAAAAAATCAGGTTTTTCACTCAATATAATTTCACTTGGTATAAAATTAGTAATCAAGTAAAACTGTCTAATAAAATCTGAAATCAGGGTAGATTGCTTTTCATTCATTGCACCGTTTAACATGATTTTTTCTCTTCCTGAAATTCTCCCCTCTCTAATTCTAATTACTATACCACAAGCTAAATTATTTTTTGATGAAATTGCAATTATATCTCTATCATCAAATGATGCAACACTCTTACCTTGTTTTTTAGTAAAATTAATTATCAAATCAATTTGATCTTTATACTTTCCAGCATTTACATAATCCATCACATTTGATGCTTTAATCATTTTATCTGATATTTCTTTAATTATTTTAGTTTTATTACCATTTAAAAAAAAAATTACATTTCTTATTATATTATTGTAATCACTTTGACCAATAAGACCTTCACAAGGACCATTACATTTATTTATATGATAGTCAAGACAAATAGAGTGTTTTTTTTTTGATATACTATCATTATTAATATTGAAATCGCAACTCCTTATTGGAAATAACTTATGTAAAACTTTTAATATAAATCTAAGTTGTTTTACATCAGTATATGGACCAAAATATTTCGAACCATCATTTATTAATTTTCTTGTAATAAAAACTCTAGGATAATTTTCATTTGTAATTCTTATATATGGAAAAGTTTTATCATCTCTTAATAAAACATTATAATGAGGTCCATGCTCTTTAATTAAGTTTGCCTCAGTAAGTAAAGCTTCAATTTCTGTACTAGTTACAATCCATTCAAAATCTTTGGCTCTTTTAAGCATAGATATAATTTTTAAAGACAAATTTGAGTTATTTTGAAAATAAGAACGTACTCTTCTATTTAATAATTTTGCTTTACCGATGTAGAGATAATTGCCTTTAATATCCTTGAAAAAATAAACACCAGGTTTTTTAGGTAATAAAATTAATTTTTTTTTTATATAATCGTTTTTTTTCAATAGAAATATTAAAATTTATTTTTTAGATATAATTGAATTTATAAAAACTAAAACTGTAAAAATTTCTAATCTACCTAATAACATGCAAAAACTTAACATCCATTTTCCAATTACATTAAGTGATAAATAAGTATCAGTAGGACCAAAGTCACCAAAAGCTGGACCTATATTACCAATTGCTGAAGCAGAAGCACCAAGAGCAGAAACAAAATCTAAATCAAAAAAAGTGAGTATTAATGATGTTAAAACAAATATAAATACATAAATTAGAAAAAAACCAATTGTATTTCTTATGATTTCATCATTAATAGTTCTATTCCCAATTTTAATTGGTATTATTGCTCTAGAATGAATCATTCTTCTTATTTCAGTTAAAGAAAACTTTATTAAAAGAACAATTCTCGAAATTTTCATACCTCCACTTGTTGAACCACCCATCGCTCCAAAAAACATCATAAAAAAGAGTAATAATTGTGAAAAAAACGGCCAAATTTCATAGTCCGTATTAGAATAACCAGTTCCGGTTAAAATTGCAATTGTTTGAAAAAGAGATTTTATGTAATTATTATGAGATAATTCTGAATTTGAATTTGAAATATTAAAAAAGATTAAAATCGAAATAAAAATAATTATAAAAAAATATACTTTAAATTCATAATCATTAATATAACCCTTTAAATTACCTGACAAAGCTTTAAAGTGTAATGTGAAATTCACACCAGCAATAAACATAAAAAAAATAATTATATATTGAATTATTATATTTGGATAAGCTCCAATACTTGCATTCTTAGTACTAAATCCTCCAGTTGGCATAGTTGTAAACGCATGGCATATAGAATCAAAAAGTGTCATTCCAGCAATAAACAATAATAATGTTTGAAGAAAAGTGAAACCTATATATACCATCCATAAAATCTTTGCTGTTTCTTGAACTCTAGGTTTTATTTTATCTGTAATTGGCCCAGGAACTTCTGCTTTAAAAAGCTTTATACCACCGACACCTAAAAGAGGTAAAATTGCAACACTAAAAACAATAATACCCATTCCACCAATCCACTGGGTAAAACTTCTCCAAAATAAAATGCTTTTAGGAAGACTCTCAATTCCATCAGGTAGATTGACACTTGATTGAATTATTGTTGCTCCTGTAGTAGTTACTCCTGACATAGATTCAAAAAAAGCATCAGTAAAATTATCTACAACACCAGCAAACAAATAAGGAAGACTTGAAAAAAATGCTGCAAAAAACCAAGCTAAACTAACTGTTGCAAAACCATCTTTAATTGAAAATTTTATTTTTGTTCTGGTTAAAACAAATAAAGGAATACTAATTAAAATTGCAGTAAAACCTGATAAGAGAAAATATAAAGCTTGAGAGTCTTTATATAATAGAGAAATGATTATAGGAAAAATCATTGTTAAACCAAGTGCAAAAACAATTAGTGAAACAACGTTTAGAATAGATTTTAAATGCATTAAATTATATAAAAAATTTATCTACCTCTTTAATAGCTTCTGGCAAGGCAAAGACCTTTACTATATCATCTGACGTAACAATACTATCACCATTAGCAATTGAAAATGATCCATTTTTGTGCTGAATACAACCAATAATAGAATTTTCAGGAAATTTTTCTGATGCTAATGATTTAAAGAAAGTAATTCTACTACCTTTTTTGGGTTTGTAATCAATTGATTCTAGTTGAGTATTACCAATTTTTTCAATTTCATGATTATCATCTGTTTTTATATATGAAATTATTTTATTAACTGTACATATACTCTTACTCACTACTGCATCTAATCCAATCATAGTCATTGCAGGTATATATTCAGTATGTGAAACATGAATTATATTTTGTTTGACTCCAAGATGTTTAGCTAAAAGAGCAGACATTAAATTAGTTTGATCATTTTCTGTTACAGCTATAAAACTATCTAATTCTTCAAGATTTTCTAATCTCAAAAACTCGATATCAGTTCCATCATCATTAAGAACAGTAATATTAAATTTTGATGCTATCATATCTGCTTTATCTTTATTTATTTCAACAAGTCTTACATTTAAATCATCTTGAAAATCATTAGCTACTGCTCTTCCTATTTTACCTCCACCAAGAATCATAACATTTTTTGTTTGATTAACTTGTTTACCTAAAATATACATTAAATGTTCGATATCATTTTTTTTAACTAAAAAATATCCCTCATCACCTTTTTTAATTTTAGTTTCACCATTTGGTACAATAGTTTCTTCATCACGCGTTAAACCAATTATATTAAATGATAAAGACTTATTATTTGATTTAATTAATGAAAGGTTTTTATTAATCAAACTAGAACTATCATTAATTTTAACACCTAATAATTTTAAATTTTCATCAATATCATAGACATAGTTTGCTGAATTTTGTATAACCAATCTATTTATTTCAGATTTAGCTTCCATCTCAGGGTGAATTATTTCATCAATACCGAAATTCTCGGGATTAATTATATAATTTTTATTTGAATAATCAATATTTCTTAACCTCGCAATTACTTTTTTACAACCTAAATTCTTTGATATTTTTGATATAATTAAATTTGATTCATCCATTCCTGTTACAGACACAACAACATCAGTATCCTCAATACCTGCATTTGATAATATTGTGTGATTTGTACCATTACCGTGGATTGCATTTACATCGATATTATCTTCAGCTCTTAAAATTTTTTGTTTATCAGGATCAATTATTGTTATATCATAATCTTCTTGACTTAATAATTTGGCCAATTGAAAACCAACTTCACCTGCTCCAATAATAATTATTTTCATATTTTTTATCTTAACAATAGCATTTTCATAGAATGATAATTATCATTTATTTTAATTGAACAAACGTAAGCACCCTCAGATACATTTGCTCCCATATCATTTTTACCATCCCATGGCTTATTATAAAATCCTGCAGGTAAATCATTTTCTAGTTCTAAAATCCTTACCCTATTACCGTTTAAATCATAAATAATCAAATCAACAATTGATGCAACAGGCAATTCAAATCTAATAACAAAATTTTTTCTTAAAGGATTAGGAAAATTATTTTTCAACTGAAAAGTTGAGGGAATATTTTCTTTGATAAAAATTTTACCATTTAACACTCTTAGTTCTATTACTTTATCATTTACTCCAGAAAACATGAAATCCTTAAAAGATAAAAAAAATGATTTATTACTGTTATTTATAGTTAAAGGAATTAAAATTGATTCATCAAACTCCTCTTTATTTATTTTTTTATTTTGAATATTTGATTTTATAATTAGTGAACCATCCTTAAAAATAAAATTTTCATACTGGTTTTTTGAAGCTTCAATAATAGGTTTACCCAATTTTATAAAATTAGAATCATAAGAAATACTCATATTAAAACTTTCAAAATGATTAAGTTTATCTATCCTAATATAATTACCATGTAAAGTATCTAATGATAATTCATAATTTGAAAAAGGTATGGAAAATTTTGCATTTATTATTGATGTGACAAATAAAAGATAAATGATTATTTTTTTCATATTTTAAAAATATAGATATAATGTTTAATTAAAAAATTGTTTTCCAACCATATAATCGTTTTCTACATAATCTAGTTTAACGTTTACTAATTGACCTAAATCTATTGATTTTATTTTTGATTTTACTTTAATATAATTTGAAGTATATCCAATAAAATAATTATTATCAACATTTTCTACTAAAATAGAATCTATATTCCCTAAACATGATTCATAAAAATTTCTTTTTTTAACTTTAGAGATATTTCTTAGAATCCTGCTTCGATTATTTATCACTTTCAAGGATACTTTATTTAACATTTTTGAAGACTCTGTATCATCTCTATCCGAATAACTAAAAACATGTAAATATGATATTTCATTATTTAAAATTAATGATTTTGTTGAATTAAAATCTGATAATGTTTCTCCAGGAAAACCAACCATTACATCTGAACCAATACAAGCATAAGGTATGATTTTTTTAATCATTTTTATTTTTTCAATATAATATAATGAATTATATCTTCTTTTCATCAGTTTTAAAATTTTATCAGAACCAGATTGTAAAGGCAAATGAAAATGTGGAACAAAAGAATTTGATTTTGATATAAAATTAATTATTTCTTTAGTTAAAAGATTTGGTTCAATAGATGAAATTCTGATTCTTTTAGCTCCAATAGTATCAAGCGATTTAATTAAAGTGAAAAAATTTAAACCATTATTTTTAAAATCTCCTGTATTGACACCCGTTAAAACAATTTCATTTATACCTTTATTTAAAATTTTAATTGCATTTTTTAATATATTGTCAATTGTATCACTCCTACTTTTCCCCCTAGCCATTGGTATTGTACAATAAGTACAAGGATAATCACAACCATCTTGAATTTTCAAAAAAGATCTTTTCCTCTGTGATGTTGAATAAGATGTTACAAATTCTTTTACTGAATCAATCTCACATGAATGTACTTTATTTAATTTTGCATCTAAAGAATCTAAGTGTTTAATTATATTGAATTTCTCACCAGCACCTAAAACTAAGTCAACTCCATCAATTTGTGAAATTTCGAAAGGTTTTAATTGAGCATAACATCCAATAATAATTATCTTAGATTTAGGAGCTAATTTTTTAACTTGGCGAATAATTTTCCTGCATTTTTTATTTGCATTTTCTGTTACCGAGCATGTGTTTATAATATAAAAGTCAGATTTTTTTGAAAATTCAATAATCTTATAACCATGGTCAATAAAATCATCCATTATTTTTGAAGACTCAGAAAAATTTAATTTACAACCTAAAGTATAAAAGGAAACTTTTTTATTTATATCATTATCCAATTTCTATTTTTCCTTGATCACCTATAATTAAATTTATTTCGTTAAAAAATTCATTCTTTTGATTAATTTGAATATTATTTCCCAAAAGAGAATTTTTAATGGTCTTTTTAATATTTAAAAAGGAAGTACCTGACATTACGATAGAATCTTCAATTCTAGAATTAATCACTTTGCAATTGTTTGATAAAGAAACATTAGGACCAACTGTTGAATTTTCTATAACTACATTATTACCAATTATTACTGGTCCATTAATAATTGATTTCTTAATTATTGAATCTTTTCCATATATAATTTTACCATTAATTTTATTATTGAACTCAACTTTATCATAATAATCAAAATTCTTTTTTTTAACCATATTTTTTAAAACAAGTTTATTTGCTTCAATTAAATCAGATGGCTTCCCTGTATCTTTCCACCAACCTGTTATTTCAGAAAAAGTTATTTTTTTATTTTTTTCTAATAAATACTGATGTGCATCTGAAATTTCCAATTCTCCTCTTTCAGAAGGTTTAATATTATTAACTGCTTCAAAAATAGAAGAATCATACAAATAAATTCCTGTTATTGCATAATCACTTTTAGGGTTTTTAGGTTTCTCAGAAATAGAAATAATTTTATTATTTTTAATTTCTGGTACACCAAACCTCTCAGGATCATTGACTTTACTTAATACTAAATGACAATTACTTTTGAATTTATTAAACTCATCAATAAATCTACTAACGCCACCCACTAGAATATTATCTCCGAGATAAAATAAGAATTTATCTTTTCCAATAAAATCTTCTGAAATTTTGATAACATGAGCTAAACCTAAAGGAGAATTTTGATGAATATAAGTTAAATTAACTCCATATTGTTCTCCATTTCCAAATATATTTTCAATTTCTCTATCATTCTCATTTATAATTATACCTATATCTATAATTTGTGCTTTTCTCATATAGTTTATTGCATAAGATAACATTGGTTGATTTGCAATTGGTATAAGATGTTTGTTTTTAGTGTGAGTTATAGGTCTTAAACGAGTACCGTGACCACCTGCAGTTAATAAACCTTTCATAAATGATTAGATTTTAATAATAATCTCTTAGTTTATTATCGCCATCTAGTTCCATATGTGGAATTATAAGGATCTAATAATTCAAATTCTCCAAATCCATTATAATCTAAGAAAGTAAATGACCTATTTATTCTAATATAATTCCATCTTTGATATTCTCTTCCATTAATATCACTCATATTTTTTTCAATATTATCAGGTGGTCCAAAAAGAATAAATATCATTCCCATAGAGGTTTTCCAACCTTTTTGCCAGGTTTGAAATTGATTATTTGCAAATGAGACTCTTCTATAATACTCATTCATTAACTCATTTTGTTTAGTTTCAGGCGTAGGGTCTCGTTTTTCCCAAAATTCTTTTAATTTTTCTTCTTTAGTTATATTCTTATTTTTAAATATTTTCTTTAATTCATCAGTAAATGCAATATATCTCAATTGTTCTATTGCTTCATCAATATCATTCACAAAAGAAGTCATTCCCATAAAATTTGATTTAATTGTTATACTTGAAATAAATTCTTCGTTTGATGAATCATCATAAATTCTTTCATATGATAATTGAACATTAAAATTTGATTTTATTTTATCGGATATAGGTATGTTTAAAATATTGTTAAAAACCAAATCAGTATTAGCGATCTGTATTGAATCTGATATTATAGTTTCGTTTGTTAAAGATGAAATTCTATAATAGATGAAATTGAAAGATGTATTACGGGAAATTGCCTCGTAAAAGATATTAATTGATGAATCAATATCTGAAATCATAGGAGGAATAATTGGAAAACCATTTTCAAATAGAGAATTTTTTTTATTTATATCAATTAAAATAAGATCACTAATAATATCATTTTTTTTAAAATCGTCTAAACTGATGTCAATTTGTTTTCTAAAAATTTTTCTTGTATCCAAATCCATCAACTCAACAAACAATTTGGAGTTTTCGTTAAATAAAATAATTGTTTCTTTAACCATATCAGTAATTAATGAGGAGTATGTATCATTAAAATCATCAACTTTAGCAATATATTGTTTACTTAACCTAGTAATAGGAATATCATCTTCACTTTGAATAGTATATGTTAATTCATAATTTGCCTCAAAATTATCCTTCTTTTTTAAGAATTGAATTGAGCTATAAGGAATATTAATATGAAGATTTATTTTTGTGGAATCTATGTTGTTTGTTGGATATCTTGATAAATTCAAATAGAAAAAAGGACCTGAATTATCATTATTTTTTTTTGGTTGTGTAAAAGATAATGAATTAAAAACAATAATTATAATAATAGTAAAAATAAATTTCATTTTAAATGATTTAACCAGTTAAATCTACAAATACCAGAAGAAGTTCCAAACCAAATTTCATTTTCATTGATTTCTATACTAGTCACAAAATCAGAGGAAAGTCCATTATCTTGATTGAAATCTAATTGATAATTTTCAGATATATTAATGACAAAAACTCCTTTATTAGTAGCAAACCAAATTAATTCTTCATTTGCATTAAGTTTAAAATACTCAATTTCAAAAATTTGAGCACTTATCAATTTCCTATTATATTTTACTCTTTTCCAAGTAAAATTTATTTTATCTAAAATCAACAAACTTGTTTTTTCAGCGAAAAAAATTTTATCATCAGATAAAGTTGATGATTGTATTGAAGATTCTAAACTAAAAAAATCAGATTCAATACTATTATTAGAACCATATTCAGCTAAAAAGTTAGCATCTTTAACCCATCTCCAAATTCTTAATCCTGAACATATCCATAAACTTCTTCCATCCCAAAAAACATGGTCAATTGGAATATTACCAATCTTTTGAGATACCGACCAATTATTAAAATCAAAAGAATTAATTAAAAATCTATTTATTCCATTTTTTGTACCTAAATATATATATTCAGTATCATTTGCCATCGAATTAAAATAATTATAATCAAAATATTTTTGAGATTTATTTAAAAAAAACCAATTTTCTTTTTTTGGATCAAATATTTTTATACCATCAAATGATAAAAAATACCATTCATTCAATACTCTTTGTATTTTATAAATAGAATCGAAATTAAAATTAATTTGTTCTTTTGAACTAAATGTTTCAAAATTAAAATTATTATAGTCAAATAAATTTATTGAAGATGATGAATTGTAATTTGTATTAGAAGATACCCAAAGTTTATTTTCCCATATTTTCAAATCATTTATATATGAATTTGATAATCCCTGAAATACTAATTCCATGTTTAATAATTGATTTGAACCTTTAAAAATATAACCTTTATTTGTTCCTAGCCATGAATCACCAAACCTATCTAAATAAAATGTTGAAATATTATGATTATCTGAAACTTTTGGCCCTATAAGATTATTGTTTTGAATATACCAACCACCAGAAAAACTAAATTCATTAATTTTATTTTTAAATAAATTTAAAGATAAGTAACTAGACCATTTAATTTCGTTAATTTCATTAATTTTGTTCATATATTCAATAATTCCACCACTTAAATTATTGATTTTTATTATTTCATAATTATTTATACAATATATATATTCATTATCAGATCCAATTCTAATAATATTTTTAAAATTAACGTTATTTATTTTATACCATGTTTTTCCTTGATCATTTGAATAGTTTAAATTGTTATTAGATGATGCCCACAAAATATTTGTATTTAAATCATAATAAACTGCACTAATTAAATTTGAATTTAAACCTTGAGATGTGGAAATTGGATAATCCCAATAATTTCCAAAAAGATGAAATCTTAAAATACCACCATTTGTAGCAAAATAAATATATTCATTTCCCTCTGAAATAGAGTTTATTTTTTTTGTTTCGTCAAATGTTACCCAATCCCAAGGTTGAAATTTTAAATCTTTTTGAGAAAAAATAATACCATTAATAAAAATAGAGAAAATAAATGATTTAAATAAAAAATTTATAATTAATTCCTATACTAAAAAGACTTAAAATCCTCTTTTTTAATAGAATATACTCCTATATGTTCACAAACTTTCCCGGCAGCAAAATTAGATAGTTCTGTAGCGAACTTATTATCAATACCACATAAATTTGCCAATATAAAAACAGAAATAACTGTATCACCTGCACCTGAAACATCATGAACAGATTGTGCTTTAGTAGGAATCTGATGAAATCCATTTTCATCAAATAATGACATTCCTTCAGAACCTTGAGTAATCAATAAAACAGAACATTTAATTTTTTTCCTCAATTCAAGTCCTATTTTTTCAATATTATTTTTATTCACATTTATATTGAATGCGTTAGAAACCTCATTTAAGTTAGGTTTGAATAATTTGACCTCTAAAAAATCGAAAAAGTTTTTTCTTTTAGGATCAACATAAATTGGAATTTGTTTTTTTTTACATAGTTTTAAAAGTTCTTTAATAAACCAAATGTCTATTAATCCCTTATCATAACTTTGAATTATTATACCATTATATTTATCGATATTAGATTTAATTGTTTCAAAGAATTTAATTTTTTCTTCAAATATTAACGGACTAGAGTCTTCAGAATCAACTCTAAAAACTTGTTGGGATTTTGATAAATATCTAGTTTTAAGAGTAGTTTTCCTGTTTGACAAATGGAATACCATTGAGTCATCAATATTATTTTTTTTTAAAATATTAGAGATGATTTCGGATTCTTTATCAATACCTGTTATTGAAGCAATTGAAACTTTAGATCCTAAACCAACTAAATTTGATGCAACATTTCCAGCACCGCCTATATTATGGGAGATTGAATTCACATCAATAATTGGTATAGGTGCTTCTTGTGAAATTCTTTTAATATCACCCCAAATATATTTATCCAACATAACATCACCAATTACCAAAACATTAAGCTTATTAATTTTATTTAAAAAATTATCTATCTTAAATAAATGATTCATATTTATTTAACCAAACTAATACCAGTCATTTCATCTGGGATATCAATATCCATTAAATCCAGAATAGTTGGTGCAATGTCAGCAATTGACCCCTTTTTTAAATTCAAATTATTTGGACCATTATAAATTATAAATGGTACCCTATTACATGTATGAGCTGTATGTTCTAATCCAGTTTCTTCATTTACCATAAGCTCACAATTACCATGGTCCGATACAATAAAAACGGGAATGTTTTTAATTTTTGATAATTTTGTTATTTTATTTAAAACTTGGTCTGATGTTTCAACTGCTTTAATTGCAGCATTTAGCTTACCAGTATGTCCAACCATATCAGGATTTGCTAAATTCATAATGATTGCATCTGAAATATTATTATTTATATCATCTAATGCGATATTCATTACTTTTATTGCACTCATTTCAGGTTGCAAATCATAAGTAGGAACTTTAGGTGAAGGAATTAAAATTCTTTTTTCTCCATCATATGGATCTTCATCTTTTCCATTCATAAAATACGTTACATGAGCATATTTTTCAGTTTCAGCCAACCTTAATTGTTTAAAATGATTTTCTGAAAGAATTTGACCAAATTTTCTTTCAATTTCATAACTTGGGAAAATTACAGGAAAATTAAAATTTTCATGATATGGTGTCATAGTTATTAAAGGAATTGGTTTTTGATTCAATTTAAAATAATTGAAATTAGAATCAGACAAAGATGGACAAATTTGTCTCATTCTATCTGATCTAAAATTGAAACATAAAATTCCGTCATTTGGATTCATTCTATTAGATTTATATTTCTCTAAAACGATTGGTTCGATAAACTCATCAGTTATTTTATTCTTATATGATTCCTCAATTGCATTTATTGAAGAACTAAAAATTTTTCCTTTATTTTCAATAAATAATCTATAAGCTTTTTCAGTCCGCTCCCATCTTTGATCTCTATCCATTGCAAAATATCTACCAATAATTGTAGCTATCTCAACATTGTGATATTTTTTAAAATTTTTTTCCAATTCTTTAATATAGTTTACTCCATCAAATGGAGATGTATCTCTTCCATCAGTTATAGCATGGAGGTAAATATTTTTGACATTATAAGATTGAGCAATTTCAATAATTGGAATTATGTGACTTAAATTGCTATGAACACCACCATCTGAGACTAAACCTATCAAATGTAAATTTCCATCTCTAGATTTTAGTGCTTTAAAATAATTTATAAGATTAACATTTAATTTTAAATTATCATTACTAATTGATTCATTAATTCTTACCAAATCATGTTTTAAAACTCTTCCGGATCCAATCGTCATATGACCAATTTCAGAATTACCCGATATTCCCTTGGGAAGACCCACAAATTGTTCAGAAGCACCTAATGTAGACCAAGGCGAATTAGAAAAAAGTTTATCAAAAGTTGGAGTTTTAGCTAGTTTAAAAGCATTATTTTCCATTTTATCTCTAATTCCAACACCATCAACAATGATTAGAATAAATTTTTTTGACAAATCGATCTAAAACTCCATTTATTTTCTTTTATGATTAATTTTTTTTTGAGATCTAATTTTGGATAAATGTCCTTTATCCAGAAACAACAAAATATTAGATATATCGATGACATCTTTATATTTACTAGTTGATAAAATTATCGTAGTTCCTCTTGAACGTGAGTTATATTTTAATTTTTTATTAAATTCAATTATTGTATTTCTATCAAAACAATCTCCATAATTATCTACTAATAACACTTTTGGATCCATTTCTATAGCATAAATCAAACTTAATCTTTTCATTTGTCCTGTTGATAAATTTTTTAAAGGTGTATCCCAAAAAGATGAAAAATTTTCTTTTAAAAAATACTGTTTTTTTATGACATTAATTTTTTCTTTAAATACCCTTGTTAAAAATTCTTTAATTGTTTCATTTGAAGGCTTTGGATAAGAACCTGCATATAATATTCCTTCAGGAGTTGAATTTTGCTTATACCATTTTTTTTTAAATAAATTTTCCTCAAAAAGTAAAACTCCTGAAAAATTATTAAGATTAAATGATAATAAATTTAAGAATGTGGATTTTCCAGATGAAATTGGACCTGTTATTCCATATATTGCTCCTCTATGAAATTTAAAGTTTGGTATATTTAAAGTAACTTTTTTTGAAAAATTTACCTTAATGTCATTTAAAGTATAAATTGGTTGATTAGGATGACTCATTAAAATAAAACTTAATTTTCTTCAATGATAGTTTCAATATACTTTTCAGCATCCATTGCTGCCATACATCCAGATCCAGCAGCTGAAACAGCTTGTCTATATGTAAAATCTTGTACATCTCCTGCAGCAAAAACACCTTTAACAGAAGTCAGAGTTGAACTATTTTCTGTAATTATATAACCATTTTCATTTAACTCTAATTTATTTTTAAAAATACTAGTGTTAGGTTTATGACCAATAGCTAAAAATACTCCATCACATTTATAGTTAATTTTTTTATTAGTTATTAAGTTCTCCAAAACTACTTCTTCAACACCCTTAGTAGTTGTACCTAGAATTTTATCAACTGTTGAATCCCAAATGAAATCTATTTTAGGGTTTTCAAATGCTCTTTTTTGCATTATTTGAGAAGCTCTTAATTTATTTCTTCTATGAACAACTGTAACATTTTTTGCAAATTTTGTAAGAAACAAAGCTTCTTCCATTGCAGAATCACCACCACCAATTACGATCACTTTTTTTTCTTTAAAAAAAAATCCATCGCATGTAGCACATGCTGAAACTCCATATCCCATTAGTTTTGACTCTGACTCAATACCTAAAAGCTTTGCAGATGCACCAGTGGAAATTATTATTGAATGAGTTTTATAGGAATCATTACCTACATTTAAAACAAATGGATTCGATGAAAAATCTACATTATCAACATTTTTAGAATAACATTTTGCACCAAATTTCTCAGCTTGTTTTCTAAATAAATTCATTAATTCAGGGCCTTGAATACCATTTGGAAAACCAGGGAAGTTTTCTACTTCTGTTGTAATCGTAAGTTGCCCACCTGGTTGATTTCCTTCAAAAACTATAGGATTTAAATTTGCTCGAGCACAATAAATTGCAGCAGTAAGACCAGCAGGTCCAGAACCAATAATAATTACATTATTAATCATTTTTGGTAAGAACTCTATCAAGAGCTAATTTGATATTTTCTTTCGGTACAGCTCCTACAATTTGCTCAAAAACATTACCTTTATGAAATATAAGTAAACTTGGAATACTTCTTATTCCATATTTAGGAGGAACAATTGGATTTTCATCAACATTCATTTTTCCAAATTTTATTTTACCATCATATTCATTTGATAATTCTTTAACTATTGGATCAACCATTCTACATGGACCACACCATTCAGCCCAAAAATCAACTAAAAAAGGAATATTTGATTTTAAAACTACTTCATCAAAACTTATATCAATTATCTGATCAACATTTTCTGACATATAAAAACTCCAATTAATATTATTAAATAATTATTTTAATTTATCTTATGAATAAAGAAAACAAAACATTTTAATTTTTTAAATTAAGAAAAGATTTTTAAAAATTTTCTTTTTCCAACTTTCAACACTACTTCTGAATTATCATTTATAGTAAAATTTATATCATTTATTTTTTCACCATTAATTGATACAGCGCCTTGATTAATTAATCTTTTACCTTCACCTTTAGATTTTATTAATCCTGAATCAATCATAATAATTAATATATTATTTTGATTGTCTTTAATTTTCCATTCATCAATATTCTTAGGTGTTTCAGATCTAATAAAAATATCATCAAACTCATTTTGTGCTTCAATTGATTTTTCTTCATTATAATAAATGGTAATTAATTTTCTAGCTAATTTTCTTTTTAGATCTCGTGGATTTATTTTATTGTCGTTAAGTTGATTTTTTATTTCAATTAATTCATTTTCATCTGCTCTTGTTGCGAGTTTAAAATATGAGAAAATTAGATTGTCAGGAATTGACATTGTTCTTCCATAAATTTCAGAAGGAGACTGTGTAATTCCTATATAATTATCATAGGATTTAGACATTTTTTTCTTCCCATCAGTTCCTTCTAATATGGGACTAGTGATTACAATTTGTGGATCTTGATTATAATTTTTTTGAAGATCTCTACCTACTAATAAATTAAATTTTTGATCTGTACCACCTAATTCAACATCTGCGTTCAATTTAACAGAATCCATTGCTTGAGCTAGAGGGTATAAAAATTCATGTATTGAAATTGATATTTGATTATTATATCTTTTTTCAAAATCATCTCTTTCAAGCATCCTTGCAACAGTATAATTAGATGATAAATTAATAATATCATAAAAATTCATTTTTCCTAACCATTGTGCATTTTTCACAATATTTAATTTTTTAATATCAAGAATTTTTGAAGCTTGATCTATATAGGTTTGTGAATATTTTTCAACATCATCTATAGAAAGTTTAGGCCTGGTTTTGTTTCTACCTGATGGATCTCCAATAAGGGCTGTAAAATCACCAATAACAAGAATTGCAGAATGACCCAGTTCTTGAAAATCCCTTAATTTATTTAATACAACTGAATGACCAATATGCAAATCTGGTCTACTTGGATCACAACCTAATTTTATATTCAATGGAATTTTTGATTTAAAAGATAAACTTATTTTTTTTTCTAAGTTATCTAATGAAATAATTTCTTCTGTTCCGCTTGAAATAATATCTATTTGTTCTGAAATTTTTGGAAATTTTATCATTTAATTGTTTTTTTATTTTTTAATTCTCTATTTAAATCTCGCAAATGATCTCGTTCTGAAACCACCCTTTTTTTCTCGTAATTTTTTTTACTTCTAGAAATAGCAATCTCTAATTTTACATATTTGTTACTAAAATATAATTTCAATGGAATTAATGTCTTACCCTTTGATTTAACTTGATTAAATATTTTTAAAATTTCTTTTTTATGCAACAATAATTTTCTATTTCTATATGGATCATGACCTAAAAAACCTGTATGAGAATATTGACCAATATGCATTCCAATTATAAATATTTGATTTTTTTTTAAAATTGCATAACTATCTTTTAAATTAATTTTACCTTCCCTAATACTTTTCACCTCAGAACCTTGCAATTCTAATCCGGCTTCATATTTTTGAATTATTTCATAATCATGAAAAGCTTTTCTATTTATTGAAATAATTTTTGAATTTTCTTTCATTTTCAATTAATATTACTATATATTTTATAGAAATTAGATTATATAATTTATAATAAGAAATAATAATAATTTGAAAATAAGTCTTAAAAATAAAAAAGCAATTGTTTGTGGTAGTACAAATGGTATTGGATATTCAATAGCTCAAAAATTTTCTGAACTTGGAGCAACAATAACACTTATTGCTAGAAATAAAAATAAATTAATAAAAACAAAAGAATCACTTTATGGAGATAATCATAATTTCATTTGCGCAAATTTTAGTAATCCAAATGAATTGCAAAAAAAAATTATTGAAAACAAAATTAATAAAAACTATTATTCTATTCTTGTTAATAATACTGGCGGACCACCTCCTGGGAAAATATCAGATATTAAAAATGAAGATTTTTTAGATTCTATTAATAAACATTTAATTTGCAATCATATTTTATTTAAAGCTGTGTATAGAAATATGAAAAAAAATGATTTTGGAAGAATAATCAATATAATTTCCACATCTGTCAAGGAACCTATTCCAAATTTAGGTTTATCCAATACAACCAGAGGAGCAGTTGCTAGTTGGTCAAAAACTTTATCTAAAGAAATCGGTAAGTATGGTATAACTGTTAATAACATTTTACCAAACAGTGTTAATACTTCAAGATTGAAAAATTTATTTTCAAGTATGGCAAAAAATGAAAATACAAATTATTTAAATATTAAACAAAAATGGACAGAAAATATACCGACGGGAAGAATAGCTGAACCTGAGGAAATAGCTTACCTAGCTGCTTTTTTAGTTTCAAAATATGCTAGCTACATAAATGGAATAAATTTGCCAATTGATGGAGGGAAACTTAGTTCTTTTTAACGTTCCTAATTTCTTTTATTTGGTGTAAAATATTTTCTTTTGGTAGCAAATGTTTAATAATTTCATCTTTCAAAATTGACTTTTTAAAAATCTCTTCAACATCACTAATTCTAACATTAACATACCATATCCCTTTTGGATAAATCACAACAATTGGACCAAATTCACATAAGTTAAAACAACCTGATTTATTTGACCTAATTTGATCATTCAAATTATTTTCTTTTAACAGTTGTACAAACTTAAATCTAATTTGATCACTATCTTTTGTTCCGCAACTGCATTTAGATTCTTTTTCTCTATAATTTGTGCATACGAAAATATGCTTATCATAAATCATTTTTTTAAAAAATAACGTTCTAAACTATATTTACCAGAACCAAAAATTACGAATGTGAATAAAATCAAAATATAAAGCATTGGTTTTTCCGGGAATTCTCCTTCAACGATATCACCAACACATACCACAAACATAGTAAAAGAAAGTATTAGAGAACTTGGAACAGCGAAAATACCAAGCAAAATAAATAAACAACCAACTGACTCTGATAACATAGCCATAAACCCCCAAAAAGTTGGAAAAAAATCTATCCCAAAAACTTCCATGGCCCCTCCAAGACTTTTCCATCTATCAGGTCCACCAACAACCTTTCCTAATCCATGGTAAAAAAACATTAAATATGCAGTAAATATTCTAAGAATCAATAAATATAAATCATTACGGTTTTTAATGATTTTTTCAAAAATTTCATTCATTTTCATTATCCCCCTCTTTAATTTCATCAAAATCAGCTTCAATTAAATCTTCACTTTTAATAAAAAATTTTTTAGTATTTTTTTTTATATCATTTTTTTTATTAAACCTTATAAAAAAGAAAGTACCCTTTATTAATCTATAAAATAAATAACCAATTAAAAAAAGAATAAATAAATTCATAACTAGAAGTTAGAACTAGGATTAAAAAATTTTGTTCCACTTACTGGTTGACGAATGTAAGAAATTAATTCTTCAAGATCTTTTTTATTATTAACAAAATCAATATCATTTGTATTAATTATTAATAAGGGACTTTTTTGATATCTAAAAAAATATTCATTGTAAACTTCATTTAAAGCTTCGATATAATCTGGTGAAATTTTATTTTCAAAATCTCTACCTCTTTTTGATATTCTTTTAATTAGAGTTGAAGTATCAGCTTGTAAATATATTACAATATCAGGTTGAATTATATTTTTCTCTAAAATTTTTGCAACTGAATCATATAAAGACATTTCTTTATCATCTAAATTTAAAGACGCAAATAATCTGTCTTTAATAAACATATAGTCTGTAATTACTAATTTATTAAATACATTGGTTTGTCTTAAATCATTTTGTTGTCTATATCTACTTAATAAAAAAAATAATTGAGTTTGAAAAGCATATCTTTCAGGGTCATTATAAAATTCACTTAAAAAAGGATTCTCATCAAATTTTTCCATAACTAGTTTTGCATTTAATTTTTCTTCTAATAAATTAGCCAAACTAGTCTTTCCTACACCTATAACACCCTCAATAGCTAAATAATATAAATTATTCATGAATTAATGATTGTAATTTTTTGATTTTTACATTTATTTAATTTATTTATCAATGGAATTCCATCATTAGGGCATTTTTTTTGTGAAGAAATTTCTAATAATGGCTCTAAAACAAATCTTCTTTTAAAATATTCTGGATGAGGAATTATTAAATTTTTTGAATTCATAATTAAATTATTAAAAAAAATAATATCAATATCTAAAATTCTTGGCATATTTTTTTTTTTATTTTTTTTTCTTCCATGATTTAATTCAATAATTTTCAATAAATCTAATAATTTTATAGGAGATAAATTAGTTGCAATTTTAATTACACAATTAACAAAATTTTTTTGATTAATAAAACCAATTGGTTCACTGTCATAGAATGAAGATATTTTATTCACTTTACAATTTTTATTGAAATTAAGGTGATCAATTGCAGAATTTAAAATATTAATTGAATTTCCAATATTTGAACCGAGACTTAAATAAACATTATTTTTCAAAATTTTAATTTTATTTCATTTATTTATTTCTATTTCAACAGAGTCAATTAAACCATTAACGGGAGGATTAATTTTTCTTATTATTAATTTTATTTCTTTTATAGGAAATGAAGAAATTAAATCATCACAAATTTTATTTCCTAAAGTTTCAATAAGATTATAATCTGAAGAATAAAATGAATCATAAACTTTTTTATAAATTTTAGAATAATCTATAGTATGATTTAAATCATCAGTTAAATAAGATTTATCAACATCAGAATGAAATTCTAAATCTATTTCAAAAGTTCCACCTCTTTTTTTTTCAGAGATGCTAACCCCATGTTTTCCAAAAAATCTTATTTTTTTCATTCTAATTATTGTCATGATGATTAATAATTTACTAGGATATCTCTATTAAGACAATAATAACTAAAAAAGGCTTCCAAATTAAATTTAGAAGCCTTAATAGATTGATTAGATAGTGTGGAAAATCAATGGTTACATCATTCCACCCATTCCACCCATTCCACCCATATCACCACCAGGCATTGGAGGCATAGGAGCTTCTTTTTCAGGTATATCTGAAATAACTGCTTCTGTTGTAAGAAGAAGACCAGAAATTGATGCAGCATTTTGTACTGCAACTCTAGTTACTTTAGTTGGATCAATAATACCTGCTTCAAACATTTGAACATATTCCTCAGAATAAGCATTAAAGCCTTCGTCATTTTTACTGTCTTTTACTTTTTGAACAACGATTGATGGTTCATGTCCAGCATTACCAGCTATTTGTCTTAATGGTTCTTCTAAAGCTCTTAAAACTATATTAGCGCCTACCATTTGTTCATCAGATAATTTCATTTTTGAAACCTTATCTAATGTTCTAATTAGAGCAACGCCTCCACCAGGAACAATACCTTCTTCAACAGCAGCTCTAGTTGCATGAAGTGCATCTTCAACTCTAGCCTTTTTTTCCTTCATTTCCACTTCAGTAGATGCTCCAACATTCAATACAGCAACACCTCCAGATAATTTAGCTAATCTTTCTTGAAGTTTTTCTTTATCATAATCAGATGAACTTTTTTCAATTTGCACTTTAATCTCATTTATTCTTGCTTTTATTTTATCAAGATCACCTGCACCTGATACTACTGTAGTATTATCTTTATCCATTACTATTCTTTTAGCGGAACCTAAATATGCCATTGTTGCATTTTCTAGTTTATAGCCTTGTTCCTCTGAAATCACAGTACCTCCAGTTAAAACAGCAATATCTTCAAGCATAGCTTTTCTTCTATCACCAAAACCAGGAGCCTTAACTGCAGCTACTTTTAAAGTTCCTCTTAACTTATTTACAACTAAGGTAGCAATTGCTTCTCCCTCAACATCTTCAGCAATAATAAGCAATGCTTTTCCAGCTTGTGATGTTTTTTCTAAAATTGGAAGCAAATCTTTCATTGCACTTATTTTCTTATCATAGATTAAAATTGCAGGATCCTCAAGATCAGACTCCATATTATCAGAATTCGTGATAAAATAAGGTGATAAATAACCTCTATCAAATTGCATACCTTCTACTACTTCAAGGGTAGTTTCAGTTGATTTAGCTTCCTCAACAGTTATGACACCATCTTTACCAACTTTTTCCATTGCATCAGCAATCAAGTTTCCAATTTCAGAATCATTATTTGCAGAAATTGATGCAACTTGAGCAATTTCAGTTTTTCCAGGTAAATCTTTACTTTGTGATTTTAAACCCTCTACAACTACTTGAACAGCAGCATCGATACCTCTTTTTATTTCCATTGGACTTGCTCCAGCGGTTACATTTTTCATTCCTTCACGAACTATTGCTTGCGCTAGGATTGTAGCTGTTGTAGTACCATCACCGGCAACATCAGAAGTTTTAGAAGCAACCTCTCTAACCATTTGTGCCCCCATATTTTCAACACTGTCCTCAAGTTCAACTTCTTTTGCAACAGAAACACCATCTTTGGTAGATGTTGGAGCACCGAATTTTTTTTCAATAACAACATTACGACCCCTAGGTCCTAAAGTAACCTTAACTGCATTTGCTAACTTATCAACTCCAGATTTAAGTTTAGCCCTTGCATCGGAATCATATTCAATTTGCTTAGCCATTAATTTTTCTCCTAGATTTTATTTGATATTAAAGAATTGCGAGAACATCGCTCTCACGCATAATTGTATATTCCGAACCATTAATTGTAACCTCAGTTCCAGAATATTTTCCATATAATATTGAATCACCAACTTTGAGAGTTGGTTTAACGAGAGTACCAGAATCGCTTACTTTACCAGTTCCAACTGCTACTACTTTTCCTTGTTGAGGTTTTTCTTGTGCAGTATCTGGTAAAATTATACCCCCAGAAGATACTTCTTCTGCAGGAGCAGCCTCAATTACAACTCTATCAGATAAAGGCTGAATCTTAAGTGCCATGTTTTTCTTTCTCCTTTTTAAATTATTAAATGATTAAAGCTTGGAAATTTAACAATCTTTTTAATCTCTAACAATGGTTTTATCTAAGTTCCCAACTCTGCTTTTTTTAGATATTCTTTTTGTTCAAATGTAGAACTTTTTAATATTATTCCATTTTCTTCTAAAGCATATCTTGCAACCATCTCATCAATATTGTCAGGAACAGAATAAACATCTGGTGTTTTAAATAAATTTTTAGACGATATATTTGAATTTGATTTAACTAAATATTCGACGCAAAGTGCATGAAGTGAGAAACTACCATCCATAATTTCTATAGGATGTCCATGAGCTGTGGGTCTAGATAAATTTACTAACCTTCCTTCTGATAATAATAAAATACTTTTACCGTTTTTTAATTTATACCTAACTAAGTTTGGGCTAACCTGATCTTGTGATTTACTCATATTTTTTAATGAAACCACATCTATCTCATGGTCAAAATGTCCAGCATTAGCTAAAATTGCATTATCTTTCATATCTTTGATATGATGTTTTGAAATCACATTTTTACTTCCTGTTGCTGTAATAAAAATATCTCCTTCATTAGATGCATCTTCCATTGATGATACCCAATTACCATCATATAAAGCCTCTAATCCCTTATGATATCCTGACTTTCCTTTGTTATTTATAAGACCTGTAGTTTCAACAACAATAACTCTTGCACCCATTCCTCTAAATCGCGTTGCAAGCCCCCTACCTACTCTACCATAACCAACAATTACAATAGTTTTACCAGCTATTAAAATATTAGTAGCAGAAACAATACCTTCGATAACACTTTGACCGCTACCATATCTATTATCAAATAAATATTTTGAATAAGCATTATTTAAATCAATCACAGGAACTTTTAATTCATTTTTTTCTTTCATTGCTTTTAATCTAATTGATCCAGTAGATGTTTCTTCACATCCTCCAATAAAATTTTTCAATAACGTAGGAAATTTAAAATGCATTCTATATAGCAAATCACCTCCATCATCAAGAGTAATTTTTGGAGCAGTTCTAATAACAGATTCAAGACAATTATAATATTCTTCATCAGTTTCATTTGACCATGCAAAAATTTCCATATTTTCTGATAAAGCAGCAGCTACTCCATCATCGGTACTTAAAGGATTACAGCTACTAGCAGAAATATCAGCTCCACCAGCTTGAAGTGTCTTCAAAAAAACAGCTGTTTTGGAATCAAGGTGCATCGACACACCAATATTTATTCCAACAAATGGTTTTTCCTTTTGAAATTTTTTTCTTATTCGTTTTAATATTGGCATATTATCTTTTGCCCATTGAATTGCGCTTATGCCATCATTGATTAAGTTATTGTCTTTTATTTTACTCATGAACCTGTACTTCCAAAACCTCCTTCACCTCTTGAAGAGTCAGATAATTTATCAACAATTTCCAATTCGAGTGGATCTCCAGTGATTGACATTATTTGAAAAAGCCTTCTTCCTTTTTCTAACTCAAATTTTTTTTCTGAAATATTATCACAGCATGCTATTATTTCACCTCTATAACCTGCATCAATTAAACCAATAGAGTTAGATAATCGAAGAGGTGTTTTTGAAATACTTGATCTGGGAAGTAAGAAATATGGCTTATCTTCTAGTTCACAAGATACATTCATATGAATTGGTAGGCTTTGTTTTGGTTCAAAAACTATTTTCTTAGGAATGAATAAATCTATACCAGCATCACCTTTATGAAAATGACCGTGATTCAGATAATATTTCTTAATATCATTATCAAAAGGCTTAATTTTTAGTTTCATTTAAATTTGAAAAAATTATTTTTCATTTTTATTGTATATTGTTCTGATTGGAAAAGGAATTTCAATTCCTTCTAATTTAAACCTTTTGTGTAATCTTTTTATGAACTCATGAGTAACTGACCACTGACCACTATAATCAATTGCACCGATAAATACTCTAAAATCAATACTTGATTCTCCAAAGTTGAGAAATGTAACACCAGGTTTATAATTTTTATTTGCACCTTCAACATCATTAATAACTTGCTTAGCAACGTCGAGGACAACTCTTTCTACTTTATCAAGGTCACTATCATAACTTACTCCACATGAAATTCTTGCAGTTAAATGTTTAACAGGGACATCAAAGTTTGTAATTATTGCTGTGGATAATTTTGAGTTAGGAACAACTAACATATTATTTGTTCTGTCTCTGATAGTTGTATTTCTCCAAGTTATATTTTCAATTACTCCCCTTTGCAACGTGTCTAGTTCAACTAAATCTCCAGGAATTACTTTTCTAGATAGAAGAATGTGTAAACCGGCAAAAAGATCTGACAAAGTATCTTTCAAAGCTAATGAAATTGCTAAACCACCTACTCCAAGAGCAGTTAAAACAGGAGCAATTGAAATTCCAAAATTTTGAAAAACAATTAATAAACCCATTGAAACAATAATGATTCTAAATAAATTTGAAAACATTGTAGTTGAAGGAAAAGATTTATTATTAGAAGCAAATAATTCTAATATTTTTACTGAAACATTTGAAACTGAAATAGATATTGACAAAACTATAACAGCTATGTTTAAATTTAAAGCAAAATCTAAAATATTACTTTGAAATGGAAGTTGTGATAAACTTAAATATATACCAAATAATACAAACCAAAATAAAATAGAATTTTCAAATGAATCAAAAATTATATTATCAATTTTCCAATTAGTCTTATCTACTAATAGTTTTACTTTTGAATGGATATACTTTTTAAAGATTAAACCTGTAAGAGGTAATATTATCAGTGGTAGTATAGATGGAAATATATTTATTAAATATAAAACATCAAATGAATTGAAAAAATCCATGAGAAAATCTAAAAAAAATTAAAACAAGTTAAAATATATAAATTATCAACCAGCAAAAATTGTTAAATCAGTACCATCAAGCGTAGATTCATATTTTTTCAATGATCTCGTAGCTGGTCCAGTTACAACTTCTCCAGAAGTATTAAATTCAGAGCCATGACTGGAACACAATGAAATTCCATCTTGAAATGAATTAACAGATGCACCAGAATGAGTACAACTTCTTGAGAAAACAACAATTTCAGATTCTGAAATTCTAAGGATAAGCAAACCAGAAGAATCAATTTCATTTCCAGAAGTCACTACAGAAAGACCAACAGTTTGTAGTGGCAACAAAGATTCATTGGTTAAATCAAATATAAATGAGATTCTATCATTAACAACGACTTCTTCAATTTCGGCTTCTGAAACAGGATTTCCAGAATCAGTACATCCCGTCAAATTTAATATACTTAGAGGGACTGCGGTGACAGCAGCACACTGGCAAGATTTTTTTATAAATATTCTACGATTCATATTGATAAACTACACAAAGAAAATTAATACTCCAAATAAAAAAAGAACGATATG